>Ga0209217_1000088_pt1 | contig 19515 bp, 20 predicted proteins | sample JacPinW_OM3H0_M2_FD_187957 | JGI IMG/M metagenome (GOLD analysis project Ga0209217, IMG submission 187957) | Forest soil microbial communities from Algoma, Ontario, Canada - Jack Pine, Ontario site 1_JW_OM3H0_M2 (SPAdes) (version 2) | ecosystem: Environmental > Terrestrial > Soil > Boreal...
TTCACACGGTTCTGCTCGAGACGGGAAACTGGACGGACTCGGGACATCCGACAGGGCGCCGCGTAACGTTCACAAACAGTTTTGCGATCGAAGGCCACTATTTTAATTTTTCGACGTCGGGACAGTGGCTGTGGGACGAGTTGCAAGTGGTTCTGCCGATTGGGCTCGATCCGTATCCAATTGTCGATGCCATTCAGAAGAAAGTGCTGGAAGCCACCTCCGACAGCGCACGGCAAGCGGAGCAAGAATGGAAGATTGCGGCGCATTCGCGAGCTGTGGGCGCCCTGTCGGCGGCTCACCTGGCCCGCGCCGGCGTCCGCGACATCCACGTCGTCAACCGGTCACTGCCCCGCGCGCAGCGGCTGGCCCGCAAGATCCGCGAATCGGGCGTCGGGGCCGAAGCGCTGAGCTTCGATCGCCTGCCGTCCGCGCTGGCCGACGCCGACGTGTTGGTGAGCTGCACCGGGGCTGTGCGGCCGGTGGTGTCGCTGGCCGACGTGCACCACGGGCTGGCCGCCGCCCGCCGCGACGAATCGGACCAGCCGCTGGTGATCTGCGACCTGGGCATGCCGCGCGACGTCGACCCGGCGGTGGCCGGGCTGCCGGGCGTCTGGGTCGTCGATATGGACCGGGTGCAACGGGAACCGTCTGCTCGGGCCGCGGCCGCCGATGCCGAGGCCGCCCGCCACATCGTCGCCACCGAAGTGGCCACCTACCTGGCCGGGCAGCGGATGGCCGAGGTCACCCCGACGGTGACCGCGCTGCGCCAGCGCGCCGCCGACGTCGTCGAGGCGGAGTTGCTGCGCCTGGACAACCGGTTGCCCGGGCTCGACGCCGCCCACCGCGACGAGGTGGCCCACACCGTGCGACGGGTGGTGGACAAGCTGCTGCACGCGCCCACCGTGCGGATCAAGCAGCTGGCCAGCGCACCCGGCGGCGACAGCTACGCCGAGGCGTTGCGCGAGCTGTTCGAGCTCGACCAGACAGCCGTCGATGCCGTCGCCACTGCAGGCGAATTGCCCGTTCTGCCAAGCGGATCCGACGCCGCCGGAAGTCCTGAGTAGGCGCTTGGCCGACGTGATCCGGATAGGCACCCGGGGCAGCCTGCTGGCCACCACCCAAGCCGGTGGCATCCGCGACGCCTTGCTCGCAAACGGTCATGCCGCCGAACTGGTGACGATCAGCACCGAAGGCGACCGCTCATCGGACCCGATCGCCAGCATCGGCGTCGGGGTCTTCACCGCCGCGCTGCGGGAGGCCATCGAGGACGGCCGGGTGGACGTGGCGGTGCATTCGCACAAGGACTTGCCCACCGCCGACGATCCGCGGTTCGTGATCGCCGCCATACCGCCGCGAGCGGATCCCCGCGACGCCGTTGTGGCCCGTGACGGGTTAGTGCTGGCACAGCTGCCGAGCGGCTCGGTAGTCGGCACTTCGTCGCCCCGGCGGGCCGCACAGCTTAGAGCACTGGGTCTCGGTTTGGAAATCCGCCCCCTAAGAGGCAACCTAGATACCAGGTTGAACAGGGTAAGCAGCGGTGATTTGGACGCAATTGTGGTAGCCCGGGCGGGTCTGGCCCGACTGGGACGCCTCGACGACGTCACCGAGACGCTGGAGGCGGTGCAGATGTTACCGGCGCCGGCTCAAGGCGCGCTCGCCGTCGAGTGCCGCGCCGGGGATACCCGGCTGGCGGCACTGCTGGCAGAGCTCGACGACGCCGACACCCGCGCGGCCGTCACCGCCGAGCGTGCCCTGCTCGCCGAACTGGAGGCGGGTTGCTCCGCGCCAGTGGGGGCGATCGCCGAGGTGGTCGAATCCATTGACGAGGACGGCCGTGTCTTCGAAGAGCTGTCGCTGCGCAGCTGCGTGGCGGCGCTGGACGGATCCGACGTGATCCGCGCGTCCGGCATCGGCAGTCCGGATCGGGCACGAGAGCTCGGGCTCTCGGTGGCCGCCGAGCTGTTCGCGCTGGGCGCACGGGAACTCATGTCGGCTGCGCGGTGAGACCACCCGCACGAGGAAGTGACTGGGAGAGACACAGATGACGACGCGAGGGCGTAAGCCGAGGCCCGGCCGCATCATGTTCGTGGGCTCGGGTCCGGGCGACCCGGCTCTACTGACGACACGGGCCGCGACGGTGCTGGCGAATGCCCCCTTGGTGTTCATTGACCCTGACGTGCCCGAGCCGGTGCTGGCGATGATCGGCAAGGACTTGCCGCCGGTGTCCGGGCCGGCCGAGGCTGAGCCGACTGGCCAATCGGAGAACGGAAGCACCGAGGGGACAGCGGGGGCCGGCACCGACGAACAGCCCGCCGCCGTAGTGTCGGTCGGACCCGACATCCGCCCGGCTCTGGGCGACCCGGCCGAAGTGGCCAAAACGCTGGTCGCAGAGGCCCGTACCGGGACTGACGTGGTGCGGCTGGTTGCCGGTGATCCACTGTCGGTGGACTCGGTGATCACCGAGGTGAACACCGTCGCCCGCACGCATTTGCACTTCGAGGTCGTGCCCGGGCTGGCCGCCAGCTCCGCGGTGCCGACCTATGCGGGGTTGCCGCTGGGCTCGTCGCACACCGTTGCCGACGTGCGCGACCCACATGTGGATTGGGCGGCTTTGGCCGCGGCACCGGGCCCGCTGATTTTGCAGGCCACCTCGTCACACGTGGCCGACGCGGCGCGCACGCTGATCGAGTACGGGCTTGCCGACACCACCCCGTGCGTAGTGACGTGCTCGGGCACCACCTGCGCGCAGCGCTCGGTGGAGTCCACGCTCGGCGGGTTGACCGATTCGGCCGTCCAGCTCGGCGTCGACCCCGCCGCACCGGCGCCGGTGGTGGTGACGATCGGCAAGACGGTGCAGAACCGGGCCAAGCTGAACTGGTGGGAGAGCCGGGCACTGTACGGCTGGACCGTGCTGGTGCCGCGGACCAAGGAACAGTCCGGCGAGATGAGTGAGCGGCTGACCGCGCATGGCGCGTTGCCGATCGAGGTGCCGACCATCGCCGTCGAGCCGCCGCGCAGCCCCGCCCAGATGGAGCGTGCGGTCAAGGGTCTGGTCGACGGCCGCTACCAGTGGGTGGTGTTCACCTCCACTAACGCGGTACGTGCGGTGTGGGAGAAGTTCGGCGAGTTCGGTCTGGACGCCCGCGCGTTCTCCGGGGTGAAGATCGCCTGCGTCGGCGAATCGACCGCCGACCGGGTCCGCGCGTTCGGGATCAGCCCCGAGCTGGTGCCTTCCGGTGAGCAGTCGTCGCTGGGCCTGCTGGATGAATTCCCGCCGTATGACAGCATTTTCGACCCGGTGAACCGGGTGCTGCTGCCGCGCGCCGACATCGCCACCGAGACGCTGGCCGAGGGCCTGCGCGAACGTGGCTGGGAGATCGAGGATGTCACCGCATACCGGACGGTGCGGGCGGCCCCGCCGCCCGCGGCCACCCGGGAAATGATCAAGACCGGTGGTTTTGACGCGGTGTGCTTCACGTCCAGCTCGACGGTGCGCAACCTGGTTGGCATCGCCGGCAAGCCGCACGCACGCACCATCGTTGCGTGCATCGGTCCCAAGACCGCCGAGACCGCCGCCGAATTCGGCTTGCGGGTCGACGTGCAACCCGAGACCGCCGCGGTGGGCCCGCTGATCGAAGCGCTGGCCGAGCACGCCGCCCGGCTGCGCGCCGAGGGCGCGCTGCCGCCGCCGCGTAAGAAGAGCCGCAGGCGCTAGTGGCGATCGCAAGCGCGGCGGAGCCGGGCGCAGCGGGCGCGATCGAGATCGCAAGCGCGGCGAAGCGCGGGCAGCGGGTCGCCACTCGATGAGCATGGGCGCTTACCCGCGGCAACGGCCGCGACGGCTCCGCTCGACTCCGGCGATGCGCCGGTTGGTCGCGCAAACGTCGTTGGAGCCAAGGCATCTGGTGCTGCCGATGTTCGTCGCCGACGGCATCAACGAGCCGCGGCCGATCACCTCGATGCCCGACGTGGTCCAGCACACCCGCGAATCGTTGCGCGCCGCCGCCGCAAAGGCGGTGACCGCCGGGGTGGGTGGGCTGATGCTTTTCGGCGTGCCCCGCGACGAGGACAAGGACGCAGCCGGGTCGGCGGGCTGCAATCCCGACGGCATCCTCAACGTCGCGTTGCGCGATCTGGCTAAGGACCTAGGCGATGCCACCGTGCTGATGGCCGACACATGCCTGGACGAATTCACCGACCACGGGCACTGCGGTGTGCTGGACGAGCGCGGCCGGGTGGATAACGACGCTACCCTGAAGAGGTATGTGAAATTGGCTGTGGTACAGGCAGATTCGGGCGCGCAGGTGGTCGGCCCCAGCGGCATGATGGACGGTCAGGTCGCGGCGATCCGTGATGGCCTGGACGCCGCAGGCCACGCCGACGTGGTGATCCTGGCGTACGCCGCCAAGTTCGCCTCGGCGTTCTACGGCCCGTTCCGTGAGGCCGTGAGCTCCAGCCTGTCCGGTGATCGGCGCACGTACCAGCAGGAGCCGGGCAATGCCCGCGAAGCGCTGCGCGAGGTGCAGCTGGACCTCGACGAGGGCGCCGACATCATCATGGTCAAACCCGCGATGGGATATCTCGACGTGGTGGCGGCCGCGGCCGAAATTTCGCCGGTGCCGGTCGCCGCTTACCAGGTGTCGGGGGAGTACGCGATGATCCGCGCAGCGGCCGCCAACGGCTGGATCGACGAGCGCGCCGCCGCGCTGGAGTCCCTGACCGGTATCCGGCGGGCCGGCGCCGACATCGTGCTGACGTATTGGGCCGCCGAGGCGGCGGCCTGGCTGTCGTGACGGGTCCCGTCCCGCCGCGGCCGCCGGGAAGGCCTTCGAATGGGCCTCAGCCGCAGGCCCGGCCCGTCGACGTCGACACCGGCTTTTGGCTGTGGGTGGTGGCGCTGCCGCTGATGGTTATCGGCTACATCGCCGACATGGTCGGGTCATCGGCCGGTCGCGGATCGGCGTTGCTCTACGTCGCGTCGGGGCTTTTCACCGTGGTGCTGTGCGCGATCGTGGTGACCTTCCTGATCCTGATGCGGGCCGGTTACCGCTGGGCACGCACGGTGTTGACCGGCGGTGGCATCGCCACCGTCGTCTACATCGGGACCCGGCTGTTCACCGTGAGCTGGCCGCCGATGTTCGCGCTGATCTGCGGCGTCGCCGGGATCGTCGGATCGGTATTGATCGCCGGCGGGATGTTCCTGCTGCACCGCAGCGACGCCCACGCGTACTTCACCAGATGAGCCCCCAGGTGGTTTGGTGTCGGGCAAAGCAGGGATGATGCTTCTGTGACCGGAGGCACGGATACCGAGGCCGCTCCGCTCTTTCGCGAGGTCGGTGCCAGCTGGTACTGGGTGCTGGTCGGCCCGGTGTCGGCCGGGCTCATGCTGTGGCTCGAGAAATCCAACGGTTACGGCTGGCAGCTTTCGGTCCCACTGCTCTTTCTCGTGCTGGTGACCAGTTTCATTGCGCTGCAGGTCAAGGCGGCCCGCATCCACACGTCGGTAGAACTGACCAACCAGGCGCTGCGCCAGGGGACCGAAACCATCAAGGTGGCCGAGATCGTGAAGGTCTACCCGCCACCCGACCATCCGCTGACATCCGAAAAGGAGTTGGAGCGTTGGCAGTCGGCACGTGCGCTCGGTGAGCTGGTCGGGGTGCCCAAGGGCCGGTTCGGCATCGGTCTGCGGCTCACCGGCGGTCGCACCGCGCAAGCCTGGGCGCGTAAACACCGTCACTTGCGTGCGGTGCTGACCCCTTTGGTCGAGGAGCGCGTCGGACCGAACGGTCCACCGCCCGAGCCGCAGGACAACGACGACGCCGGATCAAGCCGGTGATGGCCCGATTTCGGGGCATCGTCGAGCTCGCCCTAGCGTGCGCCGCGATGGCGGGCTGCGCGATCAGCTGGTCGGGGGTGCGCTCTACCGTGGCCGTCGCACCCGTGGCCAAAGGCCAGCCGGTCACCACGTCGGTGGTTTATGACCCGTCGCTGTTGCTGTTGACGCTGCTGCTGGCGACCGCGGCCGGCATCCTGGCGGTGGTCGGCGTGGCCCGGCTGCGGCGTGCCGGTCGCGTTACCTGAATTCAGGACGCCAGCCAGGCCAGCTCGTCGGGCAGATGCTGTCGCCAGAACTCCGCGTCGTGGCCGCCCGGGTAGAACCCGCCGGCCGGCTGCCTGGGCTGCTGGTTGACGAATTCCCGAGTGGCAATGTAGAAGCCGTCGCCGGTCCCGCAGTCCACTCGCAGCGGAATCGACGTCAACTCCGCGGCGTTCACCGTGGAGTTCTTCCGGAAGTCGTCGAGGCCGTCGAAGGCATCGTGCGGCGCTCCCCAATACGTCAGGTACAGCGCAGGGCTGATCGCGCAGACCGCGAAGGTTCGGGCCGCGCCCAGCCGAGAGCTCAGCCGCATCGCCCCGTACCCGCCCATCGACCAGCCCATGAACGCCACCCGCGACGTATCGAGACCCTTTCCGGCAAGCATCGGGATCAGCTCGTTGAGCACCATCGCGCCGGAGTCTTCGCCGGATGCCCGCGGTCGCCAGTAGCCATTGCCGCCGTCGACGCTGACCACCGCGATCGACGGTTTGCCCTCGGCGGCCAGTTTGGCCAGGGCGTCCTCGACCCCGAGGCTCATCACCACAGCGGCATCGCTGTCCAACCCGTGCAGCGCGATCACCGTGCGCAACGGGCCGGTCACGCCCGGCGGGCGGGCGATGATCCACTTGGTGTCCCGGCCGCCGCGCGCGGCGGAGATGAAGGACCCCTCCTCGCGGGTGGGCAGCGGACTGCTCAGCGGAGCGGGCGCGGCTCGGGTCGCATCGGGCAGCGCTCCCAGCGCCCACAGACCCGCGGCACCGGCACCGGTGACGCCCAGGCGCAGCGCGGTCCGGCGGTTCGTCCGATGGGTCATGGCATGCACCAGCGAATCGTGCCAAGCCAACGGGCGCTGAGCGGCAACGGTCCGACAACAGTCCGGCAACAACGCCTGGCGGCGATGCTGGCGACCAGCCAGACGCCCCACCGTTGGTACAAAGTGCAAAATGTGTAACACTGTTCCACATGACCGAGCTGACTGAGCCGTCCGCGCCCCCGACGACTGATGACGCCCTGCCGCTGGGGCCGCAGTCGTTGGTGTGGCGGTACTTCGGCGACAACCGGATGTTCTTGATCGGCCCACGGCCTGCCGTGCTGCAGAACATGCTCGCCGAACTCGGGCAGGGCGTGCTGGACCACTCGGTGTTCTTCAGCGACACCGCGGCCCGGGTCAAACGCTCGCTGCCGCCGATCTTCAGGACCGTCTACGGCTCCGACGGCGACCACCCCGGCCAGCAGGTGCGTGATTTTCATCACGGCATCAAAGGGGCAATGCCCCCCGGAACAGGAAAAGCGGCGCGGTATCACGCGTTGGACCCGGAGACCTACTACTGGGCGCACGCCACCTTCGTCGAGCAGGTGTTGTACTTCGCCGACACCTTCGTCAAGCGGCTCACCGACGAGGAGAAAGAACAGATCTACCTCGAGTCGAAGACCTGGTATCGCCGCTACGGGGTCAGCGACCGGCCGATGCCGGCCGACTACGCCGAGTTCCAGCGGTACTGGGACCACATGCTCGACCAAGTCATGATCGCCCACCCGACCGCCAAATACGGTGTCGGATATGTGACTAAGGGGTTCCCGGGCCCCAAGGGTGTGCCGCCGCTGGCGTGGCGCGTGGTCTCGGTTGTGTTCAATCCGGTCGCGGCGTTCCTGACGACCGGCGGCCTGCCGCCGCGGGCGCGCACGCTGCTCGGTCTGCCCTGGAGCGACCGCAAGGAGCGCCGCTATCAGCGTTTCGCCGCTATGTGGCGGTCACGGCCGGTCAACTGGTTGTGGGATCATCTTCCGATGCGGTTGCGCTACAACAAGTTTGCCCAGGCAGGCTATGCCCGCTGACAGCGCCGCTGATCCCGCCACCACTGCCATCCTCGACGCCGCCGTCGTCGAGTTCGAACAGCATGGCTTCCGCCGAGTCGCGCTCGACGACGTAGCGCGCCGCGCGCGGGTCAGCCGCACTACCATCTACCGGCGATTCGCCGGACGCGACGAACTGGTCGGGGCCGTCATCGACCGGGAAAACGCGGTGCTTTTCGCGAGCATCGCCGACGAACTGAAAAGCTGTCGGCCGCAATCTAATTACTACGTCGAGGCGTTCACGCTGTCGATTCTGCGCTTCCGCCAGCACCGCGTGCTGACCCGCATGCTCGCTGACGAGCCCGGCCTGATGCTCGATCTGGCCCACCAGCACTGGGATGCCGCGGTCGAGCGGATGGCGGCCGCATTGCGGATCATTTTTCCCGACGGCTTCGCCGAGCGGATCGGGGACCAGGCAATCGACGAACTGGCCGAAACCATCCTGCGCTATGCGGCGATAGTGCTGGTGTTGCCTGGTCGCAAACCCCTGATTAACGGCGAGGACATTCGCGCATTTGCCACCGAACACTTCCTGCCCAGCCTGCCCGCCGCGCTACGCGCCGTGCCGGTTTGAATAGAGCGGGACTGCGCGTAGGGGATGCGAGCTGTTACCGGGTGAGTGGTCGGTAGTTGTCAGTGGTGTGCCGCACACACCACCTCCACGTCCTGACGACATGCCTGGCCAAAACCCACGGCCGCGTCGTCGTCGAAGGCTTGGACGCAGCCGGGATGCTGCGACAGAAAGGGCTGACCGGAGCCCGCGCCAGACGGCGCGGACTGTCAGACTCGGCCCTCGGCGGACTCCGACGCCTCCTGTCCTACAAGACAGGCTGGTACGGATCCACGTTGATCGAGGCCGACCGTTGGTTCGCCTCCTCCAAGACCTGCCACGCGTGCGGGCATGTGCAGGAGATCGGCTGGGCTCAACACTGGACCTGTGACCAGTGCCGTCTCACGCACCAGCGTGACGACAACGCAGCCATCAATCTCGCGCGGTGGGAGGAACCAGCCACCGTCGTCGGCCCAGTTGGGGCCGCCGTCAAGCGCCGAGCCGACCGTAAGACGGAGCCACGCTCCGCTGGTGGCGATGAAGCGCGGAAGGGAGAGCGTCGTCACCCGACGCTCGAACAACCCCGAGATGGGGTGCGAGTCGCGTTACCACTAACGATCACTCACTCGCAACGGTGCTAGCGTCCCGTCATGCTGCTGCAGATGCACGAGGCCCAGATGAGCTCGGCGTCGCAGCTGCCCCGGGGGCTCTCGCAACGGCAGCTCAACATGATCGCGCTCGGGGCTGGCCGCCGCGGTGCAAAGCTTCCAACCCGACCAACTGGTGACCGCCGAAGCTCGCTCATCGTGGCTGCGGCTCGGGCTGGTCAACAGAGCCCGTGCGGCGTATCCGATCCCGCTCACCCACGTGGTACCTCGCCGGCAGACAGCCCATTTGGCTGGCGCGCCGGCGCCGGCGACCTGACTTTCGGTTGATGGGCGCCACACCGCAACTGCGCCAAGGTTTGTCGCAGCGACAGCTCATGATGATCGCCATCGGCGGGATCATCGGTGCCGGATTTTTTGTGGGATCCGGCGTCGTCATCGGTAATGCCGGCCCCGCCGCATTCTTGACCTACGCGCTGTGCGGGGTGCTGATCATCCTGGTGATGCGGATGCTCGGTGAGATGGCCACCGCGAATCCCTCGACGGGATCATTCGCCGAGTACGCCCGCAAAGCGTTGGGCGGCTGGGCGGGGTTTTCGGTCGGCTGGCTGTACTGGTACTACTGGGTGATCGTCGTCGGTTTCGAGGCGGTTGCCGGGGCGAAAGTCATCACCTACTGGTTTCATGCGCCGCTGTGGTTGCTGTCGCTGGTTTTGATGGTGTTGATGACGGCGACGAACTTGTTGTCGGTCGCATCCTATGGCGAATTCGAATTCTGGTTCGCCGGAATCAAAGTCGCGACCATCGTGATCTTCCTGCTCGTCGGCATGATGTTCGTACTGGGGCTGTGGCCGCATCGTCACGCGGATTTTTCTAACCTGCACTCTCACGGCGGGTTCTTCCCGAACGGCGTGCATGGGGTCTTCGGCGCAATCGTGGTCGTGATCTTCTCGATGGTCGGCGCGGAGGTCGCGACCATCGCCGCCGCCGAAACCCCGGATCCGCAGCGTGCAGTCCAGCGAGCGACGAACGCGGTGGCCGCCCGTATCGCGATTTTCTTTGTGGGCTCGGTCTTTTTGCTTGTGGTGATACTGCCGTGGAACTCCGTGCAGGCCGGCTCGTCGCCGTATGTGGCCGCGTTGAAGCAGATGGGAATCCCCGGTGCCGATCACCTGATGAATGCGGTTGTGCTGACCGCGGTGTTGTCCTGCCTGAACTCCGGGCTCTACAGCGCGTCGCGGGTGTTGTTCGTGCTCTCTGCTCAGCGAGAGGCGCCGGCCCAGATGGTCAAAGTCAGCCGACGCGGGGTCCCCTACATCGCGATTGTGTGCTCTTCGGCGGTGGGCTTCCTGTGCGTCATCATGGCGGGGGTCGCTCCGGGCACGGTGTTCCTCTTCCTGCTCAACTCCTCGGGTGCCATCGTGCTGTTCGTCTACTTGTTAATCGCACTGTCGCAGATCGTTTTGCGGCTCAAGACGCCGCCGGAAAAGCTGCGGGTCAAGATGTGGTTATTCCCGGTGCTCTCGATACTGGCGGTCGCCGGGATCATCGGCGTGCTGGTGCAAATGGCGTTCGACAGCTCTGCGCGTGTCCAGTTTTGGCTCAGCCTGCTGTCCTGGGCCGTGGTGGTCGTGATGTATTTCCTCGCCAAGTGGTGGCGCGGACCGGTTGCACCCGAGGCTGAGCCGCCAACGACCGCTGCGACGGCCTCAGGCCACCTGGACTCCGGCGAGTAACCCCGCCAGTTTTATTGTCCGCGGCACGTCTTCAGTTGCCCCTGCAGGCTTTTCAGCTCTAAGCGCAGTGCAGCGATCTCCTTCTCGGCACCCGCCCGCGCCTGTGGGGGAAGATCTCCCAGGTTGCTCGCCGCAATGCTGATGTTGTTTTCGACCACCGCGATCTGGTGCTCGATGGGGTAGCACTTGTCAGTTGTATATGCCGCGACGGTCGCAACTGAGTTGGTGCCGTCGGTGCCGCCGATGGCATAGATGAGGCCGTCGGGACCCGTGGTGGCGGCCAGGGCCGCGCGTCCACTCGACAGTGACGGCTGACTCGTCCAACCGGGGGCTGCAGGGTTGTAGCTGTAGACGTTGGGGCTGGGCGTGCTACTCGGCGCGGTATCGCCCCCGATAACGTAGATCAGCCCGGTGGGATCAACAGCTGCGGCAAGACCACAGGTCGCAACCGGGAGCGGGGACGGACTGGTTGTCCAGATGTTCGTCTTGACGTTGAAGAACTCCATCGAAGACAGCATCGCCGGGATACCGCCACCGATGGTGTAGATCAGCCCGTCGTGGCCGGCGACTGCCGCGTGCCACGTGCGTGGCGAGTGCATCGGCGCTTTGGTAATCCATTTGTCGGAGGTGGGATCGTATGCGTCCACGGTGGCTAGCGGGTTGTTGCCGTCGTAGCCACCGATGGCATAGATCAGCCCGTCGGGGCCCGTGACGGCCGCGAATGCGCCTCGCGGCGTCGGGAGCGGCGCGGCTGTTGACCAAGCGTCGTTGGCCGGCTCGTAGACCTCGTGTGTGGCGAGAAGGTTGGCATTCCCAAAGCCGCCCAGGACATGGATCCGACCGGGGCTGGTGGCCGCGGCAACCGCAGTGCGCGGGGTTGGCATCGAGGGTCGCGCGAACCAGCTTTCTTGGACCGTGTCGTAGCCTGCAACGGCCGCGATGAGATTGCCGCTAGCGCCGCCGATCGCATAGATCCACTCGCCGGATCCCGTGGGGGGAGCATCGCACACTGCGGCCGCCAAGCCCATACTTGCTGTTGGTAGCGCTTTCTCAGCTATCCAGGGCATGTTTGTCTCCTCGCTGGGCGCGGCCCCCTGCTGGACCACTCTGGATGTATCAAAGCGGCCCCGTCGTCCCGACGTGACCGCTTTGACAATTGTTAATCTTTGGCCGGCAGGCAGGGCTCGCCGCCCACCGGGGTCCAGCCGCGCCGTCTTCAGCCGGCGCTGGTGAATGTGTTGCGGCCCAAGCTAACTCAGCGGTTGAGTCGGGCCCGTCGCCTGGGAAAGCTAGGCGCTTAACCGGTCTTGGTCAGCAGAACCGCCTGCTCGAACGGCAACCTGCCAAAGACCCGCCGCGCGGCGCCGCTGATATGCGGCGCTGCCTCGACCTTAGTGACAGTCCGAGGGTTGGTGACGCCGAAGGTCTTGCCGTGCCGTCTCATCCGGCCCCCGCCGGATGCGTTGAGGTTCTTCAACCAGTCACGGTCCGGGCCGTAGGTCAGCAAGATTGCCACGCCCGGCTTGCCGTCGACTTCGGCGTTGAACACTGTCAACGGCGTGCGGTACTGCTTGCCGGAGCGCCGCCCGGCGTGCTCGAGAATGCCAAACGATGGGGCCCAACCGGCCCACATCCGCTGAATGGGATTGGTGACGTGTCGATTGAATCGGGCGAGCCGTTGCGGTAGTTGCATGTCGCCATCAAACTCGAAGGTCATGGCCTACCTCAAGCCCCCGTGGTTCACCGTCAAGGTCTTCAACCGGATCGCGATGGCCACTGGCATCGGCAATAGCGAAACCCTGACCGTGACCAAGCGGGGCAGCAGGGAACCGCAGCACATTCCCGTCGTCACGGTCGACGTCGGCGGGACCCGGTATCTGGTCTCCACCCGCGGCGAATCACAGTGGGTCAAAAACGTCCGCGCCAATCCCACCGTGACACTGACCACCAAGTCCGGCGCCGTGAGCTACGTCGCACGCGAAATGCCTGCGCCGCAGCGCCAGCCGATTCTGACCGCATACCAGGGCAAGGCGGGTAGGGCGGTCGACGGCTACTTTCGCAAGTTGCCCGACCCGGCGGATCATCCGGTGTTCGCGCTCACCGCGCCCTGACCGGCAAAAGCCTTCGCGACAGCCGGGCCAGCAGCGACGGGGCCGGATTCCACGGCTCCCGGTCATCCGCGGGCCAGGCGTAGCAGGGGGTTTGACCGGACAGCAGCCGTCGTAGACCCGGGGTGTCCAGCTCACTGGCCGACCAGGCATAGAGGCGGTCCACCCGGGGCGTAAGGACGCCGACGTCGAGCAGATGGCCCAGTCCGTGTTCGGCCTGCGCGTACGGCACGATGTCGTCGCCGAGGGGATAGCGATCGGGCAGCACTCGCGAAAGCGAGAGGAAGATGCTGCTCATGCCCAGCCGTGGATCGCCGAGCAGCCGGCCGGCGGGGGCCAGCCAGGCCAGTGCCAGTCGCGGCGCGGCGACCATCGCATGGGTGTAGAGCACCCGAGCCAGCACCACGTTGATGAAGAACCGCTCGATGCGACCTTCGCGCGCCGCCAGGTGTTCGTGTTCGAGATACCCGCTGACGACGCTCATGTTGTGCGCCCGATACCAGCGTGCGGCGCTGGGACGTCGGATGAACTCCAGCCAGGCGGCGACCGTCGGCGAGCTTGGCGGCCCGGGATGGCCGAAGGCCAGCGCCCGGGCTTCGCTCCCGTCGTAGAGCAGGCGCTCGTTGATCGCCCGCCACCACGGACTTCCCGGTCTCGGCGCGTCGATCGAGTTGAGTAGTCCTCGCCGCAGCTGCCACCGCATGAAGGCCGACGCCGCCTCTCGGTACGGAAGATAGCCGCGGTCCAGGTCTTTTGGGACGCGGTATTGGCTGCGCATCAGGGTTAGCCGCCCGGCCGGGTCGTCCCGGACGGCTGCGACGCTGGCGAGTGCGACCTCGCTGGCCGGTTCCCGGGTCATCAGTCGATTGTTCCAAGCGGGGGAGGTCGCATAGCCCAAGAGGCAAGCTGGCAAATGTTTGAATCACCTCCGCGCCCGTGGTGAACGTGCAGCCTTTGGGCTGCGTGTCATCCCTGTACGTCCCGCACCAAGCCAAGACGAGGCCCGCTCCGAATACTTCAAGAGGAGGAACTGATGACTCATCCCCCTGTCGACGATCTGCCCCAAGAAGCCGCCGCCACGCTGCTGGGCGTCTGTGAGCCGCTGTCGCAATCGCGGCACGCAGGTCTGGCGCGGTGGGCTGCCTCGGTGTCCGACGCCCTGCTAGTCCGGCTGGCGTCAGTGCGGAGCGGCGCACGCGTCGACGTCATCGACTTCGAACCGTGCGGCCCGCTCGCACGGCTCGACGCCGCCGAACTGGAAGGGCTGCATTCGGTCGTGGTCGCCTGTGCTGAAGCCAGCGACGACGAGTCAGTCGTCGAGTGGTGCACCCTCATGGACCGGTTCATAGTCGCCGACTTCTACCGCCGCGAATACGAGCAGGCGGCGATCGACGCCAAGGTTGCCGTCATCGAAGCTGAGGAACGGCGGCTAGCGCGCGAGGCGCGGTCAGCGCCCGACCTTCGCGGCGTTCCGCCGTGGTCGGGGGTCTAGCTGCCGCCCGACTGACGTCGATGCTCGACAACTACACCCTGTAGTGAAGCCGCCCGCCGCGACTGGGACACTGGTGGACGTGCATACCGACGTCTCGGCGAAGCTGTTCGACGACGCCTGCGCGGTCATCCCCGGCGGGGTGAACTCGCCGGTGCGGGCGTTCAAGGCGGTGGGCGGCACCCCGCGCTTCATCACCGAAGCCCACGGCTGCTGGCTCACCGACGCCGACGGCAACCGCTACGTCGACCTGGTCTGCTCGTGGGGCCCGATGATCCTGGGGCACGCCCACCCGGCCGTCGTCGACGCCGTCGCCAAGGCCGCGACCACCGGGTTGTCGTTCGGCGCGCCGACACCCGCCGAAACCGAACTGGCCGCTGAGATCATCGACCGGATGCCACCGGTGCAGCGGATTCGGCTCGTCAACTCCGGCACCGAGGCCACCATGAGCGCGGTGCGACTGGCCCGCGGGTTCACCGGCCGCGCCAAGATCGTCAAGTTCTCCGGCTGCTACCACGGCCACGTCGACGCATTGCTCGCCGACGCGGGCTCCGGGGTTGCGACGCTGGGCCTGCCGTCGTCGCCCGGCGTCACCGGCGCAACCGCCGCCGACACGATTGTGTTGCCGTACAACGACGTTGACGTCGTGCAGCAGACCTTCGCGGAGTTCGGTGACCAGATCGCCGCGGTGATCACCGAGGCCAGCCCCGGCAACATGGGCGTTGTTCCGCCCGCGCCGGGCTACAACGCCGCACTGCGCGAGATCGCCGCCGCGCACGGCGCGCTGCTGATCGTCGACGAGGTGATGACGGGGTTCCGAGTCAGCCGAAGCGGTTGGTACGGAATCGATCCGGTCGACGCCGACCTGTTCACCTTCGGCAAGGTGATGAGCGGCGGGCTGCCCGCTGCGGCGTTCGGCGGGCGCGCCGAGGTGATGGAACGGCTGGCGCCGCTGGGGCCGGTGTATCAAGCCGGCACGCTGTCCGGCAACCCGGTGGCGATGGCCGCCGGATTGGCGACGCTGCGCAACGCCGACGACGCCGTCTACGCGGCGCTGGATAACAATGCCGACCGGCTGGCCGGCTTGCTGTCCAAGGCATTGACGGATGCCGGTGTCCCGCACCAGATTCCGCGGGCCGGCAACATGCTCAGCGTGTTCTTCGGCGAGGCGCCGGTCACCGACTTCGCGTCGGCGCGCGCGAGCGAGACCTGGCGCTTCCCATCCTTCTTTCACGCCCTGCTGGACGGCGGTGTCTACCCGCCGTGCAGCGCCTTCGAGGCGTGGTTTGTCTCGGCGGCACTCGACGATGCCGCCTTCACCCGGATCGCCGACGCCCTGCCTATTGCGGCCCGTCGGGCCGCGGACGCCGCAGCCAAGGAGAGCAAACCCTGATGGCCGAACAGACCCGGATCCACCTGATACGCCACGGCGAGGTGTACAACCCTGATCGTGTGCTGTACGGGAGGCTGCCCGGATTCCATTTGTCCGACAAGGGGATTCAGCATGCCCAGGCGGTGGCCGACGTGCTGGCCGACCGCGACATCGTCGCGGTCATCGCCTCCCCGCTGGAGCGGGCGCAGGAGACCGCCGCGCCGATCGCCGCCCGCCACGACCTGCCGGTGGACACGAACCCCGACCTGATCGAGTCGGCAAACTTCTTCGAGGGCAAGCGGTTAGGTCCCGGCGACGGCGCCTGGCGGGACCCGCGGTTCTGGTGGCAGCTACGCAACCCGTTCATCCCGTCCTGGGGTGAGCCGTACAAGCAGATCGCGGCGCGGATGACGACCGCGGTGGACAAGGCCCGCGCGCGGGCCGCCGGCCACGAGGCGGTGTGCGTCAGCCACCAGCTGCCGGTGTGGACCGTGCGGCTGGCGCTGACCGGCAAGCGGCTCTGGCACGACCCGCGGCGGCGCCAGTGCGCGGTGGGGTCGGTCACGTCCTTGGTGTACGACGGCGACCGGCTGGTGGACGTGCTGTACAGCGAGCCGGCGGGCGGTTGAGTATGCGGCGGCTGGCGTTTGTCGCCGCGGCGGTGGCCGGCCTGCTGGTCGGCTGCTCCAGCGGCGATGACGCGGTCGCTCAGGGCGGCACCTTCGAATTCGTCGCTCCCGGCGGCAAAACCGACATCTACTACGACCCGCCCGACCACCGCGGCCGACCCGGACCGGTCGCCGGCCCGGATCTGATGGACCCGGCACGCACCGTGTCCGTCGACGACCCCGCCGGCCCCTTTGCCGGCCGCGTCGTCGTCATCAACGTGTGGGGCCAGTGGTGTGGGCCGTGCCGGGCCGAGGTCACCCAGCTGCAGCAGGTTTACAACGCCACCCGCGCCGACGGCGTCACGCTGCTGGGCATCGACGTCCGCGACAACAACCGGCAGGCGGCCCAGGACTTCGTCAAAGACCGCAATGTGACGTTCCCGTCGATCTACGACCCGGCGATGCGCACCATGATCGCGTTCGGCGGCAAATACCCCACCACCGTCATCCCGTCCACCCTGGTTCTTGACCGCCAGCACCGGGTCGCGGCGGTCTTCTTGCGTGAACTGCTCGCCGAAGACTTACAGCCGGTGGTGCAGCGAATCGCGGCCGAGCAGCAGGCCCCACCGAGACCGCAATGACAGGTTTCACCGAAATCGCTTCTGCCGGACCGATATTGCTGGCGCTGGCCGTGTGCCTGCTGGCCGGACTGGTGTCGTTCGCGTCGCCGTGCGTGGTGCCGCTGGTGCCGGGCTATCTGTCGTACCTGGCCGCGGTGGTCGGTGTCGACGAGCATCCGCAGCCCGGTGCGGTCCGAGCACCGCCGGCCGCGCGGTGGCGGGTCGCCGGGTCGGCGGCGTTGTTCGTCGCCGGGTTCACCGTGGTGTTTCTGCTCGGCACGGTCGCTGTGCTGGGCATGACCACCACGTTGATCACCGATCAGCTTGTGCTGCAACGGGTAGGCGGCGTGCTGACCATCGTGATGGGCTTGGTGTTCGTGGGGTACGTTCCGGCGCTGCAGCGTCAGGTCCGGTTCGCGCCGCGGCAGTTGTCGACGGTGGCCGGAGCGCCGCTGCTGGGCGCGGTGTTCGCGCTGGGCTGGACGCCGTGTCTGGGGCCGACGCTGACCGGGGTGATCACCGTCGCGTCGGCCACCGATGGCTCGAGCGTGGCCCGCGGGATCGTGTTGACGATCGCCTACTGCCTGGGCTTGGGCATCCCGTTCGTGCTGTTGGCGTTCGGGTCGGCGGCGGCGGTCACCGGCTTGGGCTGGCTGCGCCGCCACACCCGGGCGCTGCAGGTCCTCGGCGGCGTGCTGCTGATCGCGGTCGGTGTCGCGCTGGTCAGCGGCGCGTGGAACGACTTCATCTCCTGGCTGCGCGACGCGTTCGTATCCGACGTGAGGTTGCCGATTTGAGCCGGCTGCTGGCCCTTACCCGCAACACCTGGCGCGCGTTGACCTCGATGGGCACCGCGCTGGTGCTGCTGTTCCTGCTGGCCCTCGGTGCGGTGCCCGGCGCGCTGCTACCGCAACGCAGCCTCAACGCCGGCAAGGTTGCCGACTACCTGGCCGCCCATCCGCTGGTTGGGCCGTGGCTGGATCGACTGCAGGCGTTCAACGTGTTCGGCAGCTTCTGGTTCACCGCCATCTACACGCTGCTGTTCGTGTCGCTGGTGGGCTGCCTGGCCCCGCGGATGATCGAGCATGCCCGCAGCCTGCGAGCAACACCGGTGCCGGCGCCCCGCAACCTGGCTCGGCTGCCTAAACACGCCGCCGCCACGATCGCCGGCGAACCCGACCAGCTGGCTGCGACCATGGCCGACCGGCTGCGGGGCTGGCGCAAGGTCACCCGCAGCGCGGGCGGAGACATCGAAATCTCCGCCGAGAAGGGCTATCTCCGCGAATTCGGCAACTTGGTCTTCCATTTCTCGCTGGTGGGCCTGCTGGTGGCGGTGGCCGTCGGCAAGCTGTTCGGCTACGAGGGCAACGTCGTCGTGATCGCCGACGGCGGTCCCGGTTTCTGCTCGGCGTCGCCTGCCGCATTCGACTCGTTCCGGGTCGGCAACACCGTCGACGGCACATCGCTGCATCCAATCTGCTTGCGCGTCAATGACTTTGCTGCGCACTACTTGGCGAACGGGCAGGCCACGTCGTTCGCCGCCGACATCGACTACCAGACCGGCCGCGACCTCGCGAACGACAGTTGGCGGCGCTACCGGCTGGAGGTCAACCACCCGCTGCGCGTCGGCGGCGACCGCGTCTACCTGCAGGGCCACGGCTATGCGCCGACATTCACCGTGACCTTCCCCGACGGGCAGACCCGCACCTCGACGGTGCAATGGCGACCCGACAACCCCCGCACGCTGCTGTCTTCGGGCGTGGCGCGTATCGACCCGCCGGCCGGCGCCTATCCCGACGCCGCCGAACGTCGCAAACACCAGATCGCCATCCAGGGTCTGCTCGCGCCGACCGAGCAGCTCGAGGGCACCCTGCTGTCGTCGAGCTTTCCCGCGCTGAACGCCCCAGCCGTCGCCGTCGACATCTACTCCGGTGACACCGGCCTGGACACCGGCCGGCCACAGTCGCTGTACACCCTGGATCCGCGTCTCATCGACCAGCACCGGCTGACCAGGGCCAAGCGGGTCAACCTGCGCGTGGGCGACCAGGTGCGGCTCGATCAGGGTCCGGCGGCGGGCACCGTCGTGCGTTTCGACGGCGCCGTCCCATTCGTCAACCTGCAGGTCTCGCACGACCCCGGACAGATCTGGGTGCTGGTATTCGCGATCATGATGATGGCCGGGCTGGTGGTGTCGCTGCTGGTGCGTCGACGGCGGGTATGGGTCCGGCTGATACCGAGCACGGCCGGTACGGTGAACGTCGAGCTAGGCGGCCTGGCGCGGACGGACAACTCCGGCTGGGGCGACGAATTCGAGCGGCTCGTCGACCGGTTGCTGGACGGATTGCAAATGCCGGCAGCCGCGCCTAGCGAGCCCGTCGGGACCGGGAGGAGGCGCCAATGAACCGCGCCGACGACGATAATGCCGGCGTAGCCGGGATTGAGGAGTGGCGCCAATGAACCGCGCCGACGACGATAA
>Ga0209217_1000089_pt1 | contig 19468 bp, 16 predicted proteins | sample JacPinW_OM3H0_M2_FD_187957 | JGI IMG/M metagenome (GOLD analysis project Ga0209217, IMG submission 187957) | Forest soil microbial communities from Algoma, Ontario, Canada - Jack Pine, Ontario site 1_JW_OM3H0_M2 (SPAdes) (version 2) | ecosystem: Environmental > Terrestrial > Soil > Boreal...
AGTTAGAGCATGATCCGGAAAAGTGGAAACCGGTTTTCCGAAAAGATCATGCTCAAACAAAAAGATAACGCTAGATGCCTGATTCAACTCAGTTGAAACAGGCTCTAGGGAACGGCAATGAAGCATCGTACCGGCCCAAGGAGCAAATTGATAGCTTGGACGCATCTTTATGTATCCGCCCCTAAACCAATCCCAATTCCGCCGGATGAACGCCGGCAAAAATCCGCTGCACGCTTGCGGCTTCCAGCCCGAACATGCGCTGGAACAGGCCTGCGAACATCGACCGGTAGTCGGTCAGAACCGGATAGTCGCGGTTTTGAAACAGGCCTGCCTGCTCGACCTTGACCTGTTCGCCGAGGATGCGGCCGCCATTGATGCCGCCTCCCATCACCCAATAGACGCTGCCGTGGCCGTGATCGGTGCCGCGGTCGCCATTCTCGCGGAAGGTGCGGCCGAACTCGGAGATGACGACGACAACGGTATCTTTCCATCCTGCCGGTCCGATCTCCTCGGAAAAGCCCGCAAGCGCACGGCCGAGTTCACCGAGACGATCGGCGAGATAACCGGTGGCCGCGCCTTGATTGACATGGGTATCCCAGCCGCCGACATCGACAAAGCCCAGGTTGAACTGTTCGCGCATCAGCCGTCCAATGCGCCGCGCCGACAGCTCAAAGCCGCGCGGCGAAACCGCGCCACGGTTGGCCGCGTTCATTTCCTCAGATACCGATTTGTAGACATCGTCGCGAACCCGAAACCCTTCCGAAACCGAGGAAGCAAGCTCGCTCTGCCCATACATTTTCTTGATCAACGCGGCCTGGCGATCGTCGACGCCCGGCTTGCCTACGCTGTTGATCCCGATATTCGGAATCTGCGACTTGCCGCGGAAGATCAGCGGGAGCTGCTCGGTAAAGGAGATCGGTCTTACCCGCGTGAGCTCGGCAGCGAGCCGGCTCATGAAGCCGGAACGATAGTCGCGGGAACCGGCGACCGCCTGACCGAGCTCAATGGTGTCCTGGGTTTCGAAATGGCTCCGGGTCAGGTCATCGCCGGTGCCGGCAAAGGGAATGAAGGCGACTTCACGCTTTCCCCAAAGCGGGTAGATGCTGTCCCGCAACGCCGGATGCAGTCCCCAATCTGCGGTGAGCGATAGCGCCGAGTTTGGATTGCCAACGTCGGGCTTGGCAATGCCGAGGGTCGGCCGCGAGGTGCGATAGAAGTCGCTCGATATCGGCACCACGACATTGGCGGCATCGTAAGCGCCGCGCAGAAACACCACCAGCAACCGCGCATCGGTAGCGGGTGCCGCCCAAACGCGACCAGCCACCGTGAGGGGAGCCATTGCAGCGAAGGCTTTGAGCAGATCACGGCGATTCATGGTGCGATCCTTGGAGAGGGTTGTTAGCGCATGAACTCGGGCGACGATAAAAACAACGTATTCCAGTCCTGCGGGGAGACCGCCTGATCGAGCGCGGCAAGTGTCGGCGGACCCAGCGTCTGCCGCAATCCATTGAAATAGAGCGAGTTCGCGATCAGCGGGAACGCCGGCTGATCGACCGCGTTCGGCATATCCGGCTTGAACAGGCCGGACGAACCTGATCCGATTTGCCGCGCAATCTCGAAGCGCAGCATCATCTGCCCCGGCCCGTTCCAGGCCGCCGAAATCATGGAATAGCCGTCTGGCGTATCGTGATTGAACAAACCTTCGCTGAGACGATTGAGCCAGCTCTGGATCGGCACCGTATTCAGGATCACCTTGTCGTCGTAGGCCAGGCGAACCGCCGACAGCACGTATTGCACGGGATCCTTGAACTTCATGCCCGGCTTCAAGGAAGCGGTAAATTCCGGCGCATGAACCATCGTCGAAAGCACCGCGGCGATATCGCCATCGCTTGCCTTGAAGGTTTGCGCCATCTTCTGCACCAGCGAATCCGGTGGATTGTCCGACACAAAGTAGGTCGCGATTTGCTTGGAGATATGGGTCGCGGTCGCCGGGTTATGGACCAGGAGATCGATCGCTTCGTCCACCTCGGCGAGTCCCCGCCCCTTGATCAAATGGCCCAAGAACGTCTTGTCACTATAGTCATGCCGGGCAGGATTGAATTCGAAGGCGCCCTCGCGCACGAGCTGCGGCCGCAACTCCGGTTTCAGTTGCGGATCCTCCGGCTTCAGATCAATTCCAAGGCCCGTCAAAATACGAGCCAAAGCTTCGACATCGGATTGCGCGTAGCCCGAGCCGACACCCATGGTGTGCAGTTCCATGATCTCGCGGGCGTAGTTCTCGTTGAGATGCCCGACGGCATTATCCGAATTGTCGAGATAACGCAGCATCGCCGGATGATGCAGGGTGGCGACCAGGAGATTGCGGAATTTGCCGAGCGCATTGGGCCTGATTGCCCGGTCCTCATAGTCGCCCACCAGGACGCGAATGTTGGCCTTGTATTGATGCACGTTGAAATGGTTGAACCAGAACCACGTCATGCGTTCGCGCAGCTGGTCCGGCGCGTAGAGCGCGCGCAAGATGCTGCGTGCCGCCGCCTGTTTCGCCCGATCGTTCATGGCCTGCTGAAAGACCTGCTGCGCGGCCCTTCTCTGGTCGGGATCGGCGACCTGGTTGGCGGACTTGGCCTGCTGGTCGAACGAGACCGCGATGTCGAACGGAAGCTTGTGGACGTCAGGCATCGCCTCGATCTGGGTTCGGGCGGCGTCGGGCAACGCAGTGACGGCGGCCGGATGCAATTGCTCCTGCAGCCAGCGCTCGGAGCCGACCGCCTGCAAATGCGCGGCACTGGACGAAGTAATTCCCCAGGTAAGCCGATCCAGCAGCACCAAGTCGCCGGGGGTCAATTCACCCGCACGCGCGGCAACCGCGCCCGGAATTTCGGCGATCAGAAAGAGCCCCGCGCAGGCCAGCAACATAGCCGACCGGCGGCGACGAGATTTCTTCGGGGCTCCTTGCTCAATCATCGATAGTGCCAATTTTCCAAAGATTGCAGACTGGAATCTGAATTGGTCACCGCCGGCTCTGCCATGCACACCGGGTCCGAACGCAGCCCGTCGGGGTATCACGATCCCTGCCCGTCAATCTGACCGAGCGCGCATGAATATGTTCTGAACGAACGCCCATAATAAAAGCCTATCATGATGACGACAATGTTTCTGAGGCCGCGGACCCCGCGAAAGCCGGGCCGAAAAGACCGTCGGGAAAAGGGCCGGTACGCCATCGCCGGGAGCCGGGCCGACGATTCAGCAGCAGCTGCCTTCACTCTCTTGTGAGCGAGACCGACGCTACGCACGCATTGCCGCGCAGGCGCGACCTGGCCAATTTAGGGAAGGAGCTGGCTCTCGACGTAGGGGCCCGGCGGCTACTCGCTTGCCAATTCCACGTGGGCCCGGTGCGAGGTCACCCCGCCTGAAATCTGCGATGCAATCAAAAATGCCGCAACAACGGCCGGCAGGCTTATCAGCCTTAAGAATTGGTCTACTGAAAGCATCTCTTTCGTCCCCCAAGGTAACTTCAAAGGCCCGGCGCAAACGCTCACCGCAAGGGGGCGCTCAACCCACCCCTTGCGCGGTCTGCTGGTCGCTTGTCAGAAGCTGATCGGCTAAGGCTGCTGTGGAAATCGTGAGCAGCGCCCGAATCAAAATCGCAGCCAACGTTTTCATTTCGCAATCGTCGTTTTCGATTGTGGCCAAAAAAAGCGTCAGAGCTTTGCGCCTTTTCTGGACCGAGGCGGGAAACAACCGTGGCGAGTACACACCGGCTGTAGCAGGAAGGCAAAGATAACGGCAGCGGGCTGCATCGCAGCCTCGCGAGATAGCCGGCTGTTTCAGCTCGAGATCGTCGACGGCAATTTACGCCGCCGCGACCAGCCCACGCGGATGTAGGACATATTCCTTGAGGACTGTGTCGGTCGCGTCGACTTCAACCAGCGACACGTCATAGCTCCAGAGATCGGCGAGGTGCTGCAGCACGCGCCTAGCATCCGTTTCGTTCAATTGGGCGCCTTTGATGACGGCATGACGCAACATCAAGCGCCGATCCCCGGCAAGATCGACGTCGACCACTTCGATGTTGGGATCGATGAAGCCGACGTCATACTGCCGCGACAATTCACGACGAACACGACGATAGCCGCGCTCATCGTGGATCGCGTCGACCCTGATGCCGGCGCTTTCCGCCGGATCGTCGTGGAGGTGAAACATTCGCAAATGCCGCATCAGCCGCGGGCTGAGGAACTGGCTGATAAAGCTTTCATCGCGATAATTGGCCCAAACATCGCGCAATACCGCCATCGCGTCACCGGTTCCGGCGATATCAGGAAACCATTCACGATCCTCGTCATCGGGATCGGTGACGATGCGCTCGATGTCCTGCATCATCGCGAAGCCGAGCGCATAGGGATTAAAGCCTGAAAAGCGCTGATCGTCGAAATCAGGCTGAAACACCACATTGGTGTGCGACTGCAGGAATTCGAGGAAATTGCCGTCCGAAATCCGCCCCTGTTCGTGCAGGCGGGTCATGATGCGGTAATGCACGTAAGTCGCAGTGCCTTCGTTCATGACTTTGGTCTGGGTCTGCGGATAAAAGTACTGCGCGATATGCCGCACGATCCGGAGCAGCTCGCGCTGCCAGGCCTGCAGGCGCGGCGCGGTCTTCTCCAGGAAGTACAGCAAATTTTCGTCCGGCATCCCAAGCAGCTTGCGCCGCCGTTCGGTGCTCAGCAATTCCGCGCTCTTGACCGGCCCGGTCGGAACGGTTCGCCACAGATCGTTGAACGCGCTCTCTTCGTGCTGGCGGCGATCTCCGGCGCGCTTTTCTTCGGCCCGAAGATCGAGCTTCTTCTTGCCGGGATAGCGATCGATCCCATGCGACATCAGGGCGTGGGCGGCGTCGAGCGTCTGTTCGACCGCCAGCCGACCATGACGCTCCTCGCACTGCGCGACATAGCTCTTGGCGAAATCCAGATAATCAAGAATTCCCTCAGCGTCCGTCCATTGCTTGAACAGGTAGTTGTTCTTGAAGAAATGGTTGTGGCCGAAGGCGGCGTGGGCGATCACCAGCGCCTGCATGGTCGCGGTGTTTTCCTCCATCAAATAGGAAATACAGGGCGAGCTGTTGATCACGATCTCATAGGCGAGGCCCATAAGGCCCTTGCGGTAGAACGCCTCATGATGGGCGAAGTGCTTGCCGAATGACCAATGCTTGTAGAACAGCGGCATGCCGACGGACGAATATGCGTCCAGCATCTGCTCCGCAGTGATGACCTCGATCTGGTTGGGGTAGACGTCGAGCCCTAGTTCAGATCGCGCAATCTCCCCGCAGGCATCGTGGATGCGCTGCAGCTTCTGGAAATCCCAGTCTGCTCCCTCAAATAGGAGCTCGGCTGTCCCGGTCATGGCGCGGCTTTCTCCTGCTTGCGGCGACGTTGAAACAGGTCGTGAAACACCGGGAAGATTTCGCTGCGGTCGCTGACCTTGCGCATCGACAGCGGCACCCCGTCGGCGCGCAGACGCTGATACAGCGTCCAAAGCGATGAATCCGACATATCAAAAGTGCTGCCTCCGGCCTCGCCGACCTCGAGGTAGGCAAAAAATTGGCTGACCGGCAATATTTTCTCGGTCAGCAGCCGGCTCACGGCATCGCTGTCCGAGGTGGCGTTGTCACCATCGGAGGCCTGAGCAGCGTAGATGTTCCAGTCCGCAGGGCGAAACCGCGACCTGACGATCTCGTGCATCGCCTCCAGCGCGCTGGACACCAGCGTGCCGCCCGACGCCGGCCCGTGGAAGAAAGTATCTTCGTCGACTTCTTCGGCCCGATCGGTATGGCGAATGAAGACGATTTCGACGTGGCGGTAGCGCCGTGTCAAAAACACATAGAGCAGCATGTAGAAGCGCTTGGCGAGATCCTTCATATGCTCTGACATCGAGCCAGACACGTCCATCAGACAAAACATGACAGCCTGGGCTACCTGCTTCGGGGTGGTCTCGAAGCGACGGAAGCGGATGTCGATCGGATCAATGAATGGGATCCGTCGCGCTTTTGCCTGCAATGCCTCGATCTCCGCCAGCAACTCGCTGCGGCGTTCCTCATCGTCGCACTCGGCGAGCTCGGCCTCAAGTTCGGCGATCGTCTCCGGCCGCGGCCGTCGCAACGCGACCCGCCGTGCCAGCGCGAGCCGCACCGTGCGGCTCACCGAAATATTCGCAGGCGAGCCTGAAGTCGCATAGCCGGCCCGGCGAAGCCCTTCGCTTTCCGCTTCGGCCAGCTTCCGCTTGGCGAGATCAGGCAATTCGAGATCGTCGAGGAACAGATCGACAAACTCATCGCGGCTCAGCACGAACCGGAATGCATCTTCGCTGTCGCCCTCACCCGGCGCGGATGCCCTTCCGCGGCCTTCGCCGGAACGCGGAAGTATGTCGCCCTCGATGAACTTCTTGTTTCCGGGAAGCACCATGTCGCGGGTGCCGCCTTCCCGGCGAAAGCGGGGTTCATTCATCCCGTCAAGCGGGATGCTGACCTCGCCACCTTCCAGGACCTCCTTGATGTCGCGGTCCTGGGACGATTTCTTGACGGCGCCCTGAACCAGCGCCTTGGCACGACGCAAGAAACGCTGGCGGTTCTCGAGGCTTTTACTCCCCGGATTCAGGCGCCTGTCAATGATGTGCATGGCCACTCTTGCTTCACCTCAGCCGGCTTGCTTCACGCGCATATACCATTCGACGAGCCGGCGAACCTGACGCTCAGTATAGCCGCGTCCGACCATCCGCTCGACAAACTCGCCGTGCTTCTTCTCGGTATCGCCGTCCTTCTTGGTGCCGAACGAGATCACCGGAAGAAGGTCTTCGACCTGTGAAAATATCCGCTTTTCAATAACTTCGCGAATCTTTTCATAGCTGGTCCAGGTCGGGTTCTTCCCCGCGTTCTGAGCCCGCGACCGCAGCGAGAACTTGACCACCTCGTTGCGGAAGTCCTTCGGGTTGGCGATGCCCGCAGGCTTCTCGATCTTGGTCAATTCCTGGTTGAGAAGCTCGCGATTGAGCAACTGGCCGGTGTCGGGATCCTTGAAATCCTGATCTTCGATCCAGGCATCGGCATAATCGACGTACCGATCGAACAGGTTTTGACCGTAATCCGAATAGGATTCGAGATAGGCCTTCTGGATCTCGTGGCCGATAAATTCCGCGTAGCGCGGCACCAGTTCAGCCTTGATGAATTCGAGGTAGCGCTTTTCGACTTCATCAGGGAGTTGCTCGCGGCGAATGGCATGCTCAAGCGTGTACATCAGATGGACGGGATCAGCGCCAAGCTCTGCGGTGTCGTGATTGTAGGTTCCCGCCAGAACCTTGAAAGCGAAACGCGTCGAGGCGCCATCCATGCCTTCGTCGACGCCGGCGGCGTCCTTGTATTCCTGAACGCTGCGGGCCTTCGGATCGGATTCCTTGAGGCTTTCACCGTCATAGACCCGCATCTTCGCAAACACCGTCGAGTTCTCATGCTTGCGCAAGCGTGACATCACCGAAAAGCGGGCCAGCGTCTCCAGCGTTGCGGGAGCACATGGCGCGGACGCGAGTTCGGATCCCTGTATGAGTTTCTCATAGATCTTCTGCTCCTCGGTCACCCGCAGGCAGTAAGGCACCTTGATCACGCAAATGCGATCGATGAAGGCTTCGTTGTTCTTGTTGGCCTTGAAACTCTGCCATTCGGATTCGTTCGAGTGCGCGAGAACGGTACCGGTAAAGGGAATCGCGCCGATATTCTCGGTGCCGATGTAGTTGCCTTCCTGGGTCGCCGTCAGCAGCGGGTGCAGCATCTTGATCGGCGCCTTGAACATTTCGACGAATTCGAGGATGCCCTGGTTGGCTCGGTTCAGTCCGCCGGAATAGCTGTAAGCATCCGGGTCGTTCTGGGCAAAAGTTTCCAGTTTGCGAATGTCGACCTTGCCGACTAGCGACGAGATGTCCTGGTTGTTCTCGTCGCCAGGCTCGGTTTTGGAAACCGCGATCTGCCGCAACCGCGATGGCTGAATCTTGGCGACGCGGAATCGCGAAATGTCGCCCCCGAAGGCCTCGAGCCGCTTGTAACACCACGGGGACATCAGTCCGTTCAGGCGCCGACGCGGAATGCCATACTTCTCCTCGATCATCGGGCCGAGCGATTCCGGATCGAACAGGCTAAGCGGACTCTCGAAGACGGGGCTGAGTTCGTCGCCGGCCTTCAGCACATAGATCGGATTAACTTCCATCAACGATTTCAGCCGCTCTGCGAGCGACGATTTGCCGCCGCCGACCGGCCCGAGCAGATAGAGAATCTGCTTGCGCTCTTCTAGGCCCTGAGCTGCGTGCCGGAAGAACCCGACGATGCGCTCGATGGTTTCTTCCATGCCGAAGAAGCCGGCGGCGAAGGCCGGATAGACGCGCATTGTCCTGTTCAAGAAGATACGGCCAAGGCGGGGATCCTTGGCCGTGTCGATCATTTGAGGTTCTCCGATCGCGGCCAACAGCCGCTCAGCGGCATTGGCATATCGCATTGGGTCACCTCGACACGATTCCAGATACTCTGCCATCGACATATCGGTTTCGCTTCGGGCCTCGAAGGACCTAGCGAAAGCGTTGAAAAGCGAGTCGTTGTACATGATCCCTCTCCTCATAAGGTCAGCTGCTGGACGCGATGCTTAGGTTCCACGCCGCCGAGGCCCTGCCCGCATCGAAAATGCGAATCAGCATCAGCACATTGATCCATTCGACACGCGACCGACTCCTTCAGGCAATGCAATAGTTGTGCTAAGGCGACCTTCATCTCCAAAATATGATATGATTTCTACGAGATGTAACCCCGCCGCAACATCCGGGGAAGTACTGGCGCCGCGGCCGTGAGAGCATTAAAAATGCCTGTCGCTGGAGCTTTGCTTCCCTTGGAACGGGCGGGAGCAATCCTGAAAAACGACCTTCCATAGCCTCCATTTTCCTAAATACGACCGCTTATTGCTCCGTATCGGGGCGATTTGCCGGGTTTGCCCTGCTTCCGAAGAGAAACTAAAAAAGAGAAACTCAGTTCCGGCGCCGCGACCGAATGCCGTATTTTGTCGGTGATCGGACTCCTCGGCGGCCTGTCAGCACATAGATTTGATGGACGCACGGCCATCAACGACTTTGGCGGCTCCCGGCGACGCCGGCCAAGGGTCCAACCCGGCAAGCCCCCCGGCATTCGCGTGAAATTGGCCTTGCGCGGCAGGGTCCAGGGCGGACCACAACGCCGAGAAGCGTGCTATCCTGACGTCAGGCAACCCGGCTACAACATGTCCGCGTCAGACGGTTTGAAGATCGCGACAGATCTGTCTCTGCGGAGCCGGAAAAAGCGGAGCTCTCCGTTTCTGGTGTTGGCCGCCGTGTTGCTGATTTTCGCAGCCATCGCCGGTACAGCCTTTCTTGTGGTGCGGACGACAACCCTGCGAATTGCCGTCGGACCGTCCGGAAGCGACGACCAAAAACTGATTCAGGCAATGCGAGGCGGACGACTTCTTCCGCGAAACGCTCGACTGCTTTGATGAAGGCGATCTGGCTGCCTAGAGTCTCGTACTTGAACAGTTTCATCACGCCGTTGTCGATCGACGAACCGCGATCAGCGAGGCCGCGATCAGCTTACCTCGCATGCGCGCCGGATAGGCCGCGAGCCGCGCTTATCAAGCCAAAGCTGCAACCCGAATTGGCCGAGGCGCGACGATTGCGTTGCGGCAGGCCGCCGCTTCTGGCGGCGCGGCGCGGTCCGCAAAGATTGCCATCTGAAATTCAGGGGGCGATCCTCATTCAGGTATGTGGCCAACCCCGTAAATAGCAGCCACAATGATCGAAAAAGGGATCCAATGCGGTCCTTGACCGCTGCAAGAAACTAAGGAAACGCCATGACGGAAACATCGAAGGTAAAAAGCGTCGAACTGCTGGCCTGCGATGCCGGCTGGCGGAACTACCACTTTGTCAAGCTCACCACCGAGGACGGCATCGTCGGCTGGAGTGAATTTGACGAAGGTTTCGGTTCTCCCGGGCTCGGTGCCGCGATCCGGCGCCTCTCGGCGCGGGTGGTGGGCCAGAACGCGTTTGAGCACGAACGCATCTATGCCGAGCTGTTCGCAGCGACCCGTCCCGCCGCCGGCGGCGTCGTGGCGCAAGCGCTCGGCGCCATCGAAAATGCGCTGCTCGACGCGAAAGCAAAATCGCTCGGAGTACCCTGCTACGAACTGCTCGGCGGCAAGATCCGCGACCGCATCCGGGTCTACTGGTCGCATTGCGCCACCTGGCGCATCAACCATCCCGACTGGTACAAGCCGGCGATCACCGATCTCGACGGCGTCAAGGCAATCGGCCGAGAGGTCCGCGAGAAAAAAATCACCGCGCTGAAAACCAACATCTTCACCTACGATGCGGGCAAACCGACGGGCTGGCGGCCGGGGTTCGGCGCGCCCTTCCTGCCCGAGATCAACGTCGACCGCAAAGTGTTGCGCGACCTGCGGATGCATCTTGAAGCCATCCGCGATGGCGCAGGTCCCGATATCGATATCCTGCTCGACCTTAACTTCAACGCCAAGACCGAAGGCTACCTGAAAATCCTGCGCGCGATTGCCGATCTCGACATGTTCTGGATCGAGATCGACAGTTTTAACCCGGAAGCCCTCGGCTACATCAGGCGTCAAAGCCCGCACCCGATCTCGTCATGCGAGACGCTGCTCGGCTTGCGCGAATTCCTGCCCTATTTCCGCGAGCAGGCGATGGATGTCGCGATCATCGACACGCCGTGGAACGGCGTCTGGCAGTCGATGAAGATCGCCGCGAGCGCCGAGGCGCACGAGGTCAACGTCGCGCCGCATAATTTCTACGGCCATCTCTGCACCATGATGAACGCCCATTTCAGCGCGGCGGTACCAAATTTGCGCATCATGGAGACCGATATCGACCGCCTGGCATGGGATCACGAACTGTTCACCCACGTGCCTGACATCGTGGACGGCTATCTCGTGATGCCGGACCGGCCCGGCTGGGGCACCGAGCCCAATGAAGAAGGCCTTCGTGCGCATCCGCCGAAGGGCCAAGGCGGACTTTTGAATTATGGCCGCAAGTCCTGATCGTCGCGGCCTAGTAACACGACGCGGCGTGCTCGCAGGCCTCGCGGCCGGCGTATGTGGCGTTACCGTGGCTGGAACGGTGCGCGACATCGCAGTGGCTGAAGTCTGCAGCGGCCCGACGTTTTCGCCTTCAGGTCCAGACGCAGAGCTTTATGGAGCCTCGGAGGGCTTTCCTGTCCCTGATCCTTCACTCGCCCGACGACAGGGCAATCCGTATGAACCAAGATACCGTATCGGAGCGTTCAGCCATTTCGACGAAATCTATCCGACGCGGCGGATCATGCGTGGCACGACGCCGTGGAATTTCAAGCGCACGGCAGCCGACATTCGCTACCGATTTCGAGGGAGCGCGTCCTCGCTGAAAGAATATCTGTCACGCAATCCCGTCACCGGCCTTTTGATCGCCAAGGACGACCAGATTCTCTTCGAGCAATATCGATACGCCCGAGCCGATCACGACCGGTTCATTTCCCAGTCGATGGTCAAATCAATCATGGGGATATTGATTGGCATCGCGATTTCCGAGGGCGCGATCAAATCGGTCGATGACACGCCGGAGACGTATGTGCCGGGATTTAGGGGTACCGAATACGGCAACACGCCGATCCGCGACCTGCTGCACATGTCCTCGGGCGTTGAGTTTGGCGAAGAGAGGGACGCCGGGCGCGACCTCAATCGTTTATGGATCGACATGATCGCCGGGATCTCCAAGAAAGGCACGATCAACAGCATCACGCAGTTTAATCGGCGGATTGCGCCGCCGGGGACGAGATATTACTACGCAAGCATCGAACCCGACGTGCTCGGCGTGGTGCTCCATTACGCAACCGAGAGGTCGGCGGCCGACTATCTGCAGGAAAAGGTATGGCAGCCGATCGGCGCTGAGGCCGACGCAACTTGGCTGGTGGACGCCGAAGGATTCGAAGTGGCGCATTTCGGCTTCAACGCCGTGCTGCGCGATTACGCCCGGTTCGGACGCCTGCTCGCTCATGACGGCGCGTGGGATGGAGAACAGATCATTCCGGCACAATGGATGATTGACGCGACGACGACGCGGCCATCCGACTCCTATTTGCTGCCGGGAAAATCGTCGACCGGCTACGGCTATCTGATCTGGCTGCTGCCGGGAACCAGGCGCCAGTTCGCGCTGGTCGGTGCTCTCGGGCAATATATCTTCATCGATCCGTCCTCACAGCTTGTTATGGTCCAGACGGCCCTGGAGGCAAAGGACGAGGTCTGGCATCTCTGGTCGGCGCTGGTCGAGCAATTCGGCCAGCGATAATGCGCCAAACAACTGACCTGCTAATTCGATTTAAGCGAACCGCCGATTTGCTGAGCCGAAAGGCTGGTGAGCTTGGTCGAACTCGCGCTGGAATCAACCACAATCGCCACAACGCAGGATATCAACAGCAGCGTCGAATAGAAGAGGATCATCCCGAACATCCACTTTTGATAGATTGCGCGATCCTCCGGCGCGGCCTCGCGGTAATGTTTCGCAGATGACCCGTTGGGGCAATGAGCCGCTTCGTCGCCTTGCTCAGGCTTTACGGCCTCCAAGCGGTGGCCACTTGGAAACAGCAGCAGATTTCCGCGATCGGCGCGGCCGGAATTCGACGGCTGAATGGCTTTGCGCCGTTTCCCTGCCTCGCCGGCAATATTCAGGTGACACGTCATTGCCGCACCCAAGCGATGTCGAGGACGATCTGCCCGTGCTGGCGCCTTTGGCGCATCACGGAAAAACAACCATCGATGCGAAGTCGCCAGCCGCTGTTCCGGAGGACATCGAGTCCAGATAGATTCCGATCAGAAACATGATCGTAAGAAGCGCATAGGCGAGCATGATCGCCGCGTCGTAACTTTGAACTTCGCGATGGGTGGCCTCAAAACGGTTCTGTTCTGCGATTTCCATGATTGCCTCCGACATATCCTGCGGTATCTCGCGCCCACACCTAAACTAACCTCCGACGCCGCAAGCCAATGTGATCTCTTTCACAGTGCAAATCATAAACCTGACGGCGGACTAAATTTTGTGCAGGCGTGAACGCCAAGAAGCGCAAAGATCGGCGTCAGCGATCACGTTGCAATTTTGCGTTACCGTAGGGGCGTGAGGTACGTACGCCGCAAATTGAACATTGCGGCACCGCAGAATCTTCGGAACGAATGAAACTTGTCTTCACATAATTGTCTTTTCTGGAAATGCGGGACGCGAAACCGATATGTCAGAACAATCCAATAAGGTTCCCGAGGTCACGCTCACTTTCTGGATCATCAAAATCGCAGCTACGACATTAGGCGAGACCGGCGGCGACACCGTCACGATGACGCTGAACTGGGGATATCTGGCCGGGACAGCCTTGTTTCTTGCAGCTTTGGTGTTGCTCGTCATCCTGCAGATCGTCGCGAAGAAATTTCATCCCTTTCTTTATTGGGCGACCATCATTGCTTCCACGACATTCGGCACCACGATGGCGGATTTCGCGGATCGGTCGCTAGGGATCGGCTACACCGGCGGCTCGTCGCTTCTGTTGATGTGTCTGCTGGCCACGCTGGCGCTTTGGTATTGGTCGCTCGGCTCCATCAACGTGGACACCGTCAGCGCGCCGAAGACAGAAATGTTTTACTGGGCTGCCATCACATTTTCGCAGACGCTGGGAACGGCGCTCGGCGACTGGATGGCTGATTCCACCGGTCTCGGTTACGAAGGCGGTGCGCTGGTATTCGGCGCCGCGCTGGCGATTGTCACGGCCGCTTACTTCTGGACAAATGTATCCCGGGTGACGTTGTTCTGGATGGCGTTCATCCTAACCCGGCCGCTCGGTGCGACTGTTGGCGATTTTCTTGACAAGCCGGTTAGCCAAGGCGGCCTCGCCTTGAGCCGTCCACTTGCCTCGGCGGTCCTCGCAATCTTTATCCTGGTGTGCATTCTCGTTCTGCCGCAACGCGCCGGCTCGCATCCGGCCCACGCGCAAGCCGTGAGCGAATAGCACAGCAAATTTTTAATAAATTTACCGGAGAATTGGATGACCTCCCTCAAAAATCGGTGAGGGAGCGACGCTTATATTGGTCCGGCATACCAATTCGAGGACCCGCTATCATCCGCGCGGCTTCTGATACCGTCGCGAAATACTGCCCGCGTTGTGTCCGGGCATGGAGGCGTTGATGTATTTCGTGGCCGTGGTGCTCACTGTCTTGTCGGGCCTGTTCTATGCCGCCGGCCAGCATGAAATTGGCAGCTTCAGCACCGATGTGTGCCGATACGGCAGCACATTTTGCGACAATCCGGCCTATATCCTGGTCGGCGCCGTTCTCGCGGCGATATGGGGGAAGTTCGTCAGCGTGCGTTAGTCGCCGATGACAAAGTCGACGCGGGGCCGAGCAAACGCCTTGCCTCGTTTCGCTTGCGTCCTCAACAGCCCGACATGCATGCCGGATTTTTGACATCGGGACGGGGATCGCTGACGAACATGTTGCGGTTCGGCATCTTGATCGCGCTTAGCGTCTTGGCGTCGAGCGTCGCATCCGCCGCAAGCAGCCCGTTCAGATTAAGGATGTAGGCGGAGACCGCATAGACGTCCTCGTTACTGAGCGATTGCGGCGCGTTCTGCGGCATGGCGCGGCGGATATAATCGAACAGGGTCGGGGCGTAGGGCCAGTAGCTTCCGACGGTCCGCACCGGCGTTTTCGTTGCCAGCGTGCCCTGTCCGCCGACCAGCCGGTCGCCGACGCCACCTTCGCCCTTTGTGCCGTGACAGGCCGCGCATTGCTGATCGAAAACTTCATGGCCGTGACTGACGCTGCCGCTGCCCGGCGGCAGGTTGTGGCCGTCGCGGTCGATGTCGATATTCCAGCCGGCGACCTCCGCCGCTGTCGCGGGCCGCCCGATGCCGTAGGGACTCTGCGCCGAGGCCGACGTCGCGCATGTCAGCGCTGCAGCGGCAAACATGGCGACGTAAAATTCACGCGTTCGCATTGGTCACCTCGCCATTGTCAGCGATGCGCCAGGGCCAGATCGCGTTGTTGTGATAAAAATGATTGTCGCCGCGAACGCTGAGAAGCTCGGCCAGCGTCGGCTGGACGTAACCGGTTTCATCGATGGCGCGGCTTTGGATTACGGCACTCTTGCCGTCCCAATGCCATGGCAGCCGGAAGCGCGTCAGTGCGCGGGTCAGCACCGGCTCCTGCAGCTGTGCTTCCTGCCAGCTGTTGCCGTCGTCGACCGAAACGTCGACGCGTTTGATCTTGCCATGGCCGCTCCAGGCGATGCCGGTGATTTCGTGAAAGCCTGGCGCGCCGAGCTTTTGACCGCCCGACGGCCGCGTGATGATGGACTTGGCTTCCATGTAAAACGTGAACTCGCGCGCCGTGCCGTCCGGCATCAGGTCGGTGTATTTGGAAGTTTCCTCGCGCGAATAAGTCGGCTCGGCGGCAACCCGCAGGCGGCGCAGCCATTTCACATTCATGTTGCCTTCGAAGCCCGGCAGCAACAGCCGCAGCGGATAGCCCTGCTGCGGGCGCAGCCGCTCGCCATTCTGGCTGTACACCAGCATCGCATCGTCGAGACATTTTTCGATCGGAATGCTGCGCGTCAGCGCGGCGGCATCGGCGCCCTCGGCGATGACCCATTTTGCGCCGGCCTGCAACCCTGCTTCCTGCAGAACCAGCTTCAGGCTGACGCCGGTCCATTCGGCGCAGCTCAGGAGCCCGACGAGATCGGATGCCGTCTTGCCGTAAGGTTTCTTGTAGACGGGGTTGCCGGAGCATTCGAGGAAATAGATCCGCGATTGCGAGGGAAAGCGTCGGATGTCGTCCATGCCAAAGATCAGCGGCTTGTCGACAAGGCCATGGAGCATGAGCCGGTGCTGCGCCGGATCGATTGTGGGCACGCCGCCGTGATGCCGCTCGTAAAACAGCCCGTTCGGTGTAATGATGCCGTCGAGATCCTGCAGCGGCGTCCGCCCCGACGCGGAGATGTATTGCGGCAGATTTTTCGGGATGTTTTTGACAACCCCCTTCTCGAACGGCGAAGGCGTTCCGTAAAGCTGGCTTCCCATGGGATCGCCAGGCGCCTTCATCCACTCCGGGACATTCGGTGGCAGGTTATCGGTCTCAGCCCTCGCCGCCAGCGCTTCACGGCCGGCGAGACCACCGGCCACGACAGCCCCGCCCACCAATGCGCCGCCCTCACGCAGAAAGCGTCGGCGCGATGGCGCGGCAAGATCGTGATCGATGTCGGTTGGCTCGGTCATCGCAGATTCTCCGTTCGAGAGCGGCCCGCATGAAATATCTCGATGGGGCGGTTGGCAACCCCTCCAAATATCTTCCAAAAAGCAGACATCTTGGGCTGGCAACCATCTCAACGACGCTGCTTAGAGACTGGTTCCTTCTCCACGACGACGGATGCTTTTCGACTCTCCCCCGCCGCGATCGATCACACCTTGAAAAGCTTGGCATACCGCGCCTTGATCTCCTCGCCCTGCGCCAACACCGCAGCCGGATCGGACTTGAGCAATTTCAGCGCCGACAGCGGCGGGCGACTTGGCTTTTCCTTGATCTGCGCATGGAACGAACGATGCGCATAATTGTCGACCAGCAGCTGTTGGCCCTCGACGCTGAAGAAGAAACTCTGGAACAGCCGCGCGGCGTTCGGATTCGGCGCGCTGCGGAAGATGCCGGACGGAACGATGATGAGCGGTGAACCCTCGGTCGCATAGACAACCTCGACCGGCTTACCCTGCTCCTTGAGCAGCAGCAAATTGTAGTCGTTGCCGTCGGCCATGACGGCGCGCTCGCCCAGCAGCAGCTTTTTCGGCGGGTCCGCCGCCGACTGCACCTGCATCACTTTTTGTTGGGCAAGTTTTTCGAAATACGACCAACCAAGCTCGCGCGAGAGCACGAAGGTCGCGGTCATGATCGCGCCGCTATAGCCGGGATGCGCCTTGACGATCTTGCCTTGCCACTTTGGATCGAGCAAATCGGCATAGCTCTTCGGTGCGTCCTCAGGCTTTACCAGATCGCTGTTATAGCCGATGGCCTCGATCCAGCCGCACGAGGTCGCGTACATTCCATCCGGATCAACCTGATCCGCCGGAAAATGTTTTGCGACATCGTCGGGAAGATAGGGCGCCAGCCAGTCTTTGGCTTTCCAGTCGAGATAATGCGCGGGGTCGGTAGAGTTGGCGACGTCAACCGCGTTGATGCCGCTTCCCTGCTCCTGAGCGATGCGCTGAAAGATCCGCTCGGCTCCCGAGCGCTCGACGTGGACGGCGATGCCTGGATATTTGGCTTCGAATGCCTTGCCCAACCGTTCCGCAACGTTCAACTCCAGCGCGGAGTAGTACGAGAGCTTGCCCTCGTTGCGCGCGGCCTCGATCAAAGCCGGCGTCACGCTGGTCGGCGGCGGCGGAGCGGCCCGAACCGGCTCGGCGAACAGCGCACCGGCCGCGAGCGCAGTCGAGGTCCTAAGCACATCGCGCCTCGACCATTTACGATTCCCCATGGCGTTTCTCCTTTTTTGCGCACCGACTTCATGGCTGGCGCGTTGATTGGTTGCCTGGAGTATAGCAGAGAAGAGGACTTGAAAACGGAGCAACAGATGACACAGAGCGACGTTCTGATCGTCGGCGCAGGCCCGACCGGGCTGGTGCTGGCGCTTTGGTTGACGAAACTCGGCATCAAAGTGCGCGTCATCGACAAGACCGCGGAGCCCGGAACCACCTCGCGCGCCCTGGCGGTGCAGGCGCGCACGCTCGAACTCTACCGGCAGTTCGATCTCACGGAGGCCGTGGTCGAAAGGGGCCACCACGTGCCCGCCGTCAATCTATGGGTCAAGGGCGAAGCGGCGGCGCGCATTGCGTTTGAGAGTGTCGGTTCCGATCTGACGCCCTATCCCTTCTTGCACATCTTTCCGCAGGACCAGCATGAGCAGCTCCTGATCGAGCGGCTGGAAGCGCTGGGTGGCCGGGTGGAACGACAGACCGAACTGATCGGGTTCATTGATGCGAAAGATCGCGTGATCGCTCGCCTGCGCGGGCCCAACGGTCAGGAGATTGATTGCGAGGCGACCTACATTGCCGGCTGCGACGGCGCGCGCTCCATCGTTCGCGAGACGATCGGTACCGGCTTTCCCGGCGGCACCTATCGGCAGCTCTTCTATGTCGCCGATGTCGAAGCCGCCGGCCCCGCATTGAATGGCGAACTTCACATCGATCTCGACGATGCCGATTTCCTTGGCGTCTTTCCGCTGGCCGGACAAGGGCGGGCGCGCCTGATCGGAACTGTACGCGATGAGCGCGCCGAGCACCCCGAAACCCTGGCGTTCAAGGACGTGAGCGACCGCGCCATCAATCACCTCAAGGTTCGGGTCGACAAGGTCAACTGGTTTTCGACCTATCATGTGCATCATCGGGTCGCGCAGCATTTCCGTAAAGGACGTGCGTTCCTGATTGGCGATGCCGCGCACATCCACAGCCCGGCCGGCGGACAGGGCATGAATACCGGGATTGGAGATGCCATCAATCTCGCCTGGAAACTTGCAGCGGTTTTGGCCGGCCGCGCCGGTGACAACCTGCTCGATTCCTATGAGGCCGAGCGGATCGGTTTTGCGCGGCGACTGGTCGCGACCACCGATCGCGTGTTCTCCTTTGCGACCGCCGAGGGACGGATCGCCGAAATCGTGCGCACCCGCGTCGTGCCGGTCGTGATCCCGATCGCCACTGCGTTCGAGCCGGTTCGTGAATTCATGTTCCGTACCGTCTCGCAAATCACGCTGAATTACCGCCAAGGCCCGCTAAGCCGCGGCATCGCCGGGGGTGTGCACGGCGGCGATCGCCTGCCCTGGGTAAACGTCGATGGCGCGGATAATTTCACACCGCTCACATCGATGGATTGGCAAGTCCATGTCTATGGCTCTGTCAGCGCCGAACTCAGGGCTTGGTGCGCGGCTCAAGACCTGCCGATCCACAGCTTCGACTGGCGATACGAGTACGAGCGAGCGGGATTGGCCCGCGATGCGCTCTATTTGCTCAGGCCCGACACCTATGTGGCGCTCGCCGATGCTTCCGGCGCGCCTGACGCGCTCGCCAGATATTTCGCAGACCACGGCATAAAGCTTGCGGTGGGATCACCCAGAAGCTGAAATGCTGGGATAATATGTTCCGCTTCCAGCTCGAAGCGACGCGGCACTTCCGATTTGAAATGTTCGATTTTCATCTTCCTCGAAATCCTCTCGATATCGTTCCGAAAATCACTCCTCGCATGCTAGCGGATTCCGCGACATTGCTGGGCGACGAGCCGAACAGCGTAACCACGAGTTGCTTATGCTGCGCAGGTGTCGGTCGAAGGCACAGTCCAATGTC
>Ga0209217_1000093_pt1 | contig 19084 bp, 19 predicted proteins | sample JacPinW_OM3H0_M2_FD_187957 | JGI IMG/M metagenome (GOLD analysis project Ga0209217, IMG submission 187957) | Forest soil microbial communities from Algoma, Ontario, Canada - Jack Pine, Ontario site 1_JW_OM3H0_M2 (SPAdes) (version 2) | ecosystem: Environmental > Terrestrial > Soil > Boreal...
ATCTTCCACGTTTCAAAGCTGTGGCAGCAGCATCCGCGGCTCTCGTCGATACTCCCGGCTCTGCAATTGCTAGGTCTTTCAATTGCCACTCCCTCGGGTCACGATTCCAACAGTTTCGTATTACGAACATCATCCTATGGTTGTTATTAAGGGTTGTTTATTGTTGTGAAAGTCCGCCGGCCTTCACGTCTTGGTGAATTCGTCGCGCGAATCTGCTCTATGATCAGTACTCATTGATCCCATCCAGAAGATGACGATGGCGGCTGGGGAGATGGCGGACACGAAGGTATGGGCGCAGCGATCATAGCGGGTGCGGAGGCGGCGCCAGTCCTTGAGTCTGCCGAACATCCAATCTTGTGCCGGGGGTGGTATAGCGTGGCGTCATGAGGGATTGGTGCCTTCCGGTTAGGCGCGGCCACCTAACCGGCTAGTGTAGTCAGGAGATCTCCGGATGCCGCTTTACAAGATTGCAACGATCGTGCCTCCTTCGCATTAGCTCGCTAAAGACAACCGGGCGCCACCCGAAGCCTCGATATGCTGTCCGGTCACCCACCGGAAATCATCCGATAGTACAGCCGCGATCACGGCGCCCACGTCGTTCGCTTCGCCGAGACGTCCAAGCGCGGTCATTTCGACGATCTGCTGAATGACTTCCGGATACTTGTCGTAGGCGTCGTTGCCGATGCGAGTGCGGGTGGCCCCCGGCGCAACTGAGTTGACGCGGATCCGGCGGTGGCTGAATTCTTTGGCCATGTAGCCCGTCAGCGTCGTCATCGCGCCCTTCATTGCTGCATAGGCAGAGGCACCCGCCGCGATACCGCTCCGAAAGGCTGAATTGCTCGTCACGTTCACGATCGAACCGCCGTCTGCAAGCACCGGAAGCAGAGCCTGGGTCAGGAAGTACGGCCCCTTGAACAACACACGCATGTAGGCGTCAAAGAGCTCTTCGGTCGTGTCCTCGAAAAGCGCCATCTGCAGGAAGCCCGCGTTGTTGACAAGATAGTCGAAAGAATGGGCATTCCATTCGCTATCCATTACTGCGGTCACCTCGTCCCTGAAGGCGATGAAACCGGCACTCTCGCCGAGGTCGAGGCGCAAGGGAACCGCCTTGGCGCCCCTTTGCCTGACCGCCTCGACCACGTCGCGCACGCGGTCCTCGTGGCTGTTGAACGTCACGATGGAATCGACGCCACGCTCGGCGAGTGCGACGGCGGTCGCGCCCCCGATGCCCGAACTGGCGCCTGTAATGATAGCGATCTTGCGCATGAAGTCTCCTGATCGAACCGTTGCGATGAAAAGACCTAGCGCGTGCCAGTTCGTAGGGTCTATAATATGCCGTCCGCAATGCATCATAGATCGTCCAGAACATGGAACCGCTTGCCGATGTGATTACCTTGCTGCGCCCTCGCGCGGTCGGAACGAAGGTTATCCAAGGGGCCGAACGTTGGGCCGTACGTCGCTCGCGAATGGATTTCGCCGGCTTTGGGCTCGTGCTGATAGGCGAATGCTGGCTCGCCGTGGATGGCTATAAACCCGTGCGTCTCGCCACAGGCGATTTCGTCCTCATGCCTGCCAACCCAGGCTTCACGATGGCCAGCGACCTCGCATGCAAAGTCGTTTCGCTCAATGCGCAAGAGGCGCTGGCTTGTCAGGCCGGCGAGGTGCGGTACGGCGATCCTCATCTCGAGGCTGACTTCAAATTGCTCGGCGGCTATTTCCAATTGGACTCTGTCAACCGCAATCTGCTCAGCGGCCTGCTGCCGACCCTTGTCCATATCGAAGCCTCCGATCCGGCGGCAGGACGGCTCAAGCCCACGATAGACTCGATCGTCGAGGAGGCGCTTGCCGACCGACCAGGCCGCGATCTCGTCGTCGATCGTCTTATCGAGGTCCTGCTCGTGGAGGCTCTGCGGTTCCGCTCCGAAGGCGTGGACGCCATCGGACAACCAGGCCTTCTCGTGGGGCTCGCTGATCCATTTCTCGCCCGCGCCCTGAGACGACTCCATAGTAACGTAGCTCACGCGTGGTCGGTGGAGGAGCTCGCCAGGGCGGCGGGTCTATCTCGCTCGGCCTTCAGCGAGCGCTTCAGCCAGAAGGTCGGGGTGCCGCCGATGCAATACCTGATTGATTGGCGCATTGCCTTGGCCAAAGCCATGCTCCAGCGGGACGCGCCCCCCTTGGAGGCCGTTGCGGCCGCGATCGGCTATCAGTCGGCAAGCGCCTTCAGCGCCGCCTTTCGCCGAGAGGTCGGGAGCCCACCCAGTCACTTCGCTCGCAACACAACTGGCTGACCCCCAGCCAGCCATCGTGGGGGACCGAGACAGGCGGCAAGCTGCGACACCATTGTCCAAAACCAGCTCGCGGAAGCATAAACCGCATTCGTCAATGGAAATTGCAGGAGCTGTTCTCAGTGGAGGAAGGATCGCGTTCGAAGGGAACTTGCCTTGGCACAGCCTCTCTTCGACGCAGAACTCTTGCAATTCCGATGTGGTGACTTTCCGATAATCCAATTATCGGCACCGCCCGCAATGATGATCTCCGGTTCGCTTCACGCTTGCGTTCGTGCCGAAAAAATCCAATCCACCACAAGGCCGTGCAATCCCGCGACGCTGCGCCAGCGCACCGTCGCGCCCGGTCGGAGTTGGAGAGCGCTCCTCCCAGGGCCCAAGTGGAGTGGCGCATGGCTTTCTTGCTCAGCATAAATGGGACGAATCGTTCTGTCGACGTCGACGGCAATACTTCTTTGCCATGTGTACTGCGCGACGTGCTTGGCATGACCGGCACGAAGTTCGGGTGTGGCTCTCAAACGGGCTCGTCCGACACGATTACGATCAATCAGGTTGGACGCCCATGAGACAAGGTTGGGAGATTGAGAGACGATCTTCGGGCGGCCGCAGCGTCGCGGTCCACCAACCGTATCTTCTGGACGTCGATAAAGTGACAGATCGTCTGATCCGCTTTCAGTCCACCTATCGGGAAAAGGCATCTTTGATTGACGGCCTGGTTTGGCGTTACCGTCGAACCGGGAGCAGCGCGCGCCCTTTGGTCATGCTGCCTGGCATTCAAGGAGGCGGGTCGGTCTTTTTCGATGTGGCGCTGGCGCTTGGCGGGAAGCTGGACTTGATATCAGTCACCGCGCCACCGATCGTCAACGCGGCAGCTATGGCCGATGCACAGGCGGAGTTTCTGCTCGCACTCCGGATCCGGAAGATCGACTTATTTGGCTCGTCCCTCGGTGGGTATCTGGCCCAGGTGTTCGGCATCCGCCACCCTGATATGGTCGGGCAAATGTTTCTTGCCAACACGTTCGCAGACCCGCGACCGTTTCTGGCGAAGGCGCCCTCCGTCGATGCCGTCGCGGCGCAATCGGCCACAGAGGTGATGGCATCAAATATCGCGCCCATGCTAACCGCGCACGCGACCGATGCAGGTCAAGTCGCGATGCAGACCGTGATGCGCTCCCTCGTGGGTCCGGTGCAAACGGCCGATGAATACAAGGCGCGGTTGATGACCTTGCTCGAAAGCACCGCGATCGAGCGCCTTCCGATTTCCGATGACCGGATCGTTCTCATCGACGATGACGCCGATCCAAGCATTCCGCCGGAGATGCGGGCCCAAATACGAGGGCGCTACGGATCGGCTTGGCACTACATGATCGCTGGAGGGGGGCACTTGCCTGCCATTCAGCGGCCCTACAGCGTCGTGTCCGCGCTTCTCGATCGCCTTGGCAGCGGCTGACTCAAGCGCCGCATCTTGCAGGGATCGTATCGTCACCGCCCGCGCAGGACAGTTTCAGAGTGACGAACGAAAAGGAGTTGATGATGGCGTTGCCGGTCAAGTGGGTCACCCGCGAAGAAATGCTGAGTAGTTTCGTAGCGCGCTTTAACGATCTCAAGGGGTCCGATAAAGGACTGCCGGATAGTGATGTTCCAGGCCACTACAAGGTGATCCTGAACGTTTTCGGATTCGATCCGCCCTCTGGCAAGGGCGCTGTGAATCCGGTGGGCGATGATGCCAGCGCCTTGATTCATCCGAAGGCAGGTTTCAGCCTCGGCTTTCTCAAGACTACCCCAGGCAATGGTCCGGTCCTCCACAATCACAACTCTAATGAGACGTTCATGCCGCTCGGCGGAACGTGGCGGTTCACCTGGGAGTCTAGTCCGGCTCACACGGAGTTCGTGGACCTCGGTCCGTACGACACGATCTCCTTCCCTCCCGGCGTGCCACGGCGTTTCGAGAATCTGGTGCCCACTCCTGGCGATACGCAGGGTCTCTTGCTCGCGATTGTTGAAAATGACGCTCCGGTGTCCGAAGCGATGCCTGGCGTGCTGAAGGAATTCGCCGATCTCGTAAGTGGCGAGATGAAGATACTGGCGAAGGACGGCAAGGCTGTCCCACTAACGTCACGAAAGGGCGGCTTCGCCGGCTGATGACGCCAGGCTCGCTCATGCGTCAGACGTAGAGCGGGCGCAGCGAAGACGAGCGGACGAGAAGTGTAATCCGCGGCCCGAGGGCTGCCGTGTCAAGGAGAAGAAGTCATGGAATCGATCTCACGTCGTAACGTGCTGGCAGCGACCGCTGCCGGAGGTCTCTTGACGGCCGCCAGCGTCGCCGCCGCGCAAACCGAGGGTATTCCACAACCCCGGCGTCCAGGTCACGGCGGCACCGATCCTGGTCCACGCAACCTGATGCGAGATGGACAGAATCCCGACGTACTCGTGCCGCCCTCCACCGATCACGGTTCGCTGCCGAACTTGCGCTTCTCCTTTTCCGACGCCAGTACGGGGCTGTTTACGGGCGGCTGGACCCGTCAGGTGAGCGTGCGCGAGTTCGGCATCGCCACGACCATCTCCGGCACGAACATGCGCTTAAACCGCGGGGGCGTTCGCGAGATGCATTGGCACAAGGCGGCCGAGTGGGCGTACATGTTGTACGGCAACGCGCGCATCACGGCCGTGGACGCACAAGGCCGGAACTTTGTCGATGACGTGGGCGTGGGCGACCTGTGGTATTTCCCATCGGGCATTCCGCACTCTATCCAGGGCCTCGAGCCGTACGGTGCCGAATTCATTCTGGTTTTCGATGATGGCTCCTTCGACGAATATAACACGTTCAATATCAGCGATTGGCTAAAGCACGCGCCAAACGAAGTTCTGGGGAAAAATTTCGGCGTGCCGGCCGCGTTGTTCGGCCATATGCCCGATCCCAGCGAGCGCTATATGTTTCCGGCTCCCGTGCCGGGCCCGCTCAGCGCGGAAAAGATCCCGGTAGCAACTGCGGTATTGCAGACTTTCAGCCACCGGCTGATGGCGCAGGAACCGATCAAGGCGAGCGGCGGAACAGTGCGGATCTGCGATTCCAGGAATTTCCCGATCGATACGACAATCGCCGCGGCGCTGGTCGAGATTAATCCGGGCGGGCTGCGCGAGCTGCATTGGCACCCCAACGCCGACGAATGGCAATATTACATCGAAGGACAGGGACGGATGGGAGTGTTCGGGGCTTCCGGCCAGGCGCGCACTTTCGATTTCCAGGCTGGCGACGTCGGTTATGTGCCCTTCGCCATGGGACATTACATCGAGAATACCGGTACCACGCCGTTACGCTTTCTGGAGATGTTCAAGAGCAGCTATTACGCCGATTTGTCGCTGGACACATGGATGGCGCTGACACCGCCGGAATTGGTGCAGGCGCATCTGAATCTCGATCGGCAAGTGGTGGACGCGTTGCGCACGAACAAGACGCCGGTCGTGCCGGCCTGAGCGGGCATTCGATCATACCAACAAAAGGCCTCGGTACGGCCGTCGGCGACGCGGAGAAGAGAGTATGAGTATGGAGGGCATTGGCCTGCCAGCTGCCCGTTTCGGCATTTTTGATCATTTGGATCACGCGGGCGGGAGCCTGCGCCAGCAGTATAGCGATCGATTGAAAATCGCGGCGGCGGCCGATGAAGCTGGCTTTCTCACCTATCACGTCGCAGAGCATCATGGCACGCCACATGGTATGGCGGCTTCACCGAACCTGTTCCTATCCGCCGTGGCTCAACGCACCAAAAGGCTCCGGCTTGGACCGTTGGTGATGTTGTTAAATCTGTATCATCCCCTGCGCGCTTTCGAAGAGATCTGCATGCTTGATCAACTCAGCGGTGGCAGACTAGATCTTGGTATTGGCCGCGGGGCCGTCCCACTTGAACTTTCGTTTTTCGGTGTTTCGGCGGAAGAGGCACAGGACCGCTACAGCGAGGCGGCCGAGATTGTTCTCAAGGCCATGGGGACCAACAGGCTTACGCACAGCGGCCGCTATTTCAGTATGTACGACGTGCCGATCACGCTCTCACCCATCCAAAGACCCTATCCACCGCTGTGGCACGGGACGACGAAGCCTGAGACAGCAAAATGGGCGGCGGAGAACTTGATTAACATAGCTTGTGTCGGAAAGAGCACGACGATTCGGGCGATTACGGATGTCTATCGGGCCCACTGGAAGACGCAGCCAACGCAGGTTATGCCGCTGCTCGGCATGGTTCGCATTGTAGTGATCGCCGGGTCCGACGCTCAGGCTCGTGCGCTGGCTGCTCCAGCCTATGCGCGCTGGATCGAGACATTCACGTTCCTGTCGCGCACCCGCGATTTGCCTGTTCCACCGAACTTGCCGACGTCATTCGAGCAAGGCCTGGAGGACGGCTTCTGTCTGGTCGGATCACCCTCCACCGTGCTGGAGGCCCTCAAGAGACAGGTGACGGAGGCTGGCGTGACGTACGTCATGTCTCAAATCGCTTTCGGCGACCTGCCGCTCGCTGCATCGCTTCAGACGATCTCTTTCATGCGGTCGACGATTATGCCCGCACTTCGCGGACCGCTTGGCTAAACGTGGCAACGCGGCCGATCTTAACAGCAAGTTGGGGAGCTAGACAGTGATGACCTCACGGTTCCGGGGCAAGGTAGTCATCGAGACTGTCGGAACAGGTATCGGCGCCGCGACCGCGCGTCGTTTTCACGCCAAGGGAGCTGCCGTCGTATTGAGCGACCGCAGGTCTTTCTCAACCATCCCAATGGCAACCAAATCAATCTTAAAATAAGGGCGGAGTTGTTCGACGCGTTTGAGCGGATCGCCGCCAGCACGGCCAGCGCCGTTGTCATGAGCAGGGAGGCGATTTCTACGCAGGCGGCGATTTCCGAGAGCGGCCGGGCATCCCTGCCGACGACCTGAGGCCACGTATCGAGGTTTTCGCCGATGCACTCGACCGGCTCCAGCGGTTGCCAATTCCAACCATCGGAATAACCTTATGCAACGAGCTGAGTTCATGCACTCGACCACGCTGCGCCGAACTTTTTTGGTGGCTGGAATAGTCGCGGCTTTTATCGGTGCGTTGCTCGGCTTTGTTTACTTGAAAACGAAAGCTGACCTAACGCAACGATCCGACCGTATGATCGCCGCGCAGATCGGCGTTTTTGCGGAATTGTCGCCCGAGCGGAGGCTCGACGCGATCAATGAGCATCTGAGGCAGGATCCTAACCGTGTTCAGCTCGCAGGATGGTTTGGCTCGAACGGCCGCAGGGTCGCGGGTAACCTGGAAAGTCTGGCACCCGATCTTGAGACCGATAATGCGGTACAAAGTGCCGTGGTCGACAGGGCGGACGAAAGGGGTCGGGAGAAACAGGCCGTCCGCCTGATCGTGCGAAGTTTGCCGGACGGCGACGTGCTGGTGATCGGGCGAAATGTCGATGAAGTCGGGGAGATCGCGCGCGTCGTTGGTCAAGCCCTGGCGCTTGGTCTGGTTCCCGCTGTGCTTCTTTGCCTTGCGGGCGGTGTGGCGCTGAGCGCGCGTATCCGGAGGCGTATGGTTGAGGTCAACGTACGGGTTCAGCGCATCGTTGCCGGCGACCTGCGTGAACGACTCCCGCGACAGAAGACTGACGATTCTTTCTCCACACTTACGATGATCGTCAATGGCATGCTCGATGAGATGGAAACTCTCATCCGCTCCCTTGCAGGCGTCGGCAATGACATAGCGCATGACCTGCGCACACCACTCACCCGTGCGCGGCTGACGCTTGAGCGCGGTCGCACCGGCGCCAACACGCTGGAGCAGTTGCAGATGGTTGCAGACAAAGCGATCGAGGGCATCGATCAATCGTTTTCGATCGTCACCGCTATTTTGCGGCTTGCCGAAATCGAGAACAGCCAGCGATCGGCCGGCTTTGGCAAAGTCGCGCTGGCCGATCTCATACGCGAAGTGGGCGACATGTACGAGCCGATAGCGGCAGACAAGGGTATTGTTCTTATCATCAACTCACCGCACGAATTATGTGTACATGGTGACCGGGATTTGCTGATCGAGGCGGTGGCCAACCTCGTCGACAACGCCGTCAAGTTTACCCCGGCCGGAGGGCAGGTGGAAATCGGATTATTTCGCGGCATCAGCGAAAACATCGTGCGCGTTACAGATACTGGTTCCGGCATCAGCGAACACGAACGCGACGCCGTGCTAAGGCGTTTCTACCGTTTGGATAAAACAAGTCACACATCGGGCTTGGGTCTTGGCCTGAACCTGGTAACGGCGATTGTGAAGCTGCACGGCTTTCGATTCACTATCATTCCGGGACCTGGCTGCGTGGTCGAGATCGCATGCCCGTACGCACCGACGTGCCGTGAACAACAGGAGCCCGCTAAGATAAATGCGCTCGTTACAGGCAATGTTTTCACGTACTGCGAGCGGCAACAGCGCCGCCATAGCGTAATATCTTCCCTTCGGAAATGAACAGGAATTCTGGCTCGCTCGTAAGGATAAGCAAAAAGTAGGTCCGGCGCGGACAGACCCAACATAGATGCCGCAATTTGCGACAGAGGCTGCGAGGGCGCCGACGGTTGCCTGAACCCATCCACACCCGGAACGGTCGACGGCAAGATGTAAGCTCTCCGCCATCGGTTCTTGATCGGCCTTCACAAAACGCCGCGCGATCCTTCTATCGACGGGCATTGATGGCGACCATCCTGCACGCGAATAGCAGACGGTTGCAAACGCCTGCTTTTGTGGAGGGTCGGAGTCATGGACGAAGCCATCAGGTCTGCGACAATCTTCGCCGCGGCACGCTTGGTCATAGTCGTAAGCGGTTTGTTTGCGGCCTTGGCTCCTATCAGCGTGCAAAAGGGAGTCTACGGGAGAAGCCGATCATGACAAAGCAGACAGTTGCCGTTGAGCACATCCATATTGAATCCGCGAAGTCATTCGCCGACGTTCGCGCCGCGCTCGAAAGGAGCGTACCCCACCTTGATCCCGGCCTCGTAAAGGCATTGGCCGACGGAGACGTCGAGCGGGCGGATCGTGAAAAGGAAGAAGGCCCGGAGCTATCCATTTTCCAGGTCCGCGATCATGGTGCAATGCTGGAGATCGCCGGCGGCGCGCGCAACGCGCTCCAATACGACATTGGCAATCCTGTCACGGCCTCCCTCATGACAAGGCACCGCCTGGCGGCCGCGCTCTATCCTCCGATCCGCGTTGTGCTTTACGAGAACGATTCTGGGCACGGCGTCTTCGAGTACGACCAGCCATCGACAACGTTCGGACAATTTGGTGACGAGCGAGTGACCGCTGTCGCGCGCGGGCTGGACGCCGCACTCGCACGCGCCTTGCTCGGCGCAGCTGAATAACCCCACGCGACGGGGCTGACGGAATGTCGGGGCTTCTATGTTTCCTTCTCGGGATTTTGACCTCGCCGTTCAAGTCGAAGATGCGGCTCGAGGCCGAGAAAGCGTTGCTCCGGCTTGTGAGATCGAGGCCTCGATGCCTGCTAACGCCCGATCGCGGGGCTATGCACCTTGCCGTCAACATGGAGGTGGCCACCGAGGCGGGGGATGGGTGTTGAAGGCCGCTTTCGTCACCGCGCGCACGCTGGTGCCGAGACAGGCGCAACCGCAGCGCGTCCTCAAGCTTCTTGATCTGCGCCGTCAGCCTCGGCTGCGACACCTGCAGCACTGTTGCCGCCTGCGTGAAGCTCTTCAGCTTCGCCACCGCGATGAAGGAGCGCAACGACATTGCTTCAGTGTCCGCTCCAAGGGCTCTCCGGACATGCCCGCTTACTCGGCTCGCGCAAATGAGCGGCTTCGTACAAGTGACGCCGGAATCCTTCAATCCGCCAAAGCTGCCGATCGATACGATGACATCCGCAAACCATGGCGGCTGCGTACGGGTGGAGACTACCCCGGCTCTACGTTGGCCCGCCAAGTCTGAAGCAACGTCTCCGGCGCTGCTGCCGGCTGAAAGGAAGCCCGTCGATGGACAGCCATTCGATAGCGATCCACGTCAACGGGACCAGGATCGTCGCCGACGTCGAACCACGCGTGCTGCTCGTTCACTTCCTGCGCGAGCAGGCTGGCCTGACTGGAACGCACATCGGCTGCGACACGTCGCAATGTGGTGCGTGCACCGTGCGGTTAGACGGAGCTACGGTCAAATCCTGCACGGTGCTGGCAGTGCAGGCCGACGGCCATGCGGTCACGACGATCGAAGGTTTGGCTGATCCCGCGCGTCTGACGCCCCTTCAACAAGCGTTCCATGAGCGGCACGCGCTGCAATGCGGCTTCTGTACCCCCGGGATGATCTTCGCGGCTCAAGCCCTGCTCGATTACGTGCCGGACCCGACCGAAGTGCAGGTACGCCAAGCGCTGCATGGCAACCTGTGCCGCTGCACCGGCTATCAAAATATCGTCGACGCCGTGCTTTTGGCGTCAAAGCGCCAACAAATCGAAAATCTGCGAGTCGTGGAAGCCACATGAACATCACCGTAAATGCCACAGTCGCTCAATCCGAACACGCCAATTTCGTCGGCCAGCCCGTTTTGCGACGCGAAGACGCCCGCATGTTGACCGGCCGAGGCCGCTTCACCGACGACATCCAGTTGCCCGGGATGACGTATGCCGCCGTGCTACGTTCGTCTTACGGTCATGCACGGATCCGCTCCATCGACGCGTCGCGTGCGACCGCTATGGCCGGTGTCGTCGGTGTATTGACGGAAGCCGACCTGGCAGGAAAGGTCGGAGATATCCGGCCGAACTGGGTGGTCGGTAACTCGATCGTGCCCCCGCACCGGCCGCTGGCCTCCGGCCGCGTGCGCTACCTTGGAGAGCCGGTTGCCTTCGTCGTTGCCAATACCCGCGAGCAGGCCGTCGACGCTGTGGAGGCCATCGACGTCGACTACGAGCCGCTTCCGGTAGTGGTCGATCAGGAAGCCGCGCTACAACCGGGCGCCCCACAACTCCACGACAATGTCCCTGGCAACCTCATCGGCGTCTTCAAGTTGGGCGGCGGCGATTACGCCGCGGCAGCGGCCAGCGCCGACCGCTTGGTTAAGGTCCGCCTCGTCAACCAGCGACTGATTCCGAACCCGATGGAGCCAAGGGCGGTCTGTGCGTATTATGACAAATTGGAAGAGCGTCTGACGATCTACATGCCTTCGCAGGTGCCGCACATGTCAAAGCGCTGGCTCGCCGAAACGCTGGGCTGGCCGGAACATCGCCTGCATCTGATCGCGCCAGACATCGGTGGCGGCTTCGGCTGCAAGATGCACTTCTATCCTGAAGAGATCCTTTGCGCTTATGCGGCGCGTCATTTCGGCCGCCCGGTGCGATGGACTGAAACCCGCAGCGAGGGCCACCAGGCTACGACGCATGGCCGCGCGCATGTCGAGTATGTTGAAGCGGCCGTCAAGAACGATGGCCAGGTGCTGGGGATCAAGCTGCGCTCGGTTGCCAATCTCGGCGCATACCTCTCGAACATGGGGACCGGCATACCGACTATCAACACCGCGACCTATGCAACCGGCACCTACCACATCCCGTCGCTTGACGCCGAAGTGCGGCTGGTAACGACGAACACGACGCCGGTCGATGCCTACCGCGGCGCGGGCCGGCCCGAAGGCGCCTACATCATCGAACGTACGATGGATGCGGTGGCGAACGCGCTGGGCATCGATCCGTTGGAGCTGCGCCGGCGTAATTTGATTCGTGCCGATCAGTTTCCGTACGTACCCTACGGCCACCCCGTCGTGAGCTGGGACAGCGGCGATTACCACCGCTGCTTGGACGCTGCCGTCGAACAGATAGGCTACGCCGAATGGCGGGGCCGGCAGCGCGAGTTGAGGGCGCAGGGGCGGCATGTGGGCGTGGCTGTCACATGCTACATGGAATTAGTCGGCATGGGCCTGTCGCCGCAACTGAAGCGGAACGGCTTCGACCGCGGCGGCTGGGAGAGCGCGCAGATTCGCGTGCACTCCGATGGCAAGGTGACACTGTTCAGTGGTTCGATGTCGCAAGGCCATGGCCACCTGACGAGTTTCGCGCAGATCGTCGCCGATGCCTTGCAAATTCCGATGGACGACATCGACGTGGTCCAGGGGGACACCGATCGCGTGCCGGCCGGACACGGCACGTTCAACTCGCGCTCGATTGCGGTCGGAGGTTCGGCAGCGTTCACCGCGGCGAACAAGATCCTGGTGAAGGCGACGCAGATCGCGGCGACGATGCTGGAGGTGCCGGGCGATGCGGTGGTTTACGCGAGTGGCAACTTTTGTGTCGCCGGCAGGCCGGACCGGTGCGTCAGCTTTGCCGAGGTCGCACGCATGGCCTACGTCGCAAGCAACCTGCCCAAAGGGATGCAGGCAGGTCTTGACGAGATCGTATTCTACGAACCCAAGGGGGTACCGGCAGCATACGGCATGCACGCTGCGGTCGTCGAGGTCGATTTGGACACCGGCGAGGTCAAAATCCTCGACTATGTGGCCATCGACGACATCGGCAACCTGATAAACCCGTTGTTGTGCGAAGGCCAGATGCACGGGGGCTTGGCGCAGGGCATTGGTCAGGCTTTGTACGAAGGCGCTGAATACGACGAATCCGGGCAGTTGGTGACCGGCTCGCTGCTCGACTATGCGTTTCCCAAGAGCGACCAGATCCCTCGCGTCCGCGTCGGCTTTCAGGTTACACCGTCACCGCTCAATCCGCTTGGTGTCAAAGGGCTGGGAGAAGCGGGCTGCGTGGCCGCTCCGCCAGTGATCGTGAGCGCGGTCTGCGACGCGCTGAGTTCGTTCGGCATCACGCATATCGACATGCCGCTGACCCCACCCAAGGTGTGGCGGGCGATCCGCGACGCCCAACGCGCGAGGTGAAACATGATCCCAGCTGCTTTTGACTATGTGCGGCCCACGACCTTGCCCGCCGCAATCGCGGCGCTGAAGCAATACGGCGCGGTCGCGAAGGTGCTGGCCGGGGGGCATTCGCTGTTACCGATGATGAAGCTGCGGTTCGCCACCCCGGACGTGCTGATCGATGTCAATGAACTGAGCGAGTTGAAAGGCATCAGCGTCGGCGAAGGCGAGGTGGCGATCGGAGCGGCGACGACGCACGCGACGCTGGAACATCACGGACAGATTGCCGCCTCGCTACCGCTGATTACCCTAATGGCGCCGCTGATCGCCGACGCGACGGTGCGCAACCGCGGCACGCTCGGTGGCGCAATCGTGCACAGCGACCCGACCGCCGACTGGCCGGCCGCGATGCTGGCGCTGGACGCGGTGTTCGATTTGGCGGGTCCGGATGGCGAGCGCTCCATCGCGGCAGAAGACTTCTTCAAGGGACTCTTCGAAACCGATCTTGGGCCCGAAGAAGTTCTGGTGCGCGTGCGCATTCCACTGCAAAAGGGTGCACGCGCAAGCTACCGCAAGTTTCGCCATCCTGCTTCCGGGTACGCCGTCGTGGGCGTCGCCGTCGTGCTCCACATGAAGGGCGAGCGTTGTATCGGAGGCCGCATCGCGGCCACCGGCTTTGCGGATCACGCCTTTCGCGCCAAGGCTGCCGAAGCCATGCTGGCCGGCTACGATGGCCAGCCGCAGCACAGCGACCGCATCGTCGAGCAAGCATTCGAAGACGTGGTCCCGCTCGAAGACCGGTTCGCCGACGCCGAGTACCGGTTGCAGCTTGGTCATACGATGCTGCGCCGCGCGTTGGCTGACGCGGCGGCGGTGCGCCCATGATCAACGACACGTCGGATCCGATGTCATCCTTCGTTCCCCTCGTGCTGACGCAACCGGATGACCGGGCTTGCCGAGTATCGGCCTTCGCGCGAGCCGGATCCAGTCTCGCCATCTGTTCGGTGGTGAGGCGCGCCTTCCACGGCACGATTGGCGGACATCCATGGGACTGCAAAGCGCGCAACTCATACCGACATCGGTCTGCGCTATCTAGAGTATGGGCCCCGCGCCGGGTGCAAATCGTGCCCCACGAGGGCAGTTCGAGCGAAAGGAACTGACTAATGGAAATGAACAGCGAACGTCGGCTTGTAGCAAGCCGGCAGGCCGTGTGGGCCGCCCTGAACGACGCCGACGTGCTCAAGCAATGTATCCCCGGCTGCGAATCGCTGGAAAAGCTCTCCGACACGGAGATGACCGCCAAAGTTAAGCTGGGGATCGGGCCGGTCCATGCGACGTTTACGGGCAAGGTCACCCTGTCGCATCTCGACCCGCCCAATGGCTATCGCCTTTCCGGGGAGGGTACCGGCGGCATCGCGGGCCACGCCCGGGGCGGCGCGACCGTGCGACTCTCCGACGACGGCGAAGGCACGCTGATGAGATACGAGGCCCAAGCGGAAGTGGGCGGCAAGCTGGCGCAGCTCGGCGGTCGACTCATCGACTCTGCGGCCAAGAAGCTGGCCGACCAGTTCTTCGAGAAATTCGCCGCCGTCGTTGGAGAACCCCCGGCTTGAGGGGCGACGCGGTGATCCAGACGACGAACGTGCTTTTATCAGGGTCGAATTGACGCGGCTGAGCAGCCGGGTGGCCGGTGAGGTTCTCGTCGTTGCAGCGCGTCAAGGCCGGCGATCTCCTGGTCCAGATCGATGCCGATTACGAAACCGAGGTCGCTCAGGCAAGTAGATGAAGATGTCGACGGCAATTATACCAAAGAACCCAACAGAGCGCGAACATCGTTCCTATCACCTGGGCTTCGCGCCATGGCCGGCTGGCACGACGACTTTGGCGTTCGAGATTTGGGCGGCTCTGGCTGTCAGTTACTATTTTGCCTTCATACTTGAACTCAGCTCTGCAGCAGGCGCGGGAACAGGCCTTCTCATATTGGTGGGACCGACCCAAGGCATGGTGCTGTCTAAAGCGATCTATCGCATCGCAGGAACATTGTTTGGAGCAGTTTTTGCAATAATTTTGACGAGCCTCTTTTCACAAGACCGGACAATGCTCATCGCCGTCTTTTCGGTGTATATGGCATGTCTCGTTGCGATAGCAACGCTTCTGCGCGACTTCCGCGCCTATGGATGTATCCTGGCCGGCTATACGGTCGCGCTTATTTCGATTGCCGACGTCGACGCCCCCACAGCCACATTTACAGGCATGCTTGATCGTGTCGCAGTCATCTTGCTCGCCGTGCTCGTCCTGGCATTTGTAAGCGCAATTTTCGCGACCGCCGAATCGGTGCGATCGCTGCAATCTAAGCTACGCCTAGCTACGAAGGATATCGTGGCCATGGCGTTGGCCACTCTCGATCGACGCCTACCACCTGATCCATCGCAATGTGTCGCGATGAGCGCGAGGCTTATGCCATTGCGAAGCGAGATTGGTTTTGCAACGCCGGAATTGCTTGACGGATGGGCGTGGGCGAAAGGCGCGCGAAGCGCGCTGCTCGGCCTGTTTGAAGCGATCTCCGCTATCCAGGCCGTGGGTCTAGGTCTGCGGAACATGTCCGTGGCATCTTCGACTGTCGACGACGCAATCTCGATCATGCGTGCGGCAATAGTCGCTCAGCGCCCTGAGAAACGGCTGGCTGAAATTGATGCTCTCATGCACCAGGCAATGGAAGCAGAGGCACTTTCTATTGATGAAGCATATGTTCTAGATCGCTGCAAATTTATGATCGAAGTATTTCGCGACATTCGTGACGGTTTACTTTCAAGCCGGGTTGGACGGCTTCCACGAAGATCCGTGAGCCTTCCCGTGCATCAAGATTATATCGCGGCGGTTATTAATGGGCTGCGCGTTGGCCTTGCGGTCGGCATCGTCGGATTGCTTGCGGTGCTGTCTGGACTGCCCGGCGCGAACCTGATGATCCTCGGAACTATCGTTTTCGTCTCCCTCGGATCTGTTCTGCACGATCCGCTTGCAATGGGAAGAGCGGCACTCTTGATGACACCGGCCGTAATCATCACAGGCACGATCTATGACTTCCTGATTTTCCCAAATATCAGTGACTATCCGTTGTTCATCATCTCTCTGGCGCCGGTGGTGACAATGACCTGTTGGTTGATCAAAACCGGCAAAGGTCCAATGGGAATCTTCTATGGTGTGCAAAGCATATCGCTTCTTTCGCCAGCCAACGTGCAGACGCTCAATCCCACGGCGTTTGTCGATACCGTAGCATTCCTCGTCGCCGGGAGCGTATGCATTTTCTTTTCCTTGCTTCTGATCGTCCCGGTTGATCCTGCCCTGCGTCGTCTTCGTCTGGCTTTGGCTGTGGGTCGTACCTTGCGCAGAGCTTTGGCTGACGAGAATCGTCTCAATCAACCCAAGGCAAGCCTTCACTATGATCGCTTGAGTCAGTTCAGTTCATGGCAGCACGGCGAGGCTGTCAATCCCGCACGCCGCAACGTCATGAGGCGACTTTCCGACCTGGGCAATCTTAGTTTCGCGGTGCGGCGATCATGGCGGGCACTCGACCAAGCGAGGATCGCCGTTGATCCTGCCATCGACGCAAAGGCGAGGCAGATCCTTCCGACATTATCGCCAGTGGAGATACGCGATCTCTCTCGGACCTATCTAGCCGCTGCTGCAGGCCTCGATCGCTCGAAGCGCCTTGATCTCGTACATGCCGCGGCTGCGCTTTATGGCACCGCGGTTCTAACGACTTCAGAAATGAGATTGCTCAGGCATCTGAGGTTGCTGCGCTACCAATTGTAGGGATTCTGAGCCGTGAAGGAATTTGTTGTCGCAGGGCTATTGATCTCGCCGCTTGTGAAATATGCGTTGCTCGCGGCATTGATCTTTATTCCAATCCGTTTCGTTCTCGTTGTCAGTCGACTGCAAAAATGGTTCTGGCATCCGCTGCTTGCGGAAGCTGCCATTTACATCTGCGTTGTCGCAACCCTGAACATCCTCATCTGAAAGGCACACGATGTTCAACCGCGCCCGACGGACGATCCGTTTCGCACTTACGTTGCTTCTGCTTGCATTTGCGGCCTTCGCGATCGTTGGACTATGGCAACATTATATGGTGGCGCCTTGGACGCGTGACGGTCAGGTCCGCGTGCAAGTTGCCGATATTGCACCCCAGGTACCGGGCCAAATCGTGGAGTTGTTGGTCCAGGACAATCAATTCGTCCACAAAGGAGACCTTCTCTACGTGATCGACAAGGGCGATTACAAGGTAGCGCTGGACCTCGCCAAAGCGGACGTCGCGAGCAAGGCTGCTGACCTCGAGGTCAAGAGGAATGAAAACGAGCGGCGCCGAAAATTGACGGACCTCGCCGCGTCTGTCGAAGAGAAGCAGATCTATGAGGGAAGCTACTCGGTCGCTCAGGCTGCCTATCAGACATCGCTGGCCAACCTCGAGCAGGCACAACTGAACATGCAGCGTACCGAGGTGCGCTCCACCGTAAACGGCTTCGTTACGAATCTTCTGCTTCGCGTTGGAGATTATGCAAATCGGGGATCTCCAAATATCGCAATAGTTGATTCGGATTCATATTGGGTCGCTGGCTATTTCGAGGAGACGAAACTCGGGAGCTTTCAAGTCGGTGATGCCGCTGAAGTTGAGTTTATGGGATTTGAGGAGAAACTGGCGGGGCATGTCGAGAGCATAACCCGCGGAATCAGTGCGCCAAATGCAACCGTCAGCACCCAGGGCTTGCCCTCAGTCGAGGCTGTTTATACGTGGGTGCGGCTTGCCCAGCGGATTCCCGTCCGAATCCAAATCGACAGGGTGCCGCCGACGATAACGCTGGCCGCTGGCTTGACAGCGACCGTGATTGTCACTCCCTCCGCAGCCCCCACGCCGACGGCCTTGTACGAGATACGAAGCCTTTGGAGCCTTATAAAAGAATCGTTAGCCCAAGGCTGGCGCCATTCAGAGGCGCTCTCGTCGCGCGTCAAAAATGCCGCTTCTATTTCATTGTTCTGCTGCACGGTCGCTTTAGCCGAAAGCAACACTCCGCCGCGACAGCAAACTATTAAGTCCTCGCATAACCTCGCTAAGGTGCCCGTTGCGCGGCGTCAGCCGACCCCACGCGACCTTTCCGCAACTAAAGCAAGCGGTGACAACGGATTGCTGGGTGACGACGCCGTTGACAAGGCATTGGACAGCAAAATTAAAAGCATCTGCCGCGGTTGCTTCTAGGCGCGTAGACAAATTCAGAGTTTAAAAGCGGCCATCGCGCTCTTATTGGTGCGGCCCGACGGCCGCCGTATCAAGGATGAAGTCATGGAATCGAATCCACAGGTCAGCCCGCGTCCGTGCTGTTTTGAGTTGAGGATGTAATCGGAAGTGATCGGCTGACGGTCAAAGTTTAGGAGATATCCATGAGTGAACTTCTTGATCTGGTTTTACACGCGCACGGCGGCCTTGATCGCTGGCGCAAATTCAACAAGGTGAGCGCAACGATTGTGGCCGGAGGCGGCTTGCTGCCCATGAAGGGGCTCGATGTCGATCCGAAGCCTCTCGAAGGAACGGTCGCGGTCCATGAGGAAAGCACACTCATCCGTCCTTTTGGGCAGCCGGATTGGCGAATGATATTTGCGCCTGAGCGAGTCGTGATCGAAACGACGGCTGGTGTTGTTGTACAGGAACGCTCGAACCCCAGAGCGGCGTTTGCTGGCCACACGATGAATACGCCCTGGGACCTACTTCATCGTGGATACTTCAATGGTTATGCGCGATGGACGTACCTTACGACTCCATTCCTGATGGCAATGCCGGGCTTCGAGGTGACCGAAATTGCGCCATGGCAAGAGGGCGCAGAGCGTTGGCGAGGCTTGCGCGCTCGATTCCCGGACGCAATCGCCAGCCACAGCAGAGAACAGGACTTTTACTT
>Ga0209217_1000094_pt1 | contig 19049 bp, 22 predicted proteins | sample JacPinW_OM3H0_M2_FD_187957 | JGI IMG/M metagenome (GOLD analysis project Ga0209217, IMG submission 187957) | Forest soil microbial communities from Algoma, Ontario, Canada - Jack Pine, Ontario site 1_JW_OM3H0_M2 (SPAdes) (version 2) | ecosystem: Environmental > Terrestrial > Soil > Boreal...
AACCGTCGCGCAATCGACGTAGCGCCGGCGAGGTCGAGAGGCCTGCCGCGGCCTCAGCGCGTCAGGTGATCGGTATTTCGATGTGGGTCTTGAAACCGGGACGCTCGCGCATCCGTTCATACCATGCTTTGAGATTCCTTAATGGCGGCCGCTCTATTGGAAACGCGTGCCAACGGTACACCATGGTTCCGAGCGCGATCTCGGCGAGCGTCAATTCCGAACCCGCTAGATAGGGCCGGTCGGCGAGTTCCTCCTCGACGATCGTCCACGCGGACAGCGCCTGGAGGCGGGCCGCCTCGATCGCCGCTTGGTCGCGCTGTTCCGGTCTCGCGCGGACGAGCATGCCGAGCAACGACGCCATCGGCGGGCCTGAAGTAGCGAGCTGCCAGTCCATCCAGCGCTCCACATTCGCGCGGGCGGCCGGTGCGCTCGGATAGAGGCGCTCGCCCTGCCGGGTTACCGCCAAATAACGGCAAATCGTGTTCGATTCCCAGAGTATAAGGCCGTCATCGCTGATCGTCGGCACCCGGCCGTTAGGGTTTATCGCGAGGTATTCTGGGTCCCGATTGCCGCCGAAAGGTCCCCCGAGATCCACCCGCTCGTGTTCGATGCCGAGCTCGGCACAGCACCACAACACCTTCTGCACATTGGATGAGGTGGTTCGTCCCCAGATCTTCAGCATTGCTGCTTCTCCCATCAGGCTGGCATGATATGGAGCCTGAGTTTCCCGCTCGGCGCAACGGCAGTTCGGACGAATTCGGTATATCATCACGTCGCCGGTAGGCAGCTTCTTCGGCTCGCCCCGGCAAGGAGGTGGCGGATGAAGCGGCTCGCTTGCCTTTTGGCCGTGATGCTGCTGTTCTTGAGCACGACCGCCTATGCAGCGTCCCAACAAGGGCGTGATGTCAGTGTGAATTGGCGTACGGCGGACAACTGCGCCAAGCAGGCCCAAGCTGCTTATCCGGACTACAGCGCGGAATCGAATACCAAACGGGATACGCGCCTAAAGGAATGCCTGAGGCTCTACAACCTTAGCCCGCGCCAGCCGCTATCGCAGCCCTCTCAGTAGTACCTTGAGGAAATTGGGCCGCGGAGCACGGCCAGAATGTATCGGCGTCGTTGCGTGCTTCGAGACGCACCCCCACGGGCTCTTTAGAATCAGGAAGCCGCTGATAACATTAACGGAATCTTCTCATTTTGAGGAAGCCGCGCAGCGGCTATATCGAAGAACGCACGGCGCTGATCCAGCCGATTCTCGATTCCTTCACGTGCTCCCGTCTCAGTCCATCTGAGCTTCACCCCACCCATCCGACATCGCGGGCACGACCGGCATGCGATCCGCCACGCCGCGCGCTGCCTTCTCCGACCGCACGCGATCGAGGAAAGCGAGCTGGGCGTCGAGGCTGATGTCGAGGCTGGACGTGATTTCGAGAGCAGGATCGTCGAATACGTGGGTTCGTCTGCGGCGCCGCCACGCCATGACGGTCTGGTCGCGCAATCTCAGCAACTCCGCTATCTGAGGACGAAAGAGCCGAAATACCGCGCCGAGCCATTGGTTCAGCGTCTGCGACGGGCCGACCTCGGCGATCTCAAAGCGGTCGAGCATGCGGATGACGTCATCGGCCGGATACCAGGTTTCCCCGGTGACCCAGCGATTGGTCGTGAACAACCGAACTGGCCTGCCCTGGCAGTCGACGACAATCGCCGCAAGATGGCTCACCTCCTCCCTGATCCCACGCCTGAGGGGCGGTGCCTGCGGTGGCGGTGGGGGAGCTTCGGCGACGGCGATTTCGGGGAGGAGCAGCGGCGCGACACCCACGGGCATGCCCTCGGCGCGCAAGAAGGTGTGGAAATGACCGTGCTCCCGACCAGCGGGTCGCCCCATGGGATGAGTATGATAGAAATATTGAGCGTGACTGTTCGGATCGTAGACATCCTCGTCGGGGTAATGGCGCCAATCCGAAATCGTCAGATGATCGGTCATGACTTCGCTGAGGATATTGAGGTTGCGCCCGGCGAGCTCATGCCTGATCTCGCGGATCAGGGCAGCCGCCGCAGTCATCCGATCGATTTCACTCCAGCTTACCCGCAGGCTTTCTTCTACTTTCCCGAGCGCCACGCAACAAGCCTTTGCGAACGAAAGGTGATCATCATAGCTAACGCCGCCGCGTCGACAAAGCAGGATTGCGCACCGTCCAAACGACAATGTCCGCTATGACCGCTCCGAGTGCTTCGTCGAAGGCCAGGACAACCCGCCCGACATCGTTCGCTCCAGCCCGTTCGCGCCGCTCGAACGAGGTATGCGCCACGATATTTCGACCTGCCGGATCGACGAGCCGGGCGATGATTGCCACCCACACTTCAGGCGCCCCGTTCGGCGAATCGTACAGCGCCTCGAAATGCCGGATCTCGGTCTTCAAGATGAAGTCGGCGCGTAATCCCATCGACTCGCGATCGATCGCCACGATTGCCCCGCTGTTCTCGAACGATTCCAACAGCGCCGTCTGGACCAGCAATGGGACCCGCTCGGTCCACTCCGAATCGGCAAAGTAGTCGATCGAGACGGCTGACCGGCTCAGCGCAATTCGCGGAGAATCGAGCCCGGCCGGCGCGAGCGGGACGTCGACGAGGATTTGCGTCGGCAGGTGGGGCAGATTCGCAGGGTAATTGCTCTTCGGAGTGACCCGGTAAAGATGGGGAGATGGCGCGAGACCGAGGAGGCTCGCACAACCTGCCGACAAAAGCGCCATCGCGCCCGCAAACCATCGGCGCGAAATCCGCGCCGTCGGCATCCTCATTGCGGTCGATATCCCTCGCGCCGATCACCGAAAAGCAGCTTCGGCGGATTGCGCTCGAGCTCGGTGGCAAAGCGCGTCATGCCGGCGACGAAGCGCTTCAAATCGGTAACGAGATCGCCGAGCTGGTTCAAGGTGTTGTGGGTAAAATCTCGGATCCCGGGGCGGTTTTCCTGGATCAGCCCCTGAAGCTGCCGGCTGGCGTCGGTGAGGTTCTTGGCCAACCGGTCGGCGTCGCCGAGCGTCTGCGACAGCTGGTCCTTCAGCCCGCCTTTTTCCACGTAGCTCTGCTCGAGATTATGGAACAGGGACCTGAGCTCGACGACGGCCTTGTTGGCATTGTTCACGACCTCGCCTACTTCCCTGCTCGGCTCGACGAGCGCTCCCGTTATCGACCGAAGATTCTGCAGCGTGTCGGAGACAGCTCGGCGGTTGTTCTCGTCGAGCAAGTCATTCAAGCGGTGCGCCGCCGCTTTGAGATCCGCCACGAGCTCCGGAAGGCTGGCCTTCACTTCCTCCAGCTCCGACCGGCCCGCCGTGATCACCGCGTATTTGTGTCCGGGGCGCGGCACGAGGTCGCTCGCCTCCCGAGTTCCGCCACGGATTTGAACCGTAGCAATTCCGTTCAAAATGTTGGCTTCAAGAAATGCTTGGGCATCGGACTTGATGTTGACAATGCTGGTATCGATCTCGACTGTGACCTGGATTTGCTCGAGATTGGTCGGGTCGACGCGAATATCGATCACCCTGCCCACCGGGATGCCATTGTATTGAACCTGAGAGCCTTTGCTCAGCCCGGCTACTGATCCTCGGAAGTAGATGTAGTACCTTTTGGTTTCCTGCGCGAATTCGGCGCGCCCCAACCATAGAACGGCGACAAAGGCGAGAAAGATCACCGCCAGAACAAAGGCCCCGACAGCAACATAATGGGCCCGTGTCTCCATTTATTCTCTCTTGATGCAAACTAGCTCAGGCACAGGAGATGACCGCCGTCCCGGATATTGCCAAATGCTCGGCTTCGGAGAGCAAAGCAGCCCGCCCGCGCGGGCCGTGGAAATAGGATTGGATCCACGGATGATCGTCCTGCAGCATCTCTTCCAAAGAGCCGACGCGGATCTTCTTATCGACCAAAATCGCAACGCGATCGCAGATCGCAAACAGCGTGTCGAGATCATGGGTTACCATGAATACCGTCAAGCCCAAACTGCTCCTCAGATCGCGAATCAGGGCGTCGAAATCGCCGGCAGCGATGGGATCGAGCCCGGCCGTGGGCTCGTCGAGAAAGACGATCTCCGGATCGAGCGCGAGGGCCCGCGCAAGGCCGGAGCGCTTGCGCATCCCACCGGAGAGCTGCGCCGGATATTTTTCTCCCGTCCCCTCGGGGAGCCCGACGATGCCGATCTTGAAAGCCGCGATCTCGTCCATCAGACGCGGCGGCATGGCGAAGTATTCCTTCAGCGGGACTTCGATGTTCTGCGCCACCGTCAGGGAGCTGAAGAGCGCGCCATTCTGAAACAGCACTCCCCACCGCTGCTCGATCTCCCGTCGATCCATATCACCGTTGGTCAATATCTCCTTCCCGAGAATTTCGATGCGGCCCGCGATCGGCCGGTTGAGCCCGATGATGGTGCGCAGCAACACCGATTTTCCCGATCCGGACGCACCGACGACGCCGAGAACCTCGCCACGGAAGACGTCGAGATCGAGACCGTCGTGGATGATGTCCACGCCGAACCGGGTGACAAGGCCGCGCACACGGATGATCGGCTCGCCCGAGTAATCCGCCACGCTCAAATCTCTAAGGCGGAAAAGAAAATCGAGAACCCGGCGTCGGTTACGATCACCAGAAAAATCGCTTCGACAACCGATAGAGTGGTCAGGCGCCCTACGCTTTCGGCGCTGCCCGTCACCTGAAAGCCTTCATAGCAGCCGATCAGCGCGATAATTATGGCAAAGAACGGCGATTTGATCATACCGATCCAGAAGGACCATGGCGCAATCGTGGACAGCTGTTTAAGGAACTCCGGAATCCCGATGCCGAGTTCGGCCCACGCCATCAGGCCGCCGCCGAAGATCCCCATGAAATTGGCGCACAGGGCCAGCATCGGCAAGGTCACCAGCAGCGCAAACAGCCTGGGTAGAACCAGAACCTCGACTGGATCGAGGCCGATGGTGAGCATCGCGTCGATCTCTTCGTTGACCCGCATCGTTCCGATCTGCGCGGTAAAGGCGCTGCCCGATCGGCCGGCGAGGATAATGGCGGTCAGCAGCACCCCCAATTCGCGAAAGATGCTGGCTCCGGTCAATGGCACCGTATAATTCTCGAGCCCGTAAGGGCGCAGATAGTCGGCACCCTGAAAAGCGATGACGACCCCGATCAGAAAGGTGAGCAGACCGACGATCGGAAGCGCATTGACCCCGGTCTGCTCCATCTGGGCGACAACCGCCGTCATCCTCAGCCGCCGCGGATGAAGGATCAGCCTCAACGCGGTCGCGGATGCGATGCCGAAGAAGCCGAGGATGCTATATGCGCGGGCGAACAGCCCGAGCGAGATTTCACCGATTCGCCCGATGAAACCAGCGATCGTATGATGCGCCGGCCGCGGGTGGCGGACCGGGGTGATTTTCCCTGCCGCGCGCAACTGTTCGATCAGCGGCTCAAAGTTTGGCCGCAGATTGCGCATCTCAACGGCATTGCCGCGATCCATCAGATCATGCTCGGTCCGCAGCAGCAGCCATGCGCCGGTAGTGTCGAGCCGGTCGATCCCGCTCAGATCGAGTGTGACCCGAGTGCCCGTCGGCATCCTCAAAGCGCGCAGCTCCTGATCGAGATCGGCGGCGGTCGTCACCAGCCATTCACCGGCCGCCGACAGGACGAGCGAACCAGGCGCTTGCGAGGCGACGAGGGTTGCGGCGACGGGCGCCATGACGATCCGGCAATACCTGCTTCAGCAGCCGTCGCGGGAGGGCTTTCCAACTACGTGAAAAGCAGCTATCTCGCAACAGGGCGAATTTGGTTGCCGACTACAGTCAAGGGAAGCGGTGATGGACCTCAAGCAGCACATCCGCTCGATCCCCGATTTCCCAAAGCCCGGCATTCTGTTCTACGATATCTCGACCTTGCTTGCACATCCGGGCGCTTGGCGTGCGACTGTGGAGCGCCTCGCCGGGTCGCTCCAGCCCTACCAGCCAGATCTTCTGGTCGGCATCGAATCTCGCGGGTTTCTGATTGCGGCGCCGCTCGCCTTCGAACTCGAGCGCGGTTTTGCGATGGTCCGCAAGAAGGGCAAGCTGCCGGGCCCAACCGTGCGCTACACCTATGACCTCGAATACGGAACCGACACCATAGAGATCCAGGAAGATGCCGTCGTCCCTGGACAGCGCGTCGTGGTGCTCGATGATCTGGTGGCTACCGGCGGGACGATGCAGGCCGCCATCGACCTGGTTCGCCGACGCGGCGGTGACGTGGTCGCCGCTGCCTGCATCATTGAGCTCAATTTCTTACGGGGCCGCGACCGGATTGACGTTCCGTTCACCTCGATGGTCGGCTACGACACCTGATCGGCGGTGACCGTAGTTGGCACTCCGAGGCTGCGGCCGATAACCGCATAAAGTGGGTCCCCGCCACCCGGCGGGGTCCGATCGAGGCAGCGCAGGTCGCCCCAATTGCCGGCTTCGGCGAAATAGTGGGCGATCAGACACAGGTGCCCGGCATCATCCAGAAGATGCCAGCAAGCGATGGCGCGGGTCGGCAAGCAGCAGTTCGAGAATGTCACGATAAGCGGCGCCCCCGGCTTGAGGACGCGCCCCACTTCGCGGATGACCTCGCAGGGCCTCGTTAAATGCTGAATGGATACACAGATCGCCGCGCCGTCGAACTCCGCGGTGGCGAACGGAAGGTACGGATTGCTGTTCAAATCTTGGACGCGCCACTCGTCTAAAAATGGGTTTTCGGCAAGCTCGCAAGCGTTGGTGCCGACCCCGACGACGCGGGAATAGGGGATTTCCGGCGGCAGATGACTGACCCATCCCGACGAGAGATCGAGGATGGCACCGCCAGGCGGCAAGATCTCACGATAGAGACGGGTTATCGCGGCGATAGACGCCGGGTCGATGTGTCGAGCTTGCGCTGCCTCGGGACCGGCCGAAACATCGAACCACTCAACTTCAGGCAAGGATGCGGCCCTCGGAACGAGCGGCATATCCCCCTCTCCAGCCAACCTTTCCTGAGATAGGGAGTACCCTGCCGCCAATCCATAGCCTACGGCGCGTGCTTTTTCGTCGTTCTACATTTCGACGGCGCCGCCACCTCGACTAACCCTTTAAGGCCTGCTCGGGTGGCGTCAGCGGCAGATCGAGATCGCGGGCCACGGCAGGATGCGTCACCCGCCCGTGGCAAACGTTCAGGCCATCCCGCAGATGTGGGTCTTCCACCATCGCGCGGCGCCACCCGCGGTCGGCGATCGCCAAAACAAAAGGCAGGGTTGCGTTGTTGAGCGCCACCGTCGAAGTGCGCGCAACCGCTCCCGGCATGTTGGTCACACAGTAATGGACCACGCCCTCGGCGAGATAGGTGGGCTCGGCATGGGTCGTCGGCCGGCTGGTCTCGAAGCAGCCGCCTTGATCGATGGAGACGTCGACGATAACCGCACCCGGCTTCATCGCCCGGACGAGGTCACGGCTCACCAGCTTGGGTGCCGCCGCACCCGGGATCAGCACCGCCCCGATCACCAGATCGGCGGCGGTGACTTCGCGCTCGATGTTCTCCATCGTTGAGAACAGCGTGTGCAGCTGGGCCCCGAACTGAAGATCGAGCTCGTAGAGCCGGGGCAATGACTTGTCGATGACGGTGACGTAAGCCTCCATCCCCATCGCCATGCGCGCCGCATTGGTGCCGGCGACGCCGCCGCCGAGGATCACGACTTTGGCAGCCGGAACTCCCGGTACGCCACCGAGCAGCACACCGATGCCCCCCTGCTCTTTTTCGAGACAATGTGCTCCGACCTGGACGGCCATCCGCCCGGCGACCTCGCTCATCGGAGCGAGCAGCGGCAACCCGCCGCGCCCGTCGGTGACGGTCTCGTATGCGACAGCGACGATACCCGACCGGATCAGCCCCAGCGTCAGCTCCCTGTCTGCGGCGAGATGCAAATAGGTGAACAGAACCTGGCCCTCGCGCAGCAGCGCCACCTCCTGCGGCAGTGGCTCCTTGACCTTGACGATCAGCTCGGCGGTGGCGAACACCTCGCCGGGGCGAGCAAGGATCGCCGCCCCCGCTGCTTCGTAGACCGCGTCATCGAACCCGATCCCGGCGCCCGCACTTGTCTCGACCACAACCTTGTGCCCGCGATGCACGAGTTCCCGCACGGCCCCGGGGACGAGGCCGACGCGGTACTCATGGGATTTCAGCTCCTTCGGGACGCCGATCAGCATCGCAGGGCTCCGCTCACCCGGGCTGGCGGGAGAGCCGTTCTATCACCTCGTCGGCAAGCGGCAAGGCCGCGGTCAGCCCCGGCGATTCGATCCCATATAGGTTAACCAGACCCGGAATCCCGTGAACCTCGGGACCTTGCACGATAAAATCGGCTGCTGGCTCCGACGGCCCGCTGATCTTCGGCCGCACCCCGGCATAACCGGGCTGGAGCGCGCCGTCGCGCAGTCCGGGCCAATAGGCACGGATCGCGGCATAGAACGCCTCGCCGCGCGCCGGATCGACAGCATAATCGACTTCGCTTATCCACTCTACATCCGGCCCGAACCGCGCCTGACCCGCAAGATCAAGGGTGATATGGACGCCGAGCCCGCCGGGTGGCGGGACGGGGTAGACAAGCCGGCGAAACGGTGCGGGCCCGGCGAGGGTAAAATAGACGCCCCGGCAAAAGAAGGCGGGCGGGATCGTCTCCCGTGGGATTCCCCGGATGGCGTGAGCGAGAGCGGGCGCGTAGAGCCCGGCTGCGTTGACCAGAACGCGACAGCGAATGTCGCTCGGCTCCTCGCCGCCGATGGACAGATCGAAACCGTCGTGACGTACTCGGCCGCACCGCACCGGCGTGCGCAATACAACCATCGCGCCGGCCGCCTCGGCCTCGCCCTCGAGGGCCAGCATCAACGCGTGGCTGTCGATGATGCCGGTCGAAGGCGACAGCACGGCGGCAACGCAGCGCAGCGCCGGTTCGAGCCGTAGCGCCTGGGTCGCGGTCAACCACTGCAGATCGTCGACGCCGTTGGCGCGGGCCGCATCGGCAATGCGCTCGACACCGGCGATCTCACTCTCTTCGGCCGCGACAATAAGCTTGCCGATCTGCGCGTGCGGGACCCCGTGCTCGCGGCAATAGGCATAGAGCCGCTGCCGCCCGGCGACACAGCAGCGAGCCTTCAAGCTGCCGGCCGGATAATAAAGTCCGCCATGGATGACCTCGCTGTTGCGTGAGGAGGTCTCGAACCCGATCGTATAGGCGCGCTCGAGAACGAGGACCTCATGCCCGGCTAGTGCCAGCGCCCGCGCAGTCGCGAGCCCGATCACTCCCGCGCCGACCACGACGCACTCGACCTCGTCCACTCCATCCCTCCTCGATCATTACCGAATGGGCGAAGGGCACCGAGAGAGCAGCAGCTACGGCAACTCTACAACGGCGGTTGGCATCTCATATCGGGTTCATAACAAGCGCAGGTTGCGCTCGCGCCGTCACGCCAAGCGTCCACGCCTCCTCGATTTCGATACGATTGCGCTGTTCGCGCGTCAGGGTCGGATCGCCGAGGAGCAGCGCGGGAAGCTCGCCGGCGTTATCGCGTTCGGCAAAATAGCTGGCGACGGTGCGGACCTGAGCGGCGTCTTTGGGCTCACCCGCTAGGAGCGACACCGACCACAAGGAGGGATAGACCTCGGCCATCACCAACGCGCCGCTCGGCTGCGCGGTAAGTCCCGTTTCGAACGGCCAAACCTGCGCCTTATCCCGCCAGCGCGGGTCGTCCCGCAAGGCCCGCACGACCGGGAGCCCGGTCAGAACCTGGCCGCCGACCGAGCCCGCGCCCAGCAGCTTCCAGCACGGCTGGGCTCCGGTCATGTATTCGTCGATTAGCCGCCGCTCGGCCAATCCATCCTGCTCATGACGGCGATGATGCTTGGGTCCAAGGCAGAGGCGCGGAGAGGCCGCCGGACATCCCCAGAACGGAAATTGACTGCCGGATATGCGCTCGTTTAGCGCGGCGGCGACATCGAAGCGGTTGTTGAAATTATGTTCGTCGTCGCTAACGAGCCGTGCGATCTCGTCCCAGACCGCCCGCCACGGCGCACCGGAAAGGCCGAGCCGAGCGGCAAAGCCGGCGGGATAGCCGAACGGGAAATCGAACCCCATGAGAACCCTGGCATTGCGCGACATCGCCGGCGCCAGCCATTCTGCCAAGAGGGTCTTTGCTGCGTGCCGGGTGGCCGGGTTGACGAGTCTCTCGCCCGCGGCATCGATCCAGCAGATCCAGATGCTGTCGCGGCCGGTCCGCGGCACGTTGGCCGCACTCCAATCGACCATCACAAACGTGTCGAACATCAGCGATGGCGAGGTCCGGCCGGGTCGCTGTCGCAGACCTCGCGAATGCGATCATGGAACGCACCGAGCACCTCCGGATGGTCCCGCAGATAGAGCGCCTTGACAAATTCGATCTCGGGAAAGAGACGGGCGGCAGCGTCGGCCCGCGCGTAGATTTGTTTGACGAGAACGCCGGTGAGCAGGAAGTAGGGAAAGACGATGATCCGGCGGAAGCCGAGGCGGGCGGAGTGCGTCAACACAGCTTCGACGCGCGGCTGAGCCACACCGGTGAAGGCGACCTCAGCCCAGCCGAAACCCATCTCGTCCCGCAGCCTGTCCGTGAGCTTGGAGATGTTGGAGTTGGCATCCGGGTCGCTGGCGCCGCGCCCGACGACGACGAGCAAGGTCTCAGCGCGTGGGATCGCCGGGTCTTGTGCCGCCGCAGCGATCCGGTCAGCCGCTGCTCGCGGCAGCTTTGGGCCGATCGAAAGATCGCCCCCCAGGCGGACGTCGACCTCCGGGTTGTCGGCCATGAAGGTGTTCATTTCGCGCGGTAGGTCCCGCTTTACGTGGCTCGCCGCAAGCAACATGCCCGGGATCGCAAAAATCCGCCGTGCGCCCCGTTCCGCCAAAACGGCGAGCCCGTCGCGGATCGACGGCCGGGCGAATTCGAGGTACCCCATGGCAACATCGAACTGCGGCATGCACCGGCGCAGCGTTGCGGCGACCAGCTCAAATTCCGCGATCGCTTCGCAATCCCGGCTGCCATGCCCGCAGAGCAGCACCGCCGTCTCGGTCAATCGCTGTCCCTTCCCGACCCGCAACGGGGGATTGACCGCGCAATGATGCCGATCGGCGTCGATCCGTTGCTGCTGCTCGTCGCCGGCCTCGCCATCGATGCGCTGTTCGGCGACATGCCCGCGATTTTCCGCCACATCGACCATCCGGTCGTAGTCGCGGGTCGCGCGATCGCGTTTTTCGACCGCAAGCTCAATCGCCAAAACCGCAGCGAAACGTCGCGCCGCGATCGCGGGGTCGTCACCGTGATCCTGCTGGTCGGCGCCGCAGCGGCAGCCGGTCTCGCGGTCGAGCGAGTGTGCCGCGGGCATTTGCCGGGGGCCGTCGTCGAAGCCCTGTTGATTGCGGTGCTTGTCGCCCAACGCAGCCTTTACGAGCACGTCGCCGCCGTCGCCAAGGCGCTCGATGCCGGTGGGCTCGCGGCCGGTCGCGCAGCCGTACGTCACATCGTCGGCCGCGACCCGATGAGCCTCGACAGGCACGGCGTGGCGCGGGCGGCCATCGAGAGCCTGGCGGAGAATTTCAGCGACGGCGTCGTGGCACCGGTGTTCTGGTATCTGCTGCTCGGCCTGCCGGGCCTCTTCGCCTACAAGATGGCGAACACGCTCGACAGCATGATCGGCCATCGCACCCCGCATTATCGCAGCTTCGGCTGGGCGGCGGCACGCCTCGACGACGTTCTCAATCTGCTGCCGGCGCCGATCAGCGGGTTGCTGCTCGCCGCGGGTGCCGTCCTCGCTGACCGATGCCGCCCGGATCGGGCGCTGCTGATCATGATCCGCGACGGCCGCAAGCACCATTCGCCGAATGCCGGCTGGCCGGAAAGTGCGATGGCGGGGGCGCTCGGGCTGGCGCTGGCGGGACCGCGCCGATACCCGGAAGGTCTCGTCGACGATCCCTGGCTCGGCGACGGCAGCGCTCGGGCGGCAACCTCCGACATTGTGCGCGCGCTGCACCTTTACCGGCTCGCTTGTCTCTTCGAAGGCGGCTTGCTGCTGGTCGGCTGGGTTGCCCTGCATCTCACACCAATTATTTGACGTTGGCGGGCTGGGCAATGCTCAGCCTTCCTTTAGCAGCAGCGGCAGACCGGCAGCGATAAACACAACGCGGTCGGCGAGTGCCGCGACCTGTTGATTGAGGCGCCCGGCGGCGTCGCGAAACTGCCGTCCGAGTGGTGTCTGCGGGACGAGGCCCATTCCGACTTCGTTGGCGACGAGCACGACGGGTCCCGCCGCCAACCGTAGCGCTCCGCACAGCATCAAGGCCTCCTCGTCGACCGGCTTGCCGGCGAGGAGCAGGTTCGAGAGCCATAGTGTCAAGCAATCGATAAGGAGCGGGCGCTCGGACGTCGTCTCGGTGGCGATTACCGGAGCGAGTGCCAGTGGCTCCTCCACCGTACGCCAGAATGCGCCGCGACGCGCCCGATGGGCGGCGATGCGCTCGGCCATCTCGGCATCTCCGGCCTCGGCCGTCGCGCAATAGGTGCCGCCCGAGGCGGCATTCTCGACCATCCACTCGGCATAACGGCTCTTACCGGATCGTGCCCCACCCAGCACGAGCGTAACCGGGGGAAGGCCGGAGATGTCTTTTGACACGGGAATCACGCTAGCACAGTGGACCTGACACCGTCATTCGGCGTTGGTAGCATGGCCCGCGGGGTAAGGCTTGGCCCGCGGACAGAGGAGGATCGGATGCAAATCGAGGGTGGTTGCCTTTGCGGGAAAGTGCGCTATTCGGCTGACGCCGAGCCCGTTTTCGTCGGTGTCTGCCACTGCACCGATTGTCAAAGGGAGACGGGGACCGCGTTCAACGTCGTCGTGGCAGTTCCGCAGCCGGCGCTGTCCGTGCAAGGCGCATTGAAGACATTCAGCGCTCCCGGCGACAGCGGAAAAGAGGTGCACCGGCAGTTCTGCCCGGAATGCGGATCAACGATCACCTCCGCGCCCGACGCCCTGCCGGGTGTTGCGATTATCAGGGCAGGGACGCTCGACGACCGGAGCTGGGTAACGCCGGTGATGGAGATCTTTTGCGACAGCGCGCAACCATGGGTGAGCCTCGCCGGCGACAGGCAACGCTTCCCCAAAATGCCGCCGCCGCGCTGAGCCTCACGGTCGCCGCAGAACATCCTGCGCAGTTTGGTTGAAGAGGATCCGCCGCTCGCCGTCGGTCGGCGGCGCTGAGCGGCGCAGGTCCTTCCCGAGATCGACCCCCCGCTGCACGGCGGGGCGCTCTTTGATCGTCTCGCGCCAGCGCGCGACGTTGGGAAAATCGTCGAGCGATTGGCCGAGCGGCCGGGCGATCAGCACCCAAGGCCAGGACGCCATATCGGCGATCGAGTAGTCGCCGAGGATGAAACCGCGACCCTCGAGCCGACGCTCGAGAACCCCGAGGCAGCGGTTGTACTCGTCGGCATAACGCTTGTGCGAATAGGGGTGGTCGCCCTGCGCATAATTGACGAAATGGCTGAGCTGGCCGGCCATCGGGCCGAGATTGCCGACTTGCCAGAATAGCCACTCGAGGCACTCCTTCCGGCCCAACCAATCCTGCGGCATGAACCGCCCGGACCGCTCGGCCAGATGGAGCAAGATGGCGCCCGACTCGAACACCGGCACCGGCCCACCGCCAAACTCCTTTGGGGCGTCGCGGTCGACGATCGCCGGCATGCGGTTGTTGGGACTGATTGCCAGGAACTCGGGCTTAAACTGGTCGCCGTGCCCGATATTCACCGGGATCATCCGGTACTCGAGGCCGCACTCCTCGAGCATGAGGGCGACCTTCCACCCGTTCGGCGTCGGCCAATAGTAGAAATCGATCATGTGCAGTCTCCGCGAACTCTCGGCGGGTCATGTATGGACGGCCCCTGTTGCGGCAAGAAGTTTTGACATGGCCATCGAGATCCAAGGGCAATGGCCGCAGGTTGAGAACCGGCGCATAATAACGGCCTGACGGGAGAACCATCATGACCCTGACCCAAGATCTCGGGCATTTCGCCGCGGGCGTGTCCTTTGAGAAACTGCCGCCGGGGGCGGCCGAGGTCGCGCGCACCGGCTTCATCGATTGCATCGCCACGATGATCGCGGGTGCCGGTGACCCAGCGCCGCAGCTGCTGCGCAAGGCGCTGCAGCAGCTGGGCGGCGACGCGACCCTGTACTTCAGCGGCGAGAAGTGCGCTGCACCCGAGGCGGCGTGGATCAACGGCACGGCCGGGCACGCGCTCGATTATGACGACGTCGCCTCGCTGCGCGGTCATCCGAGCACCGTGCTGGTTCCGGCGGTCCTCGCCGAGGGCGAGGCGCGGGGCGCTTCGGGGCGCGACATGCTCGCCGCCTATGTCGCCGGATACGAGACCTGGGCCGAGCTCGCTTGGCGCGACCCCGGCCACCATCATCGCAAAGGCTGGCATCCGACCGGCATCTTCGGCCCGATCGGTGCAGCGGCCGCTTGCGCATCGCTGCGCCGTCTCGATGCCGAGAGTGCCGCTCGTGCGTTGGCACTGGCGGCCTCGCAGAGCAGCGGCCTCATGGCCAATTTCGGCACGATGACAAAGCCGTTCCACGCCGGCCGCTCAGCGCATTCGGGGTTGATGTCGGCGCGGCTCGCCGAACTGGGTTTCACCGCCTCGCTTGACGCTCTGGAGCATCCGCAGGGGTTCTTGAGTGCGGTATCACCCGACGGCGAGGTCGATCGTGAGAGCCCGGCACACGGGCTCGGCAGCGAGTGGAGGATCCTCAAGTACCGTCTCGGCATCAAGAAATATCCGGCCTGCTACTGCACCCACCGCGCGCTCGACGCGATGCTCGAGCTGCTCGCCCGCCAGCCGCTGCAGCCGGCCGAGATCGCGCGGATTACGGTCTCGTTGAGCGATACCCATGCGCTGATACTGCGCAACCACCAGCCGCAGACTGGGCTCGCCGCCAAATTCAGCATCGAATTCGCGATGGCGGCGGCGGTGATTGCGCGGCGCGCGGGCCTTGCCGAATACACCGACGGTTTTGTCCGCCGCCCCGAGGTTCAGGACCTGATGCAGCGGGTCGGGATCGAGACCAACCGGAACTATGATCCCGAAGTCTCCGGGGCCTCGGTCTTCGACCAGGTGCGCGTCGAGCTGGTCGACGGGCATATCATCGAAAGCGAGAAGGTGGCGCGGGCCAAGGGCCATGCCGATCGGCCGCTGAGCGAAGACGAGCTCTTCGAGAAGTTCCGCACCTGCCTCGACGCCGGCGGAGCACGGATTGCGCCCGATGTGCTGTTCGACCGTCTGCGGCACCTGGAAGACCTGTCGGCGCGCGAACTCACCGCCGTTTAGAAACGTGGGCTGCCAGCCGGTCGCAACGCTACCCTCACCCACCCAGCCCTCTGGGCTGGGTTTCCCCTCTCCCGCGGAGAGGGTGTCGAGCGCAGCGAGGCGGGTGAGGGGCCGCTTTTGGCTCGTCGCGATCGGTTTTGTCGTTGGTGTGACAGGTTCAGCCTTCGCGCAGGTGACGGATCAGCAGACGACTGTGCTCCATCTCAGCCAGACGGCGGAGCGCAGCGTATTGCGCGACATCCTGCGCATCGAACTCCGAGTTGAGGATACCGGGGCCGACCCGCTGGCGATCCAATCGGCGATCAATCGCCGCATGGCGGCGGCACTCGACCGCGCGCATCAAGTGCAAGGCGTGCGGGTCGAAACCGGGGCATACGGTGTCGGCGAGGAGCGGCCGCAGAGCGGCCCGTTGCGCTGGCGCGGTACTCAGTCGCTGATTATGACGAGCAAGGCCGCGGACGCAGCCTTGAAGCTCGCCGGCGTGCTGCAATCCGATGGCCTGCTGATGTCCTCGATCGCCTACGAAGTCTCACCCGAGACGCTCCGCGGCGCCGAGGAGGACCTGACGGCCGAAGGGCTTGCGGCACTCGACCGACGGGCCGGGTCAATCGCCGGCCTGATGCACTTGGTCCTGCTGCGGTATCGCGATCTGCGCGTCGGCAACGCCGAGACCGGTGGACGCCCGGGGCCGCGTTTTGCCGCCATGGCGACAATGGCCGCGCCGGTGGCCGAGCCCGGCGAGGCGACGATCCGGGTGACGATCGAGGCTGAGCTGCTCCTCGCGGCACCGCGTCCGTAGGCGAAATCCCTGCCGATGCTCCCGGTCCCGCCGCTGCTCGTTATCTCCGATCGGCGCCAGGCTCGGCAGCCACTGCGGCAGGTCGCCGAGGCCGCGTTTGCCGGCGGGTGCCGGTGGTTCAGCCTGCGCGAGAAGGATTTGCCACCCGACGAGCGGCGAGCGCTTCTCGGTGCCTTGGTGACACATGGGCGCCGCTTCGCAGCGGTCGTGACCGCGCACGAGGATATCGAGGCAGTCGCGGCAGTGGGTGCCGACGGGGTGCATCTGCCGAGCGGCGGCAGTCCTGTCGCGGCACGCGCCCGGCTGCCGGGAGCGTTGATCGGGGCTTCGGCCCATTCCGCAGACGAAGCCGCGGCATTGCTGCGAGCGGGGGCGGATTACGTCACCGCGAGCCCAGTCTTCGTCACGGCGAGCAAGCCTGGCTATGGTCCAGCACTCGGCCTCGACGGTCTCGCCCGCATCGTTGCCGCGGCCCGTGGTCCGGTCGTTGCCCTCGGCGGCATCACTCCCGAAAACGCCGCGGCGTGCTTGGCTGCCGGCGCCTGCGGGATCGCCGTCATGGGCGAGGTGATGCGCGCCGCTGATCCGCAAGCAACAGTCGAATACATCCTGCGAATGATGCGCTCGCCGCCAAGCGGCGCGGCGAATATTTCTTGATGAGATAAGGTTAATAGGGACTGATTCGCCCGTTGTCGTCGTTATCACCTCCAGAAAGGAAGTTCAGGAGGTATAGCGATGAAGAAGATCGTCATCGCCACGCTCGCGGTCTTTTTGCTCGGCACGACTGCCTTGTCGACGCCGGCGGAAGCGCGGTGCTGGTGGAACGGCTATGCTTGGCATTGCTGGCAACCCCATCCGGCGTGGGGGTATCACCACCGCCATCACGATTGGGGTCCCTACGCGTACGGTCCCCACGGGTACGGCTACGGCTGGCGTTACTAAGCCGTGCCGATCGCCGGGATCAGGGCTGGAGCACCGCCGTTCCGGCGCTGGTCCCGGCGATCTTCCCAAAGACCGAGCCCGAGACCAGGCCGGTGCCGCCGGGATAATTGAAATAAAATAGGCCGCCGACGAGCTCGCCGGCGGCGTAGAGGCCGGGGATCGGCTGTTGCGCGGTGTCGAGCACACGGCCGTCGGTGTCGATGCGCAACCCGCCAAAGGTGAAGGTCACACCGCAGGTCGTGCAATACGCCTCGAAGGGCGGCTTTTCGATCGCCATCGCCCAATTCGTCTTGGGCGGCGTGACGCCGGCCGTGCCGCGGCCGTCCTTGACCGTGGGATTATAGGGCACGTCCCTCTGCACCGCCGCATTGAACGCGCGCACGGTTTCGAGGAATTGCGGCTTATCGACCGGCGCGTACTCGGCCATCTTGTCGGCCAGAGCCTCGATCGTGTCCGCGGTGACCTTGGTCACCTGGCGGATGCGGTATTCGTCGCGCTGCAGATGCACGGTCTGCTGGTCGAAGATCTGCCAGGCGAATTGGTGCGGCTGCTCGAGGATCAAGCGGCCGTATTTGGCATAGGTGTAGTTGCGGAAATCGGCCCCCTCGTCGCAAAAGCGCACACCGTCGGCATTGACCATGATGGCGAACGGGTAGCTGTGCTTCTGAAAATTGTCGCCGACCGCGAGGTCGCCGAATTCGGGGGCGTTGTAATCCCAGCCGACCGCATGGCATCCCGACCAGTTGCCGTAGGGCATCGCACCAATGTCGAGCGCCATCTTGATGCCCGCGCCGGTGTTGAAGCGGGTGCCGCGGACCTTGGCCAAGTCCCAGCCCGGGCCGAGATAGCGGGTACGCATCTCGGCATTGGCCTCGAATCCGCCGCAGGCGAGGATCACTGCCTTAGCCCGGATCTCGGTGGTCTTGCCCTCGACCTTGGCGACAACACCGTGCACGCCGTCATCGTCGGCTATCAGCTTCTCGCCGCGCGCCTCGTAGGCGATCTGGATCTGGCGTTCCTCGGCAGCCTTGAACAACCCCTCGACGAGCCCCGGTCCGCCGCCCCAGGCTTCGAGCGCCAACCCGCCCCAGAAGACGAACTTGCCATCGTGCTTGAAGGCCTGGCGCGAATACATCGGGGCAAAGCGGATGCCCTGGCCGCGCATCCACAACAAGGTCTCCTGGCTCTTGGTGATCAAGAGCTCGGCCATGTCGGGGTTGCTGCGATAGTCGGTCAGCCGTCCGAGGTCGTCGTAATATTTGTCGCTCGTGTAGGTGCCGAAATCTGATGTCGCGATTTCGGTCTCGCTGAGGTCGCAGAGCTTCACGAGGTCGTCGACGCCGTTATAGACAAAACGCAAGGCACCCGCGGTGTAGCGGCTGTTGCCCCCGCGCTCGTCGAAGGGGGCTGCTTCGAGCACCAGCACCCGCGCCCCCTGCCCGCGGGCGGCGAGTGCAGCGCACATCCCGGCATTGCCGGCACCGACGACGACGACATCGAACTCGCCCGCGATCATCTCGTTCCCTCCGCTTGGGTTCGCCGGCAACGGAGTACCGCGCCCGGCAGGGAAGGGGCAAGCCTCGCTTGCCGGGGCGTCCTCCCTGCTATTCCCGCGTAGCAGGGAGGAATTTGCATTTTTCTCACCCAAGCCATTGATCGCACGAGAGTTATCCGCGTTTTCGCGGTGTCTCTCAGGGAAGCAGCAGGGAGCCGCGACGAGCGGGGACCGGAGCCTCGATGAGCGTCCGCGACGCGCCCGCTCGCTTTGCGTAGAGGCGACCGCCGCGAACACAGATACGGCGAGGATGAAGACCAGCTCGACCATGGCGATCGGCTAACATGAGATAATGGCAATTTTCGGGATGGCAACAGCCGGGCTGCCGCCC
>Ga0209217_1000095_pt1 | contig 19016 bp, 14 predicted proteins | sample JacPinW_OM3H0_M2_FD_187957 | JGI IMG/M metagenome (GOLD analysis project Ga0209217, IMG submission 187957) | Forest soil microbial communities from Algoma, Ontario, Canada - Jack Pine, Ontario site 1_JW_OM3H0_M2 (SPAdes) (version 2) | ecosystem: Environmental > Terrestrial > Soil > Boreal...
ATCGTCCCGATGTTGCAGTGCGGCTTCGTCCGCTGAAACTTCGCCTTCGACATCGTCTCTCTCCGCTCAATTCAGCGAGGGCAGGTCCTCAGGCCATCTTGGCGCGGACTTCGTCCGCAACCGCCTGAGGCACCTGCTCATAGTGATCGAAATGCATGGTGTACTGGGCTCGGCCCTGGCTCATCGAGCGCAGGGTGTTGACATAGCCGAACATGTTCGCCAGCGGCACCATCGCATCGACGACCCGCGCATTCCCGCGGGTATCCATGCCTGTGACCTGACCGCGGCGGCTGTTCAAGTCGCCGATCACGTCGCCCATATATTCCTCTGGCGTCACCACCTCGACCCGCATGATCGGCTCCAGGAGTTTGGGGCCCGCTTTCATGACCCCGTCCTTGAAGGCAGCGCGAGCCGCGATCTCAAACGCGAGCACGCTCGAGTCGACGTCGTGGTAGGCGCCGTCGAACAACACGACCTTCAGATCGATGACCGGGAAGCCGGCAAGCACGCCCGTCTCGGTCGACGCCTTCAGCCCCTTCTCGACTCCCGGCACATATTCCTTCGGTACCGTGCCGCCGACCACCGCGTTTTCGAAGACAAAGCCGGAGCCCGGCGGCAGCCGCTCGAAGCGCAGCTTGACTCGGGCGAACTGGCCGGCTCCGCCGGTTTGTTTCTTGTGCGTGTAGTCGACCTCGGCGGTGCGGGTGATCGTCTCGCGGTAAGCGACCTGAGGTGCGCCGACATTGGCATCGACTTTGAACTCGCGTTTCATCCGGTCGACGATGATTTCGAGGTGGAGTTCGCCCATTCCCTTGATCACCGTTTGGCCGCTCTCGTGGTCCACAGTGACTCGAAAGGACGGGTCTTCGGTAGCGAGCCGGGCGAGTGCCTGGCCCATCTTCTCCTGGTCGCCTTTGGTCTTGGGCTCGACCGCGATCTCGATGACGGGATCGGGGAAATCCATTCGCTCGAGCACGACGGGGTGGGCCGGGTCGGACAACGTATCTCCGGTCGTCGTGCTCTTGAGCCCGGCCAACGCGACGATGTCGCCGGCCAGCGCCTCCTTGATGTCCTCGCGGTGATTGGCATGCATCTGCAGCATGCGGCCGATCCGTTCGCGGCTGGCTTTTACAGTGTTCAGTACCTGGCTGCCGCTCGTTACGACGCCCGAATAGATCCGTATGAAGGTCAGCGAGCCGACGAACGGATCGCTCATAATCTTGAACGCCAGCCCAGCGAACGGCTCGTCGTCTGAACACCGGCGCACCACGGTCTCGTTCGAGCCCATCTTGATGCCGTTAATCGCCGCGACATCGGTCGGCGCCGGCAAATAGTCGACGACCGCGTCGAGGAGCGGCTGCACTCCTTTGTTCTTGAAAGCGGACCCGCACAGGACCGGGACGAAAGCACCGCCGATCGTGCCTTTGCGGATGCACTGCTTGAGCACCTCTTCGTCCGGCTCCTCGCCGCCGAGATATGCCTCTAGCGCCGTATCATCCTGCTCGACCGCGGCCTCCACGAGTTTCGCGCGAAGCGCCTTGGCTTCGGCCTCCATCTCGGGCGGAACCTCGACAATGTCGAACTGGGCGCCCAGGGTTTCTTCGCGCCATTTGATCGCACGAAATGCAACGAGATCGACCACACCGACAAAGTCGCTTTCCACCCCGATCGGCAGCTGCAGCACGAGCGGCCGGGCGCCGAGGCGATCGGCGATCATCGCAACACAGCGCGCGTAATCTGCGCCGACGCGATCCATCTTGTTGACAAAGCAGATCCGCGGCACCCCGTATTTGTCGGCCTGGCGCCAGACCGTCTCCGATTGCGGCTCGACGCCGGCAACCGAATCGAAAACCGCGACCGCACCGTCGAGGACCCGCAAGCTGCGCTCGACCTCGATCGTAAAATCAACATGGCCGGGCGTATCGATGATGTTGATGCGGTGGTCCTGCCAAAAGCAGGTCGTCGCCGCGGAGGTGATCGTTATCCCCCGTTCCTGCTCTTGCGCCATCCAATCCATGGTGGCGGTGCCCTCGTGCACCTCGCCGATCTTGTAGGACCGCCCGGTGTAATAGAGGATCCGCTCGGTCGTCGTCGTCTTGCCGGCGTCGATATGCGCCATAATCCCGATATTTCGGTAGCGCTCGAGGGGTGTGATGCGTGTCATAAAGAAGGCTCCGAGAGGGTACCCGCAGGCTGCGAGCAGACATGGAATCCCGAACCGATGGTCCTCGGCCCCGCCTACCAGCGATAGTGCGAGAAGGCCTTGTTGGCATCGGCCATACGGTGGGTATCCTCCCGTCGCTTGACTGCTACACCGCGATTATTGGCAGCATCGAGAAGCTCACCCGAAAGCCGCTCCTCCATGGTGTTCTCCGAACGGCCGCGCGAGCTCGAGATCAGCCAGCGGATCGCTAATGCCTGGCTGCGGTCGGCGCGAACTTCGACCGGAACCTGATAGGTGGCGCCGCCGACCCTGCGCGACCGCACTTCCACGGCGGGGCGCACGTTGCCGAGCGCGTCGTGGAACACGCGAAGCGGATCCTGCCCGCTGCGCTTGCCGATGCGGTCGAGGGCGCCATAAACAATCCGCTCGGCGACCGATTTTTTGCCCTCATACATCAGACAGTTCATAAATTTGGTGAGGATGGCGTCGCCGAATTTGGGATCCGGCAAGACCTCGCGTTTGACCGCGGCCCGACGACGTGACACCGGCGTTCCCCTATTTTGGACGCTTGGCGCCGTATTTCGAACGGCGCTGACGACGATCCTTGACGCCCTGGGTATCGAGGGTGCCGCGGATGATGTGATAACGCACCCCCGGCAGGTCTTTGACGCGGCCACCGCGGATCAATACCACCGAATGCTCCTGCAGGTTGTGACCCTCGCCGGGAATGTAGCTCGTAACCTCGAAGCCGTTGGTGAGGCGAACCCGCGCGACCTTCCGCAGCGCTGAATTCGGCTTCTTTGGCGTGGTCGTGTAGACGCGTGTGCACACGCCCCGCTTCTGCGGACACGCTTCCATCGCCGGCACTTTGTTGCGCGCCACCTGCCATTTCCGCGGCTTGCGGATCAGCTGGTTTATCGTCGGCATCCTCACAGACCTCTTCAAGCAGAACAACCGCCCGGCGCCATTGTTGCGCTGGAGCGGCGGAGCATGTACCCGGTTTCTGAGCGCGCCCCCTCGCAGGAACGCCGAGCCACGCACTGGACCAGGCTGCGTCTAGGTGGCTTCCTACGGCCAGCCCAAGGAAGGCTAATATTGTTGAATGGTCGGGGAGGGTCAAGCCCCTTCATGGCGAGGGAACTTCGGCTCACCTTCCGGATCCGCGTGCGCTCCTCTACCGCTCGTTGACATTAGAGGCTTCGGAATTCATCTTTACGGTGGGTCGATCGCCGGCTGCCCAACGCACCGGCGTGCGCAAGGGACGGACGATGAGTCTGAGAATGTCGTTGTTGACCGCCGTCACCCTGGTCTTGGTCGCAGGCTCCTCGGCCTATGCCGATTGTCAAACCGCCGTCTTTGATCGATCCGGTGCCTGGCGGGCCTTCGGCGGAAAGTGCGACGACGGGCGGCAAAAGTGCGGCATCTCAACGAGCGGTGGGGGCAAATATTTCAGCATTGATTACTTCAACGGCGACAACACGCTGACCGTGCAGCTCGGTTCGAGTGACTGGCGGGTCAACAATGGCGACAAGACGCGCATAACAATGCAGATCGACAACGGGCCAGCGTGGCGCGCCACCGGCACGGGGATGCATTTTTCCGATGGTGACGCGGGCCTATGGTTTGAGATCGACCGCAATCAGCTCGACCGATTCATGGACGATTTCCGCGCCGGCGACCAACTCATCGTGCGCTTTCCCGACAGCGATGTGTCGGATTGGCGCGCCAGCCTTTCCGGCACAAGTCGGGTGAGTGACAGCTTTGGGCGCTGCATCCGCGCGATCAGCTGACCGGCCGGGGTAGCCCTGGCCCGGGGGGCCGGTGCTCGCGCCTCCTCGCGGGCGATCCACGAGGGGCGGGCGAATTGCCCGCCCCCTCGACTGGGATCTGCTCAGGCGGTGCGCTTGTCGGCTTCGACGACGAGCTCAGCCGACTCTTCCGCGTTTGCTGCAATCGCGGCAAGCTCGCGGTCACGCTCGGCGGCGATCTCGCGCAGTCGGGCGATAACGCTACCGGTTCCGGCTGGGATCAGGCGGCCGACTATAACGTTTTCCTTTAGCCCGGTTAGGGTGTCGATCCTGCCGGAGACAGCGGCCTCGGTCAGTACCCGTGTCGTCTCTTGGAACGAGGCTGCCGAGATGAACGAATTCGTCTGCAGGCTCGCCTTGGTGATGCCCTGCAGCACCGGATGAGCCTCGGCGACGCGCAGGCCTTCCCTCTCCGCCTTGGCATTCTCGATCTCGTATTCGGCGCGGTCGACCTGCTCGCCGGCAAGGAAGGTCGTCTCGCCCGGATCCTCGATCTCGACCTTTTGCAGCATTTGCCGGACGATCACCTCGATGTGCTTGTCGTTGATGCGCACACCCTGCAGGCGATAGACCTCCTGGATCTCGTTGATCAGATAGCTCGCCAGCTCCTCCACCCCCAAGATCCGCAGGATGTCGTGCGGGACCCGGTTGCCGTCCATCAGCAGGTCGCCTTTTTGGACGTAATCGCCTTCCTGCACGCTGATGTGCTTGCCCTTGGGGATCAGATACTCTACCGGCTCCTTGTCCTCCTCCGTCGCAGAGACGACGATGCGCCGCTTGGCCTTGTAATCCTTGCCAAACTCGACGCGGCCCTCGCTTTCGCTGATGATGGCGAAGTCTTTCGGCTTGCGAGCCTCGAACAACTCGGCAACGCGCGGCAGGCCGCCGGTGATGTCCCGGGTCTTCGAGGATTCACGCGGGATCCGCGCTAGCACGTCGCCGGCTTTGACATGCGCTCCATTGTCCACCGAGAGGATCGCGTCCACCGACATGAAGTAGCGCGCCTCGAGTCCGTTCGCGAGCGTCAGCACCTCGCCGTTTTCATCGCGCAAGGTGATCCGCGGACGCAGATCGCTTCCCCGCGGCTGCTGCTTCCAGTCGACCACAACTTTCGACGAGATCCCGGTCGCCTCGTCGAGTGTTTCGCGGACCGAAAGCCCCTCGATCAGGTCGACGTAATGGGCGATTCCATCCTTCTCGGTGATGATTGGAATCGTGTAGGGATCCCACTCGACCAGCCGGTCGCCCCGCTTGACCTGGGCGCCTTCATCGGCGAGCAGCCTCGCGCCGTAAGGGACACGGTGCCGCGCTTTCTCCCGCCCGGCCTCGTCGAGCAGCACGATTTCGCAGTTCCGCCCCATCACCACCGGCACCCCGGCGGAATTCATGACAACGTTGCGGTTTTTGACCTCGATCACCGCATCGGAGGCGGCCTCGACAGAGGATTGTTCTGCACCGCGCTGTGCGGCACCGCCGATGTGGAACGTGCGCATCGTCAGCTGTGTGCCCGGCTCGCCGATCGACTGGGCCGCGATGACGCCGACCGCCTCGCCCATATTGACGACTGTCCCGCGCGCGAGGTCGCGGCCATAGCATTTGCCGCAGACCCCGATGCGGCTCTCGCAAGTCAGCACCGAGCGGATCGATATCGAATCTATCCCGGCTTGCTCGATCTGTTCGACAGCGTCCTCATCGATCAGCCCCCCGGCTGGCAGGACAACCTCGCCTTTCAACGGATCGAGGACGTCGACAGCCGCCGTGCGGCCCAGGATACGGTCGGCGAGTGTAGCGATGACCTCGCCGCCGTCGATAACGGCGCGAGTCATCAGCCCGCGGGTGGTGCCGCAATCCTCCTCGGTAATGATCGCATCCTGCGCGACGTCGACCAGACGGCGGGTCAAGTACCCCGAATTCGCGGTCTTGAGCGCGGTATCGGCGAGACCTTTGCGCGCACCGTGGGTCGAATTGAAGTATTCGAGCACGGTGAGCCCTTCCTTGAAGTTCGAGATGATCGGCGTTTCGATGATCTCGCCCGACGGCTTGGCCATCAGTCCGCGCATGCCGGCCAGCTGCTTGATCTGGGCGGCCGACCCACGCGCACCGGAATCCGACATCATCCAGACCGAGTTGACGGGCTCGCCGGGTGCGGCCGAGCGGATCATCTTGAGCATCTCGTCGGCGACCTTGTCGGTGCAGCGCGACCAAACGTCGACCACCTTGTTATACTTCTCGCCCTGAGTGATCAGACCGTCCTGATACTGTTGCTCGTACTGCTTCACCTGGTCATGCGCTTCGGCAACAAGTCGGCGCTTGGCCTCGGGTATGATCAGATCGTCCTTGCCGAACGAGATTCCGGCCTTGCACGCCTGCGTGAAGCCCAAGGTCATCAGATGGTCGCAGAAGATCACCGTCTCCTTCTGGCCGCAGTGGCGATAGACTTGGTCGATCAGGTTGCTGATCTCCTTCTTGGTCATCGCTGCGCTGTCGACGGGATTCTCAGCGAATGGGTTGATCAGGTCGAACCCTATCGCGGGATTGCGTGGCAGGATCTCGGACAGCAGCATCCGCCCGGGGGTTGTCTCGACCCGCTGCACGACCGGGTTGCCATCGCTGTCGACCGTGTGATAGCGCGCTTTGACGCGGGCGTGCAGCGACACCGCCTTCGAGGCGAGCGCCTGCTCGATCTCGCCGATGCTGGTGAACGCCATGCCTTCGCCCTTTTCGCCCGGGCGATCCATCGTGATGTGATAAAGGCCGAGCACGATATCCTGCGACGGCACGATGATCGGTTTGCCGTTGGCGGGGCTGAGAATGTTGTTGGTAGACATCATCAGCACCCGCGCTTCGAGTTGCGCCTCGAGCGACAACGGCACGTGGACGGCCATCTGGTCGCCGTCGAAATCGGCATTGAACGCGGTGCAAACGAGCGGGTGCAGCTGAATCGCCTTGCCCTCGATCAACACCGGTTCGAAGGCCTGAATCCCGAGACGATGCAACGTCGGCGCCCGGTTCAGCAAGATGGGATGCTCGCGGATGACTTCCTCGAGGATGTCCCAGACCTCCGGCCGCTCTTTCTCGACCATGCGCTTGGCCGCCTTGATAGTACTGGCGAGACCGTAGAGTTCGAGCTTCGAATAGATGAACGGCTTGAACAACTCGAGCGCCATCTTCTTCGGCAGCCCGCATTGGTGCAGTTTGAGCTCGGGACCAACGACAATGACCGAGCGGCCCGAATAGTCGACCCGTTTGCCGAGCAGGTTCTGACGAAACCGGCCCTGCTTGCCCTTCAGCATGTCCGAAAGCGACTTCAGCGGCCGCTTGTTGGCGCCGGTGATGATGCGGCCGCGCCGGCCGTTGTCGAACAGGGCATCGACGGCTTCTTGCAACATGCGCTTCTCGTTGCGCACGATGATGTCGGGTGCGCGCAGCTCGATCAGGCGCTTGAGGCGGTTGTTGCGGTTGATGACGCGGCGATAGAGATCGTTGAGGTCCGAGGTCGCGAAGCGGCCGCCATCGAGCGGGACCAGCGGCCGCAATTCCGGCGGGATCACCGGAACAACTTCAAGGATCATCCACTCCGGCCGGCTGTTCGACTCGATGAACGCCTCCACGAGCTTTAGTCGCTTGACGAGCTTCTTGCGCCGCGCCTCGGAGCCGGTTTCCCGCAACTCGTCGCGCAACCTCTTTTTCTCGTCGTCGAGATCAATAGCCGCCAGCATCGTGCGCAGCGCCTCGGCGCCAATCGACGCGGTGAACTGGTCGTCGCCGTAATCGTCCTGGGCCTTCAGATAATCTTCTTCTGAGAGCAGCTGATGCTGCTTCAGCGAAGTGAGCCCCGGCTCGATGACGACGTAGTTCTCGAAGTAGAGAATTCGCTCGAGATCCTTCAGCGTCATGTCGAGCAACAGTCCGATCCGACTCGGCAACGACTTCAGAAACCAGATATGAGCCACCGGCGAGGCCAGCTCGATATGGCCCATGCGATCTCGCCGAACCTTTGAGAGCGTCACTTCGACGCCGCACTTCTCGCAGATGATGCCGCGATATTTCATCCGCTTGTACTTACCGCACAGGCACTCGTAATCCTTGATCGGCCCGAAGATCCGGGCGCAGAACAAGCCGTCGCGTTCGGGCTTGAACGTCCGGTAGTTGATCGTTTCCGGCTTCTTGATCTCGCCATAAGACCAAGAGTGGATCCGCTCGGGGCTGGCGATCGAAATGCGGATCTGGTCGAAGCTTTGCGGCCCGCTGACCTGCCCAAAGATGTTCATCAACTCGTTCATCAACGACCCCTCTCGCGGTCTGTGTCATGCCCGCCGCAGCAGGCATCCAGAGCTGTATCCCCCGGGCTTCCCGTACCCGCCGGCTTGAGGCGTTGGGAGAAACGCAGGGTGACCGAAAAGAAAACCGTCACGCGCCTGTCTGGGACGAGCCGTCAGTAGCTGCGCTGCTCCAGCTCGACGTTGAGACCGAGCGAGCGCAGCTCCTTGACCAACACGTTGAAGGATTCGGGGATCCCGGCCTCAAAATTGTCATCGCCTCGGACAATCGCCTCGTAGACTTTGGTCCGGCCGGACACGTCGTCCGACTTGACCGTCAACATCTCCTGCAACGTGTAGGCCGCGCCATAGGCTTCCAGCGCCCAAACTTCCATCTCGCCGAAACGCTGACCCCCGAACTGGGCCTTGCCGCCGAGTGGCTGCTGGGTGACGAGGCTGTAGGGCCCGATCGAACGCGCGTGTATCTTGTCGTCGACGAGGTGGTGCAGCTTCATCATATAGATGTACCCAACGGTCACCGGCCGATCGAAAGGCTCTCCTGTGCGGCCGTCGACCAGGGTCACCTGCCCCGATGAGGAAAGACCCGCCCGCTCGAGCATCTCGACGATATCCGCCTCCCTAGCGCCGTCGAAAACGGGGCTCGCGACCGGAACCCCGTCGGCGAGGTTACTGGCGAGATCAGCCAGATCGCCTGCCTCCAAAGTCTCGATCTCGCCGTTCTCCTCACCGCGGTACATCTCGCGAAGGAGACCGCGGAGCTCCCCGTCGGCGGCACCGCGCTTGACGTTGGCGAGCACTTCGCCGATGCGCCGGCCGAGCCCGGCCGCAGCCCATCCGAGATGAGTCTCGAGGATCTGGCCCACATTCATCCGGCTCGGCACGCCGAGCGGGTTCAACACGATATCGACCGGCGTACCGTCTTCGAGGTAGGGCATGTCCTCGCTCGGGACGATGCGCGAAATCACACCCTTGTTGCCGTGGCGGCCCGCCATCTTGTCCCCAGGCTGCAGCTTGCGCTTCACCGCGACGAAGACCTTGACCATCTTCATGACGCCGGGCGGTAGTTCGTCACCGCGCTGCAACTTCTCGACCTTGCTTTCGAAACGGGAGGTCAGGCCGGTGACGGCATCCTCCATCTGCTTTCTCAAACCCTCGATATCCGCCATTTTGGCGTCGTCGCGGATTGAGATCTGCTTCCACTGTGCGGGCGCATACTCGGCCAGCACCGCCTCGGTGATCTCCGTTCCCGATTTCATCCCTCGGGGGCCGCCGACTGCGATCTCGCCGAGCATCAACTCCTTGAGTCTGGCCGCGAAGCTGCGCTCGAGGATTGAACGTTCATCGTCGCGGTCCTTGGCGAGCCGCTCGATCTCGGCGCGCTCGATCGCCAGGGCGCGCTCGTCCTTGTCGACCCCGCGCCGCGAGAAGACGCGGACTTCGACAATTGTGCCCGAGACCCCGGGCGGCAGGCGCAGCGAGGTGTCGCGGACGTCGGAGGCCTTTTCCCCAAAGATCGCGCGCAACAGCTTCTCCTCCGGCGTCATCGGCGACTCGCCCTTGGGGGTGACCTTGCCGACGAGGATGTCGCCCGGCTTGACCTCGGCACCGATATAGACGATCCCGGCCTCGTCCAGGTTCTTGAGCGCCTCCTCGCCGACATTCGGAATGTCGCGGGTGATCTCTTCCTGGCCGAGCTTGGTGTCGCGCGCCATCACCTCGAACTCCTCGATGTGGATCGAGGTGAAGACGTCGTCACGGACGATCCGTTCGGAGATCAGGATCGAATCCTCGAAGTTGTAGCCGTTCCACGGCATGAAGGCGCACAGGACATTACGGCCAAGAGCGAGTTCGCCCAGTTGGGTCGACGGACCGTCGGCGATGATGTCGCCCGCCATCACCGAGTCCCCCACTTTGACGAGCGGCCGCTGGGTGATGCAGGTGTTCTGGTTCGAGCGCTGGAATTTGAGCAGATTGTAGATATCGACGCCCGAAGCGGCGGTCGAAGTTTCCTCGGTCGCACGGATGACGATGCGGGTGGCATCGACTTGGTCGACAATGCCCGACCGACGCGTAATGATCGTAACGCCGGAGTCGCGGGCGACCGTCTCCTCCATCCCGGTGCCGACGAGCGGCGCTTCTGCTTGGATCAGAGGCACCGCCTGGCGCTGCATGTTCGAGCCCATCAGCGCTCGATTTGCGTCGTCATTCTCGAGGAACGGGATCAACGCGGCCGCCACCGAAACCAGCTGCTTTGGCGAGACGTCGATCAGGTCGATGTCCTGCGGCCGTTGCATGACGAAATCCCCGCCCTTGCGGCAATTCGTCAGGTCAGCAACGATCCGCCCTTCCGCATCGGTTTCAACATTGGCCTGGGCGATGGCAAACCGGCCTTCGTCCATCGCCGAGAGGTAGATGACTTCGTCGGTGACCCGGCCATCGACTACTTTGCGGTACGGACTTTCGATGAAGCCGTACTGGTTGACCCGAGCATAAGTCGCCAGACTGTTGATCAGGCCGATATTCGGGCCCTCCGGCGTTTCGATCGGGCAGATCCGGCCATAATGGGTCGGGTGCACGTCACGCACCTCGAAGCCCGCGCGCTCGCGGGTCAGGCCGCCCGGCCCAAGCGCCGACAGCCGGCGCTTGTGGGTGATCTCAGACAGCGGGTTGGTCTGATCCATGAACTGCGAGAGCTGCGATGATCCGAAGAACTCGCGCACTGCCGCCGCCGCAGGCTTGGCATTGATCAGATCGTGCGGCATGACCGTATCGATCTCAACCGAGCTCATGCGCTCGCGGATCGCTCGTTCCATCCGCAACAAGCCGACGCGGTACTGGTTCTCCATCAGCTCGCCGACCGAACGAACCCGCCGGTTCCCCAGGTGATCGATGTCGTCGATCTCACCCCGACCATCCTTGAGCTCGACGAGCACCTTGACGATAGCCAGGATGTCGGCCTTGCGCAAAACGCGTACGCTGTCGTCTGTATCGAGCGCGAGTCGCGAATTCATCTTGACCCGGCCAACTGCCGACAAGTCATACCGTTCGGAATCGAAGAACAGGCCGTTGAACAGCACTTCCGCCGTTTCCAGCGTCGGCGGCTCGCCGGGGCGCATCACGCGATAGATGTCGATCAGCGCATCTTCGCGCGTGGCGTTCTTGTCGAGGGCGAGAGTACTACGGATATAAGGGCCGACGCTCACGTGATCGATGTCGAGGACCGGTATCTCGGTGATCCCGATCTCGATCACTTGGGTGAGCGCCGCAGCGGTGATCTCGTCGCCGGCTTCGAAATAGACCTCGCCGGTCTCCTCATTGATCAGATCCGAGGCGAAATAGCGGCCGATCAACTGCTCGTCACCGACCAAAATATCGGTCAGACCCTCCTCGCGCAGGCGGCGCGCAGTCCGCGGCGTCACCCTCTCGCCCTCGCCGAGGACCGCTTCACCAGTGCGCGCATCCCGCAGTTCGCTGGTCAGCTTGCCCTTGAGCCGATCCGGATCGAACGGCGTCATCCATCCCTGCGGCCCGCGCCGGAAGATCACCGCGCCGTAAAAGAACGACAGGATTTCCTCCTTGGACATCCCAATCGCCTCGCCGGGCTGCAACGAGCCATTCTCGGCCTTGCGGCGAGCCCGCAGCGCCTCAGTCGCTGCATCGTCGAGAGCGAGCAGCAGGGTCGTTGCCGGGAGCTTGCGGCGCCGATCGATGCGCACATAGACATGGTCCTTGGCGTCGAACTCGAAATCGAGCCAGGAGCCGCGATAGGGGATGACCCGGGCCGCAAACAGGTACTTGCCGGAAGAGTGCGTCTTGCCCTTGTCATGGTCGAAGAAGACACCCGGGCTGCGATGCATCTGCGAGACGATGACGCGCTCGGTGCCGTTGATGATGAAAGTCCCGTTCTTCGTCATCAGCGGCATGTCGCCCATATAGACGTCCTGCTCCTTGATATCGCGGATCGAGCGCGACCCGGTATCCTCGTCGACATCCCAGACGACGAGACGGAGCGTGACCTTTAGTGGTGCCGCGAAAGTGATGCCGCGCTGCTGGCACTCATCGACCTCGTATTTCGGCGTCTCCAGCTCGTAACGGACGAATTCGAGTTGGGCGCGCTCGGAGAAATCGCGGATTGGAAAGACCGATTTGAAGACCTCCTGCAGCCCGACATTCGCCCGCTGCTCGGGGATGACACCCATTTGCAGAAAATGATCATATGAGCTTTTCTGGACCTCGATCAGGTTCGGCATCGGCGCGACTTCGGGAACGCGCCCAAAGGTCTTGCGGATCCGCTTTTTTTCCGAAAACGATCTAGCCATAGATGCTCCTTGCTGCGGGCCCTCAGCTCCGGACCCGATCTCGATGACCGAGCGGCGGACCGCCAACTATTTGGGCAGCGGCCCTGCCCACGCGGTTTTCACCGCAACTTTCGCGCCAACCCGAATACGTTGTCGCCGGACGACAAAACCCGGCGTGCGCGATGGCTCGCGCCCCGGGTTCGGTGGCCTTGGGCATAACGGTCGACCGCGATCGACCGCCCCGATGTGACAAAGATCGTGACAGGCCTACTTTATTTCGACAGTCGCACCGGCATCTTCAAGCTGTTTTTTGATTTTTGCCGCCTCTTCCTTGTTGACACCTTCCTTGACCGGCTTGGGCGCCGCCTCGACGAGATCCTTGGCCTCCTTGAGGCCGAGGCTGGTGATCGCGCGCACTTCCTTGATCACATTGATCTTCTTCTCGCCGATCGCGGCGAGGATCACGTCGAACTCGGTTTTTTCGGCCGCTGCCTCGGCCGCGGGCGCCGCCGCTCCGCCTGCGAGCGCCGCCACGGCGACCGGTGCGGCAGCGGAGACGCCCCACTTTTCTTCCAACATCTTGGAGAGCTCCGCCGCCTCGATCACGGTCAAAGTCGACAGATCATCCACCAGTTTTGCCAAATCCGGCATCTTCTACTCCTGACTTCTGAAATTACGGTGTGTCACTGAGCGGGATCGGCCGCCTCTGACGAACCTTCCGCATAGGCGGCAAGAACACGGGCGAGCTGCGCCGCGGGTGCCTGAAGAACGGTGGCCAGCCGCGCCGCCGGAGCTTGAAGCAGACCGATGAGCCTTCCTCGCAACTCGTCGAGCGAGGGTAGGCTGGCCAGCTCCTTGACCCCGGCCGCATCGAGCGGCCGGCCTGCGAGCCCGCCACCGATGATCGTCAGCTTGTTATTGCGGTTGGCGAACTCGACGACGACTTTGGCCGCCGCGATCGGGTCGCGCGAAAAGGCGATCGCCGTCGGGCCGGTAAAAAGCGGCGCCAGTGTCTCGAACGGAGTGCCGGCGAGGGCGCGCCGCGCCAGCCGGTTCTTGGTTACGCGGAAGCGCGCTCCGGCGCTGCGCACCTGTCGGCGCAGCTGAGTGACTTCGGCGACATTGAGCCCGGTCTGGTGGGTTACGACCATGCAGACGGTGTCACCGAGATCCTGCTGCAAGGTCTCGACCAGCTGTTGTTTTTGCGCTCGGTCCACTCCCGTCTCCGAACTCGGCCCGCGCGGCACGCGGGCTGCCGACGGACCCGTTGCAGATCGCCTCGCTTAGGGCCTTGCCTCCTCGGCAAGACCCGACAGCTCGACCTTGACCCCCGGGCCCATCGACGAGCTGAGGCTCACCTTTTTGATGTAGGTGCCCTTAGCCCCGCTCGGTTTGCCCCGGGTGATCGCGCCGACAAAGGTGCGCACATTATCGGCCAGCGCCGCATCAGTAAAGCTTGCTTTGCCGACACCGGCATGGACGATGCCCGCCTTCTCGGCGCGAAACTCGACCTGTCCGCCCTTCGCGGCACGGACGGCCTCTGCGACGTTCTGCGTGACCGTGCCGAGCCGTGGATTGGGCATCAAGCCGCGCGGCCCGAGGATCTTCCCCAGCCGTCCCACGAGCGACATCAGATCCGGGGTGGCGATCGCCCGGTCGAAATCGATCTGCCCGGCCTGAACCTTCTCCGCCAGATCCTCGGCCCCGACCACATCGGCACCGGCTGCTTCGGCGTCCTTCGCGCGGTCGCCGCGCGCGAACACCGCGACCCGGACGGTCTTTCCGGTGCCGTGCGGCAGCATCACCGCGCCGCGCAGGTTCTGATCGGGCTTGCGCGGATCGAGATTGAGGTTCATCGCGATCTCGACCGTCTCGTCGAATTTTGCCGATGCGCGGCTCTTAACCATTCCGATCGCTTCCTCGAGCGGGTGAGCAACCGTCGGATCGACATCTTGATAGGCTTGTTTAAGGCGTTTTCCGGTTTTCGCCATCTCATTCACTCCACAATTTCAAGCCCCATCGACCGTGCCGAGCCGATCAGCATGCGGCACGCCCCGTCGATATCCTGGGCATTGAGATCCTGCATCTTCTGCTCAGCGATTTCGCGGATCTGCGTCATCGTCACCCGGCCTACCGTACTGCCCTTTCCGGTCGTCGGGGAGCCTTTCTCGATACCCGCCGCCTTTTTGAGAAAATAGGAACTGGGCGGACTCTTGGTGACAAAAGTGAAAGAACGGTCGCCGTAGGCCGTGATTACCACCGGCACCGGCATACCGGGTTCCAGATTTTGAGTCGCCGCGTTGAACGCCTTGCAAAATTCCATGATGTTGAGCCCTCGTTGGCCAAGGGCCGGGCCAATCGGCGGCGACGGGTTCGCCTTGCCGGCGGGAACGTGCAACTTGATGATGCCGACAACTTTCTTTGCCATAGCTGACTCTTTCGGCTCAGCGCGCTAGCAGGGACGTAGCAAGGGGGCCCAGCATGCCTCATACCTTTTCGACTTGCGAATATTCCAGTTCGACTGGGGTCGCCCGCCCGAAAATCGACACGGCGACCTTGATTCGCGCCTTTTCTTCGTCGACCTCCTCGACGAGACCGTTGAACGAGGTGAACGGCCCATCACAGACGCGGACCTGTTCGCCGACCTCGAAGGTCACCGACGGCTTCGGCCGCTCGATCCCTTCCTGGACCTGGCGCATGATGCGCATCGCCTCGGTATCGCTGATCGGGGCCGGCCGACCGCGGCTGCCGAGAAACCCGGTGACCTTGGCGGTGTTCTTGACGAGGTGCCAAGTCTCGTCGCTCATATCCATCTTGATCAGCACATAGCCTGGAAAGAATTTGCGCTCCGCGCTGACTTTGGCGCCGCGCTTGATCTCGACGACCTCTTCGGTCGGGACGAGGATCTCCTCGAACAAATCGGATAGGCCCTTCTGCTCGGCCTGCTCGCGGATTGAGGCTGCGACCTTCTTCTCGAAGCCCGAGTAAACGTGAATTACGTACCAACGGTTCGCCATGGCCAAACGCCTGAGATCCTAATGTCCTACCCCAAAGACGAGCCGCACGCCGGCGGAGAGCGCCTGATCGACCAGAAAGAAGAAGGCAGCCGCGACGAATACCATCGCGAAGACCATCGCCGTCGTCACCATCGTTTCCTTGCGGCTCGGCCAGGTGACCCGCGCTACTTCCTGGCGCACCTGCTGAATAAATTCGGTGGCACTCGTCTTTGCCATGCCTGCTGACCTCGAAGGCGGGGGTTATGCTCACCTATATGGCGCCTCGCCCGGCCGGTTCCCAGCAGGGAGCGAGAGAACACCTCAGGCGTTGGCAGGAGTGGAGGGGCTCGAACCCCCAACCCCCGGTTTTGGAGACCGGTGCTCTACCAGTTGAGCTACACTCCTGTACCGATCAGCTGCGATAGTGCGGCCCCGCTATTTGATGATTTTGGCGACGACGCCGGCGCCGACGGTGCGGCCGCCCTCGCGGATCGCAAAGCGCAGCCCCTCATCCATCGCGATCGGGGCGATCAGCTCGATCTCCATCGAGATGTTGTCGCCCGGCATCACCATCTCCGTGCCCTCCGGCAGATGCACCGTGCCGGTCACATCGGTCGTGCGGAAATAGAATTGCGGCCGGTAATTGCCGAAAAACGGCGTGTGCCGCCCGCCCTCCTCCTTGGTCAGGATGTAGGCCTCGCACTGAAAGCGGGTGTGCGGGGTGATCGACCCGGGGGCCGCCAACACCTGCCCGCGCTCGACCTCCTCGCGCTTGGTGCCGCGCAATAAGGCCCCGATGTTGTCGCCCGCCTCGCCCTGGTCGAGCAGCTTGCGGAACATCTCCACCCCGGTCACCACCGTCTTGGCGGTCGGTCGCAGCCCGACGATCTCGACCTCGTCGCCGACCTTGATCACCCCGCGCTCGACCCGCCCGGTCACCACCGTGCCCCGCCCCGAGATCGTGAACACATCCTCGATCGGCATCAAAAACGGCCGGTCCTTGGCACGCTCCGGCTGCGGGATGTAGTCGTCCACCGCCGTCATCAGCGCCAGCACCGTCTCGCGCCCCTGCGCCGCGTCGCGCCCCTCCAGTGCCGCCAAGGCCGAGCCCCGCACGATCGGGATGTCGTCCCCCGGAAACTGATAGGAACTCAACAACTCGCGCATCTCCAGCTCGACCAGATCCAACAATTCCGGGTCGTCCACCATGTCGACCTTGTTCATGTATACCACCAAGCTCGGCACCCCGACCTGGCGCGCCAACAGAATGTGCTCGCGCGTCTGCGGCATCGGCCCATCGGCCGCCGACACCACCAGGATCGCGCCATCCATCTGCGCCGCCCCGGTGATCATGTTCTTGATGTAGTCGGCATGCCCCGGGCAGTCGACATGCGCATAATGCCGGTTGGCCGTCTCATACTCGACATGCGCGGTCGCAATCGTGATCCCCCGCGCCCGCTCCTCCGGCGCCTTGTCGATCTGGTCGAACGGCACAAACGTCGCGCCCCCCGTCTCCGCCAAAACCTTGGTGATCGCCGCCGTCAATGTCGTCTTGCCATGGTCGATGTGACCAATCGTCCCGATGTTGCAGTGCGGCTTCGTCCGCTGAAACTTCGCCTTCGACATGATTTTCGTCTCTTAATCAGAACAACGAGAACACCCGCACCGCGCTGGAGCGGGTGATGGGAATCGAACCCACATAGCCAGCTTGGAAGGCTGGAGCTCTGCCATTGAGCTACACCCGCATTCCGCCCACGCTCCGCGTCCTCGCAGCTGCCGGTTCGATCGCCGACCCTTCGATCCTGACGCACCGAGCGCTGGTGGAGGGGGTAGGATTCGAACCTACGAAGACGTACGTCGGCAGATTTACAGTCTGCTGCCTTTAACCGCTCGGCAACCCCTCCGCGATCGCATGCCGCCCGGCGCAGCGGGAAGCGGGTCATAGGGTTTCGGCCCGGCGTTGTCAATCTGGCTTTGCTAATCCGGGCCTTATCGGCCCACCATGGTCGGGTGAGCCATGCTGTGCTAGAGGAGCCGGCCCACAGGAATGAAACCCCTTCGGCCACCGCCCCATACGCGGGGCCTGCCGCAGCACCGGCAGCGCCGCTCGGGTCCGCGCCCGATGACGCCGTCGGCTTTTGGCGTCGCCGGCGAGCGCTGGATCTACGGCCGGCATGCGGTCGCTGCCGCGCTCGCCAATCCCGCGCGGCGCTGGCACCATCTCGCCGTGCTCTCCGGTCAGGAGAGCGAGGCGAGCACGCTCCTCGCTGCCGCAGCTGGGCCCCGGCGCGGCGACGGTGCGCCGCTGCGGGTGGTCGACCACGACAGTCTGGCGGCGATCTTGCCCGAGGGCGCGGTCCATCAGGGGCTGGCTCTCGCCGTGGAGCCCCTCCCCGAGCCTGATCTCGCCGACATGCTGCGGTTCGTCGCTGGGACGCCGGGTCGGCGCGTGATTGTGGTGCTCGATCAGGTTACCGACCCGCGCAACGTCGGCGCGGTGCTGCGCTCGGCGGCGGCCTTCGGCGCGTTCGCGGTGGTGCTCGCCGTGCACGGCGCACCGCCCGTCACCGGCGCGCTCGCCAAGGCCGCCTCGGGCGCCCTGGAACAGGTGCCTCTCGTGCGCGTCGTCAATCTCGCACGGGCACTCGACCGGCTGAAGCAATCCGGCTTCTGGGTCTGCGGGCTCGAGGCGAACGCCCAGCAGACGCTGGCTGACCTCGAACTCGGCCATCAGGTCGCGGTCGTGCTCGGGTCGGAGGGCGGCGGCATGCGTCGCCTGGTGCGCGAGCGTTGCGACCATCTCGCGCGACTGCCGACGCGCAGCGCGCAGGCGACGCTCAATGTCTCCAGCGCCGCCGCAATCGCGCTTTACGAGCTCGCCCGCGACCAACACTGATCATCGCCGGCCCAGCTTGGTTGACCGGCGCTGGGGGAGGCGCGCGATCCTGGCACGTCGATTAGTTCGCAGCAGCGGCCGTCGTCTGGCCCGGTCGCGCAGGAGACTCCGAATGCAGCTGATCCTCTACTACGCTCCCAACGCTTGCTCGCTGGTACCCTATGTGACTCTGACCGAGGCGGGTGCGGCGTTCGAGGTCCGACCGCTGAATTTCCGCAAGTCGCAGCATATGATGCCCGAATATTTGCAACTCAATCCCAAGCACAAGGTGCCGGTGCTCGTGATCGACGGCATCCCGCTCACCGAGAACGTTGCCATCCAAACCTGGATCGCCCGGAATTTCGCGGCGTCGAGGCTCCTTCCCGCCGACCCGATAGAGGAATTGAAGGCGATCTCCTTATTGGCCTGGTGCGCCTCAGGCAGCCACCCTCTCTTCTCGCGGATCAATTCGCCCGCACGCGTCTGCGACCTGCCGGGTGCGGAGGAATCCGTGCGGCGGCTTGCAGCGCAGCAGCTATTCGAAAACTATAAGATTGCGGATGATATGCTCGCCGATCGCAAATGGTTCTTCGAT
>Ga0209217_1000096_pt1 | contig 18989 bp, 17 predicted proteins | sample JacPinW_OM3H0_M2_FD_187957 | JGI IMG/M metagenome (GOLD analysis project Ga0209217, IMG submission 187957) | Forest soil microbial communities from Algoma, Ontario, Canada - Jack Pine, Ontario site 1_JW_OM3H0_M2 (SPAdes) (version 2) | ecosystem: Environmental > Terrestrial > Soil > Boreal...
CGTAGATCGCAAGGCCCGACGTCACCACCCCACCGGGCGAGTTGATGTACATCGAGATTTCCTTCTTCGGATTCTCGGCTTCGAGAAACAGGAGCTGCGCAACGGTCAGCGTCGACATGCCATCCTCGACCGGTCCGGTCACGAAAATGATGCGCTCCTTGAGCAGGCGCGAAAAAATGTCGTAGGCGCGTTCGCCGCGGTTGGTCTGCTCGACCACCATCGGCACGAGGTTCATGTAGGTTTCCACCGGATCGCGCATTAGTCACCCAAGGGTTGGCGGAGGCGAACGTCCACCGGCAAGGCAGAGCTGGCTAGATTTGCCGGGCGCGGACGAACGTCCCGTGATGCTGGACTTAAAGGACAGGGTTCACAGATATGGACCAATTCCCCGGTGACAAGACCGGATCAATTAGCGTGTGAAATTCACTGCAGTTGAAGCTGATTCGGCAGCCACCGCATAGCGACGGATACCGCCGCCATGCCGCTTTCGCCGTACATCCTTAACGCCCGGCTGACACAATTAGGCGGCGCTCTTCTCCGCTTCGTCGTCCTTGTAGAGATCCTCGCGCGTCACCTTCTTTTCGGTCACGTTGGCGAGTTCAAGGATGAAATCGACGACCTTGTCCTCATAGATCGGTGCACGGAGCTGGGCCAGCGCATTGGCATTGTTGCGATAGTAGTCCCAAACCTCTTTCTCGCGTCCCGGCATCTGGCGCGCGCGCTCGATCACCGCGCGGCTGACTTCGTCGTCGGTGACCGTAATCTTGTTCTTTTCGCCGATCTCGGACAGCACAAGGCCGAGCCGGACCCTGCGATCGGCGATCTTGCGGTATTCTTCCTTGGCGGCCTCTTCCGTGGTGTCTTCATCGGCGAACGTCTTGCCGCTGGACTCCATTTCGGCCTTGATCGAGTTCCACATCAGATTGAACTCTTCCTCGACCAGCGACGGCGGCGCCTCGAAGCGATGGGCTTCGTCGAGGCGGTCGAGCAGCATGCGCTTGACCCGCTGGCGGGTAGCGCCGGCGAATTCCGCTGCCAGCCGCTCGCGCGCCGCTTCCTTGAGTTTGTCGAGCGATTCCAGACCGAGCGTCTTGGCGAACTCGTCATCGATCTTCGTGTCCTGCGGCGCTTCGATCAATGTGGCTAACGTTTCGAACTCGGCCGGCTGGCCGGCAAGCTTTTCGCTGGCATAATTCTTCGGGAACGAGACTTTCAGGGCCCGGGTTTCGCCGGCGGCGATGCCGAGGAGTTGTTCTTCGAAGCCCGGAATGAAGCTGTTTGAGCCGATCATAACCTGGATGTTTTCGCCGGTGCCGCCGTCGAACGGGGTGCCGTTGATGGTTCCCTTGAAGGAGATCGTGACCCGATCCCCGGTTTCGGCCTTTGCGCCCTCGCCTTTCGCGGCAAATGCCCGATTTTGGTCGGCAATCCGCTTAATGGCTTCGTCAACATCGGCGTTGGTCACCTCGGCGACCGGCTTCTCGACGGTAAAGCTCTTGAAATCGGCGAGCTGGATCGCAGGCACGACCTCGATCGAGACCGTGTAGGTGAGATCGGATTTTCCGGTGAGGATGTCTTCGACGGCCTTTTGCTCCGTCGGCATGGTCACCTTGGGCTCTGTCGCCAGGCGGAAGCCGCGCTCCGTGAAGATTTGCGAGTTGGTATCGCGGATCGTCTGTTCGACGGTCTCCGCCATGACCGAGCGGCCATACACCTTCTTGAGGTGGCTCACCGGCACCTTGCCCGGACGAAAGCCGTTGAGACGGACCTTGTCCTTGAGGTCCACAAGACGGGCGTCCGCCTTGGCATCGAGATCCGATGCGGGAACGCTGATCTGGAATTCGTGTTTCAATCCCTCAGCGAGGGTTTCTGTGACCTGCATGGCGTCAATCTTCTTCCCGCTTGGTCCGGCCAAAACGCCGGGACATTGTCAATCTGGTCAACGCGAGGCTTTGAAGCCTGCGTCGGTGGTTCGGCGGACCCAATCCTTCAGGGGAGACTTACCCTTAAGAAATAGCCCTGCAGTAATCGTCATGCAAACGCTGTCAGCGCTTGGTGCGGGCGGAGGGACTCGAACCCCCACGACTTTCGTCACTGGAACCTAAATCCAGCGCGTCTACCAGTTCCGCCACGCCCGCTGAAAGCATCATGTTCGGCCGCGATGCCGCGGGCGGCGGGCTTATAACATGAGCCGACCTGTTCGCAGCAAAAAAATGGCCATTGCGCAACCTCCGGGAAGTACCTGCGTCAACTGGACATATCCAGCGGAAAATGGTCCGCATCGACCTATGGCAGATCGCATTCTCCGGCTGGACCGACGCGAGCTTATGATGGGATTGGGCGCCGCGGTCCTTGGTCCGGCCATGGCTGCCGGCGCTCAGGGGCGCCCGTCTCTGACGCTGCAGGCCAAAGCCGGCGTCATCGTCTTGCGTCCGGGAGGGCCGGATACGCCGATATGGTCGCTCCAAGGCCAAACTCCAGACCCTGCCTTTCGCTTCAAGCGTGGCGACGAGCTTGAAATCACGCTTCAGAACGACCTGCTGGTGCCGACGGTGCTTAACTGCCACGGGATCGGTGGCGTTCCGGCGGCCGAACCGCTGGCGGCGCGGGTGCCCCTGGCACCCGGGGCTAAGGAAACCTTCGTGGTTCCATTGCGTTACGCGGGCACCTTCTTGTGCGACCTTCGGCTGCTTGGCGATGGTCAGGCGCGGCCGTCGGGCGCGCGGGCATTGGTAATCCAGGAGAGCGGCGCCGTCACCGTCGATCGGGACGAGGTGTTTCTGATCGAAGACTGGCGGCTGCGCTCCGACGGCACCGTGATCGCGCCCGGCATCGATCCAAAGGATACGGAGACGATATACACCATCAATGGGCTGACGGCGCTGGACATTCCGGTGCGCACCAATGAACGCCTGAGATTTCGCTTCATCAATGGGTTCCAACGCAATGTCATTGCTATTAAAATAGAGGGGCAGGACGTCCGCGTCATGGCCCTCGACGGCCAGCCGGCCGAACCCTTCCTGGCGCGCGGCGGCACGCTCGTCCTCGCTCCGGGAACCCGGGCCGATGCGCTCATCGACGCGAGCGTATCGCCCGGCTCGACGTCATCGATACTGCTGCATGATGGCAAGGAGGCTCGCCCCATCGCCCGGCTGGTGGCCTCGAATGGGCCCCCGCTCCGCGACGAACCGCTGCCGGCGGCCCCTCCGCTGCCATCCAATGGCCTGCCGGCGCAGCTCGACCTCAAAAAAGCATTGCGGATTGATTTGACGCTCGGTGGACCGCAAGCCGATTGGGTGATGCCCGTGAACTTCGCAAGCTCCGCTGCGCCCGCGTTCCGCGTCAAGGCCGGCCGCACGGTGGTACTGGCCCTCACAAATCGCGCCGATATCCCCGAGATCTTCCACCTCCATGGACATCATCTCAGGCTGCTGGACCGGCTCGATGACGGCTGGAAGCCGTTCTGGCTGGATACGCTGGCAATCGAACCCGGGCAGACCCAGCGGATCGCGTTCGCCGCCGAGCATGCCGGGCGCTGGCTGATAGAGGCGATGGCAACCGAATGGGCGGCGCCGCGCCTCGTGCGCTGGTACAGTGTCGAGTGAGGAAACAAAAATGAGCCCAAGCACACCCACCATTCGCAGCGTCAAGGCCCGGGCCGTCGACGTGCCGATCTCGCGCCCGGTGAAGAATGCCTTCGGCGTGATCCGCTCGGCGCCGCTGGTCCTGATCGACGTCGCAACCGATCAGGGCATTACCGGACGTTCCTATATCTTCGGCTACGCCAGACTGACGCTTAAGCCGCTGGCGCAATTGATCGGCGAGATCGGCTCCGATTTGACCGGCAACGCGATCGCGCCTTTTGACCTGATGGCGCAGATGGATGCCAAATTCAGATTGCTCGGCTGGCAAGGCCTGGTCGGCATGGCGGTGTCGGGCCTCGACATGGCATTCTGGGACGTTCTGGGCCGGGCGGCTGGTCAGCCGTTGGCGACATTGCTGGGCGGATCGCCGCGGCCGATCCGGGCCTATGACAGTTATGGCGCGGTTGATCCCGCCGCCGACGAAAAGGATTTGCGCCGCTCGCTCGATCAGGGTTTTCGCGGCATCAAGATCAAGGGCGGCGGCGGCGATCTCGCCAACGACGAGCGAGTCGTCAAAGCGGTGCGCGGCCTGATCGGTCCTGACATCGCGCTGATGCTGGATTTCAACCAATCGCTCGGTCCGTCGGAGGCCAGCCGCCGCATTGACCGGTTAGCTGCTTACGATCTGCATTGGGTTGAGGAGCCGGTGGCCGCCGAAAACCTTCAGGGCCACGCCAAGGTGCGCGAGACATCGCCGATATCCATTCAATCAGGCGAGAACTGGTGGTTTCCACGCGGCTTCGCCGAAGCGATCACGGCAGGCGCGAGCGATTTTATCATGCCTGATTTGATGAAGGTCGGCGGGGTCACCGGCTGGCTTCGCGTCGCCGGCCAAGCCGAAGCCGCTTCAATTCCGATGTCGAGCCACCTGTTCGCCGAAGCCAGTTCTCACATGCTGGCGGTCACGCCGACCGCCCACTGGATCGAATATCTCGATCTCGCCCGCGCCATCCTTGCCGAGCCGGTCGAGATCGTCGACGGAACGATCACGGCCCGCGGGCATGGCCTTGGATTGTCCTGGGACGAGCGCGAGGTCGCGAAATATCTCTTGGACTGAACCGCCGCGCGGTAGCCACAGGCAAGCTACGAGCGCGTCCAAAGATAGAGAGCATCCGGCTCCCGCTCCTCATTTCTCGCGCCGTCTGTTTCCTGGACGAGTGCAAAGCCCCTTGCTTCGTAAAAGCGTCGCGCCCGCACATTGCGCTGGAACGTCCAAAGATGCAGGCGATCAAAAGAGCGCTGGGCGACTTGCAGCAGCTCCCTGCCAACCCCACGCCCCTGAGCCTTTGGCAGCACGTACAATTGATCGATCCAGTCCTCCCGGAAGGCGAGCATTCCAATCATCACAGCGCTATCGAAAGCACCCCAAACCTCGCACGTCCCCAACACGCGCTCTCGGAAGAACCATTGATCTTCCTCGGGCGTATGCAGGCCGGCCAACCAAGGCAATGCCTGGTCGAACGCGGCTCGAAGAACCCGCGCCGCAGTGTCCATGCCGTTCAGCTCGAGTTGCCTCAACATCCGATCGATCGGTTTCGCTGTCTTTATTGACCTATTGCGAGGCGCTTCCGGCAGACCCAACGCGGGGACGCTCAGTAGTCAACGCCGAACTCGTCATAGAGGCGCCGGAAAACAGCAGGCAGTACCTCCGGCAGATCTTCCGCAATCAGACCGGGCCCCGCCTCGCACGCCGCCTCGCCATGCATCCAGACCCCGATGCAGGCGGCCTCGAACGCCGGCACGCCTTGCGCCAGCATGCCCGATATCATTCCTGCCAGCACGTCGCCGGCGCCCGCAGTGGCAAGCCACGGCGGCGCGTTGGCGGCGATGGTAGCGCGTCCGTCCGGCGATGCCACGACCGTATCCGGTCCCTTGAGCAGCACGACGGCGCCCGAGCGTTCGGCGGCTGCGCGCACCCGTTCGAGTTTCGAGCGATTGGGATGCTTGTTGCTGATATCGCTGAACAACCGTGGAAATTCCCCTTCATGCGGGGTGAGAACGACCTCAGGATCCTGCGACGCCTTGATTGCTTCGAACAGATGATCGGGCGCTTCCGCAAAGCTCGTCAGCGCGTCAGCATCCAGCACGAGGTTTCGCTTCGCGGACAGCGCCGCGAGGACAAAATCCCGCGTGCGCTCGCCAAGACCGGCGCCCGGCCCGATCACGCACGTGTTGAGGCGCTTATCGGTCAACAGTTCGGCAAATTCGACCGCCGTATCGATGGCGCGAACCATCACGGCTGTCAGCGCGGAGGCGTTGACGGCGAGCGCATCCCGAGGCGAGGCCAGCGTGACCAGCCCCGCGCCAGCACGCAAAGACCCGCGCGCCGACAGCCGCGCCGCGCCGGTCGCAGCGATATCGCCGGAGACGACGATGGCATGGCCACGGGCATATTTATGGCCGTCGATCTGCGGCACCGGAAACGACTTGCGCCAGAACTGCGGAATGTTTTCGAATGTCTGTGGATGAATTTCCGCAAGCACATCAGCGTCGATCCCGATATCGGCGACGCGCACGCGACCGCAATACATCCGGCCCGGCAACAGCAAATGTGCAGGCTTGCGCCGGAAGAATGTGACGGTCTCGGTGGCGCGGACCGCGACACCCATGACGGCTCCGGTGGTGCCGTTGACGCCGCTTGGCAAGTCAACGCTGAGAACCGGCGCGCCGTTGGCGTTGATCGCCTCGATCATGTCGTGCGGTTCTCCTTTCACGGGCCGGTCGAGACCGGCACCGAACAGCGCATCGATGATCAGCGCCGGCCTGCCGACCGCCTGGGGATTGAACGGCAGCACCGGATATTTCCATCCGCGTGCCGCGGACGCCGCGTCGCCCTGCAAGCTGTCCCGCTCGCAGAGCAGGATGACCGAAACCTCGCGGCCGCGTGCCGCCAGTTCAGCCGCCGCCACGAAACCGTCCCCACCGTTGTTGCCGCGCCCGGCGACCACCAGGATCGGCCCCTCCTCCACGAGGTCGATCGCAGCCTCTGCAACGGCCTGACCGGCGCTCAGCATCAGCGCGAAGCCGGGGGTGCCCGCGGCAATGGTGAGCCGGTCGGCTCGCTCCATCTCAGCTGTGGTTAGAACTTCCATGCTAAATCCCTGGTACAAGCGCCTTATCCTGAGGCATTTCCCATAACGCGCCGACTCCAACCCCGAGTGATTGCACACCGATTGATCTGTTTGCCTATTTCGTGGGCTTCGGTATTGTGGGCGCTTCGGTCGAACCCCCCGCCGATGCCCGTTAAAAGTCTGATAACGTTTCAAAAATCAGGTGCCTTAACAACTTGGCATAGACCCTGCTTTTGAGGAAGCCAGCTCTGGATCGTCGTGCTCACCGGCAACTATGCAGTGTGCCCGGCTGCTCGCCAGGACAGACGATCGAACAACCTTGCGCACCACGCGCAACCAACCCGCAGTCTGAAATATGGAAATGCCCGGGAGGCGTTCAGTGAAAAAAATAGAAGCCATCATCAAGCCATTCAAGCTCGACGAGGTGAAAGAAGCGCTTCAGGAAGTTGGACTGCAAGGCATCACCGTGACCGAAGCCAAGGGTTTCGGGCGGCAGAAGGGTCACGCCGAACTCTACCGCGGTGCGGAGTACATCGTGGATTTTCTGCCCAAGGTCAAAATCGAGATCGTGATCTCGGATGATCTGGTCGAGAAGGCAATCGACGCCATCAGGCGCGCGGCCCAGACCGGGCGTATCGGCGACGGCAAGATCTTCGTGTCCAACATCGAGGAGGCCATCCGCATCAGAACGGGAGAATCCGGGCTGGATGCCATCTGAACCAAACTTGCCGGCACTCTGATATTGTATTGAGCTTCCCCCAATTGTATTGAGCATGACCCACGGTCCCGCCGCGGGGCAGATTACGACGACCTGTAAGCCAAAAGGGGTATTCATGAAGACCGCCAAAGACGTCCTGAAATCGATCAAGGACAACGACGTGAAATACGTCGACCTGCGTTTCACCGACCCGCGCGGCAAGTGGCAGCATGTGACCTTTGACGTGGGCATGATCGACGAAGACGTTTTCGCCGAGGGCTTGATGTTTGACGGCTCGTCGATCGCCGGCTGGAAGGCGATCAACGAATCCGACATGGCCCTGATGCCCGATCCGGTCACCGCGACGATCGATCCGTTTTTCGCGGAAACCACCTTGGTCATCACCTGCGACGTGCTGGAGCCGACCACCGGCGAGCCGTACAACCGCGACCCGCGCGGCATGGCCAAGAAGGCCGAGGCGATGGTGAAGTCGATGGGCGTCGGCGACACGATCTTCTTTGGACCCGAAGCCGAGTTCTTCGTGTTCGACGACGTCCGCTTCCAGACCACTCCCTACAACACCGGCTTCAAGCTGGATTCCTCGGAACTGCCGATCAACTCGGACACCGAATATGAGGGCGGCAACCTTGGTCACCGCATCCGCACCAAGGCAGGCTACTTCCCCGTTCCGCCGCAGGATTCGGTGCAGGACATGCGCTCGGAAATGCTCGGCGCGATGGCCAAGATGGGCGTCAAGGTCGAAAAGCATCACCACGAAGTCGCGTCCGCCCAGCACGAGCTCGGCATGAAGTTCGACACGCTGACGCTGATGGCCGACCAGATGCAGATCTACAAATACTGCATCCATCAGGTCGCGCACATCTACGGCAAGACCGCCACCTTCATGCCGAAGCCGGTCTATGGCGACAACGGCTCGGGCATGCACTGCCACCAGTCGATCTGGAAAGACGGCAAGCCGGTATTCGCCGGCAACAAATACGCCGACCTCTCGGAGACCTGCCTCTCCTACATCGCCGGCATCATCAAGCACGCCAAGGCGATCAACGCCTTCACCAATCCGGCGACCAATTCCTACAAGCGCCTGGTTCCGGGCTATGAAGCGCCGGTGCTGCTCGCTTACTCCGCGCGCAACCGCTCGGCCGCCTGCCGCATCCCCTACACCACCAATCCGAAGGCCAAGCGCGTCGAGGTGCGTTTCCCCGATCCGATGGCCAATCCGTATCTCGGCTTCGCGGCGATGCTGATGGCCGGTCTCGACGGCATCAAGAACAAGCTCGATCCGGGTCCGGCGATGGACAAGGACCTTTACGATCTGCCCAAGGAAGAGCTGAAGTCGATTCCGACGGTGTGCGGCTCGCTCCGCGAGGCGCTTGAGAATCTCGACAAGGACCGCGCGTTCCTCAAGAACGGCGGCGTCTTCGACGACGACTTTATCGACAGCTATATCGAGCTGAAGATGACCGAAGTCGCGCGCTTCGAGATGACGCCGCATCCGGTCGAATTCGAAATGTACTATTCTCTCTGATTTTGCTCGCTGGGTTCTCCCGCCGATGTCACGGTGTGAAAATGCAAGAGGCACTCCGAAAGGGGCGCCTTTTGTTTTATTTTTGCAAAAGCAGACGTCTCATCGGCGGGATGGGTGCCGCGTCACAATCGATCACCAACCGAAAACTTTGGAATAGCGCGCCTTTATCCCCTCGCCCTGCTGGACGGGCGTTGGCTACGCCCCTAATGATGCAGTGCATGATTGCGGGGGCCGACATCAAGACTACAATGAGGAACGGGCCGCGCATTTGAATGACGCTGCCTTTACACAGCACCGGGAGATAGTAGATGGCAAAATGGATTCGTTTTGAGCAGGGTGGAAAGAACGGCTTTGGCACGTTGGAAGGCGATATTATCGCGGTTCATACCGGCGACCTGTTCGCCGGGGCGAAGCCCAGCGGCCAAACGCTGAAACTCTCCGAAGTTCGGATTCTGACGCCGTGCGATCCCTCGAAGATGATCTGTCTGTGGAATAATTTCCACCAACTCGCGGCCAAAAACGAATTCAAGCAGCCGAAGGAGCCGCTGTGGTTCCTGAAGGCGCCGAATGCCTATTGGCCCGCCAACCAGCCGATCGAGCGTCCGGCCACTTATACCGGAAAAATCATTTACGAGGGCGAACTCGGCATCGTCATCGGCAAGAAATGCTTCAACATCTCAGAAGCCGAAGCCGGCGATTATATCTTCGGCTATACCTGCGTGAACGACGTCACCGCCGTCGATCTCCTGCGCAAGGACAAGTCGTTCGAACAGTGGGCGCGCTCGAAGAGCTTCGACACTTTTGGGGTGTTTGGTCCAGTGATCGCGACCGGGCTCGACCCGATGAAGCTGTCGGTCAAGACCATCCTGAACGGCAAGGAGCGGCAGAACTATCCCGTCGCCGATATGTTTTTCCCGCCGCACAAGCTCGTCGCCGCTATTTCCAAGGACGTGACGCTGATGCCGGGCGACATCATCGCCTGCGGCACCTCGCTCGGCGCCGGCACGATGGGTGACGCCCATAACGTCGTCGACATTGTGATCGATGGCGTCGGCAGCCTCAGCAACGCTTTCGACCAGGTACTGCCAAGCCCGTATCTGTTAGGTGCGCCGCCCAAGCAGAAAAAGATTTGCGTGGTCGGCGCGGGCGCCATCGGCGGCCTGCTGGCGGCCAAGTTTGCGCTCGCGGGCGAGGACGTCACCGTCATCGACCAGGGCGCGCATCTCGCCGCGATCCAGAAGAACGGCCTCAAGCTCGAGTGGCACGACGGCAAGGTCCAGACCGCCAAAATGAAAGCCGTCAACAAGGCGGCCGAAGCCGGCAAGCAGGATATCGTCGTGCTGGCGGTGAAGGCGCATTTCCTCGATCAGGTGGTGCGGGATATCGATTCGATGCTCGGTCCTGACACCGTCGTGCTGACCGTGCAGAACGGCCTGCCGTGGTGGTACTTCCAGAGGCTCGGCGGCAAGTACGATAACCACCGGTTGGAAAGTCTCGATCCCTCGGGCATCCTCACCAAGAATATCGATCCGAAACGCATCATCGGCTGCGTGGTTTATCCGGCGGCGGCGGCAACGGCGCCCGGTGTGATTCACCACGTCGAGGGCGATCGCTTCCCGATCGGCGAACTCGACGGCAAGGAGACCGAGCGCGTCAAGGAACTGCACGACGTCTTCATCAAGGCCGGGCTGAAATCACTGGTGCTGCCGGATATCCGCTCGGAGATCTGGCTGAAGGCGTGGGGCAATCTCTCGTTTAACCCGATCTCGGCACTGACCCACGCCACGCTGGTGGACATTTGCCAGTTCGCCGAGACGCGCGAACTGGCCGCAGCCATGATGAAGGAAGCGCAGGACATCGCGCAGAAACTCGGCGTCACCTTCCGCGTCACCATCGACAAACGCATCGCCGGCGCCGAAGCGGTCGGCGCGCACAAGACATCGATGCTGCAGGACGTGGAAGCCGGCCGGTCGCTCGAAACCGAGGCGCTGATCGGTTCAATTCTGGAAATGGCCAAACTGACCAATACGGCGGCGCCCTCGATCGAGTCCGTCTACGCGCTGGTGAAGCTTCTCAACAAGGTCATGCTGCTGGAAGGCGGCGGCGTGAAAGTGAGCAAAGCGGCTTAGCCGGCCTGCGCATCCAAGTCGGCTGTTGCCGACTTGGACAACGATAATGCCGAACTCGGGGTAAACCCGAGTTCGGGTGGCGCATCCTCAGATGTGCGAATTGCACATCGGGGGATGATGGGTCATCACGCCGGCGCAACCAGCGAGGCCATCGGCACGTTTAGGCCGTACACGAAACCAGCGGGATCGTAGGCCAGCTCGACTTCGCCCTTTAATTGCTGTCCAAGCGACCCCATCAGACGGGTTCCAAAACTTTGCCGGGATGGTGCATGGACCGTTGGGCCATTCTTCTCAGACCATGTCAGATGCAGCCGCTGCATCGCTACATCGATCTTCCATACGATCTCGATTCGGCCCGCCGGAACCGACAGCGCACCGAATTTGGTGGTGTTGGTGCAAAGCTCATTGAGCGTCATGGCAAGCGCGATCACGGCTCCCGACGTTATCCTGATGTCGGGGCCCTGGATTGAGATTCTGCCGGAACCTATGCTGACATAAGGTTCAGTGGCGCCGCGGATCGTATGTTCAAGGCTTGCGTTGGCCCATCTGGCCTGCAACAGCAGATCATGCGCCCGGCCCAAAGCGACCAGCCGGCCTTCGATTGCATGTTGGCCATGTTCAATGCTTGTTGCTGTCCGCAGGCTCTGGGACGCAATGGCACTGACGGTCGCCAGCGTGTTCTTGATGCGGTGATGCAACTCCTCAAGGATAAGCTTCTGCAACTTGTCCGCCGCTTCGCGCTCCTTTTCGTCGATTCCTGCCTGAGCAAGCAGCACCTTGGCGTCGATACCGGCCTGCTCGAGCAGGAGGCGAAGGCTGTCATTTTCCGCGGTCAAAAACTCCTGCGACGTTTCACCGGCTGATCCTGGCCGGATCGATTTGCCGTTCGATTCCGGATGCGATGCCTTCGCGATCAGCGCGGAAATGTCGTCCGGCGCGATTTTCAACGAGCCTTTACCGATCATGTCCTGCATCTCCGCAATCATTTGCTTCACGTCGAGCGGTTTTCCAAAGAAGCGGCTGTCGGGGGGTTTGTCGTCGTCGGTCAATTTCAACTGACCGGACACCAGAATAATCTTGATCAACGGCCAACGCGCATGGACAGCGTAGGCGAGCTTGAGCCCATCCATGCTCCCGGGCATCTGGATATCCGTAAACAGCAGCTCAATGTCGGAGCGGGATTCGAGGATGGCGAGCGCATCGTCGGCATTTATCGCTTCGATGGGGGTAAACCCTGCGTCCTCGACCATATCCACCGCGCGCATGCGAAGCAGCATTTCATCTTCGACAACAAGAATGGCGCGAAGAGCGGCAGACTGACCTGGGGCCATGGTTGCCTGGCACTTTCATATCTGGAGCCAAATGGATCAGCCCGTGCCAGTTGCTCAATCATGGCGTCGAACGTTGCGGCCAATTGTCCGCGTATCGTCAATTGATGCTGTCGCGCGTAGACGATCCCGCCGCGTTCGGGCCCAGTTTCCAACAATCTCGGAGACCCGGGGTTCCGTAGTAACAGCTTATATTCCAAGCGCCAGCCGATTCGCGGGCTATCCTTGGCGCTTGCCCGCCAATAGCGCTTCGCCAAACGCCTGAAACAAGGCGCGGTTGATGGGATTGCGCTGCGGATCGTACTCCGCGTGCCACTGGACGCCGAGCGCAAAGCCCGGCGCATCGGCAATCCGGATCGCCTCGATGGTGCCGTCCTCCGCCACGCCCTCGACGACGACCCGTTCGCCGGGTTCAAGGATGCCTTGGCCGTGAAGCGAGTTGACGCGGATGGTCTCGCAGCCGAGCAGCCTCGCAAAGATACCACCTGGAACCAGACTGACCTCATGCCGGTCGGCGAAGACAACGTTGGGATCGGGATGGATTTCGCCGGTCTCCAGCCGGGGCATGCGATGGTTCATGCGTCCGGGCAACTCGCGGATTTCGGGATGCAGCGAGCCGCCAAAGGCGACGTTCATCTCCTGCAGGCCGCGGCAGATACCGAACAGCGGTATGCCGCGGGCGACGCAGACTTCCGATAAAGCCAGCGCCAGATCGTCACGATGGAGATCGTAGGGTTCGTGGCGGGCATCCGGCTCGGCACGAAAGTGCGTCGGGTGAACATTGGCGCGGGCGCCGGTCAGCACCACGCCGTCGACCGCATCCAGTAATGCGCCGATATCGGTGATATCGGGTGTACCGGCAAACATCAGCGGCAGCGCGCCCGCGACTTCGGCCACGGCGCGAAGATTTCGCTCTCCGACCAGCTGCGTCGCGAATCGATCTTCGACGCGATAGGCGGTTCCGATCACACCGACCACCGGCCTCTTCATCGCCTGGTTTCCAATCTCGCAATATCAGGCAGATCATGCCTGCCAGCCGAAGCCGGATCAATATCTGGTACCCCGGCGCGGGCCTGCATTGCTATTTTCGCGTGAATGCCTGCTTCGCATCGATGGGCTCGCCGGCCGGCAATCCCGCCGCCCGAAGCGCAATCGCCGCCGGATTATCCGCGCCATTCCACCACGGCAATTTGGCCTCGATCCCACGCGTCACCGGCTCGCCCAGCGGCCCGCCGAAATCGAGCGGCCAGAAACCGTTCGGCACCACCTCGGCCGAAATGCCATGAAGGCGAAATCCCTTCCCTAACGTTGCTTCCATGTCCTCCGGCGGCACCGCGCGCGCGGTCGCGGGATCGTTCAGGTCAGTGAACGTGACGAGAACCGGCACCAGACCACCTGTCACGGGCACGGCGCCGGTCATCCGGCTCATCTCGTTGAATGACACTTTCCGCCCCGCAGCGCTGTGGGCGCGCAAGGCCACATAGTTCATTCCGTCGAGTTCGACCGAATTGTCGATGTGCGCCAGCAAGGCCAGAAGATTTTTGCCGCCGCCGAGATCGACGAGCACGGCATCGCCCTTGGTGCGGGTTTGCCCGCCACGGCTGTAACTTCTGTCGGGCTGGACGGCCATTACCCCGGAGGCCGATTTGACCCCGTCAGGCGTTTCCACCTCGACCGTCAGCCGGTATTTGTGACCGGGGCGGTTGATCCGAATCTGATCGCCGATCACAAGCGCTGCCAATAATGCAAGCGGCCCGAGCCATCTGAAGTTCATGCCGTCAGCCCCTCGCCGTCCCATTTCCGTTCATCGCTTGGCACAACGAACAGGCCAACGTCAAACCGGCGCGGCTTCTCCGCTTGATCCCGGACGCGTTTGACGAAAGAGTGCCGTTGGAAATTGGTTCGAAAAGGAATCAACGTGGCAGTCTCGACTGACGATCGTCATCATGCCCGCAATGATCTGGCATGGGCAATATCGGTTGGCGGCATCGGCACCGTCGGGTTTGCGGCCCTGTTGCTGTTCACCTGGTATTTCGCCGCGACGCTGTTTCTGATCTTCGCCGGAATGCTGCTCGGCGTCGCGCTCAACGCCATGACCAACATGCTCGGCCGCGTCGTCAGGCTGCCCCATTCGCTGCGGCTGACAATTGTCTGTCTGGTGCTTGCGGGGTTACTGTCGGGCGTGGTCTTCCTCGGCGGTGCCACCATCGCGCAACAGGCCACGGCATTGAGCGGTACGATCAAGTCGCAACTAGTCGGCGTCAAAGCTTTCCTCGAGAGAAACGGCATCGATACCAGCTATTTCGACCTCGGCAATCCGGCCGCAACGCCTGGGGCTTCATCGACACCGGAAACGCCCGGCGCTGCGCCGGCACATAATCTTCCCAGCGCCGGCGCGCTCGCCTCAAGCGGCGGCGCGATCGTAAGCCAGACCTTTAAACTGCTTCTGGGCACGGTGAGCGCTGTCGGAAATTTCTTCATCGTTTTATTTCTGGGATTGGCGTTCGCGGCGCAGCCAAGCGTCTACCGAAAGGGACTGTTGTTCATGGCCCCGGCGCGGCACCGCGCCCGCGCAACTGTTATCGTCGACCACATCGGCGAAACGCTGGAGCGCTGGCTGATCGCGCAGATCATCACCATGTTCGCGGTGTTCTTCGTGACCTGGATCGGGCTGGCGATCATCGGCATCCAGAGCTCCTTCATTCTGGGCATCCAGGCCGGCCTGCTCGCCTTCGTTCCGACGGTCGGTGCGCTGCTCGGCGGATTGATCGTGGTGCTCGCGAGTCTCGCCTCCGGTTGGGTCGCCGCGGCAAGTGCATTCGTGCTCTTCCTCGGCGTCCACGCGCTGGAGAGCTATATTCTCACGCCGATCATCCAGCGTCAGGCGCTCGATATTCCCCCAGCCACACTATTTGCATTCCAGATCCTGCTGGGCGTGGTGTTCGGTATCTGGGGTTTGGCGCTTGCCTTGCCGTTGATGGCGATCGCCAAAGTCATGATCGATCATTTCAAGACCGATAAAATCTCAGCCTGAGACTGTCGCGGCCTGAGGCCGCGCATTGCCCTTCAACCTGCCGAGGTCAGCACCGTTTCGGTGTGCTCGACCTCGGGCGGCGACGCGAAATACTGCCCGACCAAGGCGCGCCATGCCGTGAAATCTTCAGAACCCCTGAAATCGACAGTGTGATTTTCCAGCGTGTCCCACTTGGCCATCAGCCGGTAGCGTGACGGCTTTTCGATCGACTTGTGCAGTTCAAAACCCTTGCCGCCCTTGGCGCGCAAGAACAGCGGACGCGCCGTGGCCACCGCCGCTTCAAAGTCTTTCTCGGTGCCGGGCTTGACGTCGATTTGTGCGATTTCGGTGATCATGGGGGTTGCCGCCTCTCGTTGAGAATTCACGTCTCTAGCCCACCCCATGGCATTATTGAAGAGGTAGGCCAGGGAAGACGGCAAACGCTAGGAGCAGCACTTCCCTGCCTGTATCGGTGGACACGGGACCGAGCCGTAAGAGCAAAACACGCAACAATCGCCCTGCCTGGGCTTCAGCCGTTCACCACAATTCTTGCAGTCATAGAAGAACTGGCAGGCGTCGGTCGGCATCGTCTCGGTTGCCTGGTGAGCGCAGTGCGGACAGGTGAGCTTCGATTCCAGCTGCATCAGTGGTTTGCTCGCACCATTTCGACGACAAGCCATCTCGCGCCAGACTTCTGATGAGTTTGATGCATGGCCGAGCAAGATAACCGTAGCGTTCGATTAGACGCCAGTCACATGCCCGGCACCCGACAGGCTTTGCCAGGGTAATCCCGCCAAAGAAAAAGGCGCCTCACGGCGCCCCGGCATCCCCTGTTTCACGGCAACTCAGTTCAAGAGCAGCACCGTGCCGGCCACCACCACCGCGCAGCCCGCGAACATCACCAGCGGCCAGCGGCTTCGTGGCCGGTCGTAGCGGCCTTGTGCGCGCCGTTCAGTGATCAGCGCCGACTCGTATTCGTCCGACGTCGAGAACATGCAGGCAAAACCACCACGCGCCGATACTGCCGCGGCTTCGAGCGACATCAGGACGGCGTGCGCGTTGTGGCTGCGGCTTGTTTCCATAGCCAGGATGATAAGGATCGAATGGTAAACGGGTGGTTACCGCCGTCGCACCGCCTTATGCGAGGCGCGCAACGCCAGGCCGCTGAGGCGGGTGACGCGCGATGCCCGCCGTCTTTCGCCGCCAGTTTTCCAGCGACAGCGGCAGCTCCTCGGCCGCCTCCACGCGGTTGCGGCCACCGCGTTTGGCCTGATAGAGCGCGGTATCGGCGGCCGCCAGCAGCACCTCGAGCTCGGTACCCGCCGGGCCGCCCGCCACGCCGATGCTGACGGTGGTATCAACCGGCCCGGTCTCGTCCACGATTCCCGAACTCTCGAATGCTTCACGCACCCGTTCGGCGGCGATCACGGCTTCTTCCAGCGAACAGGGCAGCAAGGCGGCGAACTCCTCGCCGCCGATTCGTCCCGAAAGGTCGGTGATCCGCAGCGCGTTGACCACGACGGCGGCGAATAGTTTGAGAATCTCGTCGCCCGCCGGATGGCCGAAGCGGTCATTGATCGATTTGAAATGGTCGATATCAAAAATCATCACCGTCACCGGGCGGCCGGCGTTGGCTTCGCGTTCGATCACCCGCGATGTCGCCTCCGCAAAACCGCGGCGATTGAACATGCCGGTCAGCGGGTCCATCGACGCCGCCGTTTTGTGCGCGGTCACCGTGCGCTCCGACACCAGCATGAAGATGACGAACACGGTGCCGACGGCATAGAGCATAAGCTCGATCGAGAACACCGTCACCCAGATGCTGCCGGAGGACATATCGCCGTGTGGGTGCAACAGGTCACCAAGCAGGATCGGCAGCATCAGCACGAAACCATGCAGCACCGGCACCACGATCGCCGGCCAGCGCTTTTGCATTGTCCTGCGGCGCTCCGACCACAATTCGGCGGCCGTCAGCGCCGCGTAACCCGCAACGATGCCGGCCCCGATCGTCAGACGCATCGCGGAGGCCTCGGGCGCCAGCGTCATGACGGCAGCGATCCAGGCTATTGCGCCTAGAACCAGTCCCGGCAGATTGGGCTTGCGGCCGTGGAACACGCGCGATGCGTTCCAGACCATGCCGCAGGCGACGAACCCGGCGGCATTCAGCGCCAGCGAAAGCATCTCGCCGAGCGTGCCGGCGCCGAGCGTCCAGAACGCGACCGACGCGGCGCCGAGCAGATAGGCGGTTCCCCACCATTTCAACGCCGGGATATTCTCCTGCTTGCCGAAAAACAGCAGCATGGCTCCCAGCATTGCCGCAACCATTGTGGCAACGAGATAAAGCGTGGAAGTATCGAGGGACATGGGCCACCGAGAGATTGTGATGCAGCGGAGCCGGGCGCGGTCGGAAAACGAACGCGCGTCATAACCACACTGCACTCTACGCTCGTCGCGTTGGGATTTGGTTTGTGCCCATGCGCAAGTTTTCTGGAAAAAACTGCGTCAACTCCTCGAAAAATACACAGCAAAAAAGGGCGCGAGATGCGCCCTTTTCGAATTTTCATAAGTGCCGCATTGACGGCAAATTTTAGCGAACTTAGCGCTTCGAGAACTGGAACGACTTGCGCGCTTTGGCACGGCCGTACTTCTTGCGCTCGACCACGCGCGAGTCGCGGGTGAGAAAGCCGCCCTTTTTCAGGATGCCGCGCAGATCCGGTTCGAAATAGGTCAGCGCCTTCGAGATGCCGTGACGCACGGCGCCCGCCTGGCCCGACAGACCGCCGCCGGCCACGGTGCAGATCACGTCGTACTGGCCTGCACGGGCTGCCGCGACCAGCGGCTGCTGAATCATCATCCGCAACACCGGACGGGCGAAATAGACTTCGACTTCGCGGGTGTTGACGACGATCTTGCCGGCGCCGGGCTTGATCCAGACGCGGGCAACCGCGTCCTTGCGCTTGCCGGTGGCGTAGGCACGGCCCTGCTTGTCGACCTTCTTGACGTATTTCGGCGCTTCCGGCGTGGCCGGCTTGAGCTGCGACAACTGATCGAGAGACTGCATGGTGTCGGACATTTTATGCGGCCCTCATGTTCTTGCGATTCATCGAAGCGATATCGACCGTTTCGGGTTGCTGGGCCTCGTGCGGATGCTCGGGGCCGGGGTAAACGCGTAAGTTGCCGAGCTGAACGCGGCCCAGCGGACCGCGCGGAATCATCCGCTCGATGGCCTTCTCGACCACGCGCTCGGGAAAACGGCCCTCGAGGATCGACTTTGCCGTGCGTTCCTTGATGCCACCGATAAAGCCGGTGTGATTGTAATAGACCTTGTTGTCGCGCTTGCGCCCGGTGAGCACGACATGCGCCGCGTTGATGATGATGACGTGGTCACCGCAATCGACATGGGGCGTATAGGTCGGGAGGTGTTTGCCGCGAAGGCGCATCGCGACCAGTGAGGCGAGCCGGCCGACCACCAGACCTTTGGCGTCGATCAGCACCCACTTCTTCGTCACCTCGGCAGGCTTTGCCGAAAACGTTTTCATGTGAGGAAATCCGTGAAAGGGG
>Ga0209217_1000097_pt1 | contig 18974 bp, 20 predicted proteins | sample JacPinW_OM3H0_M2_FD_187957 | JGI IMG/M metagenome (GOLD analysis project Ga0209217, IMG submission 187957) | Forest soil microbial communities from Algoma, Ontario, Canada - Jack Pine, Ontario site 1_JW_OM3H0_M2 (SPAdes) (version 2) | ecosystem: Environmental > Terrestrial > Soil > Boreal...
CAGGCCGCCGCTCAACGTGCCCACTTCAAAAAACGACAACTGTACTACTAGGCCACCTTCGGCCCTAACGGTCGCGATGATGTCACCCGGCGATGTGCAGCCGCGCCAACTTTCCCAACGGCGGACGCGGCCGAACAGTTTTGCTTCCGGGTATTGTTCCTGCAGCGCTTTCGTAAGTTCCTGAAGGTGGTAGTCGACGCGCTTCTGCGGGTTGTCGGCGAGAAGCACCGGTATGCTCACCGTGGCGCCCGCCGCGGTGAAGCCGAGTGCCCGGATCAGGAAGTTGCGGCGGGGCGTGATGAGTTGATGTTCTGACATGGCCATTAGACCATCCCCACCATTTGCCAGTCGCGGAACGGGACCTGTTCGTCGAGTCCGTCCTGATCGCCGATGCCGGATGCTTCGCTTTCCTCTGCCGGGTCGTGTCCTCGTGGTCGCAATCGTCCTGCTCGTTGTCGCCCATGGCCGCCATGGGGTCGCGAGAGGTCCACGCCTTCGACTGATCGGCCATTCGATCAAACGAGCCAAGGGATCAAGCCTTCCCGTTCAGTATCAATGAGTCCGTGAGACCCGGATGATATACGGCGGTTCGTTTTCCGTTCGCGGATTTGCTCGTCAAGTTTTTCTCAAAACCTGCGGCGTGACGCGTTGGATTTAAGATTCGGTGTCCGAAGGCGACGCCAGACGAACGAAATCCCCCTTTGCCCTCACCTCTCATCGTCCGGATGAGCACAATCGGCGTGAACCAGGGACGGCCTTAAGACCATGGGGACGCGTTGCGGTGAATGTTGGGGCGATCCGGAACGGGAGCTTCAGCCAAAAGAAGTTCCCGAATGCTTTATAAATTTCAATTTAATGGTGTCGACGAATTGCGAACCCACATCAGCTTCACGCATTCGACGTCTAGTAAATCTTAGTGGAGTTCCCCCATGTCGAACACCTCGATAGATGCGGGCGTGACGAACGGTTACGAGCAACCAGTCAACTGGCCACGGATCGTTGTTCTAGTCGCCGTTGGGCTGCCGGTTTTTGGCGCCCTTTACTATGCGCTTCTGGACTATTTATTGTTCGGATGAAGGCACGAGGGACCGGGGCCCCTGTTGTTCTAAAGCGTCAGTCAGATTCCGATTTTCGGCATTCCCGAGCGGTAGGTGTTGCACCATGCGTGAAGAATTCGCTTCTTACGCTTTCCTCGCTGTGACCGTTGCCGGTCTCGTCGTGCTTTGCTCGGGCCTGCTCACGATCGCATTTAGCTAAGTGGGGCGCTCACCTCTCCTCGTTTGGATACCCAGACAGCTATGCTAGGACTCTAGCAGCCGGTAAACCGAGGGTCTCGCCCCTCGTGCAGCTCTTTCAAATAGGCCAAACCGTACACCGCCAACCGCTGGGCATCGCTTTGACCGGCAGAGGCCAGGCTTTCGATGTATCGCGTAATTTTCCGTCTTGAATCTGAAACTCGGTCAGGATCAAGCGGTCGCATCAACTGGTAGATGTTCAAGATCCGATCAACCACGTCATTCATGGCGAACTCCGATACAAGCGCACTGCGATAGCTGCAATGCAGCATTCCGGAGCCGACCCGTCAATCCCGTGGCGGATCGCAATGGCGCGATCAGGTACCGGAAGAAAATCCCGCCGGCGTGACCGGTGGGTTCACCGTTCCTCGTCCCGATGCACCCCGACGTAAGGCGTGATCTCCCGCGTTTCCGTCAGCTTGATCATATGCACGGGTGGCGCGCAGGGCTTTTCCTGCACGATCGACATTTCAGCGCCCCTTCAAGTCCAGATCGGCGTTTCCCGCGGTCGGCGTATCACATCGAGCGGAAGGCTGGCGCTGGTATGCCAGCGCGTCCGGAACCAATCTGAGTGCAATGTCTTGAATCTCGGTTCTGTTGTGTGTGGCAACGATGAATTGAGAGGCGAGAATGTTCCTGATGGGACTTGGCGCGCTGCTCGTTCTCGGGGGAATCTTGTACACGGCACGGACTGCTATTTGGCGGGGACCGCTTAGTGGACCGTATTCCTCCCGACCGGTTCGCGACACTCTGGAACCGCCACGGCGCGGCATGGGATTCTTGGCGTTCGGAACGAACTGGCCCGGCATTCTCCTTATGGCAGTCGGTGCAATTCTGTTGGTGTCGGGGGCCAGTTTCTAGCCTCGGCCATCCGTGCGTATGTGAAGCGTGCGGGCGGCCCGACGCCGACAATGTCACTGACGGCGCCGGACCTAACCGCGTGGGGGTCTTGCCGGAAATCCCGATGCGGCTGTTTGAAATAACGCGCGACTAATCGCGACAGCCTCCGGGACATTAAACCGCAGTGCCAACGGGAACGAAAATTCCTCTTCAATCTTGAAGCCAAGTTCTAGCCAGGGAGTTGCGCGGTGTCATGAATAATCCCGACCAAGAGACTGTCCTGCGCGCCATCGAGGACGCCAGGCGCATCCTTGGGGAATACATTGAGCCGGGACAGTGCGACCCGACGCGAACCGTGCAACGTCTGCTAGCCGTACTCGACAGGAACGACGTCGTACATGCACTCAACCGGATAAATCGGCGCAGAGTGATGCGACTCGTTGAGTGAGGACCAGTGTTGACCGACCAGGAGGTGATCGTCTTTGCCCTAAAGGACGCGGGCCGGATAATCGCAGAACATCTGAAGCCGGGACGCACCCGCGACCCAGAGGAAACGGTAACCAGACTGATTAGAACACTGGACAGGCCTGAAATCACGCGCGCCAATTGAAAGGCTTGGGAGTGAGCAGGGATTGCGCGCGGTGAAATGAAAACCCGCCGGTGTGAACCGGCGCCCTCACCTCTCATCGTTAGGACGCCAGCAAAAAGCCGTCACCGGGGGCGCGTGGTGACGGCTTTCGTTTGCCAGTTAACAAAACGGTAAGGACAGTCAGGCGTAAATGCCAATCTGGCTGGGGGTTTCACAGTGGTGGGCTCTCGCAATGACAGAATATGCAGTCAAGGAAATTGGCCATCAATGGATCGTGTACGCTGATCGGCTAAGCATCGGTGCTTGTGCCGACGAAGATTCGGCTTTGAAACTGATTGCCGAAGATAGCGCCGCCAACGACGCATCACGCAAGTCTACGGTCCAGGGTATTAGGGCAAGCAAACCAAAGCCGCCGGCGTGAACCGGCGGGCTGTCTTGTGTTTTGCGCGCTCAGTTTCGGCTCGCCCGAACGAGTGTCAGCACTGGCGCCCTGACCTGCACCGCTGATGCCGGCGTCCTCGCAGACTTCCGGCCTCCGACGCCGCCGACTATGGGCCAGCCTAAACTTGCGTCACCGCGTCGCCCCACGGCTGGAATATATCGGTGGCGCCGCTATTGGTCTCGCCCTCGCGCAGCACGACGCTCGGGCAGGCGAACTTCATCGGCAAGGTCTGCACGCGCGCTTCTTCGTAATCGAAACGCGCCCGCAACTCTTCTCGTGCTTGCATCGGCAGACGCACATCGCCGATCACCACCGCGCCTTCGCTCGCATCGATGCGCGGCTGGTGGATCGCTGCGTCCAGATCCATGCCGTAGTCCATTACGAAGGACAGCATCTGCGTCACCGCCGGCAGAATACGCCGCCCGCCCGAGGCGCCGACGGCAAGCCGCCGGCCATCGGCGGTCTGCGCGAGCACCGGCGTGTAATTGGTCAGGCAACGCTTGCCTGGCGCCAGCGAATTGGGCCCGCCTGGCGCGGGATCGAACCACATGATGCCGTTATTCATCGTCACCCCGCTTTGCGGCAGCACGTACTTCGAGCCGAATGTGGACAACAGGGTTTGCGTCACTGCCGCCATGTTGCCCTCCCGGTCCACTATCGAAAAATGCGTGGTGCAGGCCGGCGCCAGATGCTCGGCGCCCAGCGCGCGCCGATCATCGGCATCGCCCATGCCTTGCAGGCGTTCCCGGTAGGCCGATTGCAGCGCCAGAGCATACGCCGTGTAAGCCTTCGCATCCGGTCCGCCGCGCCGGGGCTGCAAGCTCTCCCGCAGCAGGCGTAAGGCATGCGCCAGAGTCGGGCCGCACGTGAGTTCTGGTGTCGCGTAGACGTTGCCGCCGCGATATGGAATTACCAGCGGCTCGCGCAGATGGGCGCGGAAGGAAGCAAGGTCTTCGACCGACAGCGTACCGCCGCCCGCTTGCACGTCGGCCGCGATGCCCCGTGCCAAATCGCCCTCATAGAAATCGCGCGGCCCGCGCATCGCCAGATGCGCCAACGTGGCCTTGAGCCTGTCCTGCGGCAGGCGCACGCTGGACTTGATGCCCCATTGCGCGTTCGGGGGCAGACCGTCCTGAAGATAGGCGGCCGCGCTGGTGGGATAACGCCGCAAATCCGCTGCCGCGCTGGCGATGGTCAGGGTGGTCCACCAGTCCACCGCGAGACCTTTTTCGGCCAAGGTTACGCTAGGGCCCAGCAATTCCCGCCAGGGCAATTTGGCGTGGCGACTATGCGCCTCCTCCATGCCCGCCACCACGCCGGGCACGGCGATCGAGCCGGGACCATGAAGATTGCGGTCGCCCTTCACCCGCGGCCAAGGGAAGATGTCGGAGGCTGCACCGTCGCCCGTCAGCGGATAATCCTCAGGGCGAAGACTGCCGGGCGCTCGCATGCCGTAGTCGATCACCTCATAGCGGTCGTCTCGTGCGCGATAGAGCACCATCGCCCCGCCACCGCCGATGCCACTCATCCAGGGTTCCAGTACACCAAGCGCGAACGTGGTTGCGACCACCGCATCCACGCAGTCTCCGCCTGCCGCCAGTACCTCGGCGCCCACTTCAGCCGCCTTGCGCGATTGCGCGGCGACGATGCCGCCCTTGGAGATGACCGCGGGTTTGCGGACTTGCTGGGCGTTGCTGAACTGGTCGCGCATATTGTTGCCTTCGCTGGTTTGAATCTGTTGAAGAGAGAACTTCTGATTTCGATCGAAGTAAACCCTCCGAGGAGAGCGATGGCCTTACCCTCGCCACGCGGCGCAGTAATAACCCCTGCGCGCGAGTTCTTCGCGGAACAACAGCTCCGAATCGATTTATCGGGAACCCATGGGCGATACATCAAGAGAGACGCAATTTCCCAAGAATGGAGAGAGATCACGATCGGGCCGTCTGGTCACCGTCGTGGTACTGCTCCTGTCTGTTGTCGGAATCGGCGCGGCGGTGTTTTGGGCGAACTATGGCCAGTTAAGTGTACCATCACGCACAGCCACTGCTCAGCCCGCCGCGCAACCACAGGCCCCATCTTCCCCGCGTGTGGAAGCTTCTGACGATACGATGCAGGCGCTGAACGCACTTCAGCAGTCTGTAAAGGGCCTCCAGGCCTCACAGCAACACATGGCGGATCAGCTTGAAGTCATTCAGAGGCAACTCGCGTCTGAACAGGGAGAAAGAAAATTGCTCTCCGAGCAGGTTGGAGCGCTCTCCGGTCGCGTTGACGGTCTGTCTACGTCGGCCACTTCAGCCACGACGGGGACCGCATCTCAATCCCCTAAAAAGAAGCCTGCATCGCGGTAAGCGCACCATGAATTGGAATGTGAACTCGCCGGCGTAAACCGGCGGGTGGTTAGCGCGCCCCCTTACTTTTCCTCTTACGCATCCTTCTTTACAACTTCAAAACCGTTGGCAGCCAACTCCAAAAGTATGGCCTTGGCGACGTGCAAGCTTTGCTCAGGCTGAACCCATTGGTAGTCCAAATTTTGACCGCCGTCCGCCTCGGGATATTTGATAAACGCTTCGTGGATGGCGCGTATGATCACGTTTTCTGGTGTGGTGGCCGACATTTTTCCTCCTGCTTTCCGCAAATCATACCATAGCTTGCGGCACAGGAGTGGGCGCGGGTTTCGGCGGTCGATGCAAGATCGTTACGCCTTTGCCCAAATAACGTGGTTTGGGCCTAACAACGGGGCAGATAATCATGCGCTTGGGATCTTCGGGCTCCTGGCCGCGTTGGCTGTAGGAATGATCACGTTGGCGGGGGACGTAAGCAGGGCCAACGCCCAGGCGTGCCGCAAGAATTATTACCGATGCGACTTGAACAGGGGCGGAAGGATTGATCCTGCCAATCCCAATTGCTGTTGGAGTCCTATGGCAGGCCCCCCTTCCACGTCCTGCCCGAGGAATTTTTATAAGTGCGACTTAAACGCAGGTGGACGGGTTGATCCCGAGCATCCGGGCTGCTGCTGGAATCTGAGGTGAACGGCCACGATTGTCCGAGCCGAGTGTCCCAACTGACCCAGATGATCCAGACACACTCGCAACGCCTTCAAACTGTTGCGCTTTGCTGTTGTCGTCACCTGAACATTGGCGTCTATCGATGCTGTCCGGCCGAATAGGCCTTTGTCGCCTTCACCGGGGCAGCGTGTCGAGCGGGAATATCGGCCGGTGAATGCGGCGAAAAGGCAAGGTGCGGAGGTCGCTGATATTGGTCCCCGGCGTGAGGACGGTGTAACTCCCCGCCGCGATCGGGTCATAGGCGCGCCGGTGTCCGACGCCGGCCTTGACGCCGATGATCGAAAGCGTCGTGGGCTCGATACCCTGGCTGCGTAGCTGGCCGAGGTCGAAGGGCGGGGTCTTGTTGGTCGTCAAAAGGATAGTGATGCCCTTGGCCTCGACAACGGCGGAGGGCCCCATGTTGATATGGATGCCGCGCATCGCCGCGAGATGGCTGTTCCGGTCCTCCAGCGTGAAGCGCCCGTCGCTACGCGACAAGAGCCTTACCGCAAGCGTGACCGGCCCCTCGTCCAGCGTCGTTTTCTTGCCGCCGATCGCCAGCGTGACGCCCCCGCCGACGGGCACGTCGCTCAGCGCGGCAATCGCTTCCGGGTCGTTGATCACGACCGCCGCGTTGCCGACCTCGTGGCGCAGGAGCGCGCGAAGAATACCCGTCCCATCGCCCGGCGCGCCGCCGCCGATATCGTCGGACGGCTCGACCAGCAGGACCGGCCCTTGGCCGACCGGGCAGATCTGCCGCAAGACGTCGTCGACTGGCGGCGGCAAAACGAATCCCCGCTCCTTCAGCGACATCGCCAGGGCGTCCAGGCGGTCGAGCGCCGCGTGCGCCTCCGTCTCGGCTCCGACGGACACGAGCGAGAGGCTGAGCCCGGCCTCGGGCACGTCAGCGAAGCCATAGCCGGCCGCGATGTTGACAGCCCAGATGTCGGGTGAGGCCGCCTCGATCTGGCGAGCCGCGGCTTCCAGATCGGCCATCGGGCTGTCGGCCGTGGCGGTACCGGCAGGCGGCAGGATGATCGGCGGCTTCACGCGATACATGCGCGGGACCTGCCCGGTCGCCAGCAAACGGGCGAGCAATTCGGCGGCCAGCACCGCGGCATCGCGCGCGTCGATATGCGGGTTCTCGCGATAGGCGACGAGACAGTTGGCGAGTTCGGCCATGCGGGCGGTGAAGGTCCCATGTAGATCGAAGACGCCGAAAATTGGCAGAGCCGCCGCGCCCGGAAGCGCTCGGAGCCGCTCGATAAGCTCCCCTTCGGGATCCTCGATCGTCTCGGTGACCATCGCGCCGTGCAGCACCAGATAGATCGCGTCGATGCCCTCGGCGATCGCCGGCCGAGCCACCGCCTCGACCTCGCGCCAGAATGCCTCGAAGACAGCATCCGCGACGCGGCCCGAAGACATTGCCGAGGCGGCAACGGTCGGGATGACGGTCCAGCCTTGCCGCCGCGCCACCTCGAGGAACCCGTCGATGGTCGATCCGTCGCCTACGCAACCCAGGATCTCGTCACCGCGCAAGGTCCGGAATCGATCGGCTCCGGTGATCTCCGGGATGAAGCACTGGGTTTCGTGGGCGAGAGCGGCGAGCAATATTTTCATTTCGGTTCATGCTCCAAGACTGTTGCCGAGACCGGCCGCGCGGCCTGGCCGAGGGCCAGTTGTGCGGCGCCCGGCACGGCGGCGAGCAGTTCTTGCGTATAGGCGTGCCGCGGCGCGGCGAAGATGGCGGAGGTCGGCCCCTCCTCGACGATCTCGCCGCGGCGCATGATGGCGACGCGGTCGCAGATCTGGGCGGCGACCCTGAGATCGTGGGTGATGAACAGCATGGCCGGCCGCAGCCGCACGCGGATCTCCTCGAAGAGCTCGAGCACCTCCGCCTGGACCGAGACGTCGAGGGCGGAGACCGGCTCGTCGGCAACCAATATGTCGGGCTCGAGCGCCAGCGCCCGCGCAATGCCGATGCGCTGGCGCTGACCGCCGGAGAACTCGTGGGGATAGCGCTCGGCCGCCTGCTCACTCAGCTTGACAATGCGCAGGAGTTCCCGCGCGCGGGCATGCGCCTGTGGTGCCGGCATGCCGTGCGCGAGGAGGCCCTCGGCGACGATCTGCCCGACCGTGCGCCGCGGATTGAGCGAGGAGAACGGGTCCTGGAAGATCATCTGCACCCGCTTGCGATACGGGCGGTATTGCCGGCGCGGCAGTTGGCTGACCTCCGCGCCGTCGATGGTGATCGAACCGCTATCCGCCTGGAGCAGCCTGACGATGACGCGGCCAAGCGTGGTCTTGCCCGAGCCGGACTCGCCGACGAGGCCCAGCACTTCGCCGCGCCGTATCGCGAGGTCGACATTGCGCAGGGCGATCACCTCGCGACGGCGGCCGAACATCCGGTCGCGGCTGCGATAGGTCTTGGCCAGCGCCTGCGTCTGGAGGACGATCGGGGCTACCACCGGCGCGCGGCGCGGCGGCTCGAGGCTCGGGACGGCGGCGAGGAGCTGCTTGGTATAGGGGTGCGCGGGCTGCCCGAGCACGCGCCCTGCCGCGCCATGCTCGACAAGCTCGCCATGCCGCATCACCGCGATCTCATCGGCGATCTCGGAAACGACCCCGAAATCGTGCGTGATGAACATCACGGCGAGGCGGTAGCGCTCCTGCAACTCGCGCAGGAGCTTCAGGATCTGCGCCTGGGTCGTGACGTCGAGCGCGGTGGTTGGCTCGTCCGCAATGAGGACCGCCGGCTCGAGCGCGAGCGCCATGGCGATCATGACGCGCTGGCGCTGGCCGCCGGACAGCCGGAACGGATAGGTGTCGAGCAGCTTCGTCGGGTCGGGGAGGCCAACCGACGCGAGCAGCTCGATGGCGCGACGGCGCGGGTCGACACCGAGATCGCGACCGTTGAAACGGAACTGCTCGGCGATCTGATCGCCGATCCGCATCACCGGATTGAGCCCGGTCATCGGGCTCTGGAATACCATGCCGATGCGGCGGCCCCGGATCCGTCGCATCGCCCTTTCCGGCAGGGCGAGCAGGTCCTGGCCTTCGAACTGGATCGCGCCGGCCACCGCGCGCACCTCGGGCTGCGGCAGGAGGCCCATCACCGCGAGCGCCGTCAGCGATTTGCCCGAGCCCGACTCGCCGACGACGCAGAGCGTTCGATTGGGGTGAAGATCGAGCGTGAGACCGTGCACAGCATGGTGGCGATCCGCGCCGGTCGGCAAGGCCACGGACAAGCCGACGATCCGGAGGATTGGTGTGTCGGTCATGCGCGTCCACGTCGAGCTAGACGCGGGTTGAGCGCATCGTTCAGGCCGTCGCCGACGAGATTGAGCGCGAGCACGGTGGCGACGACCGCGACCCCGGGGAAGAAGCTGAGCCACCATGCGTCGCGGATGGTCGATCGGCCCTCGCCGATCATGTAGCCCCAGCTCATCAGGTTCTGATCGCCGAGGCCGAGGAAGCTGATCCCCGCCTCGAGCAGGATGGCGTTCGCCACCATCAGCGAGGCCAGCACCACCACGGGCGAGACCACGTTCGGCAGGATCTCGACGAAGATGATGCGCAGTGTCGATACGCCGAGCACGACAGCCGCCTCGACATATTCGCGATGGCGTATCGCCAGGAACTCGCCCCTCACGAGGCGCGCCACCGGCGGCCAACTGACCACCGAGATCGCGGCGACGATCGATCCGATGTTGGGCGTGAAGATCGCGATGAGAACGACCGCGAAGACGAAGCTCGGGATCGTCTGGAACAGCTCGGTGACACGCATGACGAGGTCATCGAGGCGACCCCCGAAATAGCCCGAGACGGCCCCCACCAGGACGCCGACGGTAACCGCAACCACGGTCGACACGAAGGCGACCAGCAGTGAAACGCGGGTGCCGTAGACGATACTGGTGAGCACGTCGCGCCCGAGCCCGTCGGTGCCGAGCGGGTGGGCGCGCTGGAACGGCGGCTCGAATATCCCGCCGACCATCTCCCACGGTCCGTCGGGATAGAGGATCGAGGCGATGGCGGCGAGAATGACGACGAGCGCGATGACGCCGACGCCGAACGCCGCCCCCTTGTGGCGGAACAACCTGTGCATGATCGCCATCATCGGTCGAGCGTGATCTGGGGGTTGAGCGCGAGATAGGCGAGGTCGGTGAGAAGGTTGAAGACGACGCCCATCGCCGAGGTGAATACGAAGGCGCCGAGCAGGGTGGCGTAGTCGCGCTGCATCAGCGCGTCGAAAGCTAGGCGCCCGATGCCGGGCCAGGCGAAGACGGTCTCGACGACAATCGCGCCGCCGATCAACTGACCGGCTTGCAGCCCGGCGAAGGTCAGGACCGGGAGAACCGCGTTGCGCAGCACGTGCATCCGAACGACGCGGCCGCGCGGCAGCCCCTTGGCGTGCGCCGTCCGCACATAATCGAGGTCGAACACCTCCAGCATCGACGCGCGCGTCAGCCGGGCATAGACCGCCATGTGGAAGAGCCCGAGCGTCAGCGCCGGCATGATCAGATGCCGGGCGACGTCGAGCCCGAGGGCGAGCCCGCCCTGCCCCGCGGTGACACTCGCCATGCCGAAGGCGGGCAGCCAGCCGAGCGTGACGGTGAACAGCAGAATTCCCATGAGCCCGACCCAGAAGATCGGCGTCGCGTAGAAGATGAGGCTGAACACGGTGATGAGCGTGTCGCTGAGACGTCCCGCTCGCGCCGCCGCAATGGCGCCGAGGGTGATCCCCGCCACGAGCGAAAAAAGGTAGGCGGTGATGGTCAGCAGGAGGGTCGCCGGCAGCCGCTCGACGATCATGTCGAGGACCGGGCGCTGCATGCGGTGGGAGTAACCGAGATCCAAGCGGGCAATGTTGGACACGTAGATCCCGAGTTGCTCCGGGATGGGACGATCGAGGCCGAAGGCCTTGCGAAGCTGCGCGACATAAACCTCGTCGGCGGCACCGGATTCGCCCGCCATTACCATGGCCGGATCGCCCGGCGCCATTCGGATCAGCAGGAAGTTGACGATGACGATGGCCAGCACCACGACCACTCCCTTGCCAAGCCGCTGGCCGATATAGAGGGCGCCGTTCACCTGCTATCCTCCGCTAGGCCGTCATGTAGACGCGATCGAAGGAGTCGTTCACGCCGAGGCCCGTGGTGACCACGTCGTGCATTTGACGATTGATGCTGATCGCGTACTCGAGTTCGAGCAGCCACGCCACCGGAACGTCCTCGACCAGTATCTGCTGGACCTCGGAGTAAAGACGCTGCCGTTCGCTCCGGTCGTTCGACTTCGCCGCGGCATCGAACAGCTCGTCGACACGCGGGTTGCTGTACTGGCAGGTGTTGGTGAAGGGCACGCCCTTGCGGATGTTGCTGGTGATGTACGAGCGGGCGACGCCGACCGCCGGATCGCCGAAGGCCGTATTGGTGACGAAGCACATATCGAAATCGTGATTGCCCATCGACGCGACGGAACTGGCCTGGTCCATGTTCTTGATCGTGACATCGATGCCGACCTGGCGCAGCGCCTGCTTCACGTACTGCACGAGGCGCATCCAGGTCTGGCTGATCGGAACCGGGTTCAGCTCGAGCTTGACCCGGATTCCGTCCGGGCCGCGCTTCAACCCCATCTCGTCGAGCAGGGCTTCCGACTTCTTGCGGTCGAGCGCGTAGCGCTTGACATTCCCGTCGTAGAAAGTGACCACCGAGTTGATCGGGCCGGTCGGCACGCGAGCGAAGCCGTAGAAGATCTTATCGCGGATGAACTCGCGGTCGAGGGCATACATGACGGCCTGGCGGAAGCGCTTGTCGTCCATCGGCTTGCGCTTGTTGTTCATTTCCAGCCAAGTGAGCGGCGCCAGGAACTCATAGCCGCGGGTCTCGACCTGGATCTGCGGAAGGCTGCGAAGCCGGGGGACGTCGTTGAATTCGATGTCGCTCGACGAGGCGAGATGGACCTGGCCCGATTCCAACGCGATGAGGCGCTGCGCGCCGTCGGGGATGACGACGAAGTTGACGCCGTCGAGATAGGGCAGCCCGGGCTTGAAGTAATCCGGATTGCGCTCCATCCGGATGATCGAGCCGCGCTGCCATTCCTTGAAGCGGAAGGGACCAGTCCCGATCGGCCGCGCGTTCGCCGGGTTGTTGCGGTAATCGCTGCCGGCGTAGATGTGCTTCGGCATCATCGGCGCGCTCGACGTCTCGAAGGCGTAGATGAAACCGGGATACGGTGTCTTCAGCCGGAAGACCACGGTATGCGGATCGGGCGCCTCGACGCTGGCGACCTGGGAGAAGTTGACGCGCGCCCGCGCATGGACCTCCGGGAGCATGTCGCGTGTCGTGAAGATCACGTCGTCGGCGGTGAACGGCTCGCCATCGTGCCACTTCGCGTTTTTCGCGAGGTGGAACGTGTAGGTGAGGCCGTCGGGCGAGATGTCCCAGGATGTCGCGAGATTGGGCAGCGGTTTCAGGTCGAAGCCGTAAGTGAGCAAGCCCGAATACATCTTCGGCGCGACGAGCTGGTTCTGCGAGGTGATGTTCAGCGCCAAAACGAGGGTGGCCGGCTCGGGCTGGAGGATGATGTTCATGACGCCGCCGCGACGCGGCTCCTGGGCGCGGGCACCGGTCCCGGCAAGGGCAAGCGTCGTCGCCGCGCTGCCGATCAGGCCGGGCGAGGCGAACGATGCCGCCGCAGTCGCGGCCCGGGATATGAAGTCACGACGATCGAATAGATTATGAACCATGGCGAACCTCGACTCTCGCTGAAGGAGTTTGCAAAGGAGGGAAGTCTCGGATCCGCGGTCCCCATCCGAGGCGCGGCTGCCGTGCCTAATACATGAGCCGCTTGTCCAAGATGTTCTTCATGTCGTTTGTTCGTCCATCAAGAAAACAGCGGAGGTTGTGGCAGAAGATCTCGGTGATCTTGTTGTTCTCCGTGGTGACGGTGCTTGCCGAATGCGGACTTATCAGGACGTTCGGCAGATCCCAGAGCGGGCTCTCCGGCGCCAGCGGCTCGACGGCGGTGACGTCGAGGCAGGCGAAGCCGACGTGGCCACTGCGCAGATGGCCGATCAGCGCCTCTTCATCAACAACCTGCCCGCGGCCGATATTGACGAAGGCAATGCCCGGCTTCATGGCGCGAAACGCCGCCTCATTGATCATGTTCTCGGTTGCTGGCGTATGCGGCACGGCGACGACGAAGGCGTCGCTCGCGGCGAGCACGCGATGGAGATCCTCGGTCGGGTACACGGCATCGAAAAGCTGGGCATGACCCCGCTCCTTATGCACGTCGCGTGCCACCGCGACGACGCGCATGTCGAACGCCCGCCCGATCTTGGCAATCCCGCGCGCCAGGTCGCCGGCGCCGAGGACGGCGACCGTCTTTCCCGCGACTTCCTCGCCGCAATAGCGCACCCAGCGATGCGCCCGCTGCTCGGTCATGAGGTGGGGCAAGCCGCGAAAATGGGCAAGGAGCGCCATGAACACGAACTCGGCGAGCGGGCCGGCATGGACCCCGCGCGCCGTGGTGATGAGGACATCGGAGTCCTGAACTCCGAGCGCCTTGACGTCTTGGCCGACACCGGTGCTGGTCGTCTGGATCCATTTCAGACGCGAGGCGGCGGCCATATCGTCTGCCGTCCGCGGCAGATCCCACAGGATATCGGCGCTAGATAAAGCCTCGCGCCAGCGTCGTTCCTGATCCTTGTCGCGGGCGAAGGGCGCCCCGCCGTGGTCGCCGACATATCGTATCGGCGGCAGAAGATCGGGTTCATAAATGACCTCGACCCGGGCCGGGTCGACCGCGCGAATGGTCTCGACATTCGCCGGCGCGAGTGGCGTCGCGATAAAGATCCGGTGCTTCGGTTCGCCCACGTCTCTGAAACTCCCGCTCATTTCGATTTCAACAGAATTGACTCGCCGCCTGCCTCGACGCGCTCGCCGAGGAATTCAGCCAGGATCCGACCGGCCGATTCGCAGTGATCATGCGCCAAGCTGGCAGCCCGGTCGGCGTCGCGTTGGAGCATGGCGTCAACGAGCCACCGGTGGGTCTCGATGATCGCGTCGACATCCGGCATGATGGCATCGCTCCAGGCGATGTAGAGGCGGATCTGCTGTCTGACGAGACGGTAGTGCTCGCGCAGCCGCCGATGCCCGGAGAGCTCGACGATGGCGCTGTGGAGAGCGAGATCCTGGTCAGCGATGGCGACACGGTCGCCCGTACGGCACGCCTGAACGAGAGCGTCCAGCGCCGCCACGATCATCTGCTCGCCCTCCTGCGTGAGGGCGCCGACCGCGAGCCCTGTGCCCAGCGCTTCGAGGCTCGCCCTCAACGTATAGAGCTCCCATGCATCCGCGCCGCTGAGGCTCGCCACTTGCCAGTCGGTATAGGGCTCCTGGACGACCAGTCCCTCGTTCGCGAGTTGGTGCAGGGCCGTCCGGATCGTCGAGCGGGAGAGACTCAACTGCTGCGACAGCCCGATTTCGGTCAGCCGCGATCCTGGCCGGGCACCGCCTCTCAGAATCTGGTCGCGCAACGCGTCGGTCGCTTGGGCCTCCGCGCTTCGTTTTTGGATCGGTTTTAGCAATTCTAAGGCCATTACGTTCGACTAACATAGGTGCCGATTGTCGGCAATCGGCAATACGAAATCCGCCGAGCATGATTGTCGGAACTCCGGCGAGCCCCTCAGATGCTGGATTTCAAAAGAGGTTTGAGTAGGCGACGTTGAAGTGATTCCAATGGGTTACTTGGACCAGTTGGAGCGGATGCCACTTGCGCGTGCATGACCCAGAAGCATCGCGTCACCGAGGCCATCAAACGCCAGGTCCGCCGGCGGACCCGGCCATCTCAAGAACGGGCACCGCACGATCCGCAACCACCTGGCCGGCTCCCAGCGCGATGCGGCCCATGCGATCTTCGCCGACGTCGGCTACAACTTCCAGCTCCTGCTGCGGCGGTCTTTGTTTGCGTCGCACATCGCGGTAACACCGGGAAAGGGGTGGCTTTCAGCAACCTTTGCAAATGCTTGTCAGCTTTCGATCGAGCAATTTGTCTTGGGCGCTAATCACTGCGTTGGTGGCGGCCCGGCGGGAGGTTGATGTTGCTCGACGAACCCCCCGCGTCGCGACCAAACGCGGCCTCGGCAAGGCGCGGCTAGCGAGGGGCGGCAATGCGGCGGTGGTTAGTCCCGTGGCGTTCGAAGACGGCACCTGAAGCGGCTTGGGCGCGTTGCCGATGCCGCTGGGGTCGTAGACCGAATTGTTGGTGCCGCCGGCGCTGCCCGGCCCTATCGGGACCCCGCTCACGGCAGCAGCCCCGGCGCCTGCAGAGCCAGCGAGCGGAGAACCCACCGCTCCGCCTTGCGCCGATAATCTCATCGGCAATATCAAGCTGCCGCTAAGTGCCATGACAATAAAGGTCGACTTGCCGAACATCGATCACCCTCCGGGAAGAGTGGGATTAACGAACCGGCCGGCTCACCGTTCCTCGGGAGCGAGCGTTTTAGGTGTTACCTTCGGGAACGCGCGGCAATCGCAGTCCGGACCAGGCGGGCGCGCAAACCGGCTTGAAAAGCCGGCTTTCCATCAAGCTCTCCGCGCGCAGGACGTTCGGCCCTTGACGGGTTGGATCGGACTCGAAAATCGGCGCGAATGATCGGACACCGATGGTTTAAGGGCGCCGACAAACTCGGCAAGAGCAGCTTCCGATGACCAATTGACGTAGTAGACCCCTGCGACTGATAAGGCGACCAATACAAGAACCTGTACGAGTAAGGTCGCAATGATTCCGCGCCAATTGATGCCACGGCTCTGTCCGCTTTGCTCCTCTAGTGATGGCATCGGCGTCTCCCATAACCAGCTTGCACTGCGATAGCCAAACTTGCGGGGTTTGAGTGTGACCTGCTTCACATCGCCGGATTAAATTCGTCGCCCCCTTGTTCGCTTTTCCCGCACCTGCGCCGGCCGGGAGGCGGTCCCTCATCGGAAAATCACCACTTTGAATGCAGCGCAGTCCAACTCAAAGGTGCAAGAGCCTTGCATGCTCACGCGTGATGCGAAACAATCGTCCGCGGACGGGTGAGGGTTGGGTGCGGGCTATGAGTCAGTCAGACGCAGGATTCGATTTTGATCGCTATCGCAGATTATTGGCCGAAGCGGATGATGAGGCAAAGCGGCTAGCTTTCATCAATTTATTGGTCGACGAAAAAGCCAAAGACAAACTCGCGGGACAATCCCTGCGCGGCCGGCTTGCAGAGCTGGGGCTGAAGGCGAACAAATAAGCCGTCCGTCCTGTCAATCGTCCTTGCCCTCGGTCCCGGTTCACGCTTGGATGTGGTCGGATTTTGGGGGCCAACGATGCAACCTCGGGAATCGGCGCCGCTATGGGTGGGACTTACGTTCGCGCTGATGATTGTCGGTACCGTCATGTACCTGACCGGCTATTTCATGATTGAGGATATCCTGGCGCTCCTTAAATGACGGAGGACCTTCCGCGATTTTATCGCGGGACTTCCGAATTGGACCATCGCCTCGCCTCTCATCCTCCAACTGGCCTGCGGACCCGATGCTCGCGCGCATTGTTACGGTTTAATTAACGATGCGTGGCAATCGCCCATAAACATTTAAACTCTACAACCTCCAGACCCGATGCATTTCAGGGCTGACATTTGGGGGTTGGGGATGACTGCCATTTCTATCGTTTCCATGGGTTCGGTTGCCGAAACGCAGGCCTACGATCATTCTCTCAAGACAATCGTGGGGTTTTGCTGTCTCGGTTTGGTTGGTTCGCTCTGCTTGGTAACTTTCGGTATGGAGCTGAGCGCCGGCTGGCTCTAACCGGCCGTCACAGCTCGCACCGTCCGGAACCCGGAAGCATGGCGCGATCCATCGCTCTTTCATGAGCCTGAATCATTTGTTCCGACGGCAGGTACCGCGGTGCCGGCACGGCCGAAGCATCAGTTTTCGCGCGACATTGCGCCGGCTAGCGGATATTTGATGGCTTCCGGGAGCGAGCGGCTGTACACCGCTGCTGATCGTGCGGACACCCTTGTTCGGAGTTCTGCATGGACCCGACCGGGAGAGCGATCGTCTCACAACAAACACCATCTCACAACAGACAATGAAAGTGACAAGGCCCGTTCAATGAGTGGATTCAAGGAACCTAGCTTCGCGGACCGGCAGAAGGCGGCGCAGGAAGCCAGGCAAAACATCCTGAACAAGTTTCGCGCCAAGCCGGGTCTTGATGACCCTGCGGTCAAGCAGCGGCAGGCCGAGCGCGAGGCGCAGGCCGCAGACCGGGCCAAGGCCAAACTGGCGCGCGACGCCGCCAAGGCCGAGAAGAAGCTCCGCGAGGCCGAGGCGGCCGAGCAGGCAGCTGCCCAGCTCGCGCGCGAAAAGGAAGCGGCCGCGGCAAAAGAAGTGGCGCTTGAGGCCGAGCGCAAGGCTGCGCGCGACGCGCGCTACGCCGCACGGAAGAAGCGAAAATAGTTGTTGGCTTCGGGACGGCGTGAGGCCGCTGATATCACAGGCCCGCCCCAGTTGAGGCGAGCCTGCGTGACAAGCGCGGCGCCTATTGCTTCTTCATGCCGTCGTCTTTCTTCATGGCATCGTCCTTTTTCATGCCGTCGTCCTTCTTCATGGTGTCCTTGGCCATGGTGTCCTTCTTCATCGTGTCCTTGGCCATGGAGTCTTTCTTCATGCCATCGTCCTTGCCCATCTTGTCCTGGGCGAAGGCGGCGGGAGCGAACGCCAGGTTGAACGAAAGCGCGGCAACAGATACTCCGAGCGCGATGCGAGTGGGAATGGTCATGGGTTGGTCATCCTTTCGAAACCAGTTTTTGAAAGCGACTGATGCCGCTACTGTTCACGACGGTCCCGCGATCCCGTTTGTTACCCGCTGCTTGAAAAGTCTTTCCACATAACGGGCATTTGAAGCGCCCGCGAGCCGCGGGATGATTTCACCGATGAAAATGTGTTAGTCCCATCTTTGTTTCTGTCGAATCCTCCGGCGAGTGTGCGCCGCAACAATACCGGCGTTTCCTCATATTCAGCCTCGAACTATCAGACTAGAGAAAATTCCGGCCAGGACGGGCTAATATGCCGCGGAACATGCCAATCAAAAATAGCTTAAGGGAGATATCCATGCTGACACGCCGCCACGTCCTCGCCTCCGCGCTAGCCGCACCCGCCATCCTGCGCTTCGGCCCCGCCCAGGCTGCAACCACGTTGAAAATATCGCACCAGTTTCCCGGCGGCACCATCGACAAGGGCGATTTCCGCGACCGGCTATGCAGGGTATTCGCCGCCGAAGTTGCCAAACGCAGCGGCGGCGAGATCGCCGCCGAAATCTATCCAAACTCATCGCTGATCAAGACCAACGCGCAATTCTCGGCGATGCGCAAAGGCGCGCTCGATATCAGCCTGTATCCCCTTCCCTATGCGGGCGGCGAATTGCCGGAAACCAATATCGGCCTGATGCCCGGTCTGGTCTCGACCTACGATCAGGGCCTGCGCTGGAAGAACCAGCCGGTCGGCAAGGCGCTGACGGATTTCCTCGCCGACAAGGGCATCATCATCCTCACCTGGGTCTGGCAGGCCGGCGGCGTCGCCAGCCGTACGCGGCCCCTTGTCGCCCCGGAAGACGCCAAAGGCTTGAAGGTCCGCGGAGGCTCGCGCGAAATGGACATGGTGCTGCAGACTGCGGGCGCAGCCGTGCTGTCGGTGCCGTCCAACGAACTCTATGCGGCGATGCAGACCGGTGCCTGC
>Ga0209217_1000098_pt1 | contig 18823 bp, 12 predicted proteins | sample JacPinW_OM3H0_M2_FD_187957 | JGI IMG/M metagenome (GOLD analysis project Ga0209217, IMG submission 187957) | Forest soil microbial communities from Algoma, Ontario, Canada - Jack Pine, Ontario site 1_JW_OM3H0_M2 (SPAdes) (version 2) | ecosystem: Environmental > Terrestrial > Soil > Boreal...
CCGGTGTTGATCTGCACCGCCCGGGCGCCCGTGCCGCGGATCCGCTCGGCGTCGCGCAGCGTCTCCTGGTCGCCTTCGATCACCGAGACGGCGGCGCGGCCGCGGAGCCGCTCGATGGTCCGCTCCAAGAGCGTGGTCTTGCCCGAGCCGGGCGAGGACATGAGATTGAAGGCGGCGATCCGACGGCTCGCGAACCAGGCGCGGTTGCGCTCCGCCAGGCGGCCGTTCTTCGCCAGGATATCCTGCTCGAGCAGGACCGTGCGCCCCTCCGGTTGCGCGTGCACATGAGGAACCGAGCAGCCACAGGTTGCGCACATTTCACGCCACCTCCACGGCCTTGATCTTCAGCTCCTGGCCGCTCAGGAACACCAGATCCGCGCTGCCGCAAGGACACAGGCCGATCCCGTCCTCGATCGCGAGCTCGCTCTCGCAAGCCGAACAGCGCGCTCTCGCCGGAATGGCGAGGATGTCCAGGCTCGCACCCTGCAACAGCGTCCCCTCTGCGCAGACGTCGAAACAGAACCGGATGGCGTCGGGCACGACCCCTGACAGCTTCCCGATCTCGAGCACTACCCGGGTCACGCGCCTGCCGCTGAAGCGCTGCGTCACGCTTTCCACGACGCTCTCGGTGATCGCCAGCTCGTGCATGACCCGCGTCTCGAAACCTGAGCGGCGCGGATCTGGCGCCCCGGTGGATCGCTTGTCAAGCGGATCGGACACTTGACGCCAATCCGGTGTCCGGTGTCGGCGGACAGCTCACCGGGCAGGCGTCGCCTGAAAAGCCGGCCGCCCGGCCGCGTTCGCACGCAGACCGGGCGGCGGCTTTCGGGGGAGTGCCGTCTTGCGTTAGCCGCGAACCTTCAGCTTGCCCTTGGACATCGACGAGGTCTTCTCGTACCGGAAGCCCCCCGGCCCGGTGATGGTGATCGAGAAGGTGCCGATCGCGGTCGGACCCGAGCGGTCGCAAGCCTCGACGGTGGCCGTGTACCCCGGCTTCCTGTTCACGGTCCCATCGGCGACGAAGCTGACGCACTTCGGGCCGGTGGAGTGAATCGAGCGCGCGCCACCCGTGGCGACGAACTTCATCTTCATCGCCTTGTCAGAGTATGAGAGGCGGCTCTTCTCGCCGTGGGTCCAGTTTCCGTTGAAGTGGAAGCAGTTGTGATCGTTGTCCTCGCCTTGCCCGTCATCTTCGTCGTCGCCGCCGCCGCCCGGTGGCGGGGGCGGGGTCGGTGGCAGCCCGGCTCCGACCAGGACGCCGTTGACATCGATGTTGTCGAGGACGGACAGCCCGCCGAGATCGGGGATGCCGGCCAGGGGATCCTGCCCTTCGTCAGCGACGATGGAGATGCTCTGGATCGTGTCCAGCGGATCCATCGGAGGATCTGCCAGGTCCGCCAGCGAGCCGGCCACCGGCGGCGTCCACCGCAGCCTGATCCATCCCTGGTTGACGTTGTCCAGCGTTCCATTGAAGCAGTAGAAACGGTGGGTTGAAAGGCCTGCGGCCCCTTGCGTCACCACGTTGAAGCGGGGTGAGCGCAAGCCGCAGTGTGAGCCCGCCTGGTTGAAAGCGGCATTGGAGTCAGGCTTGCGGAGGTCGTAGCCGAGCTCTGTGAGGTCGGAGACCTTCGCGCCCGCCACGCCCTGCAGATCCGCGGCCGCGTAGGGCGCAAGATCGGAGTTGATCCCCGCTGGGTACGTGCTCAGGTCGACCGTCGGGTCGCTGGACGTCGGGCCAGTTTTCACGAGGAAAAGCCCGGTGTTGAGCAGGTCTGTGGGATCGGATGAAGAAAAGCAGGAATACGCACCGGCAAGATTGGTGGGGCAGCCGACTCCCTGCTTCCACTCTGCGTAGGCCAGCGTAGGGTCGCCCACGACGGAGGGCACGACGCCCGTGAAGGGGATGGCGCTTGCGACGCTGATTCCGTTCAGACGGGTCGTGGCCATGTCAGCGGCGTGGGTGAACGAAGCCCCACCCCCGCAGGGCGATTGCGCGGCAGTGCAGGCGAGAATGGCGAAACCGGCGAGCACCAGCCGGCAGGACTGAAAATTTTTCACTGTGCTACCCCCCATCAGCCCCTCGCAGAGGTCCCGGCGTCAGGCCGGGTAGGAGCGAGCTGGCGACAAGGCGACTATCCGGCTGATGCAGCCACACTGTCAAGTTGAACCAATACTGTACGTGCGCAGCGCAGCGGCTCGCACTTCCGGGGCGCTCTGGCGCCTCGTGACCACACGGGTGAAAGACAAATAATGATCGATGGATGGACAATCTTCACAGCGGAGGGAGAGGCATTCCGTGGAGCCGTCGAGGAGGTCTGACGGCCGACCGGGTGCTCCGCTGGTCAGGGGTGTGCCTTGTTGCAGTGTTGCGGTAACGCTACAGGATCGCAGCGGGTTTTGCCTGCCGCGGCAGCGCTCCGGCTCCCCGCGAACGGTCAATTTTAGAATGAAATCCGATGTTTGATTGCTCGAGGCCGGCCGGTTTCACAAGACCCGGGTCCCCGGCACCGCGCCCGCAGGCGACTGCGGGACTGAGATCGAGCGACCGGAGCCAGGGCCAGCACCGCGCGGTCGTGCCGAAGCCTGTCCGGCAGCTCCCGGACATTCGAGGCCGGTCTCACTCGGAAGACACCGAGCGGGCTTATTGAGAGCGACCAAATCGTCCAGGCTTTATTGGTGCGAAGTCGCGCGCAACGTTGCGCCTCCACCCCTTCTCGATTCCCACCATGCCTCGATTTCCGTGGCATCGGCGTACCAGCGACCCGCAAGGCGCCTCGCCGGTAGAGACTCGCGCTCGATCCACGAGAGCAATACACGTCGGGCGTCAAGCGAGTGCGCCTGGAGACCCAGGTGATCCGCGATTTCCTTCAAACCTTGCAACATATGCCGTGACATCGTGCCCCCCCCGGGGTCGAAGCAGAAGAAACAGCGAGTAGTCAAACGCCCCGACCTCGACCAGGTCCGACTGCGAGTGCATCGATCGCCTGAGACGATTCGCACTAGAGCTAGACCATGTAGGGCAAATACACGACGCGTCCCACCCTAGTCAATTCCCGCCCGGGTGGAATCCGCTGAACCCGTCTTTTTCAATACAATACGGGCATTGGTCAGGTCGGAGGCGGCGACACCCGCACCGGCAGCTCGACGTGGAAAACGCTGCCCTCGCCGGGTTTTCCGCTGGACTCGAGCCAGATCCTCCCTCCGTGTCGCTCGACGATGCCCTTGCTGATCGCCAAGCCGAGTCCCAGCCCGCCGAAAGCGGAACCGTGTGCGCGGCCGAAGCGCTCGAACACGAGCTGTTGGTGCTCTTTGGGAATTCCCAGGCCCTGGTCCCGGACCTCGATGTGCGCTCGATTGCCCACGATCTCGGCGCTGACGTCGATGGACCCGCCATCCGGGGAATAGCGAATCGCGTTGGAGAGCAGGTTGGCGATGACCTGCTCGAGGCGATCCCGGTCGGCCGTGATCAGGAGCCTCTCGGGGGCACTGACGCGGATCGGGTGCCGGTCGCCGAGCGGCTGCATCCGGTTGCGCATCTCTTCCAGCAGCGCGGTCAGGTCGAACTCCGTGGGCTGCAGCTCGATCATTCCGGACTCCAGTCGGCTCGCCTCCAAGAGGTCGCCCACCAGCCGGCTGAGACGATCGATCTGCTGGGAGATCAGGCGCAGGGCCCGACCGGTGCCCGCGTCCGTCCGATGCTCGCCGAGCTGGTGCAACGCGAGCTGCGTCTGCGCCTTCGCGGCTGCGAGTGGCGTCTTCAGCTCGTGGATGACATCCGCGAGAAAGACGTCCTTCGCTTCGCTCTCAAACGCGCGCCGGCTGATATGCTCGCCCCGCACGTACAAGTCGCAGAACACGCGCACCTTGGCGCGCAGGATGTCCGGGTCGATGGGCTTCAGCAGGTAGTCCACGGCGCCTTGCTCGTAGCCCTTGAACACGTACGCCGTCTCCCGGCTCAGCGCGGTGATGAAGATGATCGGGATGTGCCGCGTCTGCTCGCGCTGCTTGATCAGCTCCGCGGTCTGCAGGCCGTCGAGGCGCGGCATCTGCACGTCGAGCAGGATCACCGCGAAGGTGTCGCGAAGAAGATGCATCAGCGCTTCCTCCCCGGAGCGGGCCTTCACCAGGCGCGCTCCCAGGGGCTTGAGCACCCCTTCGAGCGCGAGGAGATTCTCGGGCCGGTCGTCGACCAGCAGCACGGAGGGAACGATTCGCTCGGGGTCCTTGTTCGCCATCTTCACCGCCGGGTCCACTTCGAGAGCAGCGCCGTCAGCATCTCCGGGCCTACCGGCTTGGTGGCGAAGTCGGAGCAGCCCGCTTCCAGGCAGCGCTCGCGATCGCTGGGCAAGGCCTTGGCGGTGAGCGCGATGATCGGCAGCGACGCGTGCTCGGGCCGCCGGCGGATGCGCCGGGTCGCCTCCAGGCCGTCGATCTCCGGCATCATCACGTCCATCAGCACCAGATCGACGCGGGGGTTGGCGGCCAGCAGTTCGAAGCATTCCTGCGCGTCCTTCGCGGCGAGCACCCGGAGGCCGTAGCGCTCGAGCAGGCTGGTCACCGCGAAGAGGTTGTGCACGTCGTCGTCCACCAGCAGAACGCTGCGTCCACGCAACTCGGCTATTTTCTCCGGCGTGGGCAGCGGCGGCGGCGCCACCTTGGCCGGCGGGGCGACCACCTCCGCGCGGCTTTCCACCGGGAGCAGCGCGGGCAGATACAAGGTGAAGGTGCTGCCTTGTCCTGGAGCGCTGCGCAGCCGGATCTCGCCGCCGAGAAGCCGGGCCAGCTCGCGGCTGATGGTGAGCCCCAGCCCGGTTCCGCCGAACATCCGACTCGTCGACGCGTCGGCCTGCTGGAACGCCTCGAAGATCAGTTCGTGCTTGTCCGGCGGGATTCCGATTCCGGTGTCGGAGACCACGAACGCCAGCACCTGCGGCGCGGTGCGAAGCGCGGCGGAATCGAAGCGCGCGCCGCCCTGTTCGAGCTCAACGGCGAGGTCCACGCGCCCGCTCGAGGTGAACTTGAATGCGTTGGAGAGCAGGTTCTTGAGCACTTGCTGCAGGCGTTGCGCGTCGGTCAGGACCGTCTCCGGGACCGGGGACGAGATCGTCACCGAGAACTCGATCCCTTCCACCAGGGTCGGCCGGAACATACGCTCCAGCGTGGCGGCGACCTCTCGTGGAGCAACGGGGCCGACATCGACCTGGACCTTCCCGGCCTCGATCTTGGACAGGTCGAGGATCTGGTTGATCAGCGCGAGCAGCTCCTGCCCGCTGCATTGAATGGTCGACGCATACTCTACTTCCTCGGAATCCAGGTGACTCCGGGGATTCTCCGCCAGGAGGCGAGCAAGGATCAGGACGCTGTTCAAGGGTGTGCGCAGCTCGTGCGACATATTGGCGAGGAAATCTGACTTGTAGCGCGACACAAGCGCGAGCTGCTGCGCGTTGTCCTCCAGGTCGCGGGTCCGCCGGGCGAGCTCCGCGTTGGACAGCTTCAGCTCCTCGAGCAAGTGCTCCGTCCGGGAGGTGATCGCGATGGTGCTCAGCACGACGCCGAGTCCCTCCGCGAGCTTCTCCAGCAGGACCCGGTGGATCGGCTTGAACCCAGGCAACGATGCGAGCTCGAGCACGCCCTTTACTTCGCCTTCGAACAGCGCGGGCATCACCAGCAGGCTGCGGGGCGGCGCCTCCCCGATCCCCGACCGGATGCGGACGTAGTCGGGCGGGAGGTCGTCGACGGCCAGGATGCGCTTCTCCAGCGCGCACTGGCCCACCAGTCCTTCTCCGGGACCGAATCGTTCCCCGGCGGCCGCGCCCGGGTGGCCGTAGGCGCTGATGCGCCGCAGTGAAGGAGCGCTGCCGGGGCCCTCCGCCACGAACAGCGCCGCGTACTGGGCGGAGATCTGCGGCGCAAGCTCGCCGAGCACGATGCGCCCCAGCTCCTCGAGGCTGCGCCGTCCCTGCAGAAGACCCGAGAGCCGGGCGAGATTCGTGTTCAGCCAGTCCTGTGCCTCGTTGGCCTGCGTGCTCTCGCGCAGGTCGACGATCATCTCGTTGATGCTGTCCGTCAGATCCTTCCAGCTGCCCGCGACTCCCGGCACGTTTGCCTGGCCGCCCAGCTTTCCCTGAGAGCCGACCTCGCGCGTGACGCGAACCACCTCGGCCGTGAACGCCCGGAGCTGATCGACCATCGCGTTGACCGTGGTCTTCAGCTCGCGGATCTCGCCGCGCGCGGGCACCGTGATCTTGCGCGACAGCTCGCCGTTCGCCACCGCGGTGGTCACCAGGGCGATGTTTCGCACCTGCGAGGTCAGGTTTCCGGCGAGCATGTTCACGCTCTCGGTCAGGTCTTTCCAGGTGCCCGCCACGCCCGGCACCTGCGCCTGGCCCCCGAGCTTTCCTTCGCTGCCCACCTCGCGCGCGACCCGCGTCACTTCGGCGGCGAAGGCACGGAGCTGATCCACCATCTCGTTGACCGTCTCCTTCAGCTCCAGGATCTCGCCCTGAGCTGGAACGGTGATCTTCCGCGAGAGATCGCCGCGGGCTACGGCGGTGGTCACCAGCGCGATGTTGCGCACCTGATCGGTCAGGTTGCGCGCCAGCACGTTCACGTTGTCGGTGAGATCCTTCCAGACACCCGCGACGCCGCGCACGTCGGCCTGTGCGCCCAGCCTTCCTTCGGTGCCGACCTCCCTGGCCACCCGGGTCACCTCGGAAGCGAAGGAGCGGAGCTGGTCCACCATGGTGTTGATCGTGTTCTTCAGCGCCAGCACTTCTCCGCGCACGTCGACGGTGATCTCTTGAGAGAGATCGCCGTTGGCGACGGCCGTGGTCACCTTGGCGATGTTGCGCACCTGATCGGTGAGGTTCCCCGCCAGGATGTTCACGTTGTCGGTCAGATCCTTCCAGGTGCCGCTCACGCCCTTCACGTCGGCCTGCCCGCCCAGCTTGCCTTCCGTTCCCACCTCGCGCGCGACGCGGGTCACCTCACCGGCGAACGAGCGGAGCTGGTCCACCATCTCGTTCACGGTCTCCTTCAGCTCCAGGATTTCGCCCTGGGCCGGGACGGTGATCTTGCGCGACAGGTCTCCGCGCGCGACCGCGGTGGTCACCTCGGCGATGTTGCGCACCTGCGCGGTCAGGTTGTTCGCGAGGAGATTGACGTTGTCCGTGAGGTCCTTCCAGGTGCCCGCCACTCCCGGCACCTCCGCCTGGGCACCCAGCTTGCCCTCCACGCCGACGGTGCGCGCGACGCTGGTGACCTGCTGTGCGAAGATCGACAGCGTGCGGGTCATGCTGTTGAGCGTTTCACCCAGCGCGGCGATCTCGCCCTGCGCGTTCACTTGCAGCTTCTCGCTCAGCTCACCGTTGGCCACCGCGGTGACCACCTTCACGATGCTGCGGACCTGCGTGGTGAGGTTCGAGGCCATGAAGTTCACGTTGTCGGTCAGGTCCTTCCACACGCCCGACACGCCCTTCACGTCGGCCTGGCCGCCCAGCTTGCCTTCGGTGCCCACCTCGCGGGCCACGCGCGTGACCTCGGCGGCGAAGGCCCGAAGCTGGTCGACCATCTCGTTGACGGTCTCCTTCAGCTCGAGAATTTCCCCTTGGGCCGGCACGGTGATCTTCCGCGACAGGTCGCCTCGCGCGACCGCGGTCGTCACGAGCGCGATGTTCCGGACCTGGGAGGTGAGGTTGGCCGCGAGCAGGTTCACGGCCTGGACCAGCTCCCTCCACGCGCCACTGGCGCCGGGCACCTGCGCCTGTCCGCCCAGCCGCCCGGCGGTCCCGACTTCGCCGGCGATGCGGATCACCTCCGTCCGGATGGCGCGGAGCCTCGAGACCAGCGCGTTCATGCTGCGCGCGACCCGCAAAGCCTGGCCGCGCAGCGGGGCACCGTCCGGAGCATCCAGCGGCATGGTGCGCCCGAGCTCGCCTTGCTCCAGCGCATGGGCGACCGCGGCGGTTTCCCCGGCGTGCCAGGTGAGCTGGTCGAGCAGATCGTTCACCGCGCCGAGCGCGTCCGCGTACTGGCCGGGAAGAAGCGAAGCATCGGCTCGCTCCGAGAGCCTCCCCTCGACCCCGACCCGCCGGCAGACGCGGTGCAGCTCGCGGGCAAGGCGCGTGTTGCGTGAGATCAGGCGTTCCGCGGCGCTTGCGATGCGGGCAAGTGGATGAGCCGGGTCCAGCCGCGGCCGGGCGCGGAAATCGCCCTCGGCGGCGGCCTCGAGCGCCCGGACGATCCGATCGATGTCGGCTTGGAGGGAGCGCGCCCGCGGCAACGGCCGCGCACCAGCAGGGACTGCCTCGAGTGATTCCACAGCTCCTCCGGGCGGACACGCCGCGTCGGGTGTAGTGTGGTACCGATGCAATCCGACCGCACCGCAGGCGATGCGTCTCCGCTCGCCGGTTTTCTTCGCATGCGCGTAGAGCGCGTGCTGGCAACCTTTCAGGCAGCCGCCGTCCCGCCCGCCGCGAGCCTGGAAAGAGGGGCCCTGGAGCGCTTTCTCCAGGCACTGGATGACCTGGCCGCGGCGGCGGACGCGCTCACCCCATCCAGCCGCAAGCTCGCTGCCGTATCCGACCACGCGGTCGCGACGATACTCGTCGCTGCCGCCGATTCGCTGGCGGACGCGGTGCGCCGGAACGTTGGTCCGGGGTACCGGGTCGTCATCGCTCCCGCCCGGGAGCGCGTCGCTCGGGAGGCGCTGGAGCTGCGGCCCGCCGTGATCGTGGGATCCGGAGCTGCCGGGCAGGAGCTCGTCGGCCGCGTGCACGCCCTTCAGCCTGGCATCCCCGCCATCCTGACAGCGTCGGACTCCGAGGTGCCGGCGCTTCTCGAGGCGTTCGCCTCCGATCCGGTGATCGTCCTGAAGAGTCCCAGCCCCGAGCAGCTCGGCTTGACGGTCCGGGCGCTCCTCTCCACGGCCGGAAGCTCCAAACCGCCTGGATCGACTCAGGCCTCCGCTGGAAGGGGCCCCGGCGAACAGCAGCTCGAGCCTCGTTCCTACGCGCATCTGGCGGGGCTCCTGCCGCGCGCGCTCGAGCGGTCGGTTCGCTTCGACGTCGGCGCTGCGGTGATTGCGCGACCCGGGACCGATCCCGTGGTCGACGTTCACGCCGCCACCTCAGAGTGCTCCGACCAGACGCTGGAGCTCGTGCGGCAAAGAGCGCTGGCGCTGTTCAAGCTGATCGTCGGGGGGGTCCGCAGCGAAGAGGACTTCCTGGGACAGGCAGGGCAATTCCCGCTGCGCTCCTCCATGTACTTCCCGCTCGCCAGCGAGGGGGGAGTCGTGGGGCTGACGTACCTTGCCTCGTTCCGGGAATCCGCCTTCTCCCCGGAGGACGAGCGCGTCCTCGCTGAGCTGGCCTCGCACGCCTCCGGCGCCTACCGGCGGCTCGAATCCTCGGTGCACCGGCTGCGGCTCAGTCCCCGCCAGTCGCAAGTGCTCGCACTGATCGCGTCGGGGCTCTCGGACAAGGAAGTCGCCTCGCGCCTGGGCGTCGCGCACCGCACCGTGCGGACCCACGTGGATCGCCTCCTCCGCGAGCACGGGCTGCGGAGCCGGACGGAAGCCGTAGCAGCCTGGCTGCGCGGCCAGCAGGGCTGACCTCAAAGTTGACGGCGCGCGCTCTGCGCCTGCGTCGCAACGGGCGCTCGTTCCGCTGCTGCCTGTCGAGCGGCAATCGCTGCGGGTGCCCTGGAGCGCACGTTGCGGCGCTACCTCGCTTCGGTAATTGGTTCCTGATCGCGTAATCCGGCTTGGATCGGCCATCCGCGGCTATTTATCCGAACCGGAGGCCCCGCGAATTGCGGAAATAACGGAATTCGCCGCGCCGGCTTGGGAGATGGAGGCCCGCAGTGCGTGCCGCAGCCGAGCCCACTTCGGTAACTTCTCCCGAGGTGTATTTTGGCGATGGCGGCATATTTGTAAGGGATCTGACCTACATCTCTCGACGGATGTCGCGGCTCCCCGAATGGAAGCCCTGATTTCCTCCTGGTTTCCCTCTGAAGAGCGGTCCTACACCGTCATTCCGACCGACACGGTACGGTCGTTGCACTGGTCCGCTCCGTCGCACCTCTGCCAGGAGAGTCGAGCACGTCGCAGGCCCCAGGAGTTGAAAGCAGGAATCGAATTCGCAGAGAGGCAGTGCCGATGAAGCAGAACTGATCGGGTCGTCCAACAGCGCGCGGAACTCCAAGCCAATGGCGCGATGGTCTCGTCGCGGCAGGCGGCTTGGTGCGCCCTTTTGCCGATTGATCAACCTTTTCCAACTATCGAGGTATCGCCATGATCGCAATGCTCGGTCTGATCGCATTGGGCGGCATCCTGCCGGGAGGGTCCCCGCCGCCTGGAAACGAGCCGCCGGATTTCCAGGTCGTGCCGTTCGAGATGAACGACCCCAACAGCTACGTCGCAGCGTTTTGGAGAAAGGGCCTCGGCTGTCCGGGCAGCGCCGGCGATCTGCTCTACGTCTGCACTCCCGCCGACCTCGACGACGGGACGAACCAGGGCCTGGTGCTCGCGAAGAGTGGACCTTCCCTGGAGCCTGGCCAGGCCGGAGCCACACTGACCGGGCTTGAAGGTCAGCTGATCACCGTCACCAACGTCGCGTTGCCCATGTTCGGCTACGATCTTCGGAAGGAGCTTGCCTTCGGAGCCCCGAGCGGATCGCCTGTCGGCTCGCATTGCGGCAATCCCGATCCCACCGCGGCCCTGGGCACCGAAGGCTCGCCGCGGTTCGAGATCGAGGCCGTCGACTGTGTGACCCTGGTCAAGACGACGCACACCATCGTCTGCGGCACCCCTTCCCTGCTCGACACCGCACTCGGCGCGCCGGCCCAGGGCTGGAGCCGGCTGCGCTGGAGCCCTGCCGAAGCAGTGCCGCCGATGACGCCCGGCGAGAAGATCACCGGGGTCAAGATCTTCTTCGACACCGGACCCGACCCGGCCGACGCTACCCTGGACAACTTCGGCCTCGCCGTCCTCGACAACATCTTCGCCTTCAACAACATGGTCGGCACCGGGCAAGCGCACCCGACCCGGCCGCCCGACGAGGATCACGGCTGGGGTGAGGACAAGGACCACGACACCTGCCAGCACCGCCACAGCGATTCGCACCCTGAGCGGAATCGCGTGGACTACTCCGATCGCTCGAAGAACACGCGGATGCGCAGCTCGAACATCCGCTCGGCCTCATACGCGGGGTCGTGCGTGAACCTGGCCGGCGACGGGCTGGTCAATGGGAAACCCGGGTACACGTACACGTATCAGGCCTGCGATCTCTCCACCGCTCCGGTTGCGGGAATCGGGACCTTCTCCATGTCGATCGTGGGGCCGGCGGGCTACCGGTACCAGAAGGCCGGCACGTTCACCTCCGGGTACGTCCACAACTCGCGCTAGCACCGGCATGAACGGATTTCAGGAAGGGCCCAAGCGAAGGACGGGCCCTTGCTGATTTTTCGTGGCCGAGGAGGACGCTGTGTCACCGCACGTTCTGCAAGGGTTGAGGGAGATCGGCGACCACCTGGGGTTGCAGCAGGCCGTGGGCGCGCGCCGCCTGGTGCTCTCCTGGATCGCCCGCGAAGGCTTGCCCGCCGCACGGCTCGGACGGCGTTGGTACGCTGACGCCGATCAACTCGAGGCATGGTGGGCGTCGCGACGCGCGTCGACGGTGCAGCTCTTGTCGAGACGGCGCGGAGGAGGGTGAGATGCTACACAAGAACGCGCTCACGACCGGAACTGCCGAATGACCACGCTCATGCGTAGCCCCTAAGCCACCTCCGGTGGCCGGGGCTATGGCAAGTGCCACTCCGGGGCCGAGTCGCTTCCGTCGAGCCGAACCAGATGGCATCCCTTGGACAGGTACCGTTGGCCCGGCCCGAAGCTGAGCCGCGGATACAGGCTGGAGAAGGACTCGAATCCAGAAAAGTGGTCCATCACCTCGAGCATGTAGTCGCGGTAGAAGTTCTTGTTCACGTGCATCACGCCCTCGTTCAGGAGCGTCATCGTGAAGAAGGTCTGGTCTGCGATGCGGCGCTCAGACCCTTTTGCCGGCGGAAGGCCCTGGCCGGTCATCCATCCCGAGACGCGGAGGAAGCGCTGGCTCGCCTCGCCGGGCAACGCGTACGGATGGGCCACGAACACGTTCGATGCGACCAGCGCGGGGAGGGCGAAGTCGGCGCCGAGCAGAGTCGAGGACAAATAGACGCGAGCTCCTTCCAGGGAAGAGAGCTGCAAGGCGCCCACCTCGTCACGGTTGAGCCAGAGCACCACAGCCGTGGCGCGCTGATCCGCGGCGTGTTGCCGGAGTTGCCCGGACGTGAGGGATGCTGAAGCGGGGAGCGTGAGGTCGGCGGGAGCGGCGCGACCCGCGGAGCGCAACGCGGCCGCCAGCGCCAGGGCAGCGCGTTCCCCGGCACCTCCGGCGCGGAAGACCTGGAGGACCTTCTGCGGTTCCGGCAGCGGTGGAAGGTGCATGGCGATCGCCTGCGCCTCGAGCACGGCGCCGCGCGAGAAGTAGAGGGAGTAGTAGTCCTCGCCGGCGTCCGGCGGAGTCTCGAGGTTGGGGAGCAGGCAGGGAATGCGCTGCGACTCGCAGAAGCGATGGACGGGTCCCCACTCGTCGCCCCCCAGGCCGCTCACGAGCGCGAACACCGGTTGCTCGCGATAGCGGGACTCGAGTTGCCGCTTCCAGGTCAAAGGCGGCCCCTCCAGCTCCCAGACGTGGAGCACCCACTGCCCGAAATATTCGGGCCAGCTCGCGATGTGTCTCGCCCGGCGGTCCCGCGACGTCCCATTCTTCGCGCGGAGAAAGCCGCGGATGACGCCGAGCATGGTTTCGCGTGCCTGCGGCGCGACGCCGGGCGCCACCACGGTCGCGAAGTGGATTTCGTCCATCGTCGCACCGGGTGAGGGCGCCGCCGAGAGAGTTCGCAGATACTCCAGCAGCGCAGTCATGTCGGCGTCGCCGATCCGGTAACGCGGCATCAGCCTGTCCAGCTGGTTTCCGCCGGAGTCGATGCCGTCACGGATCGCGCGGGCCAAGGCCGCTTCGGTATAAGGCGGGCGTGGCCTGGATTTCAGCTTGCGAGAGGCATCCAGGTAAGGGGGGATGACCGGAGGGGCCAGCCTCGCGCCCTCGACGGAGCCCATTCCGCTCCTGCCGTGGCAAGCGACGCAGCTGAATTGCGCGCCGCTGACGGTGACGTCTCCCTGCACGACCGCCTCGAGCGTTGCGCCGGAGAGCAGCTTTCCCTCGCGGTAGAGCGTTTCACCCGCCGCGATGCGCTTCTGGCCGCGGCTGTCGCCGATCCTCAGGGTCAGCATCACGACGAGCCCCAGGACGAGGGCCAGGGCACCCGCGCCGAGCCAGAGCAACGCCCTCTTCCGGGACAAGGCGCTACTTCTCCGCCCGCAGCCCGCGAAGCTCGCCGGCGAGCGTGTCGGCGCTCGCGAACCCCTCGATCCGGATCCAGTCCTTGCCGTTGGCGGGGCGGAGCAGCGTGATCGGCCGGTGGTTGGCCTTATCGCCGGCGAACGCCCCGAAGGCGGTCAGCACCGAGCGGATGTCGTCGGCGCTGCCGGTGTAGAACGTCCAGTCCGGGGGGGCCCCGAAACGGTTGGCGTACATCTTGAGCGTCGCGGGCCGGTCGTGGGCCGGGTCGATGGAGATGGAGACCATGCGCAGGCCCTGCACGTCGCTGCCCAGCTTGGCGCGGACAGTCGAAAACGTCGCGGACATGACCGGGCAGATGGTGGTGCAGGTCGTAAATACGAAATTCAGGGCGACGGCCGTGTCGGAGGGCAGCACCGCCTGCAGGGGAACGCGGCGGCCGTCCTGATCGACCAGCGTGACTTCCGGAAGAGGGTACTGGTGCACCGACCGCAGATAGCGGGCGTTCCCATCCTGCTTTTGCGAAGCTTGCGCGGCGCAGTGCTCGCCGTGCGTGGCGTCCGAAGCGTGGGCCGCAAACGCGGCCGCCACGAGGAACGCCGATGACCATCGAAGATGATTGAGCCGGGGCATGAACCACCGTCCTCCCTCTCGCGGATGAGCGTCAAAGACCATTGCAACCCTGGAGTCCCTTGACGGCGGCGTATGCCGCGCAAATGTCGACCAGGCCGTACCCGGATACATCGTCGGGTCCCGGAGGACCCACGTCCCTTGCCGAAGCCCGCAGCGCCAGTTCCAGAGAGCCGACCGTCAATCCTGGAGCGGCAGCGTACAGCAAGGCGGCGGCCCCAGCGAGATGGGGCGCCGCGTAGGAAGTTCCCGAGAAGGTGTTGTACTGGGGCACCCCAGCGAGCGAAATGTCCGCTGTCCGGACGTTGACGCCTGGCGCGACCAGATCCGGAAACAAGCCGCCGGTGCACGCCGAAGGACCCCGGCTGCTCGCAGAGGCGATCTCGTTCGCGCTGTCGATGGCGCCCGCCGAGAACGCGGAGTTGGCGGGGCTCATGCTCGAGAGGGGCTGCGGGCCCGAGTTCCCCGCGGCGAACACGACCATGATCTCCGCGGCCTTCAGCGCCTCCAGATCGCGCTGGAAGGTCAGGTCGCAGCCATTCGCGTTTCCGATCCCCCAGGAAGCATTGACGACGTCCGGAGCGTCGGGCGTGTCAGGGTTCCCATCCGGATCGAGAAGCCACTGGAAGGCCTGGTGGATGACGCTGGCGGTGGTGTTTCCCTTGTCGTCGTAGATCTTGGCCGCAATCCATTGCGCCTCGGGCGCGACTCCAATGGGGGAACCGCTGGCGTCGCCGCCGACGATGATTCCCATGGTCTGGGTCCCGTGACCGATTGGGTCGTAGGGCGCGGTGGAGTGCCGGAACGGATCGAACCAGCTATCGGCTCCCCCTCGCCACCTCGCCGTGAGATCGGCGTGGACCAGGTCGACCCCGGTGTCCAGGTTGGCCACCACCACTCCCGCCCCCTTGAACCCCAGCTTCCACAACTCAGGCGCATGGATGGCAGCGAGGCTCCAGCCGGGAGCGTCCGGCACCCCGGAGGTCACCGGCGGCGCCGTCTGCGGCGAATCGAGAGCGATGCTTTCCACGCCAGGAACCTGCAACAGCTCGGGGATCAGCTCCGACCGGACCGTGACCGCGATGCCGTTGATGATCGGCAGGAACACCATCTCCCTGCCACCCTTCTGCTGCAGCAGGGCGCGAAAGGGTGGCTGGGTCGCATTCGCCTTCTCGGTGAGCGCTCTGGCGATGCGGGACCGCCGCGACTGCTTGTCCTGGATGACGAACGAGGTCAGGTCGACCCTGTCGGTGAGCGTGATGATGATCCTCAGCTCGGCAGGCGGAGGCTTGGGGTCCGCGCCTCTGCAGGCACCCAGGGTCGCCAGGAGTGCGAAGGAAATCGGAAGATGCCGGCCAGGGCGGTTGGCGAATCGTCGGTGCCTCATTCGCCCGTCAGTCCACGGCCAGGATTCCCGCCTTGCATTCGCCCATGACGACCGCGACGTTGCTTCCCTTGCTCAGCGCCCGCGCAGGGTTGGAAAACAGGACGTAATATTCCTTCCCGTTCTGGGGAGGGTTTCTCGGGCTGGCGCGGAGAGCACCGAGCTTGGTGTCCTCGGGCATCAGCAGCCGGCCGCCCGTGGCCTGGTCCACCAGATAGGGTTTGACCTTCTTGTCGAAGAGGGGCCGCGCCTTCTCCTGCTCGACCACCCTGTACCGGAAGTAGAGCAGATATCCCTCCGAGGCGCTGCGGATGGAAAGCGGATGGATGCCGCACGACGCCTCGGGGGAATCGTCTTTCGCCAGCCGCACCTGCGCGAACGACGCGAACCCCACGATGGCCAGCACCACCGCCAGGATGCCGCCTTTCAGCGGCAGGGAAAAGCGAGGGCCGTTCGTCGCTCGCACGGATCTCTCCTAGGTTCCGCTCAACGACACGTTGATGAAGGGCGTCGCCGGATCGTTGGTGGTGAGCTGCAGCGTGGCCGTCTTGGTCCCTGTCGAAGTCGGGGTGAAGGTCACGGTCAGCGTCTGGAGAGTTCCGGCGGTCAGCGAGAACGCAGTCTGCGGGCTGACCGAAAACATCGAGGGATTGGCGCCGAGCATCTGCACCGATGCGATTCCCCGGGTCGCCAGGCCATTGTTCAGGATGTTGACCGTCCGGGTCCGCGTGGCGGATGAGAAGGTCAATGACGTGAGCGAGCTCTGCAGCACCTGCGTGCTGTTGGGTACCCCGGTCACCGGCAGGTAAGCGAGCATGCCTCCCGGGCGTGTGCCGGCGTTGGTCAGATTGAGCCGCCGGTCATGAAGCACCAGATCGCCCGGTGGCGCAGCCGGGGTGTTGATGATGGCATCGGTCGTCTTTCCGGCTGGAAGCAGCACGGAGTACTGGTTCCGCGGTGCCGCGGTGGTCACGCCGGTTGGCGAAGTGACCGAGATGAAGTTGCCGTCTTCGGCGATGATCTGCATGTACGCGCCGCCGGTCAGCACGATGTTGCTGTTGACGTTGGTCGGGCCCTGGACCACCGGCGCCTTGGTCTGGAGTCCGGCGTTCAGGAAACGGATGAGGAACTTGCCGTTGGCCGCTGCTCCCTTGAGCGGCGGTGAATCCACGGTGTAGGGCCGGCCATTGATGAGGAAAAAGGCGGGGTGGTAATTGATGGCGCTGGTTCGCCAGTCCGGCACATTCGGGTTCGGAACCGGACCGTAATGGCCCTGCTCGATGGCGGCATGGAAATCCGGGTCGATCTCGCTGAACACCAGGGTCGTTTCGCTGGTGAAAGAGCTCAGCGGATCCCCGTATGCCTGGTTCGCGACGCCCGCGGGATAGACGCGAAGCGATCCGTACAGCCCCATCTGCATCTGCACGGCTGGGTGCGTGCCGCTGTGGTACAGATAAGTTCCGGCCCTCAGATTGGGAAAGCTGTAGTGCCTGACCGTGAGGTTGTCGGCCGGCGTCTCCTGGTTGAACGATCGCACGCGCGAGCGATAGTCATTGGCATTCCTCGCCCCAGAGGTGACGGTGCCGGCGGCGGGATCGAACCAGACCGGGTTCAGCGGCGTCACCTGGCCGGGGATGATCAGCGAGACGGGCTCGGTATACGGACCTCTCAGGTTGTTTCGGACGTGAAGGGTCAGGGTGCTCCCTTCGGTCGCCATGAGCGCCGGGCCGGGGACCTGTGGTCCGTACCCGGGCAGGGGCGTGAAGCTCGAGTCGGTGATCACGAAACCCCACATCGTGATGGCCGTGGGGTTGTCGAAGGCGTTGGGAGGGATGATGAACGTTTCCGCCCTCAGGTACACGTCGGTCGCCGGCGCGGTCGCGACGTAAGGGGGCGTCGTCGGATAGGGCGCCGTCGCCACTCCCGGGCGCGGTCGCTGGACGGACAGCTCCGCAGGCTGCTGGCAGGCACCAGCGACGGCCAGGGTTGCCAGGAGGAGTCCCGGGATGCGGAAGGTCTTCAGCCAGGTTCCGATGCGCATGGCGGTCTCGCCTCTACGGCACCGGCACGATGAGGGCCATCGCCGCCATCCCGCCGATGAAGATGTTGTTGGTGGTCAGCTCGCGCTCGGCATGGGAGTGCCACATGAACGAGATGCCGCCCACGTTGTTGAGCTGGGTCTGGGCCGCAGGGTTGATGGGCGGCACGTCGCCGGGAACGCCAAGGAATGGCGTACCGCCCCACATCCCGCCGCCGAGCACGCCGAAGGTCAGGTCGCTCTGCGTGGGCAGCGAGACCGGGATCGCCTTGGTGTGATCGGGGCAGTACTCGTGCGTGGTCGGGTCGAACCCTGCCGAGGGCGCATTCGCGATACCGTTGCAGGTGTGCGGCTTCACGTCGTTCGTGCCGTAGACGTCCCAGCCCAGCTTCGCGCCAGTCCAGGGGCCCCAGATGGCATCCGCCGTTTCGCCGGGAACGACGGTGGTGGTGTAGTCCGAGATGGCCAGCTCGGCCGCGGTCCCGGAAGGTGTCTTCAACAAGCGCCCGTCGCGCGCGATCAGCAGATGGTTCTGGCCATGCGTGTGGAAGGGATGGAGGTCCGACCCTGCGGAGACCCAGCGGATGAGGATCTTTTCGTTCGGATGGATGACCGGAGCGCAGTTGTACGGCTGCGTGGGGAGATGGCCGACGTTCGCATCGGTCAGCGTGTCGGGGAAGTTGCGGCCGTTGATGAACCAGTCGACCGGATGCCGCTTGCTCGTGTCCACCTGAAGGTTGCCGAACGAGACCTGCTGGTGGATGTCGAAGTCGGCCTCCGATACGAGGAACAGGTACTCCTGGTCGAATGCAGTCGACGCGTCCTCGTACGCCCGATTGGGCCCCGCGACCGGACGGACGATCAACGTGCCGACCAGACCCATCTCGACCTCGAGGTCGGGGCGGGTTCCGCTGTAATAGATGTAAGTCCCGGGCTGGGGGGCGACGAAGTTGTACAAGACGGTGCAGGTGACGGTCGGCGTGGGCGTGCAAGGGGCGGCAGGGACCTCCCGGGTGAGCAACCCCTGGGCGCCCCCTGATGCACGGACGTTGGGCTGGCCGGGAAAGACCATCGAGACCGGGACGGGGAGCTCATTCCTGAGATTGATCCTGACGGTGGCGCCCGCATTCACGATGATCGTCGGACCCGGGTACTGCATCCGGCCCGGATCGTTCGCGTAGCCCCACATCCACATGCTGTCGCCGTCGGAGGTGGAGATGGCGTCCGCCTTCGCCGTCAGGTTGAAGGTGTTGGTCGGGCTGGTGATTCCTAGCACCTCCGCGTCCGCCACCGGAGGAAATGCCGCGATCGCGGCGGCGAGGAACACGGCAATCCGGATCGTCGTTCTCATGGACCGTCTCCTCGCATCAGGGG
>Ga0209217_1000099_pt1 | contig 18799 bp, 22 predicted proteins | sample JacPinW_OM3H0_M2_FD_187957 | JGI IMG/M metagenome (GOLD analysis project Ga0209217, IMG submission 187957) | Forest soil microbial communities from Algoma, Ontario, Canada - Jack Pine, Ontario site 1_JW_OM3H0_M2 (SPAdes) (version 2) | ecosystem: Environmental > Terrestrial > Soil > Boreal...
CCCGTGCCGCACGGCTGACAATTGTCCCGAGCTCCGCCGGCTCGTAGAACACCAGACGCAGCGGAATGCCGAAACGCTCCCGCAGCGGCCGTGTGATCAGACCCGAACGCGTTGTCGCGCCGATCAGCGTGAAAGGCGCCAGACGATAGCGGATCGATCGCGCTCCGGGTCCCTGACCGATAATCAGATCGATCTGGTAGTCCTCCATCGCGGGGTAGAGGTACTCCTCGGCCGCCGGCGGCAGGCGGTGGATCTCGTCGATGAAGAGCACCTCGCGGGGTGCGAGCTTGCTGAGCATGGCGACAAGATCGGCGGCGCGCTGAATCACCGGGCCTGCGGTGGCATGGAAGTCGACGCCCATCTCGCGGGCGACGATTTGCGCGAGCGTCGTTTTTCCGAGCCCAGGGGGGCCAAAGAAAAGGATGTGGTCGAGCGCTTCACCGCGGCTCTTCGCGGCCTCGATAAAGACGCGCAAGTTGTCGCGCAGCTGATGCTGACCGACGAATTCATCGAGGATGGCGGGTCGCACAGAGCTTTCGGGAGCGTCTTGTTCGGCTTGCTGCGGGGCGACAACACGTGGAGCGACGTCGTTCATCGCGCGAGTTCCTCCAGGCCCGCTTTGATCAGCATATCGGCGCCCGCCTCACTGCCGAGCCGACGGGCCGCGGCGGCGATTGCGCCCAGCGCCTCAGTACGGCCGACCCCGAGGTTCTCAAGCGCCGAGATCGCATCGGCGGTGACCCCTCGGCCGTTTGGCGGGTCACTGCGTGGCGCAGCCGACGGCGACCCCGCCGGGGCCGCGACGCTGCTGATCTTGTCCCGTAATTCATTGACGATGCGGGCGGCGAGCCGCGGCCCAACTCCCTCGGCTTGCGCCAGCGCCGGCTTGTCCTGAGCCAAGATCGCGAGCCCGAGCGTCTCCGGCGCCACGGCCGAGAGAATCGAGAGGGCCAGTCGCGCGCCGACGCCCTGAACCGTCGTCAACAGGCGAAACCAATCGCGTTCGGCGGCGTCGATGAACCCGTATAGGTGGATGTGGTCCTCGCGGACATGCGTCTCGATCAGCAGCCGCACCGGCGAACCGGGGGGCGGCAAGCGGCCGATCGTTCGGGTAGAGCAGAAGGCGAGGTAACCGACACCGTTGACATCGATGACGGCCGCATCCGGCTCTATCTGCTCGACGACCCCGGCGAGCTTGGCGATCATGGGCGCGTACCCAAGAGCCGCCGGACCGCGGCGTGCTGCGCATGGCAGATCGCCACGGCGAGGGCATCGGCGGCATCCGGTTGACTGCCGTCGCAGCCGGACAACAGCCGCCCCACCATCAGTTGCACTTGCGATTTCTCAGCGTGACCGGCGCCCACGACCGCCTTTTTGACGAGGTTGGCAGAGTATTCCGCTACCGGCAGCCCGCGTTCCGCCGGCGCCAGAAGCACCACCCCGCGGGCAACGCCCAGCTTCAGTGTCGAGGCCGGGTTACGGTTGACAAAAGTTTCCTCGACTGCGGCCTCATCCGGCTGAAACTGCTCGAGCACCGAGGTGATCTGGCGGAACAGCGAGACCAGCCGCATCGCCAGGGGCTGGTCGGTCGCGGCGTGCACGACACCATCGGCGACGTGAGTAAGGCGGTTGCCGGCGACGTCGATCACCCCCCAGCCCGTGTGCCGCAGCCCGGGATCGAGCCCCAAAACACGCATCGAGGTTCGGTGCCGACCCGGCGAAGGTTCAGGCACCGAGCCGTGCCATCACGTCTTCCCCCACTTCGAAATTGGCGTAGACGTTCTGGACATCGTCGCTGTCCTCGAGCGTCTCGAGCAGCTTGAACAGGGTCGTCGCGGTCTCCTCGTCGATCGGCGCGGTCGTCCTCGGGCGCCAGACGAGGTGCGCCGAGCCGGCCGGCCCAAACTGGCCTTCCAGCGCATCGCGCACGGCGTTCAGATCTTCGGGCGCACAAGTCACGACGTGCTGGCCGGCCTCGCTCTCGACGTTTTCCGCGCCGGTCTCGATGACCGCTTCGAACATGTCGTCGGCGCTCGCCGCCGCCGCCGGGTAGGAGATCTCGCCGACGCGCTCGAACATGAAGCTGACACTGTTGGTCTCGCCCAGCGCACCGCCCGCTTTGGCAAAGGCGGCGCGGACCTCGCTCGCGGTGCGGTTCCGGTTGTCCGTCAACGCTTCGATCATGACGGCGACCCCGCCCGGACCGTAGCCTTCGTAGCGCACCTCGTCGTAGGCCTCGCCCGCCTCACCCCCGGAGCCGCGGCGAATCGCCCGCTCGACCGTGTCTCTCGGCATATTGGCCTGGCGCGCGGCGAGAACCGCCGCACGCAGGCGCGGGTTCGCCGCCGGGTCGGGCAGGCCGGAACGGGCGGCTGTAACGAGTTCCCGGATGATCTTGGTGAAGACCTTGGCGCGCTTTTTGTCCTGCGCACCCTTCCGGTACATGATGTTCTTGAATTGCGAATGGCCAGCCATCGATTTCTACGCCGCTTCCCGTCGGCATTCGGCCGGACGCTTGTGGGGCGTCGGGGCTAACAATCCAATATGGCAGGATTGGGGCATCTCGGGGCGCCGCCGGCTGCGGTTTTGCGGCGCCGTTGTTGCGCCGGGGACGGCTTCAGCGTCGGGGCAAACGCTCGGCGAGGCGACCGCCGATTCGCACCGGCTCGACCGCCTGCGCAAGACCGGTGCGATCGTCGGTCGCCAGCAGAATACCGCACAAGGTCCCTTCGCCATCGGCCGGTTGCGGGCGCTCACCCGGCATCTTGGTCACAAAGCGCCTTACCGCCGGCTCCTTTTGCATGCCGATAACCGAATCATAGTCGCCGCACATTCCAGCATCGGTCTGATAGGCGGTGCCGCCCGGCAGGATCTGCGCGTCGGCGGTCGGCACATGACAATGCGTCCCGAACACCGCCGAGACGCGCCCGTCGGCGAAATGGCCGAGCGCCATCTTCTCGCTCGACGCTTCGGCATGAAAATCGACCAGGATCGCCGCGACATCCTCGCCTAGCCGATATTCGCCAAGGATATCGTCGAGCCGGGCGAACGGGTCGTCGAGCGCATCCATGAAAAGCCGGCCCATCAGGTTGATGACGAGGACGCTCTGCCCGCCGACGCCATGCACTCGCCAGCCGGCACCCGGCGTGCCCTTCGGGAAGTTTGCCGGCCGCAGGAGGCAAGGATCGCGGTCGATATAAGGGATGATCTGACGCTGATCCCAGACGTGGTTGCCGGAGGTCAGGACGTCGACACCGCAGTCATAGAGTTCGCCGCAAAGGCGCTCGGTCAACCCGAACCCTGCCGCCGCGTTTTCGGCGTTGACGACGACAAGGTCGATCGCGAGCTCCTGCCGCAGGCTCGGCACGTGCCTTCTCACGGCATCCCTGCCCGAGCGGCCGACCACATCTCCACAGAGTAGAATGTTCACAGTGCTGGGCTCCCCGCTCGCCATCGATGCCAGGCCAAACGCGCTCCCGGGGCTGCGGCGCGGGGTGAAGCCGCCTCGGCCGTCGGCATGCAAACCCTCCGTGGCCCGCCGTAGCAGGTGGGCGCCATGTGTCGAAACCACGGCCTCGACAGAGACGGCTCCCAAGAGGTAGGAATCGGCCCCGGGGTTATGTGCGGCCTAACGCACCGCGCAGCCCCACCCCGCTTGATCAAAGCTAGGACGTCTCCAGCCGCGCCGCAATAGCCTCGACCCGCTGTGCGAGGCCGTGGATGCCGTTCGCCGCGGCGTCCACGGCAGTGCCGGTTGCGGCGTCATGCGCCCCGCTGCGTTCGAGCCGCAATGCCTCGTTCGCGTCGGCCAGCTCGTCGGCAATGACGAGTGCCGCGAGCAGCAGCAGTCGCGCCTCACCGACCTGCCCGACGCTCCGCACGAATTCTGCAACCTTGGCGTCGACATATTCGCCGAGGCGGCGGATGCGCGCCTCTTGCCCGTCATCACAGGTGACCGCGAACGGTCGGCCATTGACCATCAGGCTGATCTGACCCAACTCACCCCGCTCCCTCTAGGATGCGCCCGATCCTCGCGAGAGCGCCGTCGACACGTGCGGCGATCTCGCCGGCGATCTCCCTCAGCTCCGAATCATCGATTTGGCGGGCGCTGGGCAATCCCCGATCCCGCCGTTCGCCTGAAGCTGCCGCCTCGAGCTGCGCTACCGCTCTTTCGAGCCGTGCGAGGGCTTCTTCGAGCTTATCCATCCAGCAACTCGAATGGCGCCCGCACGCGCCTCGTCAGCGCACCTTCTCGAATTTCCGGAAGCACCGCGGACTCTCGGGCCTGGGTTCGCCGGGGAAGGCGCCCGGCCACAAGGTCCAGGAGACCTCGCCGACATAAAGATCGCCCCGTGAATCCGCACACATCCCGTGTGGGCCGACGAAGCCGGTCGGCCCTAGGCTCGCATGCGGATCACCAAACCGACTCAAGAGCTTGCCCTCGTGGTCGACGATGCTGACGCGCGGCCCGAGGTTCGGGCTCTTCAGGTTGACTGCCATCGACGGACCAAGCTCTCCGATATAGCAGACCGGGTGACGGGCACAGTCCATGTAAAGCCCGCACGGGCGATGCAGGTTATTCCACTGCGTCTCATACTTGCCGTTGCCGTCGAACACCTGGACGCGGTGGTTCTCGCGGTCGGCGACATAGACCCAACCATCGGCGTCGGTGCAGATGTTGTGCACGATGTTGAATTCGCCCGGGCCAGTGCCGGGCTCGCCCCACGACATCAGCAACTTACCGTCGGGTGAGTATTTATGGACGCGAGCATTACCGTAGCCGTCGGAGACGTAGATTTCGCCCTTGGGCGACAAAGCGGTGTGCGTACAGCGATGGAACGGCTCGCCGCTCATATACTCGGCCGGCTTGCCGGGCACGCCGATCTCGAGCAGCACCTTGCCGTCGAGCGAGCATTTGCGCACGAAGTGGCCGCCATCATCGGTCAGATAGATCGAGGCGTCCGGCCCCATATGGACGCCGTGTGCCCTCGGGTACTGGCCCTCGCCCCATGAACGCAGAAAATTTCCCTCGCGGTCGAACACCATGATCGGGTGGTCGCCGCGGTTGAAGACATAGACGTTATCCCTGGCGTCCACCCCGACCGCGCCGACCTCTTTGAACGACCACCCGTCCGGAAGCTTCGCCCAGTCCTCGATGATCCGATACTTGAAATCGCCAGTGCCAACGATGATCGCCATGTCCGGCCCTTTGCCAATATGCCGACCGCCAAGTTATCGGAGCGACCGGCGGTAAACAATCCTCCTCTCCCCGCGCCCTGAGCTGAGCCCGCCCGGACCTGCGCCGTCTTGGCGCCAAAATTGCGGCGTATCCTGCATCGGAGACTGGAGGCCATAGTGGCAGCCGCTCCCTGCTGTGGTGTCAACAACCTGTCAAAAATCCCCTGCCATGGCGTCGTGGGAGCGTCCTTATAGGAGGATAAGCGTTTGATTTTTCATGATTGTTACCGGAAATATCAATCATCTCCCTGCTGTCAGGATATGGCAGGGGAAACCCCGCTGCCGGGGCGGCGCGTGGCTGGCAGACGCCCCAAGCTTGCTCTCGCTTTCGCGCTCGACCATCATTGACCCGATGAGCACCACTGCCCCAGCGCCTTCCGCGCCGCCGCCGCTCCCCGCCCCGCGCGACCCGAAGCTTCGCCGCATGGCCAATGCGCTGCGCGCGCTTGCCATGGACGCGGTCGAGCAGGCCAAATCCGGCCACCCCGGGATGCCAATGGGCATGGCCGACATTGCCGCGGTGCTGTTCACCCAGTTCCTTCGGTTTGATCCGTTGGCGCCAGACTGGCCCGACCGCGACCGGTTTATCGTCTCCAACGGTCACGGCTGCATGCTGCTCTACGGGCTGCTGCACCTGACCGGCTATCCCGACATGACGCTCGATGAGCTGAAGCGCTTCCGCCAGCTCGGCAGCCGCACGGCGGGGCACCCGGAGCGTGGACATGCGAGCGGGATCGAAGTGACGACCGGGCCGCTCGGCCAGGGGCTCGGCAACTCGGTCGGCATGGCGCTCGCCGAGCGGATGCTGGCGGCCGAGTTCGGCGACGCGGTCGTCGATCATCACACCTATGTGTTCGCTGGTGACGGCTGCCTGATGGAGGGCATCAGTCACGAGGCGGCTTCGCTCGCCGGCCATCTCGGGCTCAACAAGCTGATCGTGCTTTATGACGACAACTCGATTTCGATCGACGGCCCGACTGAATTGTCGTTTTCCGATGACCCGCTGTTGCGGTTCCGCGGATATGGCTGGGCCGCCGAACGGATCGACGGCCACGACCACGAGGCGATCGCGGATGCGATCCGCTCGGCGCAAAAGAGCGATCGCCCGAGCCTGATCGCCTGCCGGACGATAATCGCCTTCGGGGCGCCGACCAAGGCCGGCACGGCCGCCGCCCACGGCGCGCCGCTCGGCGCGGCCGAGATCGCCGGGGCACGCGAGCGGCTCGGCTGGAGCGACCCGCCCTTCTCGATCCCGGAGGATATCCGCGCGCAATGGCGGGCGGCCGGTGACCGCGGTGCGGCCGAACGCCGTGCCTGGGAGGCGCGGCTCCAATCGCTTCCGGCCGAGCGCCGCGCGGATTTTCTGCGCCGCCAGCGCGACGAGCTTCCGTCGGGTCTCGACGCTGCTTTTGCCAAATTGTGCGCGGACTTCAGGCAGGCGAACGCCAAAATCGCGACGCGGCAAGCCTCGGGAACCGTGCTCGACACCCTGGCGCACCTCGTTCCCGAGCTCGTCGGCGGATCGGCCGACCTGACCCCGTCGAACAACACTAAGGCCAAGGACCAGAAGGATATCAGGCGCGGAGATTTCTCCGGCCGCTACATCCGTTACGGCGTGCGCGAGCACGGCATGGCAGCGGCGATGAACGGCATCGCCGTGCATCGCGGCCTGATCCCCTATGGCGGAACATTTCTCTGCTTTACCGACTACGCGCGCCCGTCGATCCGGCTGTCGGCGTTCATGGGGATCGGGGTCATTTACGTGATGACCCACGACTCGATTGGGCTCGGCGAGGACGGCCCGACGCATCAGCCGGTCGAGCATCTGGCCGCATTGCGGGCGATGCCGGGGCTTTATGTGTACCGGCCCGCCGACGCGGTCGAGACCGCCGAGTGCTGGGCCTTGGCATTGCAGCGGCGCGACGGGCCGTCGCTGCTGGCTTTGACCCGCCAGGCGTTGCCGTTGCTACGTGGCGAGGCCGCGTCCGAAAATCGCTCGTCGCGCGGCGCCTATGTGCTCGCCGAGGCCGACGGCCCGCGCCAGGTCACCTTGCTCGCGACCGGCTCCGAGGTCTCGGTCGCGACCGCGGCGCGCGAGGCGCTGGGGCGCGACGGCGTCTGCGCCGCTGTGATCTCGATGCCGTGCTGGGAGCTATTCGATAAGCAACCGAAAGAATATCAGGAAGCGGTCCTCGGCTCAGCGCCGCGGGTTGCCGTCGAAGCCGCCGTCCAGCTCGGCTGGGAGCGCTGGCTCGGCCCGCGCGGGGCGTTCATTGGCATGACCGGTTTCGGCGCCTCCGCTCCGGTCGAGGCGCTCTACCCGCATTTCGGCATCACGCCCGAAAGGGTTGCAGGGGTGGCCCGCTCGCTCCTATAGATCGAAGAGACGTTTCGGGAGGACGAACCATGGCGGTACGGGTTGCGATCAACGGCTTCGGCCGCATCGGCCGATTGGTAATGCGCGCGGCCTTGGAGCACGCCAACAAGGAGCTCGAAGTCGTCGGCATCAACGATCTGGGGCCGGTCGAGACCAACGCGCACCTGTTACGCTACGATAGCGTGCACGGCCGCTTCGCCGGCGAGGTCACCACCGGCGAGAACTGGATGGATGCTGGCCGCGGTAAGATCCGCGTCACTGCCGAGCGTGACCCCGCCAAGCTGCCGTGGCGGGAGCTGGGGGTCGACGTGGCACTCGAATGCACCGGCATTTTTACCAAGCGCGAGGCCGCCGCGAAACACCTCGAAGCCGGCGCCAAGAGAGTTATCATTTCCGCTCCGGCCGACGGCGCCGACTTCACCGTCGTCTTGGGGGTCAACCACGACGAGCTGTCAGCAGCGCACGAGGTCATCTCGAACGCGTCGTGCACGACGAATTGCCTGGCCCCGGTCGCCTACGTGCTGCATCAGGGCATTGGCATCGAGCGCGGCTATATGACGACGATTCACGCCTATACCGGCGACCAGAGCCTGCAAGACACGCTGCACGGCGATCTGCGCCGCGCGCGCGCCGCCGGGCTGTCGCTGATCCCGACTTCGACCGGGGCGGCGCGGGCGGTCGGCCTGGTACTGCCGGCGCTGAAGGGCAGGCTCGACGGTACCGCGATCCGCGTGCCGACAGCCAACGTCTCGTTGATCGACTTCAAATTCGACTCGGCACGCGAGACCTCGGGCGACGAGGTCAACTCGCTGATGGAAGAAGCGGCTCGCTCAAACCGGCTGCGGGGCATCATCGGCATCAACAAGGCCCCGACGGTGTCGGTCGACTTCAACCACGACCCGCACAGCTCGACCTTCGATGTGACGCAGACCCAGGTGCTCGACAAGCGCTTTGTCCGTGTCCTCGCCTGGTACGACAACGAGTGGGGCTTCTCCAACCGCATGGTTGAGGTCGCCGCCTATTTCGGCAGCTTGGCCTAATCCCACCGAGATTGCTTCGCTACGCTCGCAATGACAACTCAGGGCTGTCATTGCGAGGAGCAGGGCGACGAAGCAATCTCCGGCCGACTAGCCGCTCCGGTCGTAATCGTCCATTCGCTCGGCAACGCGGTCTCAACGCTGACCGTCGCCGCGAGAGTCGGCTGCACGGTCGTGCTGCTGAGCGCACCCGGAGCCGGGAGCTACGGGGGTCCGGGCTGGTTCGGAGCCCTGATCGCCGCGGCACGCGAGGCGGTACCAGAGGCCCGTTTCTTCGCCCTTCTCGATTGCGGCGACGATGTCGGTGCGGCGCTCGCTGCGATCCGCTCGGAGATCGAAGGCGTCGTGTTCACCGGCCGGGCCGATGTCGCCCGCCGCCTTGCCGACATCGCACGCCAACATAGCGTGCGGCTGGTGCTGCACCGGCCGGCCGCGACGCTCGACCTCGCCGACGACGTCTTCGCGTCGCCCGAAATTATCGAACAGCGATGCGCCGACCTTCTGATCTGACCCTGGAAAACGGGCGCGGCAGTGGTCAGGGGAGCGGCTTTTTCGTGCAGGTGAAATCTTTTCCGTCTGTCTTTTCGCATAGCGTGACGACGCGCTGGATGCCGTCCACAACCCAAAGAAAGGCTGTGTGCTCGTTCGCCGTAGCACTGGCGACATAGCTGCCCGACCCGCCGGGGGAGCCTTGCAGCAACCGGGATGTCGGCTGGGGCGCGGGGGGCAGGCTCGGTGTCGTCGTCGTTGTTTCCGCGGCGGGCGCAGCTTCCCCGCCGAGAACGAGTGCAGCCATCGAGAAGAGGATCGCAAGCAGCGCAGGAGCGAGGCGTTTCGACATCGTTGTCTCCGTCAGGGGAAGCGGTCCTACCACTCCCGGCGGCCTGAGCCGTCCGACCCGCGTCGGCGGGTGCCGTCGGTGTCAGCAGCCGAGCTTGGCGGCGAGGTCGATGAAGTTGTCGGCGATCACGTCGAAATCGTGCTCGGCCTTGACATCCCTGGTCTTGTTGGGGCCGTGCTCGAGCGGCCGGCTGACAAAGGCGGTGCGGAAGCCGCGAGAGCGCGCCGCCAGCAGGTCGCCATTGTGCGCCGCAACCATCATGCATTGCTCGGGATTGAGATCAAGAAACCCGGCGGTGCGGTCATAGGCCTCCGGCTGCGGCTTGTAGGCGTGAGCGACTTCGGCGCCGAGGATGGCGTCCCACGGCAGGCCGGCATACTTCGCCATGTTCACCATCAACGCGACGTTGCCGTTGGACAGGGTCGCCAGGATGAATTTGCGCTTCAGCCGGGTCAGGCCTTCGACCGTGTCCGGCCAGCCGTCGAGCCGATGCCAGGCGCGGTTGAGGTGATCGATCTCCGCCTCACCGAGGCCGGAGATCTCGAACTCCGGCAACAGCTGGACCAGGTTCTCCCGATGTAGATCATCGAGCTTGGCCCACGGGCGTTCGCCGTTGCGCACCTTTGCCATCGCCGGCTGGTAGCGCTCGCGCCATTTGTCTGCGAAGGCGTGCCAGTCTTTGTCATAGCCCTTGGGGCCGAGAAAGGCTTTTGCCTCGCGAGCAACGCTGTCGCGCCAGTTTACCACCGTGCCGAAGACGTCGAAGGTGAGGGCCTTTACGTCCGATACTGCCATCGCACGCGTTCCTTCTATTGGTCAGCCCGGGGGTGCCACCGAAAGGCGACCGACCACGCCGTGGCGTTCGATGAGGCGCGCGACGAGCCCCGACCTCTTCGCCTCCTCGACAAAGTCGCGCAGGAATGCCGCACCCGCGGTGTTTTTCCGCGCCGTGCCGACCGCCTGCTGCACGGCGGTGAACTGCCCGTCGAGAATCCGCGAGCCAGGGCGCGCCTGCGCGACCGCCAACAAGCCCGGGCGCAGCCCGGCATAGGCGTCCATCTTCTCACTGTCGAACTGCTTGAGCGCGGCGTCGGCGCTATCGAACTGCAATAGTTGCGCCTTCTTGACGTTGTTTTCGAGCCAGAGGCCGTAGGCGCTTCGCGCAGTTACCGCAATACGCTTCCCGGGTTGATCGACCTCTGGGATGCTGCGGATCGGAGAACCCGCCGGCACGAGATAGGTCGCTTCGATCTCGCAATAGGCGGCGGTGAAGTTGATCACCGCGGCGCGCTGCGGTTCGGCGCCGATCAGGCCGATGTCCCACAGGCCTTTCTCGGCGTCGTCGGCGATCTCGCCCGGACGGGCATAGGGCACATACTTCACCGGCACCCCCAAACGCGTCGCGATTTCGCGCGCCATGTCGGGCGCCACCCCCTCGGGGTCGCCCGACGGACTCTTTCCGGTAACCAAAAGGAAATTGCCCATATTGATCGCCGCGCGCAGCACGCCGGTCGGGGCCAGTTCGGATGCGACTTCTCGAGGCATGGAGAGTGTCCCGGAGTGGTGAACGCTTCAGCTTATTTTGAACACCACTCGCAGGCACGCGAATTTTATCCGAGGCGAACACCGTGAGGCGCTGATCCCTCGCCTGATCTCACCGGTTTTGCTAAAAGAGGAGATCGGGCGTTTGCCGGATGTGGCGCACCCCCAACCGCCAGGAAGGAACAGCCGATGGACCTCAACGAACCCGTCAAGAAGATCCTCAGCTATTACGAGAGCGACAACCCCGGGACCAAGGCGAATCTTGCGCGCATCCTCTTGCAGGGCAAGCTCGGCGGCACCGGTAGGCTGCTGATCCTGCCGGTCGACCAAGGTGTGGAGCACGGTCCGGCGCGCAGCTTTGCGCCGAACCCGCCGGCCTATGACCCGCATTACCATTACCAGCTGGCGATCGAGGCCGGGCTTTCCGCCTATGCCGCCCCGCTCGGCTTTCTCGAAGCAGGAGCCGACACCTTTGCCGGGCGGATTCCGACGATCCTTAAGCTCAACAACGCCAACAGCTTGTCGCGCTTCAAGGAGAACGCGACCCAGGCGGTCACCGCCAACGTCAAGGACGCGCTCAGGCTCGGCTGTTCGGCGATCGGCTATACGATCTATCCCGGCTCGGACGCCGCCTACGACCAGATGCACGACATCGCCGAGATGGCCTGTGAGGCAAAGTCATACGGCCTGGCGGTGGTGATCTGGTCCTATCCGCGCGGCGGCAACCTGTCGCGCGAGGGCGAGACCGCGATCGACGTCTGCGCTTATGCCGCGCAGATTGCCGCCCAGCTCGGCGCCCACATCATCAAGGTCAAGCCGCCGACCGCACATATCGAACTGGCAGCGGCCAAGAAGGTCTATGAGGAGCGCGACATCGATATTTCGACCCCGGCGGTACGCATCCGCCACGTCGTCCAGTCAGCCTTCAACGGCCGGCGGATCGTCGTCTTCTCGGGCGGCGAGGCCAAGGATTTGGACGGCGTCTTCGCCGAGGTCCGCGCGGTGCGCGACGGCGGCGCCAACGGCTCGATCATCGGCCGCAACACCTTCCAGCGGCCGAAAAAGGAAGCGCTCGACATGCTCTCGAAGATCGTCAAGATTTATCAGGGGAAAGACTGAGCCTTTGCTCGCCGACGAGACGCGGGCGACGACGCGGCTCTACCTGATCACGCCGCCCGCGCTCGACCCCGACCGTTTCGCCAAGGAGCTCGATGCGGCTCTCGCCGGCGGCGATGTCGCCTGCCTGCAGCTGCGCCTGAAGGAGGTCGACGACAACACGATGCGCCGCGCCACAAGGGTCCTGAAGCCGATCACCCAGGACCGTGGCGTCGCGTTCATCATGAACGACCGTCCCGACCTCGCCGCCGAGCTCGATTGCGACGGGGTGCATGTCGGCGAGGAGGACATGCCCTATGCCGAGGCGCGGCGGCTCTTGGGCCCGGACCGGATCGTCGGGGTAACCTGCGGTGCGAGCCGTGACCGCGCCATCGCCGCCGCCGAAGCCGGTGCCGACTACGTCGCCTTCGGCGCCTTCTTCCCGAGCACGACCAAGGCCGCCAAGCACCACGCCGACCCGGAGCTGATCCGCGACTGGAGCGAGACGACGGTGGTGCCGTGTTGTGCCATTGGTGGCATCACGCAACAGAACTGCGGCCCGCTCGTCGAAGCCGGTGCGGATTTCCTCGCGGTCATCGGCGCCATTTGGTCCCACCCCATGGGCCCGCGTGCCGCTGTCGCCGAGTTCAACGAGGTGTTCGAGCGCCACGGCCGCGCCTTCACCGGGTGATCGGCAATTGTGGCAGAGGACGGGTGCGCGGAGTGCCCGCTCAGGGAAAAAATCGCCGCGGACCCCGATACGCGCCGAAAATACAAATGATATCATGTCATTACACTTCGGTTTGGACGCTTCGAAGACGCCCCGGCAGGGAGGCTTTGACAGCAATTTGACGCCAAAATCCGGCAAACCGCGGCTCGGCAGGGAAGCCGCGAGGGCGTCGCGAAATATGGCATTTCCGGGACCCAAATAAGGCACTCGCCCGCGGACAGCCGTGCTCCGCTAGGGCGCGCCGCCCCCTGGCGACCCGATCGGCCCACGCCTCCCGACGATGGACCATGTGATACGCCTCGATCTTGGCGCCAAGATGGCGACATCCCTGTGCCTGCAGCGCGCTGCCAAGTTTCCGCTTGCACGAAAGGCCGGGTTTCTTGACTTCGTGGCCGTTTGTAGCTACAATTAAGCCATGAAGGAGTGTTTGTCATGGCGACCGATACCGTAGTCCGCGCCCGGATCGACGGGCATGTGAAAGAGGAAGCAACCAGCGTCCTTAACAAAATGGGGCTGTCCGTATCCGACGCCATCCGGATGTTGCTGATCCGCGTGGCGAGAGAAAAAGCCTTACCCTTTGATGTAAGAATTCCCAATGCTGAAACAGCCGCAGCGATAGAGGAGGCGCGGCAGGGGAAGCTTAAAAGCTTTAACAGTGTTGGCAAGTTAATAAAGGACCTTAATAAGGACGATGCAACCGACGAAAGCTTATAGGCGCGATTACAGCCGCATCAAGTCAAATCCCCGCTACAAAAACATTGATGATTTCCTCAACCTTGTTCTGGAGATGCTGGCGCACGACCGGCCTTTGCCGGTGCGCAACCGAGATCATGACCTGTCCGGGAACTGGAGCGATTGCCGCGAGTGCCACGTCAGGCCCGACCTCTTGCTGATCTGCATGAAGGTGGCCGCCGACGAGCTTCGACTCGTGCGGCTTGGCTCTCACAGCGATCTTTTCCGGTGAACATCGTTCAAGTTGTGGAGGATGAAGGAAATAAAAGCTCGCTGCGACGATCATGTGACCAGTCGGAGGCTGAAAAGCCGGCTCGCCAGGGCGTAGGTCGTGATGATGGAGGTCTGCAAAGCATGGACAGCCGTCCTTCCCCAACGCAGGGTCCAGCGGCGGGGTTGCGCCGATCCCAGACCTTCCCACCCTTGCCCTGGAAAGGGGAGATTCGATCGTTCATCTTGCCGTTCCCGTCCGGGAAAGACGCGTTCCTCTGAACACCACCAGCCACTAAGATCGGGGACCATGGTGTCTCTCGATCTCGGCACCCATCAATGTGTTCCTCCACCCTAGGCTGCACATCACGACCGCGGATAAGCTGTTGTTACCAACGGCCCAACCTGGAGAAGCACCGCAAGGGAGATTGAACGCATGAGGACCGAGCTCATTAGCGACGGGCAACGATCTGACGCGTGGCAATATCGGGCTCGTGATCTGGCATTCACTACGATGCTTATTGCCCAATGCCTGATAATATTTGCGATTCCTCTCGCAGCCATGGGCTACGAGGGGGTACGCGAGGTGGTAGCGCTACTGTTTTTCGTCTTTACCTTTCTCGTATGTTTGATATCTCCCGGTCGAGTTGCCACAATCCTCGCGATATTGGCATTCATCTCTGGCTTGGTAGGTTACGTGCTCGAGCGCGTAGAACCATCAACTACCACCGCCCTGATCTTTGTCTTTATAGGAGCCATCAGCGCCTTCGTTGTGGCGAGCTACGCTCTCGGATACACGACGCTCGCGCCGGGTAGAGTGACGTTTCATCGGGTGTTGGCGCGATCGCGCTCTATTTGAACATCGGGCTGATGTTTGCCGCGATATACCGAATGATTTGGTATTTCATCCCAAATTCTTTGACTAATATCCCGGGAGATGCAGGCTGGCCGGCCTATGGCCAGATACTCTATTTCAGCTTTGTCACCCTCACATCGACCGGCTTCGGCGACATAGTGCCGGTCCATCCCCTGATCCGCATGCTTGTCAATGTGGAGGCCATCATCGGCCAATTGTATCCGGCAACTTTGCTCGCCCGCCTCATCACCCTGGAACTTCGAGGGGAGCGGCGGCGGTCCTGAAAAAGACTCCGGCCCAACCGGGGTGCGCAAGGCGATCAAGGAATGTCGGGCACGGCCAGGAAGGCAGCGTTGGCTCGTCATTCCATCTTCCCACCGGAATGCAAATTTTGCTTTGGTGAAGGTCGGCTTCGGGGCATGAAGACCCGTTCCCGCGGCCAAGACCGAGCGGCCGTTATCGGTTTTGAAAGCGGTCGCTCTGCTGCCGACGAATAGGCCATGTAGGCTTTTGGGTCAGGTTCTTAAGCATTCCGAGCACTTCCGCCCATTCGGGTGTGCCTGCCCCCAATTACTGATGAGCGCGATGATCCAGGGGCATTATGTCAGCAGCTAATGTCTTCTGCTCGGAAGTGGCGTCGAAAGGAGTATAAAAACTTAGAAACTGTTCCGGGTTGATTTCAGCCAGGGGCAGTTCGATTGTTGCGGCGGTCTCAGGCGGCGTCGTTTCGCTCATGATTTGCAACGGGTGAAAAGGTGGACGTCGAAAATGAATGTCGCAAAGTTAAGTATCGAGCCAACAGAACGCGGTTCGTTCATCCGATCGTCGGCCTCGCAGCCGAAATAATAGGGCTTGGCGTAAAGATCGACCCAGTCTTCCTTGCGGGTGATCTTGCAGGCCGAGAAATCGTCGATGTTCTCGATCCCGCCGGTCAGATAGGCTTGTTCGGGATCGGGCAGGCCGCCGCGCTCGCGCAGGGCCGCGGCGATGTCGTCATAGCCCCATTTCGCGACGAGGCTCAGCAATTTGGCGCGGTCGAGCTTGTCCGGTGGCTGCTTTGTATCGAGGTGTCTATGCTGGCCCTACGCGATTTCCGGGAATGCTCGACGATCTGGTCTCACGTCTCGCGTGGGTTGTGGCCGCCGGGCTTGATCGCTCCGCGGATCAGCGTCCGGGATCGAACCTCGGCAGCGCTTTTGGCCACAACACCACAACACCGATTGGGGGCAAAATCAGCGGGGGCGTGGAATGACCATGGTGTCCCCACAAGGTGGAGGAGAAGATGGCTGACCACGATGTCAGCGCTCGCGTCTTGATAAGCGTGCGGGAAACGGAAGTTCTGTGATAGGCCGTATTGGCGGGGCGTTGTTAGCCACAGTGGTAATGCTGCTCGCAGGCTGCGGTCCCCCGTATCTTTCGGATACGTATGCCACCTCGACACCAAAGGCTACGTCATTCGATACGAGCGATCTGGCCCGTATGCCGGTGGTGGTGCTGGCATTTGTGGCACCGGGCCCTCTCCAAGGCTTCAGCCCCACGCTCTCCCATGCGCTCAGCGGTGCGCTTGCCGAAGTAACCCCACCGATCCGCGAAATTCCCACGGCTGAGACCCTAAACCGGCTTACGGATAAGGGATTGGCAACAGAGTATGCTGATTTGCGCGCAGGCTTCGCGCTGAATGGGATGCTGGACCGGCAGCGGCTGCGACGGATTGGATTGGGACTTGGCTCGCGATACGTGCTGCTGCCAGGGCTTGCACAGTTCGGCGAAGAGATACTCGATAAGTTCGAGGCGGGTGGTATAAAGTTGCTCAGGAACAGGGTGACGACGCTGCGGCTGTGGCTGCAGCTCTGGGACTCGCAGACCGGTCATATCGTCTGGGAGTCGTCTGGCGAAGTCACCACGGCGACCGTGTTTTTGAGCCCAAAACAAACCGTTGCCCTGGAGCAGATCGCAAAGAAACTGTTGGTTCGCATGATCCAAGATGGTTTGTTCGAATCGAAGACGGAAACCCAAGTTATCCTGGATCATTGAGCTGCGGAGCCCCTTCCAAGGAGTCGAGCGGATCATGCGCGAGCGGCCCAGCCTGAGGTGTTAGGATCTCGAAAGGTGCTTCTCGGTGCATTGGAGGTTGCGTCATCAAACTTCCGAAGCCGGCCACGAGCGCCAGCAGGAGTACCGCGGCTGCCATAAAGTAGAACACGCCGTCAATTTCGAAGCGCGCCATTAGACTCGCACCGATCAGCGGGCCCAGCACCGAGCCGATTCCGCTCAGCAGGATGAGCCGTCCGCTTACCGCCACGACCCGATCGGCCGGCATGCGATCGTGGGCGTGGGCGACGCAGACGGGGTAGAGCGTGGACATGAATCCGCCGAGCAAGACCGCAGCTGGCAGGATCGTCGGCAGGGAGCGCGGCAGGAACACCATAATAAAGGCGGTGCCCGCAAAGCCTATACCGAGGAATGCCAGCACGATGCGACGGTCGAACCGGTCGGAGAGGCGGCCGACCGGTATTTGGAAAGCAAATCCGCCAAGCACAGCCACGAGCATAAACAGCGCGATGGTCGCTTGTGGGGTGCCCTGATCCTGCATCCACGCCGGAACGAGCGCGTAGAAGGCACCACCGACGAGCCCGCTCAAGACGCAGCCCGTCACAGCGATAGGCGCGGCTCGCGCGAGCACACCATAGGGCAGTACGGCCGCGGCGCCCACTCGGGGCGGCTCGGCTCGGGCCGCGGTAACCATGATCAGTGCCACAGCGAACAGTGCGACGATCGCATTGAACGATGCCGCCGCCTTGATATCCACTCGAGCTATCAAAAGCTGGCCCAGCGCAAGAGCTAGAAACGTGCCGACCATATAGATCGAGAAGACCCGTCCGCGCTCGGATGTCGGGGCCTTTGCGGTCAGCCAGCTCTCTGTTGTGACGAAAATCCCGGCACAACCGAAGCCGACGATCGCGCGCAGGATCACCCAGGCGAGCGATCCGATTAGGAGCGGCATCATGGCAACGGCGGCGGCGACCAAGCCGGCAAATGCGGCGTAAGCGCGAATGTGACCGATCCGTTCGATGATTCTGCTGCCACGAAACGCACCCAGGGTGAAGCCGGCGAAATAGGCGCTGAGCACTAGGCCGGGGACGTCGAAGCTCTCGATTGCCACTCGCAATGAGACGAAGGTGCCGAAGAAGCCGCTGGCGAGTTGTACGACGCTCGTGGCGATGACGAGCGTCCCGATCTGTGTGCGGATAGACGGGCTCAAGGGAATCACCTTTCTTGCTTGTCTAGACGAGACCACGCTTGCCGAGGCTGTACGGTGACTTGCTGTGTTTAAGCTGAACATGCGGACGCACCAGACGCACCCGCGGATCAGCCGCTTCTTGCCGGATGGCACCGATACTTCCAGCTGCAGCTGCTCTCTGGCAGCTGTTCTCTATAGGTCGCAGCTGTTACCGGGCCGGATAGCGGTGAGTGTCAGGCAGAGTATCAGGCCGGCACGGCTTGGCCCAGTAGGTAATTGCCGCCAGAAGTGACTGGGCAAGGTCTCGAGTCTTGATAAAAGATGACCCGCTCCCTTTTGACATAAAGATGACCCGCTTTTTTTTTGACGACCTCCGACCGTCGAGGGGTGCACGAACAACTTTCTCGGAACAGAGCACATCCTTACTGAGCTGCTTGACGACTGCGAATCACCAACTTCGAAAGCGCGCGAAAGTAGCGGCGATCACACATTGCCTAGATCAGGGTTGGTGCATTTTTCTTGATTTGTGCTCGCCATATAGAACGAGCGAACGAGCCTCGTGAGGAGCATTCCTGCCCCTCGACCTCAGCGCCCGAGATAACTCCCCGCGGGTCAAGCCCACGGGTTGCGGTGAATGACAGTCAGAAATGCAACCTGATCGGAATCTACGGAACGGCAGCGCCGCCGGGCGGCGGCGCTGCGGTGCCGGGGTTACTCGGCGGCGGCGAGGGTTGGGGTTTGCGCTGCGGCGAGGATGGCGGCGGCTTCTTTGGCGACGCGGGTGCCCTCGAAGAAGTGCGGGTTTTGTGTGCCCCACAGCCGCACCGCATTGGCGAAGGTGAAGTCGCGGAAATTGTCGGCGGTGATGTGGCCGTCTTCGACCAGCTCGTAGGCCTCGGG
>Ga0209217_1000100_pt1 | contig 18605 bp, 18 predicted proteins | sample JacPinW_OM3H0_M2_FD_187957 | JGI IMG/M metagenome (GOLD analysis project Ga0209217, IMG submission 187957) | Forest soil microbial communities from Algoma, Ontario, Canada - Jack Pine, Ontario site 1_JW_OM3H0_M2 (SPAdes) (version 2) | ecosystem: Environmental > Terrestrial > Soil > Boreal...
CGCGGTGCTGGCAGCCCTGGACGCCGCGGGCTTCGTTGTCAGCCTCGAGCTACGGCACAGCGCAGTGACCGAACGAGCCGACGTTGTTTTCCCCATCGCGCCCGCGGCGGAAAAGTCGGGGACCTACGTCAACTGGGAGGGCCGACACCGCAGCTTTTCGGCCGCCCTGCCCGCCGCCGCCACACCGGACCTGCGAGTGCTTGACACCCTGGCCGACGAGATGGGCATCGATCTGGGCCTGCCCACGGTGGAAGCCGCGCACGCCGAGCTGAATGCGCTGGGCGCCTGGGACGGCACGCACGGCGCCGCGCCGAATGTCGCCGCTGCGGGGGCGCCGAAACCCGCTGCCGGCCAAGCGGTATTGGCCGGGTGGCGGATGCTGCTCGACGCGGGCAGGTTACAGGACGGCGAGCCGCACCTGGCCGGCACCGCGCGCACGCCGGTGGTGCGGCTGTCGGCCGGGACGGCGGACGCCATCGGCGCCGCTGACGGCGACCAGGTCACCGTCAGCACTGCCCGCGGTGCAATCACGCTGCCGCTGACCATCACCGAGATGCCCGACGACGTAGTGTGGCTGCCGCTGAACTCACCGGGCTCGGCGGTGCACCGGTCGTTAGGCGTGACGGCCGGCGCCGTAGTGCGAATCGGGGTGGGCCTATGACCGGCTTCGGACACGACACCTGGTGGTTGATCGCGGGCAAGGCGCTTGTGGTGTTCGTCTTCCTGGTGCTGACGGTCTTGGTGGCGATCCTGGCCGAACGCAAGATCCTGGGCCGGATGCAGATGCGCTGGGGGCCCAACCGGGTCGGCCCGCGGGGCTATCTGCAGAGCCTGGCCGACGGCATCAAGCTGGCGCTCAAGGAGCCGATCACCCCGTTCGGCGTCGAAAAGCCGATCTTCCTGCTGGCACCGGCCATCTCGACGATTCCCGCGATCACCGCCTTCGCGTTCATCCCATTCGGGCCGCAGGTGTCGGTCTTCGGCCACTGGACCGCGCTGCAGGTGACCGACCTGCCGGTAGCGGTGCTGTTCATCCTGGCGCTCTCGTCGATCGGGGTCTACGGCATCGTGCTGGCGGGGTGGGCTTCGGGCTCGACCTATCCCCTGCTGGGCGGGGTGCGCTCCACCGCACAGGTGATCTCCTACGAGGTCGCGATGGGGCTGTCGTTCGCCACCGTGTTCCTTTATGCCGGAACGATGTCGACGTCGCAGATCGTGTCGGCCCAAGACCGGGTTTGGTACATCTTCCTGCTGCTGCCGTCGTTCGCGGTGTACCTGGTGTCGATGGTCGGCGAGACCAACCGGGCGCCGTTCGACCTGCCCGAGGCCGAGGGCGAACTGGTCGCCGGTTTCCACACCGAGTACTCGTCGTTGAGCTTCGCGATGTTCTACCTGGCCGAGTACATCAACATGACCACGGTGTCAGCGTTGGCCGCCACGCTGTTCCTCGGCGGCTGGCACGCGCCGTGGCCGCTGGACATGTGGGCCGGCGCCAACAGCGGCTGGTGGCCGGTGCTGTGGTTCACCGCCAAGGTATGGCTGTTCCTCTTCGTCTACATCTGGCTGCGGGGCACGCTGCCGCGGCTGCGCTACGACCAGTTCATGGCGCTGGGCTGGAAGATCCTCATCCCGGTGTCGCTGGCCTGGGCGCTGATCGCCGCGGGCATCCGCACGCTACGCAACCAGGGTTATCCGCACTGGACACCGGTGCTGGTGATCGCCAGCCTCGTCGTCACCGCAGCACTGCTGCTGATACTGCGAAAACCGTTCGGAGGCAAACCGACTCGCAAGAAAGCACGTCTCGAACCGGCCGTGGACGAGCAGCTTCCCGAGCCGGCATTCCCGACGCCGCCACTACCGGGCCAGGCGCTGGTGCCTGCAACCCAGGAGGGTACCAATGGCTAAGTTCCTCAGCTCCCTCGCCGGATTCGGCGTCACCTTCGGGACGATGTTCAAAAGGCCGGTCACCGAGGAGTATCCGGAGAACCCCGGCCCGGTGGCACCGCGCTATCACGGCCGCCACCAGCTCAACCGGTACGAGGACGGCTTGGAGAAGTGCATCGGCTGCGAGCTGTGCGCCTGGGCCTGCCCGGCCGACGCCATCTATGTCGAGGGCGCCGACAACAACGAGGAGCAACGGTTCTCGCCCGGCGAACGCTACGGTCGGGTGTACCAGATCAACTATCTGCGTTGCATCGGGTGCGGGCTGTGCGTCGAAGCCTGCCCGACCCGCGCGTTGACGATGACCAACGACTACGAGATGGCCGACGACAACCGCGCTGACTTGATTTACGAGAAGGACCGGCTGCTGGCCCCGCTGCAGCCCGGGATGACCCCGGCACCGCACCCGAGAGCAGAAGGAGCGACGGACGCCGACTACTACCGCGGCAACGTGACTTCAGAAGGCCTGCGCGACAAGCAGAATTCGGATACCACCCGATGACCACTCTGCTGGCGGGCCACTTTGCCGCTGACGCGATTACCCGCACCTCCACCGGTGAGGCAGTGACGTTCTTCGTCCTGGGCACGCTGGCGTTGATCGGGGCGGTGGGCGTGGTGATGGCCGCCAACGCGGTCTACTCCGCGATGTTTCTGGCGATGACGATGATCATCCTGGCGGTGTTCTACATGATCGAGGACGCGTTATTCCTCGGCGTGGTCCAGATCGTGGTCTACACCGGCGCGGTGATGATGCTGTTTTTGTTCGTGCTGATGCTGATTGGCGTTGACTCGGCCGAGTCCCTGGTCGAGACGCTGCGCGGACAGCGGGTCGCCGCCGTGGTGGCCGGTGTGGGATTCGGCATCGTGCTCATCGCCGGCATCGGCCGCGTCACCGCTGGAGGTTTCGCCGGATTGACCCAAGCCAATGCCGGCGGCAACGTCCAGGGTCTCGCGGCACTGATCTTCTCCCGCTACTTGTGGGCGTTCGAGCTGACCAGCGCACTGCTGATCACCGCAGCCGTCGGCGCGATGATTCTGGCGCACCGGGAGCGCTTCGAGCGCCGAAAGACCCAGCGGGAGCTGTCGATTGAACGATTCCAACCGGGTGGCCACCCGACGCCGCTGCCCGCTCCGGGTGTCTATGCCCGGCACAACGCGGTCGACATGGCCGCACGGCTTCCGGACGGCTCCTACTCCCGGTTGTCTGTGCCCGAAGTATTGGAACAGCGGACGGTCGAAGATCTGGAAGTGCATGCCCGCGGCGGATCCAATGGTGCCAACGGATCTAGAAACGGTGCGTCATGAATCCGCAGAACTACCTCTACCTATCGGCGCTGCTGTTCACCATCGGAGCCGCCGGTGTGCTGTTGCGCCGCAACGCCATCGTGATGTTCATGTGCGTGGAGCTGATGCTCAACGCGGTCAACCTGGCGTTCGTTACGTTCGCCCGGATGCATGGCCAGCTCGACGGCCAGATGGTGGCGTTTTTCACCATGGTCGTCGCCGCCTGCGAAGTCGTGGTGGGCCTGGCCATCATCATGACGGTTTTCCGTGCCCGCAGATCGGCTTCGGTCGACGACGCCAACCTGCTCAAGGGCTGAATCGATGACGCATTTCACTTGGCTGGTCGTAGCTCTTCCCGCGGCCGGCGCCGCGATCCTGCTGCTCGGCGGCAGACGCACCGACCCGTGGGGTCACCTGCTGGGCTGCGCGACCGCGCTGGCATCGTTTGGTATCGGTCTGACGCTGCTCGCCGACATGCTCGGCCGGCACGGCGACGCCCGGACCATCAGCCAGAACCTGTTCAGCTGGGTCCCCGTCGGCAATCTGCAAGTCGACTTCGGTCTGCAGGTCGACCAGTTGTCGATTTGCTTCGTGCTACTGATCACCGGCGTCGGATCGCTGATCCACATCTACTCGGTCGGCTACATGGCCGAAGACCCCGACCGCCGCAGGTTTTTCGCTTACCTCAACCTCTTTCTCGCGGCGATGCTGTTGCTGGTGGTGGCCGACAACTACCTGATCCTGTACACCGGCTGGGAAGGTGTGGGCCTGGCGTCCTATTTGTTGATCGGTTTCTGGTATCACAAGCCGACCGCGGCCACCGCAGCCAAGAAGGCGTTCGTGATGAACCGGGTCGGGGACGCCGGACTGGCGTTGGCGATCTTCGTGATCTTCGCCAACTTCGGCACGCTGTCGTATTCCGGGGTGTTCGGCCAAGCGCCGGGGGCCGGACGCGCTGCGCTGACCGCGATCGGATTGCTGCTGCTGTTGGGCGCTTGCGCCAAATCGGCGCAGGTTCCGCTGCAGGCCTGGCTCGGGGACGCGATGGAGGGTCCCACCCCGGTGTCCGCGCTGATCCACGCCGCCACCATGGTGACCGCCGGGGTGTATCTGATCGTGCGATCCAACCCGCTCTACAGCTTGGCGCCGGACGCCCGGCTCGGCGTGATCGTCGTCGGCACGGTGACGCTGCTGTTCGGTGCGATCATCGGCTGCGCCAAGGACGACATCAAACGCGCGCTGGCGGCGTCGACGATGAGTCAGATCGGCTACATGGTGCTAGCCGCGGGCCTGGGCCCGGCCGGCTACGCATTCGCGATCATGCACCTGCTCACCCACGGTTTCTTCAAAGCCGGCCTGTTCCTTGGCTCCGGCGCAGTCATCCACGCGATGGACGAGGAGCAGGACATGCGCCGCTACGGCGGCCTGCGTGCCGCGCTCCCGGTCACTTTTGCGACCTTCGGGCTGGGCTATCTGGCGATCATCGGAATGCCGCCATTCGCCGGCTTCTACTCCAAGGACGCCATCATCGAAGCCGCGCTGGCAGCAGGCGGAATCCGCGGCTACCTGTTGGGCGGGGCTGCGCTGCTGGGCGCCGGGATCACCGCTTTCTACATGACGCGGGTGATGCTGATGACGTTCTTTGGTGAAAAGCGTTGGGCGCCAGACGTGCATCCGCATGAGGCGCCGGCGGTGATGACCTGGCCGATGATCCTGCTCGCGGTCGGATCGGTATTCTCCGGCGGCCTGCTGGCCGTCGGCGGCACGCTGCGGCACTGGCTGGAACCGGTCGTCACCTTCGAGGAAAGCTCGCCTGTCCTGCCGACGTGGGCGTTCACCATCGTCACCGTCGGCGTCGTCTTGGTCGGAATCGGCGTGGCCGTCCTGCTCTATGGCCTGCGCAGGGTGCCCGACACCGCCCCCGATGATGTATCGGTGCTCACGGTCGCCGCGCGCCGCGATCTCTACGGCGACGCCTTCAATGAGGAGGTGTTCATGCGACCCAGTGGGCAATTGACCCACGCGCTGGTCGAATTCGACAACCAAGGTGTGGACGGCTCGGTCAACGCATTTGCGACGCTGGTGAGCCGGACCTCGGACTGGCTGCGCGGATTGCAGACCGGGTTCGTCCGCAACTATGCGTTGTCGATGTTCGTGGGCGCGGCGCTGGTCGCCGCGGCGATCCTGGCGGTGCGACTGTGGTAGGCGCGGCGACGATGCAGTGGGGGCACGCCCCCTCGCCGCTGCGCGGCTGGGGGGACCCCCACCCGCTTGCGGGGGACGAAGCGATGAGGTGGGGGCACCTCCCGCTTGCGGGGGAGAGCCGCGCTCATGAATAGCGCCTTCCCGTGGCTTTCCGTGCTGTGGCTGGTGCCGTTGGCCGGTGCCGTCGCCGTCATCCTGATGCCACCCGGATGGCGGCAAGTCGCGAAATGGGTCGGCCTGGCCATGTCGGTGACCGTGCTGGTGGTGTCGATCCTGATCGCGGTCGAGTTCAAGGCCGGAGGCCCGACCTACCAATTCGTTGAAACCCACCGCTGGATACCGGCATTCGGCGCCGGCTACACCCTCGGTGTCGACGGCATTGCGCTGGTGCTGGTGCTGCTGACCACGATCCTGGTACCGCTGCTGCTAGTGGCCGGCTGGAACGACGGCGGCGAGCGCTCACGCGGCACCCAGGCCTACGTCGCGCTGACGCTGACCATCGAGTCGATGGTGCTGATCTCGGTGGTCTCGCTGGACGTGTTGCTGTTTTACGTGTTCTTCGAGGCGATGCTCATCCCGATGTATTTCCTCATCGGTGGCTTCGGCGGTGGGGCGCAGCGGTCCCGCGCCGCGGTGAAGTTCTTGTTGTACAACCTGTTCGGCGGCCTGATCATGCTGGCCGCCGTGATCGGGCTGTACGTGGTGACCACTCAACATGGTCCGGGAACATTCGATTTCCGCCAAATCGTCGCCGCCGTCTCGTCGGGATCGCTCGGCGCCTCTTCGGCGGTGCTCAAAGCGCTGTTCTTGGGGTTCATGTTCGCGTTCGCGATCAAGGCACCGCTGTGGCCGTTCCACCGATGGCTACCCGACGCCGCGGTGGAGTCCACACCCGCGACGGCGGTGCTGATCACCGCGGTGATGGACAAGGTCGGCACGTTCGGCATGCTGCGCTACTGCTTACAGTTGTTCCCTGACGCCTCAACGTATTTCCGGCCGCCCATCGTCGTCTTAGCCGTCATCGGGGTGATCTACGGCGCGATCGTGGCGATCGGCCAGACGGACATCATGCGGCTGATCGCCTACACATCGATCTCGCACTTCGGCTTCATCATCATGGGCATCTTCGTAATGACCACCCAGGGCCAGAGCGGGTCAACGCTGTACATGCTCAACCACGGCATATCCACTGCCGCGGTGTTTTTGATCGCCGGATTCCTGATCTCGCGCCGCGGCACCCGGTCGATCGCCGCGTACGGCGGTGTGCAGAAGGTGGCGCCCGTGCTGGCCGGCACGTTCCTGGTCGCAGGCTTGGCCACGCTGTCGCTGCCCGGGCTGGCGCCGTTCATCAGCGAGTTCCTGGTACTGATCGGCGCATACAGCCGCTACTGGCTGGCGGCGGCGTTCGGAGTCACCGCGCTGGTGCTCTCGTCGATGTACATTCTGTGGCTTTACCAACGGGTGATGACCGGTCCGGTCACCGATGGCAACGAACGGATCCGCGACTTGGTGCCGCGCGAAATCGTGGTTGTCGCACCACTCATGGCGCTGCTCCTGGTGCTCGGGGTGTACCCGAAGCCGGTGCTGGACATCATCAACCCCGCGGTGGGGAACACCATGACCACCATCGGCCAGCACGACCCCGCACCGATCGTGCGGCCAGGTGTCGCGCACCTACCGGGGACGGCGGAAGGACCGCGCCGATGACCATGTCCGCTCCAATGCCCACTCCCAGCGTCGAATATGGGCTGCTGTCACCGATACTCATCGTCTTCAGCGTTGCTGTGGTCGGCATACTGGTGGAAGCGTTCCTGCCCCGACGAGCCCGCTACGGCGCCCAGGTCGTCCTTGCGATCGGCGGGCTCATCGCAGCGTTCGTCGCAGTCGTCGTCGTCGGCAGGCAGCTGCCGCCGACCGGCCGCACCGCCGTGCTGCAGGCGCTGGCCATCGACGGCCCCACCCTGCTGTTGCAGGGCGCCATCCTGCTGGTGGCGGTGCTGGCGGTGATCTTCATTGCCGAACGGCGTGACGGCGAGAACGCCACCACCGGCCCGGGCGCAGCGACCGCCACCGCCCACAGTGCCTCCAGTGCTGCCGGGCTGGATTCTTTCACCCCGCAAGCCTCTGCGGTGCCCGACAGCGCGGCCGAGCAGCACGCGGTCCGCGCCGGGGTGAGACAGACCGAGCTCTTCCCGCTGACCATGCTGGCCATCGGCGGCATGCTGGTCTTCCCCGCCGCCAACGACCTACTGACGATGTTCGTCGCGCTGGAAGTCTTATCGCTGCCGCTGTACCTGTTGTGCGGGCTGGCCCGTCACCGCCGCTTGCTGTCCCAGGAAGCATCGGTGAAATACTTTCTGCTGGGCGCATTCTCGTCGGCATTCTTCCTCTACGGCGTTGCGCTGCTCTACGGCGCGACGGGCACGCTGTCGCTGTCCCGCATCGCCGATGCGCTGGCCGGCAGCACCAACCAATCGATGGCGTTGATCGGCGTCGCCTTGTTGGCGGTCGGCCTGTTGTTCAAGGTCGGCGCGGTCCCGTTCCATTCGTGGATTCCCGACGTCTACCAGGGTGCGCCGACGCCGATCACCGGGTTCATGGCCGCGGCCACCAAGGTTGCGGCATTCGGCGCGCTGCTGCGCGTCTTCTACGTGGCGCTGCCGCCGCTACATGACCAATGGCGGCCTGTGCTGTGGGCGATCTCGATCCTGACCATGGTGGTCGGCACCGTCACCGCGGTGAACCAAACTGACGTCAAACGGATGCTGGCGTATTCGTCGATCGCGCACGTGGGCTTCATCCTCACCGGTGTCATCGCAGACAACCCGGCCGGTCTCGCGTCGACAATGTTCTACCTGGTCGCCTACAGCTTCAGCACGGTTGGCGGGTTCGCGGTCGTGGGCCTGGTCCGCAACCCGGACGGCGACGAAGACGCCACGATGTCACATTGGGCCGGGCTTGGCCAGCGTTATCCCGTTGTGGGACTGCTGTTTTCGATGTTCTTGCTGGCGTTCGCGGGTATCCCGTTGACCAGCGGGTTCGTCAGCAAGTTCGCGGTTTTCCAGGCAGCCGCCAAGGGCGGCGCGGTGCCGTTGGTCATCATCGGTGTGATCGCCAGCGGGGTAGCGGCCTACTTCTATGTGCGGGTGATCGTGCTGATGTTCTTCACTGAGCCGCCCGCAGATCAGGTGCACGTCGTGATGCCGAGCTTCTGGAGTAAAGCCGCGATCGCAGTGTGCGCAGTGGTCACCATCGGCCTGGGCGTCTTCCCGCAGCCGCTGCTCGATCTCGCCAACCAGGCCGCACAGTTCGTCATATGACGCCACCGCTGGTTCTCAGCGACGACGCAGGCCCGGTGCGGGTGCTGGCCATGAACCGCCCCGAGGCGCGAAACGCATTGAACACCGAACTGATCGAGGCGCTCTACGCAGCGCTGGGCGACGCAGATGGGGATCCGTCGGTGCGGGCGGTGGTGCTCACCGGCGTCGACCCCGCTTTCTGCGCCGGTGTCGACCTCAAAGAGGCCCAGCGGCTTGGGACAGCCTATTTCGAGCAATTTCAGACGCAGAGCTGCATTCGCAAGACAGCCCAGATGCGCAAGCCGATCATCGGCGCGATCAACGGCCCAGTCTTCACCGGCGGACTGGAGATGGCGCTGGGCTGCGACTTCCTCATCGCCTCGCAGCGCGCGGTGTTCGCCGATACCCATGCCAGGGTCGGCATCCTGCCCGGCGGCGGTATGACGGCCCGGCTGCCGCAGGTGGTCGGCGGGGCCATGGCGCGGCGGCTATCGATGACCGGCGAAGTCATCGACGCCGATCGCGCCGAGCGGATCGGGCTAATCACCGAAGTCGTCCCACACGATCGGCTGCTGGCGCGGGCGGTTGAGCTGGCCAGCCAGATCGGCGAGGTGCCGGCGCCAATCATGGCCGGCCTCAAGGAAATCTACGTCACCGGATCGGCGGCGGTCACCGATCCGGCGCTGGCCGCCGAGCAGGACATCGCCGGCGCCCAAGAGCTAGACCGCGATGCACTCGGCGACCGCTACACCGAAATCAGCGAGCGCAATCGCCGCCAGATCCGGCCTCAGCCCTAACGAAGAAGCGGGCTGTAGTCGGTCGGCGGGTCGACGAGGTTCATCGAGCGATAGAGCTTCTCGGTCAGCGCCGAGCTGTTCTCGGCGGCACTCAACACCGCCTCGCGGAAGTCCAGTATCTCCTTCGACGCCGAATGCGCAGGGTCTGCATTGGCCAAGTAGAGATCGTTGAACTGGTTGGATGCCCACAACGGGCCGACCACCCCGGCAGCAGCGGCGAAGAACCGCTGGCTCAGAGTGCTCAAGTCGCCATTCGCTTCAGCCAGACACTCCTGCAGGGCAGTCGCCTCAAGCGCGGCCACCGTCATGCCCTGACCGTAAATGGGATTGGTGCTGCAAATCGCGTCACCGAACACCAGCAACCCCGCGGGAAACCGCGGCATCTGGTCATAGCGTCGCCAGGTACCGCCCGGATACCGGAAAACCGAAATCTCGCCGAGCTGTTCTCCCCGCTTCAGCGCCCTCAGCAACGGCGGCGGCGCGAATTGTGTGGCCATCCGAATCATGCCGGCCATGTCATCGGGTGGTTCGTTTTGCGCCAAGCGGGCGACGGTGAATATCCATGTGTCGTGCTCGTAGACCGAAAACGCGCCACCTGTAGGTCGTTTCGGTTCCGGGACGACAAAGGTCATTTTCTCGCGCAGGATCCCATCCGGGATGCGCATCAACAGGCTGGCGTAGTTCGCGCTGGTGGTCGAGCGCTCGGCGGCAGGTCGGCCGTAGCCCAGGGTGTCGAGCAAGGCGGGGGTGCGTGCGCTGCGACCCATCGCGTCGACAACTAGATCGGCGTCCAGCAGCTGCTTAGCGCCGCTATCGCGGTCGACGATGTGCGCACCGGTGACTTGGTGTGGACTCGGCGTGATCGGTTCGACGAAGTCGTGTCCATCGAGGATTTCGACGTTGTCGATGGCGCTGACTCGCCGCCTGACTTGGGATTCCAACAATGGACGACTAAGCAGGTGAATGACCACCGATGCCGGGTCATTGAATTTGCCGGATCTGTTGAGTTCGTGGCCGGACACCCGTATGGATACTCGCGAGAGGTCGCCGTCGTCGCACACCGTCGCGCCGGCGGCGACGAGTTCGCTATGAATGCAGGGAAATAACTGCTCCAGCTCTTGCGCGCCGCGGCTCCACAGCGCGTGAAAGTGCCGTCCCTGCGGAACTCCCCGCCGGTGGTCCGCAGTGTCCGGCAACTTGTCTCGTTCGACCACCGTCACCGTCTCGTAGAAGTCGGCGAGCACTCGCGCGGCGAGTAATCCTCCCATCCCCGCGCCACAGACAACAGCCCGCTCACCGAGTTTGCTCACCGATCTTCCCTTCGCTAACGAGGTATCCCCCACCGTGGTATGAGCCTCGCGGAGGCCGCCCCGCTTCCCTTCGCCTTAGCGCCGCGCCGCATGGCGGCGCGCCCATGGCTGATAGCCGTTATGCGGGCCTACCGTACAGAAATAGCTTGAAAATCAGGCCAAAATCACCGAAGGCGAAAGCCGCGCTTTGAGGGCGCCTGCCAGATGGTTGAGGAGCTAGCCCCAATCATGGCCGGTGTCAACGAAGTTAACGAACTCGAACGAGTCTTGGCGGGTCAGCGTGAGCTAAACCGCTAGGTCTTGGTGCCCGCCACGACGAGATCGCCGAATGCAACCGCTGCCAGATCCGGTCGCAAGACACTTAGTTCCTCGAGTTCCTCGTCGGCGCGCCGCTCCACCAGCAAAGGAATGAAATCGCGCACCCGGCTGCTTTGGAATCGTGCATAAGCATGTCGCACGACAGCAGCGATGTGATCTTCGGGAAGAGCTGCGTATTTCTTGGCCAGGCGACGCTCAACGTCGCCAAGTAGCACCCGCTCTTCTTGAGGCATCCCGATATTCTTGCCGCCATCCCCGCAGGGGTCAAGATGGGTTTTGTAAACGGTCTGTTGTGTAAATCGTTGGAGAAAAACACTTTTGCTCCCAATTGCATCGGAGTAAAATTCGCGATGGCCCGCGCCCCGGACCAGGGCGGCTTGTGCCTCAGTTCCGCAGAAATGGCCGGGTGGCCAGCAAGTACACCGTGTACACGGCCAGCGGAGCCAGCAACGGCAACCACGGTAGCTGCAGCGGAAACGCCGTCGCGACCAGGCCGGCGAACGCGAATCCCACGGCTCCGACCACGGTTGCCCCGCTAACGCTGTCCAGCCCGGTGCCGCCACCGGCGGCATGCCGCAGCACCAAGTAGACGGCCGCGGACAATCCGGACACCGCGGCCAGCGTGGCCGCCGGATCCGACACCGCGACCACCCCCACGGTGAGCAGGACCGCCAGCGTGGCGACCGGGCGAGACAGGATTCCGGCCACCACCGCGACCACCGCCGCCGTCGCAGCGATCAGGGCCGGACCGTGCGACCCGATCCCTACGGCGGCGACCATCAGCAGACCACAGGCCGTCGACAAAATGCGCGCCGCCAGCTGCCCGCCGAGCCTCATCATCGGCGTCCCGTTACCGGCCGACGGCGATCGGGCACCAGATGCATCGATTGGTCCAGGGTGCGGTCCGCCTGCCAGGCGACCACGTCGACACCGACGGTGCCCATGTCGCGATACATCGCCGACCGCTGCAACGTCCACATCCTGTCCACCAGGGGATCCTGCTGAGCGGCGGCGAACGGGGAGCCCTGCAGAACATCGACTGCCACCACGACGTGACCGCGTCTGCGCAGGTCAATGAGTGACAGCGCGAACTCGGTGTCGAGCAGCGTGGAGAACGCGACCACGATCGCACCCGGCGGAATGGCTGCACGCGGCGCCAAAGTCCCAGTGGTGGTTTCGAATTCGTCACCGGCGGCAAGCACGGTGTCGAGCACCCGATAGAACTGACGCTGCCCGATGTCGGCGCCCAGCCAGCGGGGCCGACGACCGCCGAGCGCTACGATGCCGGCCCGATCACCGTTGCGCAGCGCGGTCTGCACCACCTGGGCGGCACCGCGCACCGTCCGCTCGGTGGAGGCCGTTGCCGGGCCGGCCGGCTGCGGATAGCCGTCAATGAGCACCACCACATCGGCGGAGCGGTCGGTCAACCGCTGTGTCACATGCAGGCGGCCGCGGCGGGCGCTCACCGGCCAGTTGACGGTGCGCAGCTGATCACCTGGCACATAGGTGCGAATGTCGGCGTACTCGACGCCGCGGCCGATGTGCCGGGTCAGGTGGGTGCCGAGCCGATCGAGCAGTTCGGTCGGTGGGAGCGCTGTCGGTTGCGGAGGCGTCATCGGAAACACCGTCACATCGGCTGCATCGACGGTGCCCGTCCCGGTCAGCAGGCCGCCATGCGCGACGACCTCGACCGTGGCCCCGATGGGATAACGGCCCCAACATTCGGCTGTGGTGGCCACCGTCTGCCGCTGACGAGATGTCCGATTTAGAGTCTCTAATCGCATACCTTCGACTGCCGACACCGTGAGTTCCACTGCAGCACCGTAGGTTTCAGTGGTAGCCCAGACGCTTAGCTGCGCCTGCTCAGTTTCAAAGCACCGCTGCGAACCCGGTTCTGCATGCACGTTCACCCTCGGCAGTGGCCGCTGCCAGTTGATTGAACACAACACGCCAAGCAGCGGCGCCGCGAACGCAATCAGCTGCCATCGCGATCCGATCAACGCGACGGCCAGCGCCAGCCCGGCACAGGTCGCTATCGCGCGCGTCAATGCCGATGCGCGCCAGTGCAATTGGGCTTCCCGGATCTCGATCACGTCGTTGCGTCGCTTACTGCGGACCGCCGCCCGTTCGGGGAACCGGCAGCCGCCGTAGCAGTTCCTCGACGATGTCGGCGCCTTGAATCTTTCGTACCCACATCTCCGGCCGCAAGGTGATCCGATGCGCCATAGCGGGGGTGGCCAGCGCCTTGATGTCTTCGGGTATTACGTAATCGCGGCCAAGCAGTAGGGCACGGGCGCGGGCGAGCTGGACCAGGTCGATTTCCGCACGTGGGCTGGCGCCCACCACTACTTGAGGGTGGTGACGGGTCGCTGCCGCCAGCGAGACCACGTAGTGCAAGACGTCCTCGTGCACACTCACTTGTTCGACCGACTCGCGCATAGCCAGCAGATCGTGAGCGTCGACAACTTGGCTGACGGTCGGCTCGGCCGAGCCGCGATCCAGCCGACGACGCAACATCGAGGCCTCGTCGCGCTCGGAGAGGTAGCGCAGTTCGAGCCGAATCGCGAACCGGTCCAGCTGTGCCTCGGGCAACGGGTAGGTGCCTTCGTATTCGATCGGGTTGTCGGTAGCCAAGACAATGAACGGCTTGGGCAGCGGGTGGGTTACGCCGTCGATGCTCACCTGGCCCTCGGCCATCGCCTCCAGTAAAGCCGCCTGGGTCTTGGGCGGCGTCCGGTTGATTTCGTCGGCAAGCAGCAGGTTGGTGAAGATCGGCCCCGGACGAAACTCGAAGCGACCCGACTGCATGTCGTAAACCGTCGAGCCGAGCAGGTCCGCCGGGAGCAGGTCAGGGGTGAACTGCACGCGGGTGAAATCCAGCCCGAGCGCTGCGGCGAAAGACCGGGCGATCAGCGTCTTGCCGAGGCCGGGCAGATCTTCGATGAGTACGTGCCCGCGGGCGAGCACCGTGGTGAGGATGAGGGTGAGCGCGGCTCGCTTTCCCACCACGACGCGCTCGATCTCGTCGAGCACGGCCACCGCGCGGGCCGTCGTCGCCGCCGCCGGCTTCGTCATTTTCGAGCCATCTCCGAGGTCATCTTCGAGTCGTACCCTCCGTCATACCTGCTCCAACCGTTCCAGGATTTCCGCGAGCGTCGCTCGGCCCGGCCCGGGTTCGCGCGCACCGGTCTGCGCGACGTTGTTGGGATTCACCCACGCCCACAGTTGCGGGCCGAAAAGCATTCGCCCGGTGGCGTCGAACGCTGCCGGGTCTTTGGCCTGGCTTTGGCCGGTGGTAAGTGCGAACCGTCGGGCCAGCATCGGACGCAGGTGGCGGTCCCAATCGGCTCGGGTGGATTCCGAGCGGTGGATCAGCGTTTCGGTTCGGGATAGCCAACTACGCAGCGATTCCTCAAGGGCGTTCGGGGCTGCGACGGGCGGCGATTCGACGCCGTGGCCGAGGACCTGGCGCACACTGACCACTGCGAACAACGCCGCGACACCGGCTGTCCAGAGCACAAACCGACGATCGTGCAGCAACAGCGTAGCCAGCTCCGCGGTCAATATGATGGAAATGCCCAGGGCTATTTGTCTTTTCACACGAGCCGCCCTTTCATACCAGGCTCCGCAATTCTTCGAGAACCAGCTGCAGCACGCGTAATGCGCTCATCCGATGCGCCTCACTCATCACATGTGGACTGAACCGGGCCTCTTCGAACAAGTTCACCAGCTCGCTGGCGTTATCGACATGCAGCGCGTGGTTTTCGACAGCCCGGGCCAGCACCTCGGTGGGGGTATCGAAGTCCTGCGGGACGGCCCCGGGAACATGCGCCAGCTCGCGTTCCATCGCCGCATAACAAGCGATTATCGCCTCCCGCGGTTCGCGGCTGCGGTCCCCGATTTCGGCCAATCCGATCTCGGCTGCCCGCACCAACGACTCGGAGGTGCCCATGGGCATGGATGGTGGGGGCGTCGGTTCGGCAGCGACCATAAGCGCCTCCCCGACGCGTCGCCGGCGGGCGGCGACAACCGCGCCCGCGACGGCCAGCACCAGCAGTGCCACTGCGGTCGCGATCAGGTAGCGCAGCATGTCACGATCGCCGCCCACGTCCGGGGGCCTGGATGGTGGACGGGCGCTATTGCCGGGCGTGGGGACGCTTGACGCCGGCGCGGTTGGGGTCTGACTGGCGACATGCAGCACGATGAACTGCGAAAGCAGCCACACCGTCAGCAGCCAAGCAACGAGAACTGCGGCCCCGATCACCAACACTTGCCAAGCCGGTCGGCCCCGGCCGTCGGAAAACCGTTCCGGCAGCCCGCCGGCGCTGGGCGCCGCCTTACGCGGGCCGCGGAGCCGGACGATGATCGCCACGGCCAAAATAATTACCGACACGCTGAGCATGGCGATCACATAGACCAGCGACGAGCCACTATCCGGTGGACTTTTCCGCGCAGCACGCTCGACGCCGGGAAGATAGCCGCGCAACGACGCAGCAATAACGATCAACAGCACGATCACGGCGACCACGCGGCCTGTCGCCTTGTCAAACATTGGCACACCACTCGACCGGTTGCCTGCCGCTGGTGCGGCATTCCGTCTGCTCATCCTGGCACGTAGTCCACCTGCGCTGCCAGCGATCGGTGCAGTTGCGCCGATTCCCGGCCGGCTAGCCGTTGCGCTCGGCGATCTCGGCAAGCCGGTCGAGGGATGCCCGAAGCCGCTCCGGCGTCGTTTGGCGGGCGCGTGTAAGGCGATTTTTGTCGGTCAACCGGGACCAGTCGTAGGTGTGGGTCACCCGGGTACGCGTGTCGGTCAGGGGTTCGAGCTCCCAGCGCCACAGATGCCCCGGCGGTCGCCGACCCGATTCCGATGCGAACCAGGCGATGCGACGGCCTTCTTCGAACTCCACGATGTGATTCTCACGGATGCTGCCCCCGGTGAGGGTCATGATGAAGACGTCTCCGATGCTGCGAATGCGTTGTCCCGGTTCGGCTTTGGCGAGGTTGCCATTGCCGTCCCACAACGGCTGCTGCGAGGGATCGGCGATCAGTTCGAAGATTCGGTTGATGCTCGCGGCGATCTCGCGGCTCGCGCTCACCACTCGGAGGACATCGGTGTCGTCGGCCATGGCTTATCGAAGCATGGCGGTGATGGTTGGGATCGCTCAGCCACCTCCCCAATCAAGGTCGGCGATAAGGCGTGAGGTAGGACGGCAGCGACACAGCCGGGTCCAGGTCGTCGGCGGGCACGGGTGTGCCTGCCGTCAGGGTCAGCGGCACGACGCCGGCCCAGTGCGGCAGCGCGGTGTCCTGCTCGTCGTCGACCGGTCCCCCGTCACGCACCTTGGCGGACACCTCGACGAGATCGAGCGCGAGCACGGCTGTGGCCGCGAGTTCGCGGGCGTTCGGGGGTCTGCTGTCGGCGGACCGGCCGGACGCTACGTGATCGAGCAGGGCTGCCAACGCACGCAGTTTCTCGCGCCGGCCTTGGACCAGCCGCGCGCTGCCCACCACGACCACCGACCGGTATTTCAGCGAATGGTGCAACGCCGCGCGGGCCAGCACCAGGCCGTCCACCAGGGTGACGGTGACGCAGACCGGCAGACCTTCCGCAGACCCAGCCGCCGCGAGCATCGGGCCGCTGCCGGTGGATCCGTGCAGGTACAAGGTTTCGCCGAGCCGCGCGTGGGTGGTGGGCAACACCACCGGTCGACCAGCATTGAGGTAGCCGACATGACAGATCAGCGCCTCGTCGAGAATGCCGTGCACGGTCGCCCGGTCGTAGCGGGCGCGCTCGCGATACCGGGTAGGCACGGTCCGCGGGGTGGGCGGGTACGCCTGCGCCGTCGCCAACGGTTGCCTCCAGTTTTGTACTAGTACATAATTATCTGTGTGCTAGGACAATACACCATTCGGGGCGCGGGTGCCGATGCCATTGCCACCGACATCGAGGACGCCATCTCTGCGGGCGCACTGGCGCCCGGCGCCGAGTTGCCTCCGATCAGGGAGCTGGCCGGGCAACTCGGCGTCAATGCCAACACGGTTGCCGCCGCTTACCGTCTGCTGCGCGAACGCGGTGCCGTCGAGACTGCGGGCCGACGCGGCACCCGGGTGCGGGACCGGCCGGCGACCACGCCACGCTCGCTGCGTGGGCTCGCCGTCCCGCAAGGGGTGCGCGACCTTTCTACCGGCAACCCGGATCCGGCGCTGCTGCCTATCGCCGCCGCACAACTTCTGCGTGGCGGCTCGCGGCGACGGGCCCCGCTGCTGTACGGGGAACCGGCCGTCTCGCCCGAGCTGGCCGAGCACGCCCGGGCGTCGCTGACCGCCGACGGCGTTCCGGCCGACCACCTCGCCGTAATCGCGGGGGCTCTCGACGGCATCGAACGCGTCCTCACTGCGCACCTACGGCCCGGCGACCGGGTCGCCGTCGAGGATCCTGGGTGGGCGAATCTCCTGGATCTGCTTGCTGCGCTGGGCTTTTCAGTCGAGCCGATAAGGGTTGACGACGACGGGCCGCTGGCCGGCGATGTGGCGCTGGCGCTGCGCCGCGGCGTTCGGGCCGTCGTGGTGACCACCCGAGCGCAGAACCCGACCGGCGCCGCCCTCTCCGCTGCGCGTGCGGCCGAGCTGCGCCAGCTGCTGGCCGACCATGCCGACGTTCTGCTCGTCGAAGACGACCATTGCGCGGGTATCGCCGGCGTAGAACTGCACACCTTGGCCGGTACAACGCGGCACTGGGCGTTCGTGCGGTCGGCATCCAAGGCATACGGCCCAGACCTGCGGCTGGCGCTGCTCGCCGGGGACCACCGCACGGTTGAGCGGGTGCACGGGCGGCTGCGGCTGGGACCGGGTTGGGTCAGTTACCTGCTACAGGACCTTGCCGTCAGCTTGTGGCGCGACAAGGCGGCAACACGCCTGGTGCACAAGGCCGAAGCCGTCTACACCCGCAACCGCACCCTGCTGCACGAGGCGCTGGCCGAGCGCGGTGTGACGTCGCATGGCCAATCCGGCCTCAACGTCTGGATTCCGGTGCCCGACGAAACCGTGGCGATCACCCGGCTACTCGGCGCGGGCTGGGCCGCGGCGCCGGGAACACGGTTCAGGATCGGCACGCCGCCGGGAATGCGGATCACCGTCTCAAGTCTCGATGCCACCGAAATCGACGCGCTCGCCGACGCGGTCGCCGAGGCTCTGCAGGCAGTCGGACGCGCCAGCGTGTGAGGGCAGAACCGGACTGCAGACTGTGACGGCATGGCCGATGAGGACGACGTGATCGCCTTCTAACCGTATTCGCAGCATCCCACCACGTTGGGAAGCTTGTTCGGCGAGTAACTCAGGCGCGGGTAGACGCTCCGACCACCAACTGGCGAGCGTGCAATGTGCTGATCCAGTCACTGGGTCTTCGAGGATGCCAGCGCGTGGAGCGAAGACGCGGCTGACGATGTCGG
>Ga0209217_1000101_pt1 | contig 18589 bp, 19 predicted proteins | sample JacPinW_OM3H0_M2_FD_187957 | JGI IMG/M metagenome (GOLD analysis project Ga0209217, IMG submission 187957) | Forest soil microbial communities from Algoma, Ontario, Canada - Jack Pine, Ontario site 1_JW_OM3H0_M2 (SPAdes) (version 2) | ecosystem: Environmental > Terrestrial > Soil > Boreal...
GTTAAAAGTTGAGTATCACGTTGCAGCACCGGTACATGGCCCGAACTCGACGCGCTCGGTGAGAGCGCATCGACCCTGTCTGCCTTCCGCGTCCAGCCCCAATCCGTTACCGACACCACTCATCCTCGGAAGCTTGCATATAAATCAGGTAATTTCTTGATGGTGATGAGCGCCGTGCCGGCGCTCGCGAAGGCTGGAGTCCCAGCCGACTGGATGAAACCGCCACCGTCGGATTGTCGTTGCGACCCCGAGGACGGCCGGCCCTGGCCGGCCGTTCCGGGGGGAAGCAATCTCTGGCCGCTGAGCGCTCGTCTGGTCGAGATTGCTTCGTCGCGCGAGACGCTCCTCGCAATGACACCGCGCCAATCTGGGCGGATCAGGCTGCGATGGCGTCGGCGTGGCGGAGGAAGCGGCGGTTGGGGGCGCTGCGCGGGCGGGTTGCCAGGCGTTCGTGCGCCAGCGACAGGGCGATGTCGCGCTGGCCGGCGCGCACGGCGGCCTCGGTCAGGGTCCAGTCGACGACGTCGCGTTGCGCGTGGCTGCCGCCGATCTGCCAGAGATCGAAACGGACCGGCAGCAGCAACTCGACCGCCTCGGCGTAGGCGCCGCGGTGGTACGCTGCGAGGGCCTCGACTATCGGAATGCCGACAGTGCGATAGAGGCCGGCTGCCTCGACACTGCTGGCCGCCGTCTCGCACATCGCTGCCAGCCGCCGCTCGACCAGCTCTTCCTGGCCCGACCGCAACTCGGCCATCGCGGCGTGGATATCGCCGAAGACGAGGCATTTCCCGTCCGCGCGGCCTTGCCACAATTCCGCCAATTCCCGCCAGCGCTCGCCGATGTCATAGCCGAGCGTGTCGAGGCGCCACAGCAGAGCCGCGGCGTTGGTGAGACTGAGGGCCACCGGGCGTTGCGTCGCACGCATCGGCCCGTCATAGAGTGCGAGTGCCGCCTCGTATTGCCCGAGCTCGAGGTGGAAGAGCGCCTTGTGCCACCAGATATGGACCTGGTTCATGTGGCCGGGGGTCGACCACAGCGCCTCGCGCGCCGCCATCCACCCCAACCCGTCTTCCGGGCGCCCGGTCATTTCCATCACATGCGCTACGGTGTGATGCGGCCAGAAACTCAACGGTTCGAGCTCGGCGGCGGCACGCGATTTGTCCTCGGCGCGCGCGTAATCGCCGGCTTCCTCCAGCCCGAAGGCGTGGATCGCCAGCAAAGTCCCATAGCCCGGTTGGTCCTTGGACCAGAAGGGCAGGGCCCGCGCCGACCGATCTCGGACCCAATGGAAACGTCCGAGAAACCCGTCCGTCAGTGCGGCACCCTGATGCGCCACCAGGTCAAAGGGATAGCGCATCAGGTGGCGGTCCAGCACCGCGACGGCGGCGGCGCGGGCGCCCTGGACTAAATGGGAGAGGGCGGCGAGGTGGGCTTGCTCACGCTCGTTCAGCGTCAGGGGCCGGGCCGTCTCGACCAACGCCGCGGCTTGGGTCCGCAGACCAGGGTCATTGGCCACGGTGAACACCCAGGCTTTTCCCAGATGTGCCATGGCGAAGTCGGGTGCGGCCTCGCGTGCCGTGTCGAACAGGCCGATCGAGTCGCCGTGGACGAGATTGAACGCCCGGACTGCCTGATCGTACGTGGCGGCGGCCTCGGCCGTAGCGCCGGAGAGATAATGTCCCTGGGCGTCCTGGATCATGGTTGGCTCCGTTGTTTTCGCAGGCCCTCACCCGCTCAATAGCTGGAAATCTCGATTGAGTTCTGATCGGGGTCGTCGATATAGACCGACTGGATCGTGCCGATCGCCCCGGCGCGCGGACCCTGCATCCGCACCGGCACGCCGCACTCTTCGAGATGGGCCGCGACCTCGCCGATCGGCGCCTCGGTGATAAAGCAGATATGCGCCGGCATGCGTTTCTCGCCGCTCATCGCCATCGCACCGCCGGCGGCATCGAGATGGATCTTTTGCTGGCCGAAATAGAGTGCGGCACGGCCTTCGCCCATGCTCTCGGTCCTCATGCCGAGCACGCGCTTATAAAATTCCACGCTGCGGTCGATATCGGCGACGGTCAGATTGAGATGGTCTATACGCTCGATCTTCATGGCCAGCCTCGTCGGGTTTGAGGAGGCTTAGAGCTTGCCATGAAGTGGAGCATCGGGCCAGCCCAACCACGCACCGCGCGCGCCATCGCCGAACGAGGGTTCCCAGGTGCTCTCGGCATTTTCGCGGCGTGGCGGCTACAGGCGTATGGCTACGCCCTTGCCGCGTCTTACGCCGTGCTGCTCGTGAGCCTTTACAAGTCCGGGTTTTGGATCGTCGACAGCCGGGGTATGCCGGTCTACAGCGATTTCATATGCCCATGGTTGGCCGGGGCGCAGGCCCTGCACGGAAATATCGCGCTGCTTTACGATCCCGCCGAGTTCGCGAAGCTCCAGGAGGCTCTGGTCGGCCCGAGAGATTACTTTTACCCGAATTGGCCGTACCCACCCACGTTCTTCTTCGTGCTGATCCCCTTTGCGGCCCTTCCTTATGCTTACGCATTCATTGTTTGGGACGTCATAACTCTGACCGGCTGTATCGCCGTTGTGTATCTCATCGTTCGGCGGATCCCGGCAATCGCTCTGGTGCTTGCATCGCCACTGACGGCCTGGACCCTCTACGCCGGACAAAATGGGTTCCTGTGGGCAGCGCTGCTCGGTGCATCGCTGCTGTTTCTCGAGCGCCAGCCGGTGTTGGCGGGGTTGTTGATCGGGTGTCTCACCTGGAAGCCGCAATTCGGAATATTGATCCCGATCGCGCTCGCCGCATCAAATCGCTGGCGCGCTTTTGCCAGCGCTGCGGCGGCGGCAGTCCTCTTGGCCGGCATATCAATTGCTGCATTCGGGACGGCAGTCTGGAAAGTATTTCCCCGGGAGGTCGCCGCACAAACCAGCGAGGTCCTCGTTGCCGGCGGCCACGCCCATCCAACTCCCGACTGGGGATATATTCAGACAGTTTACGGCTTGGTTCGTACTCTCTATGGCGGCGCCGCGGTGGCATGGTTCGCCCAAGGCGCAACTGCGGTGGGCGCCGCGATAATCGTGTGGCTGGTGTGGCGGTCCCCGGTGCGTTACGCGTTGAAGGCGGCAACACTGTCCGCTGCCGCGCTTATCGCCACGCCCTATGCCTTTGCCGCCGACCTCGCGGCGATTGTGATCCCGGTGGCCTTTCTCGCGAGCGACCAGATTCGCTGCGGGCTGCTGAGGGGTGAGCAAGCGGTCATGATTGCGCTTTTCGGTGCGAGTTTCATGATTCTCGTCACTTACGGCAGCGCGCCGCTCGGACCGGTCGTGATGATGACACTCTTATGTGTGATCTTGCGCCGCGCCATTTGGCATGATGCGCCTCAGAGCCGGGCCGCGTCGTGGGGGCAAAACCGAGGCATTACAGGATAGTCAGTTGAGCCGAAGTCGTGCGAGATTTCGGCATGCTGTCTGAGCAGCAGGCCCGTTTTCTCGCTAGCTGCAGGGTCGGTCATCTCGCGACCGCCGATGCGCGAGCGGCACCGCATCTCGTTCCGGTGTGCTTTGTCGTGAGCGAGGGCACGCTCTACATCACGATCGATCAAAAGCCGAAGGGCGACGTCAGCGCGCTGAAGCGCCTGCGGAACATCATCGAAAATCCAGTCGCCGCGTTTGTCGCCGATCGCTGGGACGAGGACTGGACCCGGCTCGGCTGGGTCATGCTGCGCGGCCCGGCCGAGATCCTGGCCGACGGCACCGAACACGACCAGGCGCAGGCGCTGCTCCGGTCGCGCTACCCTCAGTATCAGGAGATGGTGCTCGACGACCTCCCGGTCATCGCCATCCGCATCGAGCGGGTGACGAGCTGGGGCAACCTTTCGGCCGGGTAGGCCAAGCGTGCACCGCTCTGCGAGCACAAGGGGTCGAACATTAAATCGACTGTCTGGATGATCAAATCGAAGTTCGTCTATGACCTTGGCATCGCATCGGGATTCTGGGTTTCCACTTTGCCGAAAGCCGGGTGGGTAGAGGGCGATGTTGATCGCCATTGCGGCCTGCATTTTGCCCTTGATCTTATCGCTCGGGGGTATAGATACCCGGGCATGACACCCCGGTGTCATGCAACCAATAAGGGATCTGATGAAACCACGACCTAGCAGCAGTCCATCCGAGGACCATAGTCGCAGCGCGACTTTGATCCCCGTCGGGTTGATTGCCCAGGAGATTCGTGAGTTTCGGGAGTTGCGTCTGAGTTAGCGCGCTCTCCCCTTTCTCTCGCCTCCTGGGTCGGCGCAACCGATCTGAGCAGGAGGCGGAGAAATGAATGCCGCAAACCTCGAACTACGCCTGGCGGCCCCGCCGGGCACGGAACCGCGCCTCGGTGCTGTCCTCGACGAAGCCCATGTCGGCGACATCCGTGGCGCGCTCGGCACCATTCGGCACGGCGATATTGCACCCCGCCGGGGTTGGTGGGCGCGCCTGCGGACGCTGCTCGCCATTCTCGGGCCGGGTCTCATTGTCATGGTCGGCGACAACGATGCCGGTGCATTCGGCACCTATACACAGGCCGGACAGGACTATGGGACCACGCTGCTGTGGACCCTGCTGCTGCTAATCCCGGTGCTCTATGTCAACCAGGAGATGGTTCTGCGGCTCGGGGCTGTATCCGGCGTCGGCCACGCCCGGCTGATCCTGGAGCGCTTTGGCAAGTTCTGGGGCGGGTTCAGCGTCATCGACCTGTTCCTGCTGAACGCGCTGACGATTGTTACCGAATTCATCGGCATCAGTTTGGCACTCAACTATCTCGGACTGCCAAGAGAACTTGGCGTCGTCGCTTCTGCGGGAGTCATTATTGCGGCCGCCGGAACCGGGGACTTCCGACGGTTCGAGCGGTTTTCGCTGTTGCTGGTCTTCGGCAGTCTGTTGCTGATCCCGATCTTCCTATGGGTTCATCCGCCATTGAGTCAGATCGCCCACGATTTCTTTGCTCCCAAGCTCCCGGAGCAGGGAAAACTCAGCGAAATCATGCTGCTCATTATCGCGATCGTCGGCACAACGGTCGCGCCGTGGCAGCTTTTCTTCCAGCAGAGCTACGTTGTCGACAAACGCATTACACCGCGCTTCGTCCGGTATGCGCGTGCTGATCTGTGGATCGGCATCGTCCTCGTGATCATCGGCGCGGTCGCGATGATGGCATTCACGGCGGCGACTTTCGCGGGCCGTCCAGAGTTCGGCAATTTCCAGGATGCTGGTGCCGTCGCCGCTGGTCTCGGCAGATATGTCGGACACGCTGCCGGCGTGTTCTTTGCCGTCGCCCTCATCGACGCCAGCGTGATTGGCGCGATGGCCGTCTCGCTATCCACGGCCTATGCAATTGGCGATGTCCTGTCGCTGCGCCATTCGCTGCATCGCAAGCCCAAAGAGGCAAAGGCATTCTACGCCGTCTACGGCGGTCTCGTGATGTTGGCGGCTGCCCTTGTGCTGACGCCGGGCACGCCGCTCGGGCTCTTGACCAACGCAGTTCAGACATTGGCCGGTGTGCTGCTGCCAAGTGCGACCGTGTTCCTGCTGTTGCTGTGCAACGACCAAGCCGTGCTCGGGCCTTGGGTCAACGGGCGCGGCCTTAACGTCTTCACCGGCGCGGTGATCGCCGTGCTGGTGATGTTGTCGATCATCCTCACTGCGTCTGTTCTCTTTCCCGGCATGAGCGAGGCCACGATCTTGGCGATTCTTGGCGGCGGAGTGCTGTTCACGATCGTCATCGCGGCGGCGCTCCTCGTCATCCGGCGGGAGGATCGCCGTGTCTGGACAGACAGCTTTGGGCAGATGATCTGGCGTATGCCGCCGCTTGATCAACTTGCGCCGCCGGCGCATATGACGCCGCTCACCCGGATTTGGCTCGCCGTCCTGCGCGGCTACCTCCTCATCGCCGGCGGGCTGGTGTTTTGGCGCATTTTCGAACTCGCTCTGTCGGCCGGCTGAGGCGCTCAGCGCGGCAATTGCCGAAGCGTCCATTTGTTCGTTCCAGGTACTGAGCCATGCACGCCGAGCCCGCGCGGCGCTTCCAGGCATGCTCGCCTTCCGAGGCCCGCACCCGAGCTCACACCTTCTCGGCCATGGCGGCGATCGGCCTTCTCGGGTGGCCAATGATGTGCGGTGCCCAAATGGTCGGCCCGACGCCGCAACCTCAAGGCATACCGGTCACCCCGGAACAGGCCGAGCAGGTGCAGCCGGAGACCTGGGCCATTCATGGCCAGTCAACTTTTACCTGGCTGCTGCAACCTGCGTTCCGGTCGCCGTATCAGGGACCCCATAGCCTCAGCCCCGCCGCCAACGGCAGGGAAACCTTCGACGCGACGCTCTATGCCGGCGTCCGACCGTGGCGGGGCGCCGAAATCTGGATCAATCCGGAAGTCGACCAGGGGTTCGGGCTCAGCGACACCTTTGGCGTGGCGGGATATCCCAGCGGCGAAGCCTTCAAGCTAGGCAAAGCGAATCCCTATGTTTTGGTCCAGCGCGGGTTTCTTCGCCAGACCATCGAGTTGGGCGGCGAGACTGAAAAGCTCGAACCCGACCTCAATCAGCTCGGCGGGACCCAGACTGCCAACCGCCTAGTGTTCACCATCGGTAAATACTCTATCGTCGACATCTTCGACACCAACACCTACGCGCACGACCCGCGCAACGACTTTTTCAACTGGTCGATCATCGACCAGGGCGCATTCGATTACGCGGCGAACGCATGGGGCTACACCTACGGCGGCGCCGCCGAATGGTACCAGGACTGGTGGACCGCCAGGGCCGGTGTATTCGATCTGTCGCAAGCGCCGAACACGATCGCCCTGTCCCACGGCTTCGGCCAGGGGCAATTCGTGGCCGAGCTGGAGGAAAGGCATCGGCTGAGGGATCAGCCGGGCAAGCTCAAGCTCCTCTATTGGCTGACCCGCGGCAATCTCGGAACCTATCTCGACGCGATCGCACTGGGCGCATCCACCGGTGAGACGCCGTCAACCGCCGTCGTCCGCAGGTTTCGGACCAAGGACGGCTTCGGGCTCAATTTCGAACAACAAATCGCCGCCGATTTTGGCGTCTTTGCTCGCGCCAGCCTGTCGCGAGGCGCCGTGGAGGAGGTCGATTTCACCGACATCAACCAGTCGATCTCGGCGGGTCTCGCATTGACCGGCGCGCGCTGGGGGCGCCCGGATGACATTGTCGGATTGGCCGGCGCGGCCAACCGCATCTCGCACCAGGGAAAGCTGTATCTCGCCGCCGGCGGTCTGGGCGGGATCATCGGCGACGGCCGGCTGCCGAATGCCGGGCCTGAGCAGATCCTTGAAGCATATTACCGCGTTGCCGTATTTAGCTTCGCCCACGTCGCGTTCGACTATCAGTTCATTAACCATCCGGCTTACAACCGTGACCGCGGCCCGGTCTCGATCTTCGCGATCCGTGCCCATGTCGGGTTCTGACCAACGGGGAGACGGCTGGCAATGAACCCTCGCGAAATCGCCCTCCGTCTCGGCACCGCACTTCTGTTCGGCGCCATCATCGGTTTCGAGCGACAATGGCGGCAGCGCATGGCGGGCCTTCGGACCAATGCGCTCGTTTCGGTCGGAGCTGCCGGGTTCGTCGTATTCTCGATGACGGTTTCCGCCGATAGCAGTCCAACTCGCGTCGCCGCGCAGATCGTTTCGGGCATCGGCTTCCTCGGCGCGGGCGTGATCTTGCGCGAAGGCATCAACATTCGCGGCCTCAACACCGCCGCGACCCTTTGGTGCTCGGCGATGGTCGGAACATTTGCGGGTGCCGGCCAACTGGTCGCGAGTATGATCGCCGCCAGCTTTGTTTTGCTGACAAACCTTTTTCTGCGTCCGCTGGTTCGCCTCATCAACCGGCAGCCGCTCGGCGCTATCGAGGTCGAAACCCAATACTCCGTCGAATTGCGGTGCCAGGGCCAGCAAGAGGCGCATATCCGCGCCCTGCTGCTCCAGGCAGCGGTGAGCGCAGGATTGGGGCTTCGCCGACTTACCAGTGAAAATCTCGAGGACTCACCGCAAGTCACAGTGAGCGCCTTTCTCGTCTCGGCCAGTCGCAACGATGCGGCTCTCGAACAGATCATTGGTCGGATGAGCCTTGAACCCTTCGTGACCGCCGCCCACTGGCACGTCGAACAGGCGGCAGCGGAGGCTTGACTTCAAAGCCTGCCAATTCCGTGCTGATTATGAAATTGCCGCATTCATGTCGCATCTTCTCGGCATCCCGGTTCTTCGCGCGGGCTCCTGTGGCCCAGCTGACCGCGCCGGATCGGGCGGCACTGCAACCTGGCGGGGAGATTTTGCTGCAGAATTGCTGCAGATGGCGGAGCACGCAATAATAGGCTCAACTTGTGGTTGTGACCCGACGTTGCAGGCGCCCTGATGCCACGTGATTCTGGCGAAGATTCGTCGATCGAGCGTAAGCTGGGTCTATCGGAGCGATGGAGGAACAGATGGATTTTGGCGCGGCGATGTTTTTCACCGATTACTCGATGACGCCGGCCGAGCTCGGCCGGGCGCTCGAAGAGCGCGGCTTCGAGTCGGTATGGGCGCCCGAGCACTCGCACATCCCCAGCACCCGCAAAACGCCGCCAGCGGGAGGCGGCGAGCTCGGCAAGCAGTATTACGACGTGATGGACCCGTTTGTGACCCTGACGGCGGCGGCGATGGCGACCAAGACCCTCAAGGTTGGGACCGGGGTGTGTCTCGTCATCCAGCGCGATACGATCCAGACGGCAAAGCTCGTCGCCACGATCGACCAGGTTTCCGGCGGGCGGTTTCTGTTCGGCATCGGCGGCGGCTGGAACCAGGACGAAATTGAAGATCACGGCACCGTCTTCAAAACGCGCTTCAAGAAAATGCGCGAGCAGATCGAGGCGATGACGGAGATCTGGACCAAATCCGAGCCCGAATATCACGGCGAGATCGTCGACTTCCCGAAGATGCGGACTTGGCCGAAGCCGGTGCAGAAGCCGAAGCCGCCGGTCATCGTTGGCGGCGCTTTCCCGCACAGCGCGCGGCGTGCGATCCGCTACGGCGATGGATGGATCCCGAATGCGAGCCGGGCGCATTATTCCGATGTCACCGAATTTTTGCCGCAGTTCCGGGAAATGGCGGCCGAGGCCGGACGCGACCCGGCCACGATCCCGGTCACGGTCTGGGGCGTCCCGGAAAACCTCGATCGCGTCAAGCGTTACCGCGATCAGGGGATCGCGCGGGTCGTGGTGAGCTTGCCTTCGGCAAATGACGAAGAGACCCTCCCGGTCCTCGACCGGTGGGCGACGCTGATCCGGCAGACGGCGCACTGAAATGCTGACCCTGGGGCAGGCCTCGATCATCGTCGACAAGGCGCTGGAGAAGGGAAGGGAGCTCGGCTTCAAGCCGCTGACCGTGGCGGTGCTCGACGCCGGCGGCCAGTTAAAGGCGCTGAAGCGTGAGGACGGATCGAGCCTGCTGCGGCCCGAGATCGCCGGCGGCAAGGCCTGGGGGGTATTGGGGATGGGGTTCGGCGGGCGCGAGTTCGCCCGCCGCGCCGCCGCCAACCCGGCTTTCATTCAGGCGCTGAGTGCGGCTTCCGGCGGGCGGATCATCCCGGTCCCGGGCGGCGTGCTGATCCGCGACCAGGCGGGCGAGATCATCGGGGCTGTCGGCATCAGCGGCGACATTTCCGAGAACGACGAAACCTGTGCCGTTTACGGCATCGAATGCGCCGGACTTACCGCCGATACCGGCTAGGCCGATCCTTACCGTGTAGAGTGCGCGACCGTTGCCCGCGGTCGAGCGTCGAAGACGGGGATGGCCGGGAGTTGCCCGCTGCCGCCAAACAATAGAGCGGCCACCGCGCGGTCGAGCCCGACATCCCGCAGCACGCGATCGCGATAGCGCTCGACTTCGAGGGGAAAGCCCGCACTCGGGCGACCGCTGCCGATCCACGCATCCATGTTGCCCGGGCCCCAGTTGTAGGCCGCGATGGCATCAGGCCAGTTGCCGTATCGGCGGTACATCAGCGCCAGATAACCGCGACCCAGCATCCGGTTTTCGAAGATGTCGAAGCGGTTGCCGCCGCCCACATCGGCGGCGGCGGCGGCGGAAACCTGCATCGGCCCCTGCGGACCATTGGGCTCGGGGCCCCACATTCTGGGATCGGTCCCGTGGCTCGATTCCGCACCCTCGACGGCAAAGGCGATCCGATCGAGATCGGCCTCCCGCGCCGGACCGAACAACCCGATGGCGGGCGGCAAGGACGCCACCGAACCCCTGAGCACCGTCACCGGACGAAATCTGGGGTCGACAAACCTCACCAATTCGCTGTGCATGCCGCTCGCCTGCGGCCCCGTCGCCGCCGGATGCTCGCCATCGCCCCGCAGCACTCTGACGGGCTTGGTCCTCGGGTCGGCGAAGGTGACAAGCTCGGCCGCAGCGGGCTTTTCGGTCGGTTTCGCCTCTGCCGTCGGCCCCCTGCCCCGGATGATCTTCACCGGGTTCCACTCGGTATCGGGGAAGGTCAGGACCTGCACGCTTGCGGGCTTGTTCTCCTCGATCTGCTTGCCGGCGACGACGGCCGCGCGGGTCTTGGATTTGGGCGAAGTCTTGGCGGGGTAGGCATGAGCGTGCATCAGCAGCAGCGCGATCGCCGCACCTGCAATTATGCGTGGCCAAATGTCGCCTTGCATCGCCCCCTCGACCGGCTCAGGCAGGTGAGCCCTTTCGGCAGCAATAGCTTAGCGGCAATCGGGGCCGACGGCGACCCTTGTCAACGAATTGGCGGGTCAACTAGCATCGGCGGCAGGCGGAGTAGCGAGGAATGCGATGGCGAAAATTCTGATCATCCATGGTGCCGGCATGAATATGCGCGGCAAGGTCCAGACCGAGATATTCGGGCCGATGACCCTGCCCGAATACGACGAGCGGATCCGCAGCTATGCCGCTGAACTCGGCGTCGATGTCGAGATTTTTCATTCGAACATCGAAGGCGAGGTCATCAACAAGCTCTACGAGGCAAACGACAAGGGATGCGATGCGGCGCTCTTCAACCCGGCGGGCTTTTCGAGCGGCTATCCGGCACTAGTCGCGGCGATCTCTCAGGTGCGTTTCCCGACGATCGAAATCCACATCTCCAACCCGGTGCGGCGCGGTCCGGTCTCCGAGACAGCACGGGTCAGTCACGGCATTGTCGCCGGCTTCGGGCTGCCGGGATATTACCTGGCGTTGCGCGGCGTCCGCGACATGCTGGCCGCTAAATAACCAAAGGAAGCGCTCTGCAGCGCTTGAACCTCAGCGGCGTTCCCAAGGCGGAAACAACTCGTCGGGGTCGTTGACCCAGACGAACGGTATGCCGTGCTGATCGGCGCAGTCGACGACATGGCGAAACTCCGTCGCAACGGGAGAGTCAGGTTTGCTCTGATCAACGAGCGTCGAGGAGCCATGGGCGAAGCGCCAACTTCCCAGAATAAGACCGGGATCGATCTCGCTCCGATGGACCTTGAACTCTATGTACCTGCCGCCGAAGGCCTCCTCCTTCCCTTCGATAACCGCAACCACAGCAATCTCCTATTTACGATCGGACGAGGATACTCCCGTCACCAGCCCATGTCGGCGGGACGCAAACCCATCAGCACTTTACCGGCGGATTCGTATTGCGCCGGGAATGCGCTGTTGTGTTGAACCGCGACATGGATATCTCGGAAATACCGCTCCAACGGATTGCGGCAATAGATCGCGTTCGTCCCCGCCGCATGGAATACCAGATCGACCGAGCGAACCGCCTCGTGCATCGCATGAACGATCGCCAGCCTCGCCTGCGCTATGGCGATGCTCGGGTCCGAGGTACCATTGCAGACCACGTCCCAAAGAGTTATAACAGAGTCGACGACGTAAGCTCGAGCGGCATTGAGAATAGCCTCGGCTTCACCAAGGCGCGCCTGAACAAAGGGACGTTCGCGCAGCACTGTTGTGGACGCAGTCGAATTCTCACTGCTAGCCAAATCGATGAACGCCTCAACCGCTCCGCGAGCAATGCCGAGCGAGTTGGCAGCGGCGAGGGAAAAGAGCGTTACGATGACCAGCCGGGGATGATACAGCGGTCCTCTTTCAGCCGCCGGCTCACCCAGAAAGCAGGTATGGGCGTCGGGCACAAAGACATCGTTGACGACAAAATCCTGACTGCCAGTGCCTCTCATGCCAACAACCGACCATGTATCCTTGATTGTCGCCTGGTCTGGAGAGAGCCACATCGCCCGTACCCGAGGCGGTCCCGCTTCGGTCAATTGCGGCTTGTCTCCGTCCATGACGATGCATGGGCAATACAGCCGGTTCGCATAATCAATGCCACTGGCGAAATTCCAGCGTCCCCGGACGCGATAGCCGCCATCGACGGGGTAAGCGCGGCCAAGCGGCCGCAACGAGCCGGCACCACGAAAATCGGCGGGCTGGCCACTGAATTGACGACCGATTTCCGCGGGAACCCAGCCTAGGAAATACGATACGTCGGTGGCGATCATTGCACACCAACCGATCGAGCCGTCGGCCTTCGATATTTCCTCGATCGCGCTGAATACCGTCAGCGGGTCGAGTTCCGGTCCGCCCATCGATCGAGGGAGAAACATCTGCAGGAGCCCCGCCGCTGCGAGAGCCTTCGCTACTCGCGGGGGCACGCGCCGGATCTGCTCGCCCTCCTCGCGCGCCGCGAGAATGAGCGGGGCGAGACGCATCGCCGCAGTAACGACGTCCACCGTCGGATCCGGGTATTGGTGGTCATCGGCTGCCATCTCCGCTCTCCCTCGGACGCAATTTTCCCGGTTCCTCGGCCATTGTCATTTGCTCGTCGATCGGATGCAAGAAAACCGCGCCGTCAGCACCACCGAAGAGGGAAGCGATGCCGATAATCGCGACCCGAGAGAACACGATGGACAATCACTGCCAGTGATGGTCACAATCACACTCCCGGACCAAAGAAGAGGAGAGAAGTGCATGATTGACCTGTATTTCTGGCCGACCGGAAACGGCAAGAAGAGCGTTATTCTTCTGGAAGAACTCGGCCTACCCTATCGGATCAAGCCGATCAACATCGGCCGCGGCGACCAGCTCACCCCCGAGTTTTTGCGGATTTCTCCCAACGGCCGGATGCCGGCGATCGTCGATGACGAGCCGATGGGCGGCGGCGCCCCAATCTCGATCTTCGAATCCGGCCCAATCATGATGTATCTCGCCGAGAAGACCGGACGGTTCTGGCCGCAAGACCCGCGCGGCAAATACGATGTCGCCCAGTGGGTCGGTTGGCAGCTCGCCAATCAGGGCCCCAAACTCGGTGAGCAAGGCCATTTCCGCCGCGCCGCCGAGGCTGGCAATAACGGCGATCTGACCTACGCGCTGCGGCGCTTCGACAATGAAGCCCACCGCATTTACGGTGTGATGAATCTCGGGCTCTTCAACAAGCGCTATCTCGCCGCCGGCCAATACACAATTGCCGACATGATCTGCTATCCCTGGGCGTCGAGCTGGTCGAGCCGCAAGATCGACATCGACGAGTTTCCGAACGTCAAGCGCTGGCTCGAAGAAATCGGCGAGCGGCCGGCGGTCAAAAAGGCGATGGCGATGGGACCGGAGTTCCGCGAGGACCCGGCCTCGATCAGCCCGGAAGAGCAGGCCCGCCGACGCAAGCTGGTCGCCGATCAGCGCGCCCAGCCGATCCCCAAGGAATGGCTGCAGGCGGCTGAATAACCTTCAATCCGTCGGCGCGAGCAGGCTCACGACAAAGCGCGCCGAGGCGACCAGCAAAAACAGGCCAAACCCGATCTCGAGGCTGCGTCGTGCCAACGCGTGCGCGAGCCGCGCACCGAGCGGTGCCACATAGCTCGAGATCGGCGCGATCACGACGACGCCGATCACCGAGACGAAGCCGATCGCGAGCGGTGGCAGCTCGGGCTGGTGCGGCAAGCCGGCCAGCACGTAGCCGAGCGCGCCGGCGATCGTGATCGGAACCCCGAGACCGGCAGAGGTCGCCACCGCATTGTGAATCGGCTTGCCGTAAAGCGTCAGCGCCATCGTGGCGAGGGAGCCGCCGCTGATCCCCATCAGCGAGGAGGCGAGCCCGACGAGAAAGCCCCAACCGGTCATTCCGAGAGGGCCAGGCAATCGATCCGACAAGACCCAATCCTCCCGGCCGGCAAGGAGCTTGGCGGCGATCACCCCGGCGACCAGCACGAAGGCCGCCTTGAAGAGGCTGCCGGGGGCGACCGCCGCCGCGGCGCTACCTACTGCCACCCCGGCGACGGCCGGCAATGCCCAGGCCCGCAATACCGCGGGGATTACCAGCCCTCGCGCAAGGTGCGCCCGATAGGACCGAACAGCGGTCGGGACAATGATCGCCAGCGACGTTCCGACGCAGAGCTGCATGCGCACCGCCTCGGGGACGTCGAGAATCCGGAAGACTTCGTAGATTACAGGAACAATGACGGCGCCACCGCCGATGCCGAAGAGTCCGGCGAGAAGACCAGTGACGACGCCGGCCGCAATGACGGCCAACCCGAGCCAGACCAGCTCGCCGGACGGTGCTCCCAGGTCTATTCGGCCGCTTGCTTGACGGGAGCGAAGCTGCCGACACCGGTCGGCAGGTCGAATAGTCCGGCGGGAACCCGATCGAAATAGGAGAGAACTTCGGGGGTCGGGACGACGTCGGCGTATTTGGCGTGCATGTCGCAGAGGCTGAGGGCGTGGCTCGCCTCGCTGCGATCGAAGCAGCCTTCCTCCGCCAGGGTCACGCGATAGTTGAGGCTGAACGCGTCGACCACCGTGGCGCGCACGCAGCCCGAAGTCGTGGTGCCGACGACGATAACGCTGTCGCAGCCGAGCAATGTCAGGTAGGAGGCGAGGTTCGTCCCGAAGAAACCCGACGGCTTTTGCTTTCTGATCACGATGTCTTTCGGACCGGGCGCAATCATCGCGACGATCTCGTTGCCGTCGAGACCATTGTTGCGGCCGCCGCCCGCCTCGTCGCCGCGCGTGCTCTTCCAACGCCAGCTGCCGGCATCCCAATTATCGGCGCGGCGCTCACCTGTCGTGTAGATGACCGGCAGCCCCTTGGCGCGGGCCGTTTCAATCAACGTCTTGATGTGTTCGAGAGCCACCCAGGCTTCCTCGCCGCAGGAGTTGCGCCAGCGCCTGATCGATTGGAGGATGGGTTCCGGCCGCTCGCCGCAGAACGCCCAATTGACGTCGATGACGAGCAATGCCGGCCGCCTGCCGAACCCTGCGCGGGCGCCGAACCCGCCGGCGGCGAACACTGCCTTGTCGCGCGCGGTCAGAAACTTGTTCCAGATCGGCTCGCTCATGGACTTCGCTCCTTGTCGTGGGGTCCGCGCTCCTCGGGCCGCGTCAGCAGGTGCTCGCAGCCGGCCTTGTTCGCCCAGTACTGCCAGGCGCGCCAAGTCTCGGTCGAATAAGGGCTGTAGCCGCGGTTGCGGGCATCGATCTCGTCCTGCGAGAGGTACTTGATCGGGCCGCCGAGCTGCTTTGCCCGCATCAACGCGCGGGCATTGCGCGGCAGATAGACCGACATTCGCACGACCTCGATCAGGGACCGGCCGGCCGACGCGAAGCCATGACCGCGCATCAGCGCCACATTGTTGCCGCCCAGGCATTTCGCGAGGTCGCGGCCCTGCTCGATATTGGTGACGAGCAGGTTGGTGTCGCCGAAATTGTCGGCAATGTCCCAGACCGGAACCTCGCTTCCGATAAAACTTCCCGAGTGGATCACCGGACGCAGCGCTGTGGCATCGGCGATCCCGAAGGGTAGGGTGTCCTCGGCGTGCGCGTGCACCACCGCAACGACATCCGGACGCGCCTCGAAAATCGCCGCGTGAATAAAGCGCTCGAGATAGAGGGTGGGGCTCTGATCGCGCACCGGCTCGCCATCGAGACCGAGCTCGATGATGTCATCGGCGCCGACCAGTTCCGGGGCAACCGAACGAGCGATCAGAAAATGGTTCGGATTGTCGGGGTGTCGAATGCTGACATGGCCGTAGGCGTCGACCACCTCCTCCTTCGCGAGGATGCGGTTGGCGATGACGAGGTCCTGGATGATGGGATCGAGACTGCTCATTGCCGTGCAGCCGTTATCAACCGATCGTTGCCGGCTGCAGCAGCGAAACGTCGTCGTTCTTCAAACTGTTGACGCGGTCGCCGACCGCCGTGATGGTCAACCCGGCGGCATAGGGCAACAATAGCTTTTTGGCGGTGGCGGCCGGTGCCGTGAGCCAGCGCTGGTAGTCGGTGGGCGCGATGATCACCGGCATGCGATCGTGCACCTCGCTGACCAGTTTGCTGGCTCGCGTCGTAACGATGCTAAAGGTCTCGACCGGATCGCCGTCCTCCGGCGCCCAGCGCGCCCACAGTCCGGCAAAGGCGATCAGCGCGCCGTGGCGCAGCGTGATCTTGTACGGCTGCTTTTTTGTACCCCGCGCTTGCCATTCGTAAAAGCCGTTCGCCGGCACCAGACAGCGTTGCGACTGGAAAGCCGTCCGGTAGGCGGGCTTGTCTTCGAGGGCATCGGCTGGGGCATTGATCATCCCGGCACCCGGGGAAAGGTCGCGCGACCAAGCCGGCACCAAGCCCCAGCGCGCCATCAGAACCCCTCTGCCGTGCTCCTCGGCGACCACGATCGGCGAGGTTTGCATCGGCGCGATGTTGTAGCGCGGCACGAGCTCGGGCACTTTTTCGAGCTTGAACAGCCTTTTGATTTCCGCCGGTGAGGCGGTGAGATAGAAGCGCCCGCACATGGCGGCGGCACTATAGCATCGCGCGTTAACGAGGAAGTGAGATTCCGCCGGCGCCTATAGTAAGTTCTCGCCGCAAGGGCCCATGGTCGCTCGAGGAGGACGGAAATGCCTATTTCAGGGGAACTGGTTGCCGGCGCCTTAGCCGGTCTCGCCTTTGTCGGATGCAGTCTGGGGAATGCGCCACCGACGCCGGGCCGAGGGAGACGGCGCGAGGTTGTGGTCAACGGCAAGCGAGTCAAGACCGTCGACATTCACGCTCATACGATCGTCCCCGAGGCGGCGGTGGTGATCAACCACCCGCTGGAGGCGCCCGGGCTGTTGTGGTCCAACGTCTCCGACCGCATCCAGGAGATGGATGCCGAGGGGATCGATGTCGAGGCGCTCAGCATCAACCCCTATTGGTATCGTGCCGAGCGCGACGCGGCGGCCGAGCTGATCAAGATCCAGAACGAAAAGCTGGCCGAGTTCTGCGCCGCCACGCCCGACCGCTTTGTTGCCTTTGCGACGGTGGCCCTGCAACACCCCGACCTCGCGGTCGAGCAGCTCCAATACGCGATCAGGACCTTGGGTCTGCGCGGCCTCTCGGTCGGCGGCAGCGTCGCCGGGCAGGAATTGGCCGACCCCAAATTCCACCCGGTCTGGGCCAAAGCCGAGGAGCTCGGCATCCTGATTTTCATGCACCCGCTCGGAACCCGGGAATTGGAGCCGAGCGGGCGCCTCAACGGCAGCGGCCTCTTGACCAACACGATCGGCAACCCGCTCGAAACCACGATCGCATTGTCGCACCTGATCTTCGAGGGCACGCTCGACCGCTTTCCGGGCTTGAAGATCTGCGCCGCGCATGGCGGCGGCTTTCTGCCGTCCTACGCCAACCGCTCGGATGCGGTCATCACCACCTTCCCCAACCGGGTCGGCCCGCTGCCCAAGAAGAAGCCGACCCAATACCTGAAGGATGGTCAGCTCTATTTCGACTCGATCATGTTCACCCCCGAGGGATTGCGGCACCTGATCGCCGAGACCGGTGTGGGCCAGGTGATGATCGGCACCGACTACCCGTTCCCGTGGAACAAGGTGCCGGTCGACCACATCATGTCGATCCTGGGCTTGAGCGACGACGACAAGATCGCCATCCTCGGCGGCACCGCGGCCAAGCTCCTCGGGATCAACTGAGGCCGGCGCCTCCCTCAGAGCAGGGACAAAACGCGATTCGAGGACGAAAATCGCCCGTCCGACCCGCCATGACGCCATGCAGATCAGATAGTTAACCACCCGAGGCAACACTCGAGCAGCAGGGAGGCCATAGCCGGTCCTGAGGGAGACAGCAGGGAGACTTTGGGCAGACATTTCGCAGCGCTCGCCGAGGGGATGAGACGTTGTAAAAAACACACTTTATTATTTGACAAAATAGCACGTCCTCGACCAAAAGTCAACCTCGCAATGCCGCAACACAGTTAAGCAACAGGGTTAAAATGTTGCATGGTGTGAGCTAGCTCACACGCGAATATATGGTGGTGGATCTATTTTGGCGTGGAGAGCCCCGAGCTCTTTTACTCAGATAGTGGGAGGCCGAGATGCCAAGTCATCTTCGTATCGATCGTCAGTTCACAATCGGAGCACTTCAAACGCAGTATTGGAATTGGAATTGGTTTGGTGACGGCGGTCCCAACAAAGGCCCAGTCATTTTTCGAGCAATGCCAAAGGGGCGGGGACAAGGGGGGAATAATACAGCAAGAAATGTCCTCGTGACCTACGACCCCGCTGAATGCCGCGGTGGTC
>Ga0209217_1000102_pt1 | contig 18462 bp, 11 predicted proteins | sample JacPinW_OM3H0_M2_FD_187957 | JGI IMG/M metagenome (GOLD analysis project Ga0209217, IMG submission 187957) | Forest soil microbial communities from Algoma, Ontario, Canada - Jack Pine, Ontario site 1_JW_OM3H0_M2 (SPAdes) (version 2) | ecosystem: Environmental > Terrestrial > Soil > Boreal...
TGCGTCATCGGATTGGTGGCGTGGGAATGGTGGATCGCCAAGCAGGCGCCCAGGCCGCGTCCCGCGCCATCCGCTTTGGCTCCAACGCCGACGCCTCTCGCGGGAACTAGCGCATCGCCAGTTCCTCTAACTTCGTCTGCGCCCGCTCCTGCTCCGACCGCGACTCCGGCAGTGGAAGCAACTCCGGCGTTCGCCGAAAAAATCGAAACGCTCCGAAATGACGACGTCGAACTTCGCCTAACGAATCGCGGCGGCGGTATTCGGGAAGCTGCTTTGCTCAATCACATTGCTCAGGGCGACGAACGCGTCGTCCTCAATTCAAAAGAGCAGTTGCCGATCGGAGCGATGATTGAACAACCGAACGCGCCTAAAATGGATGAGTTTGCGGTGAACCGGGAAGCGGATGGCAGCGTTAAATGTGAGCGCAGCGCCGACAACGTCACGGTGCGAAAGAAGTTTTTCTTTCCGCCGAGTAAGGAGAAAAAAGACAATTTTCTCGCGGAGATGGATCTCGATCTGGTGAACACCGGCACCGGGCCGTACACAAATCCTGGTTACTTCATCGCGCTCGGGTCGGCGTCGCCGATTCACCCGACAGATTATTCGTATTACACGCGTCTCGTTTGGTGCGTCGACGGCAAGGCCAAGGGAGTCGACGTCGGTTGGTTCGGAGGCGGCGGCGGATTTCTCGGCATCGGCCAGCGCGCGTCGCAGCCATTTTACCAGCAGGATCTCGCCAACGCCGATTGGGTTGCGGTCAGCGATCAATTTTTTACAACCCTGATTGCACCATTAACGGCAAAAGCCAACGGTGTTTGGGGCCGGCGTTTCGATATCTCGCCGGAACAAAAAACCTACGGACTTTCCGGCGCCTTGCGCATGCCCGGCTTTCAACTGCCGCCCGGCCAAACCTACAGCGCGCGATTTGAGATTTGGGCCGGGTCGAAAATTTATCACCAGCTCGCGCAACTCGATCACAACGAAGCCGAGATCATGGATTTCGGAATCTTCAAAATTGTCAGCCAGTTTTTGCTCAACTTTCTCAACTGGCTCCACGGTTTCATCGGGTCCTACGGCTGGTCCATTCTTGCGCTCACTGCCATCATTAAAATCGTGCTTTGGCCGTTGCAGGACAAAGCCAACCGCTCGATGCGGCGGATGTCGCTCCTCAATCCAAAAATTCAGGAGCTGCGCGAAAAATATAAAGACGATCCGACGCGGATGAACCAGGAAGTGATGAAGCTCTACAAAGATTACGGGATCAATCCGGTGGGCGGCTGTCTGCCGATGATGATTCAGATCCCGATTTTCTTCGGGTTGTTCAAAATGCTGGGGCAGGCGGTGGAATTGCGAAACGCGCAGTTTTTGTGGGTGCACGATTTATCCCAGCCTGACACCGTCGGGCATTTGCCCGTGCTGGGCTGGCCGATCAACATCATCCCGCTTTGCATGGCCGTGACCCAAATCTGGCTGATGGCGATGACGCCGAAGACCGGCGACGCGACCCAGCGGCGGGTGATGATGTTCACGCCGCTGATCTTCTTGTTTATCTGCTACAATTTTGCCGCGGCTTTGGCATTATATTACACGACGCAAAACCTTTTCAGCATCGTGCAATTTTATTACAACAAACGACAACCACTGCCGACGCTGGAAAAGCGTGTGCCCGCCGGGAAACGGAAATGATGACGCCGAAAGAATTACTCGACACCATTCTCGGCTATCTCGGCTTCGTCGTGGACATCGAGGAATCGCAAAACGAAGCGGGCAATCTGGTCCTGCAAATTTACACCGAGGAAAGCCGTCGCTTAATTGGACGCGATGGCGAAACTCTCGAAGCGCTCCAGTTTTTGCTCAATCGGCTCCTGCAGACGAAAGACAAGGACGCGCCGAAAGTTGTCGTCGATTGTGAGATGTATCGCTCGATGCGCGAAGATCGGATCGTGCAACGCGTGCGCACGCTGGCCGAGCGTGTGCGCGCCACCGGCCGATCGCTCCAGCTCGAGCCGATGAATTCCTACGAGCGTCGAATCGTTCACAACGCTTTCAAAGACGATCCCGACATCGCCACCTGGAGTCCGTCGGATTCCGCGCGAATCAAGCAAATCACGTTGCTCAAACGCCAACCAAAAAAAGAGCCGGCCCAGCCGGCGCAAAAAGAGTAATCTGTCATCCCGAACGGATGTGAGGGATCCCTCATAGGGAGATTGATTACGCTCAATCGATTGTGTGATCCGCGCTTCGACTGTGAGATCCCTCGCTTGCGCTCGGGATGACTGAGTTTATTCGGGTCGAAATCGCGCGGCCTCTTTGATCTCTCCGGATTTTATTTCAGGTCGCCAGCGAAACTTTTGCAAAAGCGGATTCGCTTTTCCTTCGACCGCATCCGCAATCAGCTCGCCCAAGACTGGCGCGAATTTAAATCCGTGCCCGCAATCTCCCGTCGTGATGACTAAATTCGGACGCTCCGCATCCGCCGCGATCCAGAAATCTCCGTCGTTCGTGTCGCAATACATGCAGACGCGCGTGTAAACGATCGGCGCCTCGGCGAGCGTGGGGATTGTCGATCTTAGAAATCTGCGCAGATCGTTCTCATCTTCGCGTGTGACCACACGTTCGGGGGAATCGGGAGACATCTCACGGCCCGGACCGTGATTCGCAATTTTTACAACGCCCTGATTCAGCGGGAAACCGTAATAGCCACTTGTTGAAATATCCGCGCCGAAAAATGGAAAGCGTTCCGGGAGGAAAAGACCCGGATCCTCGGGCCTTAAATGAAAAACGGGATGCGCGGTCGAACGCAGAAATTTTTTCGTGAGCGGAAGCAGGTACGGCGTCCACGCGCCGGTCGCCATGATGACCGCGTCTCCGCTGATCCGATGTCGATCTTCCAACACAATTCCACGGATGCGATGATCGTTTTCATCGAGCGCGACGAACTTTGCCCGTTCGCGCAGTTCAACCCCAATCGATTTCGCATGTTCGAGTAGTGTCGCGACAACGCGGCCGCTTTCGACATAACCCGCGTCAGGATCAAAGAAGCCATCCTGAAATCGGTCCGGAGCAAACGCGGGAAAACGCTGATGGAACGTGAACGAATCGAATCGTTCGAACCGGTGTCCATGTTTTTCCAAGACCCGGCAGCTTTCGTATTCAAAGTCGCCCGGTTGCATCGGATTCTGGCAAACAAATAAAACGCCTGTCTCGTGATATAATTCGACGCCGAACTCGCTGTTCCATTTTCGCCAGAGCTCGATGCAACGGTCGGCGAGCGCGGTGTAATCTTCAGCCGGACCGTAAGCCGCGCGGACCGCTTTGCTGATATCGGTCGAAGCCGCGAGCGGATGGGGCAGGGGGCCAGGATCGACAAGGACGACTTTATGACCGCGTTTTTTTAATTCTATCGCGGAAGTAACCCCGTTAATCCCTGCACCGACAACAATTACGGTCACGCCTTGAATTCGAAGATAATTTTGCCGCTTCGTTTGCTTTGCGATGCGTGCGCCACGGCGGCTTTCGCATCGTCAATCGGGTAAGCCTTCTCCACTTTTGTTTTCAAAAGGCCGCGTTTCGCCATTTCGAACAGCGCTCGAAAGGCTTCCATCCGCTCCTGCATTGTCGCGTCGTCGTACCATTTATTGATCCAAATTCCGCGGAACCGGAGATCTTTGAAAATAAGCAGACCAGTCGGGATCTTGAGCGGCTGCAAACTCATCGCGCCGAAGGAGACCAGCGTTCCACTAAATGCGAGACAGTTTGCCAGACGCAGGGCGCTATCGCCGCCGACCGAATTTAAGCCGAGCCGGATCGGCGCTCCGCTGGTCGCATTTTTGACTTCGTCTCGCAGCTTTTCGTTATCAACCAAAACAACGTCGCCGCCTTCAGCGCGCAATTCGTCTATCAGTCCCCCGCGCCGCACCACGTTCACGGTCTTGAATCCAAGCTCGTGCGCGATCTGAATTACGGCGCGACCCGCGGCCGAGTTGCACGCGTTTTGAATCAACCAATCACTGTGCGCAAGATCGACATAATCATGCAGCAACCGCAAAGCTGTCATCGGATTGATTTTCAACATCGCCGCGTGCACTGACCCGATCCCTGGTGGAACCGGCACCAGCTCGCTCGCTTTGACCGCAAGTGCTTCGCGCCAGGTTCCAATGTTGTGGGGCAGAATCACGAGCGCGCCTTTGGTGATGGTTGAAACGTCGGCGCCAATTTCAACGACGACGCCCGCGCCTTCGAATCCCGGAACGGCCGGCACTTCGCGACGACCAGGATATTTTCCTTCGATCGCGTTTATGTCGGCCGGATTAATTGGTGCGGCGCGCATCGCGACCACGGCTTCATCTGCGGCAGGCTGCGGCCAGGGCTCTGTTTGAATCTGCAAAACGTCTGCCGGATTTCCGTGCCTTTCGTAAACAATCGCCTTTATAGTTTTGTTCATTCGATGAATTCGGCGTCGCATCCTCAGCCTGTCGCGAACAATCTGCAAACCGGCGCGCGTCTCGCCCTGATTGGTTTGGTGGTGAACATCGCCTTCGCCATCATCAAAATCTCCGGCGGCGTTTTCGGGAATGCTTACGCGCTTATTGCGGATGGAATCGAATCAGCGCTCGATATTGCCGGTTCAATCGTGATTTGGGGCGGCCTGCGTTTCGCGGCACGGCCACCGGACGCAACTCATCCTTATGGTCACGGCAAAGCCGAACCGCTGACCGCAATTTTTGTGGCGTGTGGCGTTTTGCTTGCGGCCATTGCGCTTGCAGTGGAAAGCGCGCGGACATTGTTTTTGCCGCATTCCGCGCCGGCCTCGTTCACCTTGCTGATTCTCTTGATGGTTGTCATCGTCAAAGAAACGCTCTTTCGTTACGTCATCCGTTTCGGTCGCTCGATCGAAAGTATCGCCGTCGAAGCCGACGCCTGGCGTCATCGCGCCGACGTTCTAACGTCGATCGCGGCGTTCGTTGGAATCTCAATCGCGCTCATTGGCGGCGAGAAATGGCGGAGCGCAGATAATTGGGCCGCGATCTTCGTTTGTCTCGTGATCGCGAGCATCGGCGTGCGTCTCCTCAGGCCTGCGCTCTACGACATTCTCGATACCGCGCCGCGCGGTGCGATTGTCGATCGTGTCCGCGAAGCGGCCGCGTCAGTTCTCGGCGTCGTCCAAATCGATAAGTGTTTTGTCCGCAAAATGGGTCTCAGTTTCTATGTCGATCTTCACGTTGAGGTCGATGGCAACATTTCCGTGCGCGAAGGTCATCATATTGCGCACGCGGTGAAACGAGCCATTCAAGAAAGCGATCCGCGTATCGCCGACGTGCTGGTGCACATCGAGCCCGCGAAACCATCGTCTCAATAATTACAGTTCGCGTGCCAGTGCGACAATCGCGTCCGTCAAACTTGCGCGCGCGCGCGCAATTTGCCGGCCAAAACGAAACAGCCGCCAGACAGAACCGGGATCTCTTAATAAATAGGCGAGCAATCGGCCGACGTTTGTTCGCTCATGTTCAATATCGAACAGAACCGAAGGCGGCGCCGGGAACGGCTGTCTCGCGGTGTCGCTGATAACTCGCAATGAAAGCAGCGGCACCCCATGAACCTTGCACACGTCAGCGATGGCCCCGGTTTCCATGTCCACTGCCTCTGCACCGGCCACGCGAGCGATTTCGTTTCGTTCGTCAATCGAATCAATGATCGATGGCGATGTAAAAAGTTTCACGAGGCGCGGCTCGCGGGCTCGCAAAATTCGCTCGGCACTGGCGAGCAGTCCTGGGTCCGAAAAATTCTGGGCTAAAACTAAATCGCCAACGACCAACTCTTCGCTGACGGCGCCGGCAAAACCGGAGCCGATCACTAATCCCGGCCGCGTTTTGTGCAGGAGAATTTCCAGCCGCTCGTTGCAGTTTTTCGCTCCGACGCCGGTGTGCAGAATGGTCACCTCGCGATGGTCGATCTTTCCAGACAGCAAATTGTCGTGACGCTGAACTGCTTGAAGTCGGCGGACCACCCCGGAACTTTCCGATGGAAGCGCGAACGTGATTCCGATCATTGCGCGCTGACGATGCGCACTTGGAGAATTGCCTTTTCTCCGGCTTTTGGCTCGACCTGAGCCGCGGGAAGGGTTGCGCCCAGTTTCTTCATCGAATCGCGAAAATCATTTAAACGTGCAGTTGGAATCTCAGCAAAAAGTAGAACGCCTTGCTGGTCGGCGAGGCCTTTTGTTCCGGAGCCGCCGATCTGCTTTGCAGTGGCGATCACTTTGTTTGCCAACCTATCCTGGTCCGCAACGCGCGCCGTGAACTTGATTTCTTCAACATCGAGACTTGGAGTCGGCAGTGCCACGGCCGCCGTGCGAGCCAGGCTTTCAGCAAGCTCGGTCCGATTTTGCTCCGTGCTTGCCCGCGCTCTTTCTTTCTTTTTCATGAACGCGATTGCGTAAATCCCAAACACGACGTTGGCGAAAACGAGAACCGAAAAAGCGATCGCAATCCGGCGGCCGAGCACAGCGCCCCGCTGTTCGAGCGTCGGCTCTGCGACGCCAAGGATCTCGCGCGAGTCGCGCATTTCGCTGTGAATTTGACGAGCAATCGTCAGCTCCCGGCGCAATTGCGGATCAGACATGAGCCGTTCCTCCAATTCCGCCCGCTCGCGAGGCGATAATTTGCCTTCGAGATAATCGAAAAGCTTGTCCGGATTCATTTTGGAGTTTGGACAAGCGTGGCGCGGCCCGCGTTCGCCCGCAATGACGAACTCGTGAATGTCATTCCGAGCAGAGCGAGGAATCTCCCATTAGAAGCGAGGAGCACACAAATTACGAAGTGTGATCAGTCAGCTTGTGGGAGATCCCTCTCTTCGCTCGGGATGACAGATTAAAAGATCTCATAGCCAATCGGCTGGGACTTGGTGTCGCTAAACATCTCAGCCGAACATGCGGTCAGGTTTGCACGGCGTGTCCCGATTTGCGCTTTGCCCTCGGCCGGTAGAGTTAATCCGTCGTGGGCGGAAATGGCCAGGGGAGTCTCCAGCACCGAAATTGGCGTCGCCGCGCGTTAATCGCGTTGGGGATTCTGGGTGGATTCTTTCTTATTTTTCATCGGCCGCTCTTGTTAGACCTGGGACATCGCATTGCTCTGCATTATGCGGCGAAAGAAAACCTGAAACTTGAATTTCAGCTCGAGGGCAGCGTTTTCACAAACCTCATCATCAGGAACCTGCACGCGGCTTCTACCGGACCGAGCGATGTCGAATCGATCGATGTCGATCTTGCCCGAATCGACTACGGGTTGCTCACGTTGCTCCGACATGGGATTTCGACCGCAATCAAGAATGCGGATGTGCATTCGGCGCGGATCGTGATGAATCCGGAGAAGGCGTCGTTGCGACCCCGCCCCCCGAATCCGAAAAAGAAAATCGACTTGCCCGATATTTTCCCGGAGCGCCTCCACGTTGCCGACGCAACGATCGTTGTCCGCAATCGCCCGCAAGACTTTGTCGCCGAACACGTCGCAGTCGATCTGGACCCGCGTCGTTCCGGCGAAATCAAAGTCGAGAAGTTGCAGTTCGTCGGCGGCCAGACCTGGCTAAAATTGTCTGCACCCGCGACCTACGCGAATCGCCACCTGATCGTGCACGACATCGTTCTGGCGGACAAAGAGCGATTTCGTTCGGTTGATGTCGACGCGTCGCAAATCGCCGCGCGAAAATTGGCGATCAATTTCGATTACACCGTCGCCGACGGAAATATTTCCAGCTCGGTCATGTTGCACGAGGCGCAAACTTCGCTCGACACCAATGTTCGCGTCCGCGCCGAAAACGTTCCGGTTGACGCGATCAACAAGTTTGCGGCCTTGCCCGAGAGCTGGATGAGCGGTCAGATGGAAAAGTTAGATGTCGATCTTAGCGGCCTGGTCAGCTCTCCGGCAACTTGGAATGGAAGTGTCGTCGCTAAGCTCACTGATTTTCGACAAGAACAAACGGCGTTCGATCGCGGAGTGTTTCAGGTTACGGCGAAGAACGGCGTCGCGACTTTGCAAGCGGCTGACATCACTCAGGCGCAAAATGAGTTTCATCTTCGCGGATCGGCCGAACTACCTCGTAACATTCGAGATTTTGGTCGCGCGCCGGCAACTCTGGAACTTGCCGCGACCTTGCCAGATTTGCGGCAGGTGTCGGCGGGGATGCGGCAAAAAATTAGCGGCGCGGCGGAAATCGGCGGCAAGCTCAACATCAAGGACTCGATTGTGAATGGCGATTTCGCAGTCACGGCGCCATCAATCCAATTTCAAGATGGTCGCTGCGAGAATTTCAGTGCCGCGATCAAACTCTCGAAGAAAATGCCGCCAGCCGGCGCCGACAAGCCCTGGTTTAGCGATCTGGTCTCGCAAGCCACCATCGCCATTTCAAACACGCGGTTTCGTGATTACGTCGCGGATTCGGTGGAAGGATCGCTCCACGCGAAAGACGACGTTGTTACGTTCGATCGTCTGATCGTTAAGCGAAAACAAAACGAATTTGCTGTGAGCGGCGATTATCGCTTGCGGAAAGAGCTGCCGGACATTGCGGACCAACCGGCGAAGATCGACATCTCCTTCAACGCCGCGCAACTGGCGGATTGTTGGGTGGCGGATTCGCACGATAAAATTTCGGGGCCGCTCCAAGCTGTCGGTCAGATTGAATGGAAAAAGGGGATTGCCAATGGCCAGTTGTCGATCTTCGGCGCGAATCTTCGCATGCGCGATCTGGTTTTCATCCAACTCAACTCGCAATGCGTTATTTGGAACAACGTTGTTTATCTAAACGACGTCAGCGCCAACCTGACTGGGAACGATTTCATCAGCGGGAACGCGATTGTCGATCTTCGCGAGCACCATCATTACATTGGAAAATTCCGCGCGAACGTTTCGGACCTGTCGAAACTTCAGCCATTGCTGCGAACTTTCGGAAATCAAAACGAGCTGGGCGGTTCGCTCGTCGTCGAGTGGGAAGGCGAGGGCGAAGCGGCCGAGCTTAAGACGGGGAGATTAAGATTTGCTTTGGACAACGGTCGCTACGGCACGGCGCGCTCATTGCAGGCAACCGCGGATGCAACTTACTCGCCGGACGGTTTGGACGTTCCCACAATTTTTCTGCGCAGTGACAAAATGGATTTTCAAGCGATCGCGCAAGCCAAAGGCGAGACGCTCGAGATCAGCAAGATTCAGCTCGATCAGGGCCAGGCCAAGTACGCCGGCGGTTACATCTCGTTTCCTTTCGTCTGGAAGAACCTCGGCACGGACGCGGATGTGCTTCCGCCAAATGGAAAAGTCACGGCAACGTTTCAATCTGAAAATCTCGACATCAAAAAACTTTTTCAGGACATCGGGCTCAAACCGGCCGCGTCCGGCACGTTAAACGTAAAATTCGAAGCGAGCGGAACGCTGGCGGATTTGAACGCACGACTTGATCTGGAAATGCGCAATCTGCGGAGCGAAAGCATTCCGAAGTTCGAGCCGGCGAGTTTCGATTTGAGCGCAGAAGCGCGAGGCAAGCAGATGACCATTTCTGGAAAATTGCAGCAGGCGAAAATTCAGCCGCTTGAACTAACCGCAAATTTTCCGTTCGATGTTCCGAAGATCGTACATGAAGGAAAACTCGCCGACGAAACGCCGGTGATCGGAAAAATCCGTTTGCCGCGGAGCTCGGTGAATTTTATGCGGCAATTTATTCCAGGCGTGGAGGAATTGGACGGTGACGCTGCGCTGGACGTCGATGTTCGCGGGACAATCGCGCGTCCTATTCTCAGCGGCAGCGGCGACATGACGATCAATGTCGCGCGAATGACTGATCCCACGTTTCCGGCGGTGCAAAATTTCAAAGCGCGAATGAATTTTGCGAACGACGCACTGACGATCGAGCAATTCGGCGGCGAGCTTTCCGGTGGACATTTCAAAGTCACCGGCGGCGTGACATTTCCAAAACTGACGACACCGAATCTGAATTTTCAGCTGAAAGCGGATAGCGCGCTGGTCGCGCGCAATGACACGCTGACCGCGCGCGCGGACGCCGACATCAAAATCGCCGGCCCGTTGAATAGCGCCAATGTCACCGGCACGGTCGCGATGACCAACAGTCAGTTCCTGAAAAATCTCGATCTCATTCCAATCGGTTTGCCCGGACGTCCCGCGCCGCAGCCGCCGGCGTCGCGTCCCAGCTTTTCGATTCCGCAACCGCCGTTTCGCGATTGGAAATTCGACGTGACGATCAAAACCAAAGATCCGTTCCTGATTCGCGGCAACCTCGCCAATGGCGGCGCGACCAGCAATCTCCATTTGACCGGAACTGGATTGCATCCCGCTTTGGATGGCTGGGTGCGACTCGACAATGTGGATGCAACGCTTCCGTTCAGCCGGCTCGAAATTTCGTCCGGCTTTCTTTATTTCGATCCGACCGATCCGCTCAATCCGAAGATCGACATGCATGGCCGGTCCGTGATCCGCGATTACACGATCAACGTTTACATTTATGGGACAACGCTTGCGCCGGAGGCGATCTTCACGAGTGAGCCGCCGTTGCCCCAGGAGGAAATTATTTCTCTGCTTGCAACCGGCACGACCCGGGAGGAATTAACCGGAAATAATAACGTGCTTGCTGGACGCGCCGCCACGTTGCTCGTGCAGCAACTTTACCGAAAAGTTTTTAAGAAAGGGCAAGGAACGCAAAGTAGTTCCGTTTTCGACCGATTGGATTTGGATGTGGGTACTGTCGATCCTCGAACTGGCCAGCAACAGGCCACTGCGCGTTTCAAGATCAACGACCAATTTGTCGTGCTCGGCGACCTCGGCGTTGGCGGCGATTACCGCGGAATGGTTAAATATCTGATTCGTTTCAAGTGATGTGCCGTTACTGTTTCTTTTTTCTGTGCAACTTGGTGGCCGCAGTCGAGCTGACAGCGCAGACGGCGGTCGACGCTCCCCGGGCCGAGGAAAAACAAAAACAGCAAAACGTTGTCGTAAAAGAGCAGGAGAAACACGCGCAGGCGACGACCACGGTTGAATTCAGTGGCGAGCAAGCCTTCAACGAAAAAGATCTGCGTTCGGCGGTGAAGGAACAGCTCGGCACGGTCGATCGCTACGGGTTAACATCGGCCCGGGCGGACGATCTCGCGTTCTTCGTCGAAGTTTTTTATCGCAAGCACGGCTACACCAAAGCGAGCGTTCATTATAAGATCGAGAATCGCGACCGGCTGCGGCTCGAGATCAATGAAGGCTCGTTGATGACACTGGGCACGATCGCCTTTCAGGGAAATTCCACCGAGTCCGCAGACAAGTTATTCGATTTTGCCGTCGGCCCGACCCGGGAACGTTATTCAAAGCTGCAGCGACATCTTCCATTCGTCGCGTCCGATATTCAGGAAGGCGCGGAATTGGTGCATCGCTTGTATGTCGCCGAAGGTTTTCTCGACGCCGTGGTCGATCAACCGCAATACACGTTTCACGATGAAGCGAACCGGGTCGACGTGACAATTCCGATCCATGAAGGGCGGCAATATTTCTTCGGCAACATCTCGTTTCGCGGCCAGACGATTTACGGTGCAGAGGCGTTGCGCGGGCAGATCGAAGATTTATTAAAACAACCTTTCACTGATGCGCGCGTTGCCGATATCCCCCGTCGTCTTCAGGCTTATTTTCGAACGCGTGGTTACTACGAAGTAAAAGTCGAGGCAACAGCCGAGCCGACGACAGCGGTCAACGGCCGCATCCCGGTAGACGTCGCGATCTCGCCCGGTCAACTTTACCACTTCAGTGGCGAAGTTTTTGTGAATGGGCTGACGCGACTGCATCCGAGTTTCGTCCAGAAACGGTTCAGTTCGCTCGCTGGAAAAACGTACAGCCCGGAAGCGTTGGATGAACGCTTTCGTACGTTGATGCGGACCGGCTTGTTCAATGTGCTCAAGATAGAGCCGACGCCGATCGCGGACGAAGACGCACTTCTTCTAAACATTTCCGCCGAAGAAGCGAAGAGCAAGGAGCTCGGTTTCTCGATTGGTTACGGCACCTTTCAAGGCGGAATTATCGGTGCGCAATTTCGAGACCGCGATCTGTTCGGCTACGGGCGCCCGCTTACGATGTCGGTGGAAGTTTCGCAGCGCGGCTACAAAGGCGAGGTTGTTTACGAAGATCCGTTCCTGTTCGATACTGACTTCAGTTTCAAGAACCGCGCGGCTGCGTTTACTTTTGATTACGACGGTTATTCAAAATTTGAGTTGGGCGACCGGGTCGAGCTCAACCGCAAGATCACGAAACAATACGAAGCCGGTTTGGTCTTTGCCGCCCGTCACGTCGAGGTTACGAGCTCGTCCATCGCCCTCCGGTTTCTCGGTCAAACTTCCTACTTCGTAAATTCACTCGGGTTCACGCAAACGCTCGACTTGCGCGAAAGTCCGCTCGTCACGCCGCGCGGTTTGCTGATCAACAACACTTTGGACGTTGCTTCAACCGCCTTCGGCAGCGAAATCCAACTCATTCGCGGCACCGGCCGGATCGCGTATTTTTTGCCCTTCGGACCGAAATCGCTCACGCCCGGAGTTGTCGAAGATCAAACGCTTCCGCCATTGCAGCGATGGTTTCAGCAATCATCGCTCGCTTTCGGCGCAAGGGCCGGGATCGTTCATTCACTCAATCATTCCGGTCCGGACGAGCCGACCACGCTGCCGATCGACGAACGGTTTTTCAACGGCGGTGCCACCACGGTGCGTAGTTTTGGCGAACGCAAGCTTGGCCCGCACGATCCCAAAGGAAATCCAATCGGTGGCGAATTCTACACCGTCTTCAATGTCGAACACACGTTTCCAATTTACGGTGAGCTCCAAGGCGCATTGTTCTTTGATGCGGGCGACTTGCTTCCCACGTCCGAGGAACCGGGCGTGGACGACATGCGCTACGCCCTCGGCGGCGGCCTGCGTTACAAATTGCCGATCGGTCCGATTCGACTCGATTACGGGTGGAACCCGGATCGCGCGCCGGGTGAAGATTTTGGCGCGTTTCATTTCAGTTTCGGCTTTGCCTTTTGATGCTAGATCGACAACCGCCTGCCGATACGCCGCCAGAAATTTTCCGGCAACAGCTGCATCAACTTGCCGATTGGATCGCCGACTTTCGGGAAAACATCGACAAGCTGCGCGTTGCGCCAGACGCAAAGCCGGGCGCGATCCGCGCGGAACTTTCGGCGCAAGCGCCTGAACAAGGCGAAGCATTCGAGAAAATTCTCGCCGACATCGACCGCGTGATTGTTCCGGGAATGACGCATTGGAGTCATCCGATGTTCCTGGGTTACTTCGGTTGGACGGCGACTGCGCCGGGATTGCTTGGCGAAATGATCACCGCGCCGCTCAACGTGAATGCCATGACCTGGCGCACCTGCCCGGCTGCGACCGAGCTCGAAACGCTCGTCATCGATTGGCTCCGACAATGGCTTCAGTTACCTGAAGAATTCGATGGCGTTGTTTACGACACAGCGTCGGTCGGCATTATGCACGCGCTGGCAGTCGCGCGCGAAGAAGCCGCGCCGGAAACGCGCCGGCTTGGCCTAACAAATCGCGATCTGCCCCGGTTTCGCGTTTACACTTCCGATCAAGCGCATAGTTCTGCCGAAAAAGCGGCCATCGCGCTCGGGCTTGGCGAAGAAAACCTCCAACGAGTGCCGACTGGGGCGGAGTTTCGGATGGATATTGCGGCCCTGCGCGTGATGATCGAGCGCGACCTGCGCGCAAAGTTCAAGCCACTTGCCGTTGTCGCGACTGTTGGCACAACGTCGACCGCCAGTGTTGATCCAGTCCCGGAGATTGCGAAAATTTGTCGGGAACACAAAATGTGGCTGCACATCGATGGCGCTTACGGCGGTGGATTTGCGATCTTGCCGGAATTTGAATGGATCGCGGAAGGCTGGAACGAAGCGGATTCCATCATCATCAATCCGCACAAGACGCTTTTTGTTCCGCTAGACTTCAGCGTTCTCTATGTTCGCGACTTGGAGCGATTGCGGCGCGTCTTCACCCTTGTGCCGGAATATCTGCGGGGGGACACGGTCGAGGCGGAAAAAAATTACATGGACTACGGCATTCAACTCGGCCGGAGATTTCGTGCTCTGAAAGCGTGGGTGATCTGGCGCGCGTTTGGTCGCGAAGGAATGGTCGCGTTCATGCGCGAACACGTCCGGCTGGCAGGACTTTTTGCCGACTGGATCAAGATCGACAATCGCTTCGAGCTGGCCGCGCCGGTCGTGCTGCCGGTTGTTTGTTTTCGCTTTGTCGGCGCCGACAAAGACCCGCCTTCGCCAACGGCCAGTCCGGCTCGGACCTCCGGCGCGGCAAGTAAGGTCGACATGTCGAACAGTGCGATCGTCGAGCGCATCAACGCGAGCGGCCGCGCGTATCTCACGCAAACAAAATTGCGCGGTCGCACGGTAATGCGGATCGGGCTGGGTAACGTGCTCACGACCGAGCAGCATCTGCGTAATCTCTGGGAATTGATTCGGAAGACGGCCAATGACCTGTAAATCCCAAAACCCAAGCTCCAAAGAATCTTCAAATACCAAATCGCAAAACGAATTACGATTCCGTGCTGATTGAAGTTTGAATTTTGGACCTTCTTTGGGAGTTGGGTTTTGATAGCCTTGTATTTGCCGGAGCCCGGCGCTGCCCCTAGATTGCGACCTTTCAATCCCAATCGATGATTAAGATTCTCCGCAAACATCGCAACTGGCTCATGATCGTGATCGCGATCCTGGCCCTGCCGTTTTGCCTCTACTTCGTCAAAAGCGACACCAGCCTCATTCGATCCGATAACTTCGTGCAAATGTACGGCCGCAAAGTTACGATGACGGAGGCGCACCGGGACGCGCGTCTATTTCAGCTGTCGCAGCTACTCGGCATGTCAGATCTGCGGGACGGTCTTGCGCCCGGCAGCGGGACCGACGATCAGAAAGCCGCGACGTTCATTATTAATTTGATTGTGTTGCGACACGAATCCGAACGGCTCGGCATTGAGCCGGCTGAATCGGAGATAGTTGAGGCAGTGAAAAATTTTCCAGCACTTCAGGGCGCATCGGGCTTTGACGCCGCCAAATATGATCAAGTCGAGCGAACGATCCTTCCGTCGTTCGGGTTTGCCGACGAACAACTGCGCGAGCTCGCGCGCGACGAGCTTTGCCTGAAACGGATCAAGAAAATCGTCGCTTCGGGCGTGTCGCTTCCGGAAAGTGAGAGCAAATCGAATTACGAACAGCTTTACGGCAAAAATTTGGTCAGCGTCGTGCGAGTGCGTTCAGCCGACCTCCTCAAAGAGATCAAAGTGAGCGATGACGACATCAAAAAATATTACGAAGCGCACAAAACTGAACTCAAAACCGAAGAGAAACGGAAAGTCGAGTTTGTCCGGCTCGCGTTGAGTGAAGAGCAGAAAAAATTGAAGGACAAGCAGCGCATTGACGCGCTCCAAAAACTGGCCGACCGCGCGAATGATTTCTCGCAAGCGCTGCTCGAGAAGGGCGCCGATTTTCATCAGGTCGCGGCCAGGTTTCAGTTGCCGGTCGAGACAACCGGCGAGTTCACCATGTCGGCGCCGGATCCGAAATTGAAAGCGGATCCGCAGCTGAATCAGGCCGCGTTTAGATTAACGCCGCAGGAACCGAACAGCGATCCGCTTCAGTCCGCCGACGGATTCGCCATTCTACATCTCGCCGGAGTTGTTGAAGCGCGGCCGCTAACGCTCGATGAAGCAAAGCAGAAGATTGTCGATCAAATCAAAAACGAGCGCGCGCGCGAAATGGCGATTGCCAAAGGCCGCAAAGCCGCCGAGACGCTGCGCAATGGATTGAAGGTGGGCCAGCCGCTCCAATTTACCTTGGAACAAGCCGGCGGTTTGAAAGCGGAAAAACTCGAGCCGTTTACTGTGGCCGACGACGCGGACGCGCAGAATCCTCCGGAGAAACCGAAGAATGAGCCGGCCGACATGATGATGATCAAGAATGTCTCTGCTCAACTGCAACCTGGCGAGGTGAGCGATTTTGTTCCGTGGATTGATGGCGGACTGATTGTCCTGATGGACAAACGCGAGCCGCCCGATCCCGCGAAATATCAGCAAACCAGGGCGACGTTCGAGGAGCGTTATCTTAAAACCGCGCGCGAGTACGTTTTCATGGAATGGTTGCGCGATCGCCAGCGCGACGCCGGTTTACTACAGTCTGCCAAAGGCTAGCATCGATTTTCTCGGATCAGAAAGAACGACAGGATTAACAGGATTTAGAAGATTAGGGTCCTGGTCCGAGCCGGACTGGCGATTAATCGGGCTAATCCTGTCTACGAAAACTTCGATAATGACTCGGGACGAAATTTTTGACGACGCCAACGGCGACCTTGCGATTGGCGAACTGGAAAGCGCGGTCGAAAAATACCGGCGCTGCGTCGATGTCGATCCAAACTTCTTCGATGGCTGGCACGCGCTCGGCATGGCGTTGATGAAGATCGGTCGCTTCAACGAAGCAATCGAAGCCGGCAAAAAAGCAGTTGAACTCAAGCCTAACGACCAGATCGGTTGGACCAGTCTGTCGTTATTTTACAATCGCGCCGGCAACATCAAGGAAGCCGAAGCCGCCGGCGCCAAAGCAAAGATCTTGGGTTGGGGCGGCAAGGTCGCGCCGGAATAAGAACCGCCTCGCACAGAGTTCGCAAAGGACACAACGATTCAGATTTGCGTAAGGCTTTGTTCCGAAACTCTACGTTACGATTCTTTCCTTTGTGAACGTTGTGAGCGTTGTGCGAGGTTTTACCAGATGTTGACGCGTTTGTCGGCGGCGCGGACCATCGGTGCACCGTCCGGAACATTGAACGCCTTTGCGAACTCGGGCAGATCCGAGAGCGGGCCATTCACGCGGAAACGCGCCGGCGAATGCGGATCCGTGTTCAAGCGCAGCTTTTGGTCTTCATCGCGGATCTTCGAGCGCCAGATCGCCGCGAACGAGAGAAAGAACCGCTGTTCCGGCGTTAAGCCGTCGATTTTCTTGCCGCGGGCTTCCGGATTTTTATCGAGCGCTTTTTGGAGCGCGGCGTAAGCGAGTTTCACTCCGCCGATGTCGGCGATGTTCTCGCCTTGAGTCAGTTCGCCGTTTACGTGCAAGCCGGGCAACGGTTCGTATTCGTTGTACTGCGCGACGATTGCGCCTGATCGCTTCTTAAATTCCTCGGCGGATTGCGGCGACCACCAATCGATCAAATTTCCCACTTTGTCGTATTGCCGGCCCTGATCGTCGAAGCCGTGCGTCATTTCGTGGCCGATGACCGCGCCGATGCCGCCGTAATTCACAGCGTCGTCGGCGTTCGCGTAAAAGAACGGCGGCTGCAAAATTCCGGCCGGGAACACAATCTCGTTCATCTTCGGATTGTAATAGGCGTTCACTGTCGGTGGCGTCATTCCCCATTCGGTGCGATCGACTGGCTTGCCGATTTTGTTCAGCTCGCGTTTCGCTTCAAAATTTTCCGCGCGCAGCTCATTGAGTACGAACGGCCCGCGATCGACTCGGAGCGTCGAGTAATCGCGCCACTTTTCCGGGTAACCGATTTTGACGGTGAAGGCCGCCAGTTTATCCAGTGCCGCTTTCTTGGTCGGTTCATCCATCCATTCGAGCGTCTTGATCCGGTCGGCCAGCGCTTCCTTCAAATTGTTGATCAGCTCGAGCGCGCGCGCCTTGGCTGCGGGCGGAAAATATTCGGCCACGTAAAGTTTGCCGAGCGCTTCGCCAATCTCGCCGTCTTCGGAAAGGATCACGCGTTTCCAGCGAGGTTTGATCTGCTTTGTGCCGCGCAACGTCGTTTCCTTGAAATTGAAATCCTCGTTCACAAAATCGCTCGACAGCGCGGACGCCGCCCCGTTGATCAGGTGCCAGCGCAAATAGGTTTTCCAATCGTCGATCGATGTCGATGTAAACGCCGTGTTCACGGCCTTGAAGAAATCGGGCTGATGCACGTCGATGTCGCCCGGCGCGGTCAGACCGATTTCCTTGAAGTAATCGCCCCAGTTCCAATCCGGCGTCAGCTTTTGGAACTCGTCCGGTGTCATCTTGTTATAATTCTTCTGCGGATCGCGCAGCTCCACCCGCGTGCGCGACGCTCGGGCGAGCGAAGTTTCGAGCGCCAGAATCCTTTTCGCGTCGGCGTCGGCTTTCTCGGCGGACTCACCGAGCAGCGTCAACATCGTGGTGACGTGTGCGACGTATTGGTCGCGTAGTTTTTTCGAAGCGTCGTCATCCTTCGTGTAGTAATCGCGGTCCGGCATCCCGAGTCCGCCTTGCACCGCTTGCGCGATCTCGCGGGTGCTGTCCTTGTCATCCTGGCCCGAGCCGAAATTGAAAAACGCGTTCACGCCGATCAGGTGCAGATGCGCGATCCCCTTCAGTACATCTTGTCGATCTTTCATGTTGTCGATCTTGCTG
>Ga0209217_1000103_pt1 | contig 18440 bp, 18 predicted proteins | sample JacPinW_OM3H0_M2_FD_187957 | JGI IMG/M metagenome (GOLD analysis project Ga0209217, IMG submission 187957) | Forest soil microbial communities from Algoma, Ontario, Canada - Jack Pine, Ontario site 1_JW_OM3H0_M2 (SPAdes) (version 2) | ecosystem: Environmental > Terrestrial > Soil > Boreal...
ATCCAGGCCGCGGCCTCCTCTTCGGCTGAGCCGCCGATCTCACCGATCAAAATCATTGCGTCCGTATTTTTGTCGTCGTTGAAAAGTTTCACCGCATCGAGATGCGACAAACCGCCGATCGGATCGCCGCCGATGCCGATGCAAGTCGATTGGCCGTAACCGCGCGAAGTCAGTTGCCAGACCGCTTCGTAAGTGAGCGTGCCTGAGCGCGAGATCACACCAACCTTTCCTTCTTTGTGAATGTAACCGGGCATGATTCCAATCTTGCAGGCGCCCGGCGTGATAATGCCCGGGCAATTCGGTCCAATCAGTCGCGTTCGTTTTCCGCGCATCTGGGCTTTGACTCGCATCATGTCCATGACCGGAATTCCTTCAGTGATACAAACGACAAGATCGACATCTGCGTCCACGGCTTCGAGGATCGAATCCGCCGCGAACGCAGCCGGCACAAAAATCATCGACACGTTGCAGTTAGTTTTCTGTTTCGCTTCCCAAACCGTGTCGAACACCGGAATTTTGTCGTCGAACATCTGGCCGCCTTTCCCCGGCGTCACACCGGCGACGACATTCGTTCCGTACTCGATGCACTGCCGCGTATGAAAGGCGCCAGCGCTGCCGGTAATTCCCTGCACAACCAGACGCGTTTTTTTATCGACTAAGACCGACATGAGATGAATGACGAAGCTCGAATGAGGAATAGCCGCGCCATGATCGACGCGTTATTTTCGGATTTCGTCATTCGGATTTCCTTCGGGCTTCGAAATTCGGGCTTCGTCATTTTTTCCTCTTGTGCACCACCAGTTTGTTGCCGTCCGGATCGCGGAACTGCGCCATCCAGCAAACCGGCGTCTCAGTTTTCTCCATGTCGAACGTCACGCCGCGCGATTTTAGTTTCGCGATCGTCGCGTCCATGTCTTCAACCTCAAAGGCGACGGTTGTTCCATCGCGCGACGGTTTCCACGCCGGGTGACAACCAACCCCGATTGTCGTCGGCCCAAGATCGTACTCGACCCACGCGCCTTCCATCGCCGTGGTCGTGGGTTTTAGCTCGAGAGTTTCCTGATAAAATTTTCGCGCGCGTTCCTTGTCGGAAACGGCGATGGCAATAAATGCGACTTCGTTTGTGATCATGGGCAGGGCTCCTTTTCGTTCTCCGGTTTCAATTTGTGGATGATTAATTTGTTGCCGTCCGGGTCCTGCACGACTGCCATGCGGCAGCACGGACTCTCGAACGGTTCGGCATCAAAGGGTATATGTCGATCTTTCAACCGCTTGATCGCTTCGTCGAAATTTTCAACTTCAATTGCGACGCTCGTTCCGTCGGCTGACGGTTTCCATTGATCCCCGACACTCCCAATCGCCAGCGTGTCGTCCCCGATGGCGTACTCAACCCATTTCCCGTGGCCCATTTCGTCCGACGTCTTCAATCGGAGAACGCCTTCATAAAACTCGCGTGCTCGTTTCATGTCGGTCACCGGAATTCCGACAAATGCGATCGATTTAATCTTCACGGGTAATCGCCTCGTGCTTGAGCCAATCGACAAGTAATCCTGTCACTTTCGGATCGAATGGCGCGCTCTTTCCTTTGAAGGCGTCGGCCAAACTCAGATAATGTTGAAAGGTGTGGCCCATTTGGGGGACTTCATATGAAAACGCCAGTTGTGGGTTGGAGTTAACATAGGACGCGATCAATCCGGCGTCTTCCGGGCTCATGATCCAATCGAACGCGCCTCGCAACGCATAGGTGGAAACTTTCACATTCGACCAGGCGGCAGCGATGTTTAATTGCTGAAGCTGTTCGTAGAACGCGAGTGGCCGTCCATACAAATGGGCGTGATCTTTGCCTTCCGGCCACAATTCTTCCAATTGCGGCGTGTCGTTAATCACGTCATCGACGCGTCGTCCCTTCACCAGCCAATCATAATAGAGGGTTACCGAGCCCCCCATTCGGTCGGTCACTTCGCGGGGCGTCTTACCCATTAAGGCGAATCGTCGCCGTTCGATCTCGAGCATGTGCTCGAACCACGTCTTGGCCCAGCCGCCAACTGAAATGTATCCGCGCACCTGGCGTTGTTCGGCCTCCGATTCCGGAACCAGAGGCGCGAATCCGCCACCGTTACTGATCCCGAGAATGTAAACGCGATTCGAATCGATGAAGTCGTAATTCTTGAGCGCACGAAAAGCGGCGCGATAGCCCGCGAGCTCCAAATTGAAATCGGTTGCGCTGCAAACACCTTCACTGTCGCCGACTCCTTGCTTATCAACACGAAACAGGGTGAACTCCGGAACTTGGGCGAGCCCTCGAAAGACGAGCCCGCTCGCATCTTTGGTATCCGCCGGCGCTTCCACCGAATCGCAGCTCAACCAGCCAACGACAAAAATCACCGGCAATTTATTTTTTGCGCCGCGCGGCTTCGTAATGATTGTTCGCAACCGCTCGCCGCCCGGCGTCGCTACTGAATCATAGATTACATCGACGTTCCGGTAGTTCTCGCGTGCTGTTTTTGCCTTGCGCGGAAGGTCCTCACCGCGCGCATACTGGGTTACTCCCAAACACGCGAGCAATACCGCGAATGCCGAAGCTCGAATGACGAATGGCGAAACAATGCCGAAGCTCGAATGATCGAAGGGCCGGGCCATGATCAGCGCGCTATCTTTGGATTTCGTCATTCGGATTTCGTCATTTGATCTTTAATCAGGATTTGGAGCCTGCGGCTGCAACCGCTTTCTGCGCCGCGTCGGCGAGATCATCCGCGGCGATCAACTCAACGCCGCTTTCCTTTAAGAGTTGTTTTCCTTTTTCGACGTTTGTTCCTTCCAGCCTGACAACCACCGGAACCGAGAGCTTCACCGTTTTCGCCGCATTGATGATCCCCTGCGCGATCACATCCACTTTCATGATCCCGCCGAAAATGTTTACCAGGATCGCTTTCACATTTTTGTCGGCGATCAGGATCTTAAACGCTTCCGTCACCTGCTCTTCAGTGGCGCCGCCGCCGACGTCGAGAAAGTTGGCCGGGTTGCCTCCGTAAAATTTGATGATGTCCATCGTCGCCATCGCGAGGCCCGCGCCATTCACGAGACAGGCAATGTTTCCATCGAGTCCGATGTAGTTGAGTCCGTGCTTTGACGCTTCGACTTCGCGGGGATCTTCCTCCGCGATATCGCGCATCGCCGCGATGTCCGGATGTCGATAAAGCGCGTTGTCATCGAAATTAAATTTCGCATCGAGCGCGAGCACATCGCCCTTCTTCGTTACCACCAGCGGATTGATTTCCACCATCGAGCAATCGCAGCCGATGAATGTCCGATATAATCCGTCGAACAATTTCGTCGCCGCCTTGGTTTGGGATTGTTCGAATCCCAACTGCTTTGCCAGTTTACGCGTTTGAAATGGTTGGAGGCCGGCAAGCGGGTCGATCGATTCGCGAATAATTTTCTCCGGTGACTTGGCCGCGACGGTTTCGATTTCGACGCCGCCTTCGGTGCTGGCCACAATCAGTGGCGCAACGGTGGCGCGATCGAGCAGAACCGCAAAATAAATTTCGCGCGCGATCTCGACCGATTCACCCACCAGAACTTTGTGCACCACGCGACCCGCCGCCCCGGTTTGATGTGTCACCAGAGGTTGACCGAGCATTTTGTCCGCAACTTCGCGCGCTTCCTTCGGCGATTTGATCACATGCACGCCGCTTTTGAATCCGTTTTTGAAGGTCCCCTTCCCTCGCCCGCCAGCGTGGACCTGCGCTTTGACCACAAGATCGACAGTCCGAGCCGGACTGGCACTAACCAGTTCGCGCGCGATTGCTTCAGCCTCATCCGGCGTCGCCGCAACTTTCCCGCGCGTTGTGGCGACGCCGAATTTTTGCAGCAACTCGTTCGCTTGATACTCGTGAATATTCATCGCGCGTTAGCGAGCAAAGCCTTGAAATGTGCAGACGGCAATCGAAATTCGGTGCGCATGGCCACGCAGGACGAGACCGCAGCGAAGATCGACAAAGCGTTAGCAAACAAGCAACTGCTCGAATCTGCCGCGAGAAATATTCGCGATCTGCTCGCGGCGCCGTCCGAACTTTATTCGCGCGTGGTCGATGAACTTGTCGCCCGCGAAGAGTCGGACGAGCTGAACGATCGCTTCTACAAAACGCTCCAGTTCGGCACCGGCGGGCTGCGCGGGCGCACGATTGGAAAAATCGTGACCAAAGCCGAGCGCGGCAACGCCGGCCGGGACGAGCGTCCTCAATTCCCCTGCGTCGGCACCAACGCGATGAACTTCGCGAACGTGAATCGGGCGACTCAGGGCTTGGTCGCTTGCGCGAAAGAGTGGCACGCCGAAAACAAAATCGATGCGCGTCCGAAAATCGTGATCGCGCACGACACGCGATTTTTCTCGAACGAATTCACCGAGCTGACAGCGAAAGTCGCAGCAGAAAACGGGTGCGACGCTTACATCTTCGACGGCCCGCGTTCGACGCCGGAATTGTCATTCGCGGTTCGATATCTGAACGCGACCGCCGGAATTGTGATTACGGCCAGTCACAATCCTCCGCATGATAATGGCTACAAAGTTTATTTCGCGGACGGCGCGCAAGTGATCGATCCGCACGCGAGCGGGATCATCGCAAAAGTAAACGCGACCAAAAGTGAGAGCTATGAACCGCTCCCGAGAGATCGACAAGGAAGCGTTACGACTCTGGGCAGAGATGTCGATGAAGCCTACATGAAGCGACTCGAAACGTTGATTGTCGATCCGACCGTTTTGAGCAACGCTAAGGCGCTCCGGATTGTTTTCACACCGCTGCACGGGACCGGCAGCGTCACCCTGAAACCGATGCTGAAACGGCTTGGGTTCAATTTCGAAATCGTTCCGGAGCAGGAAAAATTCGATCCGCGATTCAGCACGGTGAAATCTCCGAACCCGGAAAATGCCGAAACGCTGACGCTCGGAATCGAGCTGGCGAAGAAAACGAATGCCGACGTCGTTATCGCGACCGATCCCGATTCCGACCGGCTCGGCGTGGCCGTCCGCAGCGCGACCGGTGAAATGAAATTAATCACCGGTAATCAAATTGGCTCTTTGCTGGCCTACTATCGACTCAAGAAGTTTTTCGATCTTGGAATCCTGAACAAGGAAAACGCGTCGCGCGCGGTTGTCATCAAAACTTTCGTCACCACCGATCTGCAAAAAGTGATTCCGAAACACTTCGGCGTCCGCTGTGTCGAGACTTTGACCGGCTTCAAATATTTCGGGGCCAAGCTGGAGAAATACGAGCGCGCGCTCCCGGCGGAAATTCGCAAAAAATATCGGCAGCTTTCCGAAGAGGAAACGCGCGCGGCGCGATTGAAGTATTCTTCGTTTTACGTTTTCGGCAGCGAAGAGAGTTACGGCTACAGCGGAGCGGATTTCGTTCGCGACAAAGATGGCAATGCCGGCGCGATCATGTTCTGCGAGATGGCCGCTTATGCGAAGTCCCGCGGCCGCACGGTTGATCAACTGCTCGATGAAGCGTTTGCCGGCTTCGGCTATTTCGACGAGAAGAACGCTTCGCTTTATTTTGAAGGCGCGGAAGGCGCGGACAAAATCGCGCGTTTGCTCGAATCCTATGCCAACAAACCACCTGCCGAGATTGCCGGATCGAAAGTCGTCGGCATCACCGATTTCGAGAAGCAAACCATCCGCGATGTGGAAGGCGACGTGATCCCGAAACAGAAGATGTCGATCTTCGAGTTGGAAGACAAAACGCGCATCGCGGTGCGCGGTTCCGGGACCGAACCGAAAATCAAATATTACATCTTTGTGCAGCGGCGGCCCGACAAAGGAAAATTTAGCGAAGAGGAATTGGCCGGGATCAAACGTGAGGTGACCGAGCAGCTCTACAAAATCTGGAGCTTTATCGAAAAGGATGCGCACGCGCGCCTGAAATGATAAGATCGTCGGCGTCGGGATCGGTTTAAAATTCGTATGCATCGCGAGATCAATTTGAGCGGAGGCGAGATCACGCTTCTCAAGACGATGGGACTCTCCGGCACGCCGGTTTATGGCAAGCAGCTGGCCGAGCGCATCGGCGAGATGGAGTCAGCCGAGTTTCTGGATGAACTGACCGGCCTCATTTCGCTCGGCTACATCCTCTGCGACAAAGTGAGTGTGCGGACGATGGAAGATGTCGAACACGCCGTGTTCCGCGTGAATGCTTCCTACGCGCGCGATCTGCGCGACGCGCTCCACCCCGGCCGGCGACGGGAGAGCGAGGGCCGTCGGCGGCGGCGCGGCTGAATGCGCGGTGATTAAGAAAGCGCTTTGCCTCTGGCCGTGGCTCGCAGCGATCGCGAGCGGATTGCTGGTCACGGCTTGTTTCCCGCCGTTCGATCAAAGCTGGCTTTGCTGGATCGCGCTCACGCCGCTGATCGTGGCTATTTGGTTTTCGGGTGAAAACGCACGCCGGCGCTGGCTGCGCAATCTGTTGCTCGGTTACCTCGCCGGGATTGTTTTTTTCACCGGCACCTTTGGCTGGCTCGGCGCGCTCGGAGATTTATACCAAAACTTTTTTCTGCACGGCCTCTCGTTGCTGTTGTCGATCTATCTCGCGCTCCATTTCGCTTTTTGGAGCTGGCTAATCGGATTCTTAAAACCGAAGACGTTCACTATTTCGTGGCGCAACTTGCTCGTGGCGTTCTTCGCTGCCTGCGCGTGGGCCACGCACGAATGGACGCGCGGCTGGCTCTTCAGCGGTTTTGGCTGGAACGGTCTCGGCGTCGCCCTCCACGCCGAGTGGCCGATGATTCAAGTGGCTGAATTCACGGGTGTGGTCGGATTATCGTTTGCGGTCGCGTTCGCGAACATCATCGCCGTCACCACACCGCTGCGTCTGTTTGCCGAAGCACGAACGCACCGAATGCGCCCGCACTTCGATCTTACACTAACGATGGTCGGCATTGTGGCGCTCCTCGCATTCGGTCTGCACCGTGTGCAGCATTCGTCACCTGCGAAAACCGTGCGCGTGGCGGCGGTCCAGACCAACGTCTCGCAAATGCAAAAACTCGAAGGGCTGCCTGCCGAGCAGATCCTGGATACTTGCGACAAGCTCAGCGCGCTGGCCGTTCAACGTCAACCCGAAGTCAAATTGATCGTGTGGCCCGAAGGTTCGTTTCCGCAAAGGGTCAGTTACGACAAGTTAGCTCTCCAACTCCCGGCTATTCTGGCGGAACGCTCAGGAGCCGACCTTCTGTTTGGCGCGGATTACGAAGAAGGAGATCGCGCCTACAATGCGGCGCTGCTCGTTTCGCCGAACGGGGAAAGCCAATTGTACCGAAAAGTGCATCTTGTTCCGTTCGGCGAATACATTCCGCTGCGACGTTCTTTTCCGCCTTTTGCCGCGATCGCGGGCATCTGGGTGCCGGGCGACTTCACCGCCGGTACTGAGCACACCGTATTCGATCTGACGAGCGGCGATGTTCGCGTCGCACCGCTTATCTGTTTCGAAGACACCGTCGGCGATCTCGTCCGGCGATTTGTCGTCAACGGCGCGAATCTTCTGGTCGATGTGACCAACGACGGTTGGTTTTTGCATTCGTCCGGTTCGCGCCAACATCTCGCCAACGCGATCTTTCGCTGTGTCGAGAATCGCCGGCCGATGGTCCGCGCCGCCAACACTGGCGTCACTTGTTTTGTGAATGAGTTCGGACGGGTCACTCAGATTCTGCAGGACGATACCGGCAACACCTTCAACGAAGGCGTGCTGACGGGTCAGATCAACGTGCCACAAGATCGACAACTAACGTTCTATGCCGGACACGGCGAGCTGTTCGCGAAAGGCTGCGCGGGAATGACAGTCATCGCGGTCCTGACAATCTTCGCTTTGCGCAGAAAGTTGTAGAGGCGCTCGCCGCGGCGAGCGCCAATTTTTGGTTCGGCGTTTGAGACAAACGCCGCTACAACACTTTCGCACGAGCCACACCGCATGCCTGTTCAACTTCCACTCGATCATCTCCAGGACCTTTGGCCGAAGGAATTGCGCGGAGCGCGAACCGGCGCATTGCTCCATCCAGCTTCTGTTTCTTCAACGCTTGAACATGCGTCGCGGGTTCTGGAGCGATTGAGCGGATCTTTATTTCAGCTCCGCGCACTTTTCGGCCCGCAACACGGATTCCTCGGTCAAACTCAGGACAACATGATCGAGTGGAAGAGTTACGAACATCCGCGATTGCATATTCCAGTTTACAGTCTCTACGGCGAACATCGCGAGCCGACCGCTGAAATGCTGCAGAATGTCGATGTTCTCGTTGTCGATCTTCAGGACATCGGGAGTCGCTATTACACTTTTATCTGGACGCTCTATCTTTGCATGCGCGCATGCGAGAAACGCGGCGTGAGTGTTGTCGTTCTCGACCGGCCGAATCCGATCAACGGCGTGACAGTCGAAGGTCCGCCGATCGAGAAAGGCTACGAATCGTTCGTTGGCATGCATCCGATTCCGGTCCGCCACGGCCGGACGATCGGCGAACTGGCCGGCCAGTTTCGTGACGAAGCTTTTCCGAAATGTCGATTGTCGATCTTGCCGATGAAAAATTGGGAACGTCCGATGTGGTTCGACCAAACCGGACTTCCGTGGGTCATGCCTTCGCCGAACATGCCAAGGCTCGAGACGGCGACAGTTTATCCAGGAATGTGTTTACTCGAAGGAACGAACATTTCCGAAGGCCGCGGCACGACAAGGCCGTTCGAAATTTTCGGCGCGCCCTTCATCGACGCCGAAAAGATTTGTCGCAAGCTGAACGATCTGAAACTCCCCGGCGCGTTCTTTCGCGAAAATTATTTTCAGCCGACGTTCAATAAATTCGCCGGCGAGCTTTGCGGCGGTGCGCAGATTCACGTGCTCGACCGCAACATTTTCCGCTCATTTCAAACCGGCGTTGAAATCATTCGCTGCATCCGAAAGTTATACCCGGAGTCATTCGCGTGGAAGCAACCGCCTTACGAATACGAACACGAGAGGCTGCCGATCCAGATTTTGCTCGGTGGACCGGCCGTCGATTTCTTCGGCGAGTAATCAGCGGCGCGATCGCGGCCGGTTCGTTGTCGATCTTGCCTGCGACTCGCGCGGACATTCCATGGCCAGAAGTTGTGCAACGTCTCGCGTACGAAAACGAGAAACTCGCGCGGCGGCCGCAGGGTCACGGCGGCGAATACTTCATCGTCTGCACACTTTATTACACGCCGAAGGAATCCGGTTTTACTTTCGAGCGCGGCTTTGATGCGACTCGAGTGACAAAGCCGGGGTTGCGCGGCCGAACTTATCCGCGGGATTTTCTTCGCTCGGTCAAAAAGGAGGGTTTCGGTCGAATCACGACGCCGGTTAACGGTCACAACTACATTCGGTACAATGGCGGTGATTCCTATGGATTTTCGTCCGCGCCGAGCGGAGGCGGCGGCACACTGGTCGCACGGTTTTCCGCCGCTGCGAAAACGCAGGGCGCGTTGCATCGCGGCCTTGTGCTCGAAACTTCGGCACCCGAAGTCGAGCGTGTCTTCGGCAGCACCCGCTGGAAAATTGTCGATACCGGCGGTGGTTTGCGGCGCTGGCAGCTTGATTGTTATTATGGCGAAGACGAACCGCTCGGGCCCGGAAAATTCATGGCCCGCCCGCGCGGCACCACTTTTGAATACGCTTACTCGAGCGCGCGGGTGAGCAAATGACTCCATTCGCGATTCGACTGACGTTTCACGGCGATCTTTCGTTCTTTTTGAAATCGAAAGCTTCCAGGATCGAGCGCCAGTTATCCGAAAAGACCTCGATCAAGGACGTAATCGAAGCCTGCGGAGTCCCGCACACCGAGGTCGATTTGATTCTGGTAAACGGCGGTCCGGTCGTTTTCGCCGCAATTTTAACGCAAGATGTTGAGGTCGATGTTTATCCACCGAACCAAACACGCTCCCCACTTTTCCCAGAAGATCGATTGCAAGTGCGCAATATCGAGAAGTTTGTCGCTGACGGGCATCTTGGAAAACTCGTTCGAGATCTGCGTCTACTCGGTATCGACGTCATCTACGATCCCGCCGCCGAAGATCGACAATTAGTTAGGACGGCAAGCGATGAAGATCGCGCTCTCCTCACCCGCGACCGGCGCCTCCTGATGCATGCCGCGGTGCGTCACGGCCATTATTTGCGCTCACAGAATCCGCTGAAGCAAACCGTGGCGGTTTTGCGCCGATTTAATCTGGGCTCAGCTCTGACGCCATTTTCCCGCTGCCTCCGCTGCAATGCCCTGCTTCAACCGGCAAAGAAAGCCGAGGTCTTTGATCAACTCGAGCCATTGACCAGGATCTATTATGAGCAATTCCAGCGCTGCCGCGGCTGCAGGCAGGTTTACTGGTCGGGCTCGCACTTCGAAAAGCTGCAAAAACGGATCGAAACCATTCGATCGCGTCTGAGCGGCGAGGACACGATATAAGCGCAGCCTTGTCACCGGCTGACGCCAACGGCAGACTCGCCGCTTTATGCAAAAGCTAATCTCGCGGCGCTACGCGATCGCGGCGGTAATCATGGCGCTGACAAGAGGCGCGCACGCGCAGGGTCCTGCGCCGTCGCCGCTGATATCACTACCTTCTCCACCCCCGGCGAAAGTTCCAGCGGTCGCGCCGCAGCCAAGTCCCGCTCCCGCATTGACGAGGCAGGACTTCGAGACGTTCCTCGACGCGCTGATTCCGTCGCAACTGCAGAATCGCGACATCGCCGGCGCCGTCGTCGCGGTTGTTAAGGATGGTCAGGTGCTTTTCACAAAAGGTTACGGCTACGCCGATTTCGCCGCGAAGAAACCGGTGCTGGCTGATCGAACATTATTTCGTCCGGGCTCGATCTCGAAATTATTCACCGCGACGGCGGTGATGCAGTTGGTCGAGCAAGGCAAGCTCGATCTCGACCGCGACGTAAACGATTACCTGGATTTCGCGATTCCGAAAACGTATCCGGAGCCGGTCACGCTGCGACGATTGCTCACGCACACGGCGGGATTCGAGGAAGCATTGAAGAATCTGTTCGTGACGCACGAAAGCGACATGAAGCCGCTGCGTACGTATCTCGTGAATCAAATGCCACAGCGCATTTTTCCGCCGGGCAAGATCCCTTCCTATTCCAATTACGGATTCAGTCTGGCCGGATACATCGTCGAGCGTGCGAGTGGTGAGAAATTCGAACGCTACATTGACAATCACGTTTTGAAGCCGCTGCGCATGACCAATTCGACGTTTGATCAGCCGCTGCCTCTCGCACTCGCCCCGCAGATGTCGCAAGGGTATCTCAACGCCGCCAAGAAACCGCGCGATTTCGAATTCGTGCAAGCAGCGCCCGCCGGTGCGCTCACCACTTCGGCCGCGGACATGACGCGTTTCATGCTCGCGTTTCTTCAAGATGGAACCGTTGACGGCGTGGCCATTCTAAAACCAGAAACAGTGCGGCAAATGGAGACGCGCCAATTTGAATTGCATCCAATGCTCAACGGATTGGGCATCACCTTCATGGAATATTCGATGAACGGTCAACACATCATTGGTCACGGCGGTGACACCCTTTGGTTTCACAGCGACATGGTCCTCGTTCCGGACGCGCACCTTAGCTATTTCATTTCCTACAATAGCGCTGGAAAAAACATCGGTGGTGGCCGGGGTGAAGTGCAACGCGCTTTTGTGAATCGCTATTTTCCAAATCCGAGCGAGCCGAAGGTCGATCTCGATCCAAACACCGCGAAAGCGGACGGGCGCGCCGTCAGCGGCGTTTACGACGGGACGCGCCGTGGAGAAACAACGCTCCTAAGACTACTTGCGTTGCTCGGTCAGTTCAGCGTGAGCAGCGATAAGGACGGCATTCTGACGATCGAAGGAGTGAAAAATCAGCGCGGCGAGTTGAAGAAATGGCGGGAGATCGCTCCGCTGGTTTACAGCGAGATCGACGGGCCGGACAAAATCGCATTCCGTCGCGATGGGGCCGGTGTTGTGCGGGAAATGCTCCCCTTTCCCGCGATCTACGAAGGTCAGCGCGTCGCGTGGTATGCGAACAAGCGTTTTATTAATTCGATCGTTGGCGGAAATCTGGCGCTGGCGCTTTTGACCGTTTTGCTTTGGCCGGTCGCCGTCATTGTTCGCAAACGATATCAGCGTCCGTTGTTCACCGCGAAAAGCGACCGCGTTTTATATTTTCTGTCGCGAATCGTCTGCCTTTGCGAACTGATCTTTATCCTGGTTCCGGCGATTGCATTCACCCGCGGACTGGAACATGTCGTGATCTTCGGCGATGCCATCAATCCATGGTTGCAAGCTCTTCACATCTTTGGCTGGGTGACGATGGCTGGCATCGTTCTATTGATAATTGCCGCCGTTCGCTTTGCCAGACTTCCCGGGCATGGACTTTGGTTTCGCGCTCATGCGATTCTGCTCGCTGTTGGCGGAATCGCCTTCGGATTATTTTGCTGGCAATATCATTTGCTGGACGCGTCGTTGAAATTTTAATCGGCGCGCCACAATCATGAGTTCAATCCGCCGCGAACTTTTAATTGCGATTAGCATCGCCACGGTTCGCACAACGCTTTTCGCCTATGGGCCGACCGGGCACGAAATTGTCGGTGGAATTGCGGACAAGTTAATCGCGAACACGCCAGCAGGCGGAAAGATCTCGGCGCTAATCGACGGGATCACACTCGAAAAGGCCGCGTTTATTCCGGACGAGATCAAGGCTTGGGATAAAAACGGCGTCGACGACCCAAAAGCGTTCCCGCATTACCACGACCACGCGAAGATCGACAAACAGCTCCGGGATTTCTGGCGGGCAAATCCGCCAACGCAGGATACGAAGTCGCCGATTCCATCGCACCATTGGTTTCACTACACCGACGTGCCGGTTCTCAACGTTCACCGGTACTCGGACGGCACGACGGGCCGCACTCAATGGGACATCGTCCACATGATTTCCTATTGTGTCGAGGTTTTGCGCGGTGAAGTCCCGGAAAATAATCCGCGCAAAATCACCAAACCGGCCGCGGTAATTTTGCTCGCGCATTATGTCGGTGACATTCACCAGCCGCTCCATGTCGGGGCCGAATATTTTAATCAGGCTGGGCACGCAGTTGATCCCGACAATAATCAGCCGGGCGTCGAAGATGAAGGGGGCAACACCCTCATGCTGCAGCTGATCCGCGGCACGCCGGAGGAAATGGCGCATCGCGGATTAAAACTGCACGGCTTTTGGGATTACGACGCTGTCATGGCCAATCTCCCTCCCTTATCACCCACTCTCTCGAAAGAAAAACGCTACCAGAAGATCGACCAAGCGAAGCGCAACCTGATCGATCGCCTCGTGAAAGAACAACCGCAGAACTGGCGCGCGCCCCCCAATATCGCTTTGAAAAATTACGGTGAATTCTGGGCCGACGATATTTTGCCGGTGGCGCGGGAGGCGCATGAACGGCTCCAATTCATCAATGTGCATCAAACGCTCGATCAGGACCGCACCGTCATGGCCGGCGACGCGCGAGAGAAAAACGTGCGCGATAACGTCGGCTACGCAGATTGGTCGGCCAAAATTGTCCGCGAAGAATTACATAAAGCCGGCTGGCGTCTCGCCGATCTTCTAACCGAAGCCGTAACATCGACATCCACCACGTCAGCAGCGCCAGTCGTTTCAGAGTCGGTTCAATCAGGGCCGAACAAGGCGGAGCCGAGCACTACACCAACAGCCGCGCTAGCGGCATTTGCCACTGCTGCCTCGCAGTTCGGCGAATATCCGGCGAATTACAAAGAGATCGTAAGCGCCTGGATGAAGGCGAACAGGCTCGACGCTTCACGCATCGACTGGCAAGGCGATCCAAAACCTTCCGAACTCGCGGCGGAAAACGGACGACGCCTTGCCGGTTATCTCGTGATCTTCAACACGCCGGATCGCGCCGGGGCCAAAACGCGCAGTGTCCTCATTCGCGACGGCGCGGTCGTCAACAACTCCGGTTTCTAAGCGAAAATCATTTTCGCTGCGGCCTCTGTCATGTCGAGCGAAGTCGAGACATCTCTAGATATTTCTGAAAAGATGCCGCTACTTTAGACTGAAAAAGTAAGAGATTTCTCCACTTCGCTTCGCTGCGGTCGAAATGACAAAAGTGGGCAAAAGAGAAATCGCGTTCGCCGTGAAGCGAACGCGATTTTCGTCAAACAAACTCTGCGCTGACGATTAAGTCTCCGTCTTTGCTTTGTCCTTCTCGCCTTTGCACTCCGCCTTGAACTTGGCGAATTGCTCTTTCGTCAGGATGCTTTTCGCTTCCTGCATGTACTTGGCTTCGGTCGCTTCCGAGCAACCAGCTTTCTGATGTTCGGCCATCGCCGCGTCCATCTTCGTCTTTTGATCAGGCGTCAGGTTGAGACTCGCCAGTGAAACCGTGCAGGCCGGTTTCGCTGTGTTTCCGACTTTCTTGGTGCACTCGCCGTGCTCTCCCGCGAACAGCGTGCCCGCTGCAAACATTCCTGCCACTACCAACGCAATGAATTTGGTCATAGTGCAACGTCAGACACTGGCTTAGGCCGTGTCGTTCAAAGATTTACGAATGCGAAAATGCACCCTCACCTCAATCCTCTCCCTGGCTAGGGAGAGGAAGGCGCAAAACGGCAGGTGAGGGTCGATTCTGTAAAATGCCAGTCCGGCTCGGACTTAGGCTTCGGTTTTCTTCACCGATTTATTGCACTCGGCCTTCAACTTCGCGTATTGATCCGCTGACAGAATGCCTTGCGCTTTTTTCAGAAACGCTTGCCGGCTTTCTTTCGTGCAACCTGCTTTCATGCATTCCGACTGCCACGCTTCGATCTTGCTTTTCTGATCCGCGCTCAGATTCAGACTCGCCAGATTCGCGCACGACTTCTCATTCGACGCGTTCTTAGCGCAACACGCCATGTCGCCTGATTTGTCTTTCGCAAACGCGGGCGACGCCATCAGCATCGCGGTCGCAACTACTGCTGTTCCGATAATTCTAACCATGGTGCCTGATCAGACAGGCGCCGTCTTGGAATTGTTCAATCGTTATCGCCACGGATGCTGCGCTCGGCCGAATACTCGATCGGGTTTTGGTTAAAATAGCGCTGCAGTTCCGCGTAGAGTCTTGGATGATGAGAACGCAGCGCGGCTGGCCGCTCAAAAAATGCTTCGACTGACACGGCGAAAAACTCAGCCGGATTTGTCGCCCCGTAGGTGTCGAGCAGGGTCGGAATTCCGGTATCATCAGCCGCACGAAGCGACGCGAACCCAGTCCTCATCACTTCGCGCCATGACTTTTGTTGTTCGCGTGTTACCAGCTCCGGCGCGCCGTCGGCGGCCAAATTCTCGTAGTCCAGTTGGTGAGCAAATTCATGCAGGACAACATTTTTGCCGTCGGAAGGATCGGCCGCGCCCCACTTCACCGCATCCCAGGCGAGCACCATTGATCCCATCGTGCGACCAGTCTCGCCTAGTCGAAACATTTTTCCTTCCTCCCAAACCGGGCCTTCGACAGGACGTTGTTCGTCTACCAAATATGTCGAAGGATAAACGAGAATGGTGAGCAGCCGCGGAAAATAATCCGTTTTTCGATGTAGCAGAAGAAGGCAAGCCTGCGTTGCGATCGTCACCAAAATTTCGTCGGTGATTTCAAGCCCGGCACAACCTTCGAAACGTTTCTCGGCGAGAAACACCTGAGTGTGATCGAGAAGTTCAGTTTGGTCCGTAGCCGACAATCGGACAAAGAACGCAACGTTCCTTTTAACTATCTTCAGCCACTCGTTCGGGAACGGCCGCGCTCTAAGCCGGTTTCGGTGTCGTTCTTTCAGGAACCCAAAGATCACGGCGGTAAATCTAGCGCGCGATCAGAATCCAAGCCACAGATCGACACAGATTTTCACAGATTGAGAACCAAACTCTTCCAATGCCTGCAGGAAATCTGTGTTTCATCTGTGTTAATCGGTGGCTGAAAATGCAGAACGCTAGCAAAAGTGGCGTTTTTAGGCTCGCGTCTCAGCATCATTCACGTTAAGACTTCGTCCGGAGGTATCGCTATGAACACACTCTCAATCTCTCGTCGTAAATTTGCGCATTTGTTAGGCGTCGGCGCCGCGGCCGCGATCGTTCGGCCGCAGTTTACGATTGCCGCCGAGCAACCGCCAAAATCGACATCGACCGGCATCGTGCGTTTGAGCGCGAACGAAAATCCGTACGGACCATCGCCGCAGGCCCACGCCGCGATGAAAAATGTGGTCGACGTCTGCTGCCGTTATCCCGATGAAGCAAACGACGTCCTGATCGAAAAGATCGCAAAGATCAACGGCGTCAATCGCGAGCAGGTCGTGATCGGCGACGGTTCTAGCGAAATTTTGAAATTGTGCGCCGAGACTTTCACCGGGCCGACACAAGGGAAACTGATCGCGCCTGATCCGACATTCGAAGCGATTCTTGAATATTCCAAAGCGAACGGCGCCGACGTCGTGAAAGTTCCGTTAACGAGCAGCTTCGCGCATGATCTAAGCAAGATGGGCGCGGCCGCGCAGAAAGGTTTGATTTACATCTGCAATCCGAACAATCCAACCGCGAGCATCACGCCCAAAAACGATTTGCGCGATTTCATTTCGAAAACGCCGGCGGGGACAATGATCCTGGTCGACGAAGCTTACTTTCATTACGCCGACGGTCCCGATTACGAGAGCGTGATCACGCTGGTGAAAGATCATCCGAACCTGATCGTGGCGCGGACGTTCTCGAAAATTTACGGGATGGCCGGTTTGCGCTGCGGCTACTGCGTCGCGCAACCGGACACGATCAAGCGGATGCATCCATTTCAAATGTGGGACAGCGTCAACATCATGGCCCTGGCAGCGGCGAGCGCGAGCCTGGACGATGTCGATCAGGTAAACAACGGCCGGAAGCTGACCAGCGAAGCGAAAAGCTTCACCACATCCGAACTCGACAAAATGGGCTACAAACTAATTCCATCGCAGGCCAACTTCATCATGTTCGATTGCAAACGCCCGGTCGAACCGATCATCAAAGCGATGAAAGAAAGAAATGTTCAGATCGGCCGTTTATTCCCCGCTTTGCCGAACCACATGCGGTTAACGATCGGTAAGAAATCGGAGATGGAAGCGTTCCTATCGGCGTTCAAACAAGTCATGGCGTGATGGTGGATCGAGCAGTCCCTTGCTCGATGTTATTTTACGCAGCGAAGCTGCATTTGTTTAGCATCGTCCGACGGAGCGGCCGATCCACCGCCGACTAATTCTCGACGAGCTTAACGCCGTGCTTCTCGAGCATTTCGCGAAGCTCGGGATGAATCTTCTGGCCGTACTTCATGGCTTTGTTCACCGATTGCTCTGCATTTTTCCAATCTTGTTTGTAGACGTAGTAATTTGCGTAACTCAGGTGCGCCTCGCCACATTTCGGATCGATAGCGATCGCTTTGTCTAACATTTGCAAGGCTTCGGTAAATTGCCCTTTCTGAAGGAGCGCATACCCCAAATTGGCGCACGTAAAAACGTATAAGGTTTCTCGTTTGAGGGTTTCGCGGTAATACTTGATCGCTTCGTCAAGCTTGCCTTCGGCACTGCAAGCATAGGCGGCACCAAAGTAAGCAGGTGCGAAATCTGCATCGTGGCGAATGGCCATTTGGAAGCGCCGCAGCGCCGTCTCGTAGTCGCCTTTTTGAAAATATTTCCAGCCGAGGTCAACCGCGTCCGGTGCAAAATGCTTCATGTCACCTTCAGAAGGCGGATCGGCTTCGCTTCTAATGGGTGAGACAAGACTAAGGACGACTAGAGGGATAAGAGCGAGGCGCATACGCTAAGAAGCGAGCAGGAATCGGGCGCGCGGTCGGCCGAAAATCGGCCAAATTCCGTTGTATTTGTGCTTGTCCTGAGGCGTCGGGGACGACATCAAATAGTTTGAAAGAAATCCGGTACCGCCCCGAACGCTCTCCATGAACAAACGATCTCTCAGACTGTTGCTGATTATGGCGGCCGCCTTCATAACGCTCAGCTCCAGCAAGGCGGATAATTTCACCAAAGAAGAGCAGACGCTCCTTGATAAAAACCGAACCATGCAAATGTACAAGCCCGACGAACACAGCCGGCATTTCATTGCTCGTATCGAGTCGGCAGCCGATCCGAAAACCGGAGAGAAGCGAAAAATTTCCAAGGATGCTCAAGCAGTCCTTTGTTTTGTGTTCGGAATGGAAGACGCAAAGCCTGCGCGCGAACAAGGCCGCAGCATGGCGGAGTTTCACTACACTTCTTCCCAAGCTCACGAATTTCTTTTTGCCCAGGGCTGGGACAAGTACCACGACCGATTCTTCACGCGGTGTTACGTGCAGGAAGGCGAGAATGCTTACAACGCAGCAGTAAAAGCGCAGCAGAGGCCCGTCGATCCGGCATCAACAAGTTGAACCGGTGCGAG
>Ga0209217_1000104_pt1 | contig 18393 bp, 7 predicted proteins | sample JacPinW_OM3H0_M2_FD_187957 | JGI IMG/M metagenome (GOLD analysis project Ga0209217, IMG submission 187957) | Forest soil microbial communities from Algoma, Ontario, Canada - Jack Pine, Ontario site 1_JW_OM3H0_M2 (SPAdes) (version 2) | ecosystem: Environmental > Terrestrial > Soil > Boreal...
CTGCCGGACGGCTCTGCCGTGCCGATGTGGGGCTACAGCTGCGGCACAGCCGTGGCTGGCTCGACGGCGACCTGCGGTGCGCTGAGTCCGTTGGCCATGACGCCGGGCGTTTGGTCGCCCGTCGTGATTACGGTTCCGACGGGACAGGACCTGCAGATCAACCTCACGAACAATCTTTCGTTCCCGACGAGCAGCGCGACTCCGCCGACCACTCCGCCGAACAACATCCCTACCTCGCTCGTCATCGTCGGTCAGCTGGGCGCCGGTCTGGGATCGGCGGCGACCTACAAGAGCAGCCCCACTCATGCGGTTCAGGGTGTTACCTGGCCTATCGTCGGTGATACGGGCGGCGCGACATTCAACCCGCCCGCGCAGGGACAACGCGTGCAGTCGTTCGCCACGGAAGTGGCATCTGGAGCGACGACGTCCCTGACCTGGATCGCGCCGCGGCCGGGCACGTACCTGATCGAGTCCGGCACACATCCCTCGATCCAGGGCCCGATGGGCCTGTATGGAATCCTGGTGGTGACGACCGCGCCTTCCGTCACCACCGCCGGCACAGCATATCCCGCCGTGGGGACCACACCTGCCGTGACCTACAAGGCGGAAATTCCCCTGCTGCTCAGTGAGATCGACCCGGTCCAGAACAACGCCGTCGACACGGCGATCAGGACGACTGGCTTCAGTGAGACCTCGGCTCGCGTCCTTCGGGATTCGGTGAGTTCCGTAACGGTCGACCTCACCGCCACTGGGACGCCCATCGCCGGTTCGGGCTACGTGCTCAATGAGCCCGTCGTCATTACTGGCGGTGGTTTTACGGTTCAAGCGACGGCTCACGTCTCAGCACTGGTTGGGCCTAACACACTTGGATTGAGCCCGACCGGCATCGCGGCCGTCACGATTGACAACCCTGGCCAAGGCTACACTTCAGTTCCCACCACCGTGACCGTAACAGGTCCCGGCAGCGGTGCGTCACTTACCGCCAACCTGAGTCTGGCGGGCGTCATGTGCAGCGACGGCAGTACAGCCTGCTATCCGCCGGCGGTGAACTACACGCCGCTCTATTACCTCTTCAACGGCGTCGCGTTCGACAAGACCAACGCCTCGAACTCGCTGTTCCCGGCCGTGCCGGGTACCAGTCAGATACCGGTTTCCGGCAACGTGCTGGTGCGCTTGGTGAATGCCGGCTTGCGCATGCACGTACCTTCGATCGTCGGATCGCTGACCGGCACGACGCCGGTTCCGGGATTCTCGCTGATCGCGGAAGACGGCAATCCGCTGCCGGGTATTCCGCGCGTGCAGAGCGAAGTCTTCATGGCCGCGGGCAAGACGTGCGACGTGATGATCAACGCACCGCCGAGCACGATTGGCACGGTGCCTCCGCCCGCCCTGCCGATCTACGACCGCGAGCTCAGCCTGTCTGCAAACGCAGTCTCGCGCGACGGCGGCATGCTCGCGTACATCAGCGTCAATGGCGGCGACTTGCCGACCACAATCAAGGTTGCCGCCGCCATCGCGCGGGCGGACACCTACAACTCCGTAATCCCTTGCGCTGCCGCGCCCTGCAAGGCAGTGACAGTGTCAGATCCGGCCAAGGGCGTGATCGCGAACGACACCAATGTATACGGCGTTCAGGTCTTGACGGCACCAATCCGAGGCGCGCTGACCCTGAATGCTGACGGCACCTTCCTCTACACCCCGAACGCAGGCATCGCCTGCGACGCCACGACGAAGGTCTGCGACACCTTCGTGTACAAAGCGAACGGCAATCCCGCGATCAACGCTACAGTCACACTGGCCGCAGCTAGCATCGAGGCCGCCAGCGGCATCACTGTCAGAGACGATTCGTACCCGTCGAACGTCGCGACGTCGTTGAGCATCAAGTCGCCGGGCATCCTTGCGAATGACAGCGACGCGGCGGGCTATCCGCTGACGGTCAGCGGGGCAACGCTCTCAGCCCCTCTGCAGGTGCCCCTGACGTTCCTGATCGGCCCAGGGGCACCAGGGACAGGGACGGTGATTGTCGATCCGAATGGTGGTTTCAACGCAACCGTTAGCGTGGCGGGCACCTACACGTTTACCTACAAGGCGCAGAACTCGCAGGGCACCGTCAGCGCCTCGGCCGCGACCGTGACCCTCACATTCCCGGCGGCGACCGGTCTCGCGGTGACGGTCAAGGACGGCAAGAGCGGAGCTCAGATCACCGACTATCGCTGGATCATCGAGGAAGACCGGACGTTCTACGTCGACCCGACGAAGACAACCAACGTCGGCGGCACGAACATCGTTCCCACCTTCGGCACCAATTTTCACACCAGCTACATGCCGGTGGTGGCGGCCGGTTGCACCGGACCGTTGGCCTGCGAAGGTGGCCAGACCGTCCTGGGGCAGCCCGCGGTATGCGACGTTGGCAACGGAGTTTGCCGGCCCGATCCGACATCAGGAAATGGGCAAGCGCCACTGGATCCCAAGCAAGTTCATCTGGATCCGAACAAGCGCTACTACATCTCGGTCCTGCCCGGCGATGCCGCCAACCCGTTCAACAACGCGAACTTGTCCGCCAATTGTGTCAATGGAGTCTCGGCGACCAACCCGGATCCGACTTGCGGCCACGGCATGGGCGGCGCACCGATCTCCTTCGGGCAGACGGCCGTCACCGTGCGGTCGCAACCGACCCCATTCCCGCCAGCGAAACTCACGGTGTTCGTGTTCGAGGACGACTTCCCACTCAACGGTGAGCACGATTCCGGCGGCGGCATCGACGTGGTGGCGCCCAACGAGCCCGGCTTGGGCGGCTTCAACATCACCCTCTTCGACGATGCCGGTGGTCCGGGCGACGCGACCGGACAGATGACCTACGACATGTTCAACCAGCCCCTGTCGAACAGCCTGGCGGGAACCATCGATCCGTCCACGGGCATGGATGCATGCCCGATTTCGAAGATTGCGCGCAGTGGCGCGAACGATCCGACGCAGACGGGCATCACCGGCACTATCGTGACCTGCCCGAAGTACGAATCGGACGGCAAGACCCTGTCGCCGCTCGCGGGCCAGGCGATCGTGGCCAACCTGATGCCGGGACGGTACGGCGTGGTGGCGACGCCGGGCGCCGACCGGATCGCGCGGGGTGAGGAATGGCTGCAGACCAATACGCTCGACGGCCAGAAGGCCCACGACTCGTTCCTTCGTATCGGCGAGCCGGCCTACTTCCAGGAGTTCGGGCCGTCCGGATACCACGTGACGATCGGCTTTGCCAACCCGAAGATCATCAATGACCGCAAGCCGAGCGTCTGCAACGGCACCAACCCGGACCTCACGGTCACCACCAGGTGCACCAATTCCGTGACCGGCCTGGTCACGACCAACCGTATGAGCCGCACGCCGGATCAGCGGCTGTACGGCAGCGGCGACAACAGCAGCTTCGGCTTCACCCAGTGCTACGTCAGCTTCGGCGATCCTGACGGCATCGACTTCGCCTTTACCAAGTGCGATGCCAAAGGGACCTTCACGCTCTCCGGCCTTCCCGATGGGGTTTGGAGAATCACCGTATTCGACCAGTGGAACGACATGCTGGTCGACGGCCTCTCGACGCCCGTCCGGCTGTCCGGTGGCACGACCACCAATCTCGGGCAGATTGCCATCAACCAGTGGCAGGCGAACATCTACACATCGACCTTCTTCGACCAGAATGGCAATGGTGTCAGGGACTCCAACGAGTCCGGCCTTACGCTGGTTGCAACGAACAACCGCTTCCGCGACGGCAGCTACTCCAATTTCAACAATACCGACCTCAACGGCATGGCCGGCTTCAACGAGATCTTCCCGTTGTTCAGTTGGTACGTGATCGAAACGGATACGACGCGCTACAAGAGCACCGGAACGCACGTTGTCTACGACTCCGGCGGGCCTGCCGACGGTAATCCAGCGTGCGGAGCCAATGGTTTCCCCCCGTGTGGCAATTCCACCATCGCAGGGAACATGGCGAATACCGCTGAAGCAATCCCGTTGCCTGCCAATCTGCGGGTTCCGGGCGCCTACTATTGCGGCAATGCCGACTGCACCGACGCTCCCGTTCCGCTCGCGCCGGGCGCGAACCCTTCCGCGACCTCCTCCGGCCGAGTCGACCCGGCCTGGGTGGCGACCGAGGGCTGGCAGGGCTTCGCCGGCCAGAACTCATTCATCGAATTCGGCAAGATGCCGTTCGCCGCCGGCGAGACTGGCGGTATCCACGGTGAAGTGATCTATGCCTCGACGCGTCCGTTCGACGACCCGTCGCTGCTCATCCACACAAGCTGGACGCCCGATGTCCCGGGCGTGACGATCAACCTGTACCAGGAGGGAACGGCGCCGGATGGCAGCCAGTCCCTGACGCTGATTGACACGACCAAGACCAGCAGCTTCGACGAGTGGGCGCAGGGCTTCCGCTCCGACGGCGTCCCGAACATGAACTGCCCGGGCCAGGGCAGGGACACCGGCACGAACGCCGACCTCTTCTTCTTCTCGCTGTACAACCAGCCACAATGGCTCGACCTGTACAACTCCCAGCACGGCGGGTCCGCGGTAACGCCGCTGCCGAACAACGCGCAGTTCAAGTGCTACGACGGCATGCACAACTGGAACCAGGTGCAGCCGGCGCCGTACGACGGCATGTATCAGTTCCCGAGCGTGAGGGGGCTCGACCGGAACACGGGTAAGCCCACCGGCACGAACTGCACGGCCTGCGTAACCAACCCTGACTCGAGCGATCCCTACAGGTACGGCGGCAGCCCAACGCCTCAACCTTGGGTGAACGGGATAAGCACGGGCACCCCCATGCTGCCCCCCGGCAAGTACGTGGTCGAAGTGGTGGTGCCGCCGGGCTATGAGCTCGTCAAGGAAGAGGACAAGAACATCCTGATTGGCGACAACTACATTGCGCCGGTGACGGTCCAGTTCCCGAACCTGGCTAGCTCCATTTACATTCTTCCCGACCAGGCAGAGGTGAGCGCGCTCTACAACCCCAACAACCCCCAGAATCCGACCCAGACGCTCGGCAGAACCACCCTGCCCAGTCACGAGGGTGACACCGGAAGCGTCGAGACCTTCTGGCCATGCGTGGGCGCCGAGCGCATCGTTCCTGACTACATCAGCCTGTTCCCGGGTTCCCATGAAGTCGCGCCGTTCGCGGGTGCCAAGCGCCGTCTCTGCGACCGCAAGGAAGTGCAGCTCGTCGAGCAGACTGCGGCGCTCGCGAAGTTCTGGATCTTCAGCTCGACGCACGTGGCCGCGCACTTCACCGGTGTGATCACCGACGACTTCACGTCGGAATTCGACCCGTTCTCGCCGCAGTTCGGCGAGAAGTTCGCGCCGGCCGACCTGCCGGTCTCGATCAAGGACTGGACCGGGAACGAGATCTCGCGCGTCTACGCTGACCACTGGGGCTCCTACAACGGCCTGACGTACTCGACCTGGGAAGTCAATCCGCCCAACCCGACCGGTTATGCACCGACGATGATGGTCACGTGCATGAACGACCGCGGCAGCGGCCCGACGCCCGATCCGCTCTACAACCCGGCCTACAGCCAGTTCTGCTACGAAATCCCGTTCATGCCGGGACAGACGCAGTACATGGATACGCCGGTCGTGCCCACGTCCGCCTTTGCGGGCGCCGGGTACAACAACCCCGACTGCGCCTACCCGGATGCAGTGCCGGGGATCAAGGAAGTGGATGGCGATGGCGTCGGACCCTGGGTCAGCGCGGCCGGTCACACCCTCACGATCACGGCCATCGGCGATCAGACGGTCACCAACTACGCGTACTCCGGTCCGTCGGCCACGACAATTCCGTTCAATCAAAAGACCGTCACGCGCCACTACGGCTTTGGAACTCAGTGCACCGCCATCGGCGGCGCCTGCACCGCAGTGTCGAGCGTAACGATCGGCGGCGTCGCGGCGACGATCACCGGGTGGTCGGACACCTCGATCACGGTGACCGCGCCTGGCCTGACGGCGGCGCAATCGAGTTGTGCCATACAGCAACAAGTGCAGTACGGAGGCTCAACGGCCAGCTGCGGTGAGCTGATCATCACAGCCGGCAACGGCAAGACGTCGGTCGATACGGTGACGGTAACGATCGGCGGCAAGGCGCCGACTCACGTCACTGCCACCAACTCGATCCAGGCTGCGATCGACGCGGCTGCACCGGGCGACCTGATCATCGTCGACCCCATTGGCAGCGGAGCCAATTCGACGCCCGCCGTTCACAACGAAATCCTGCTCATGTGGAAGCCTGTCCGGCTGCAAGGTGTCGGCGCGGTCTCCAGCATCATCGATGCCAACACGCATCCGGCGGGCAAGTTGGATCCGTGGCGCCGCACGGTCAATTGCCTGATGGGCCTCGGAATGAACGGCTGGGCGATCGGCGCGCCACTGCCGACCGGCGGCACGAATTCGTTCGATCCGACCGGGACTTACTTTTGCGACAGGAGCGGCACCCCGAACGGCAATCCGTGGAACTATTTCACGCCGTTCGACGGGAAGAACCCGCAGGTCGACCGGCTGCCGCTCGAGGCGACGGTCGGCTGGGACGCCAACCTCAACGGCAACCTCGCCGAGCTGCTGCAAGAGCCGTCCCTGATGGGTGCGCTGGAAGGCGCAGGCATCACGGTGCTATCGAAGGGCGTCAACTTCCCGTCGAATCCGTTCGACCCGACGCTGTTCGCCGGATTCCCGACCGGCACACCACTGCTGACGTCCGCCGATTGCGGCATATCAACCAATCCGAGTAGCCCGGACAATCCGTTCCCGAGCAACTTCCAGTGCAACCCGTCGAGCATCGACGGCCTGACGATCACCAACAGCTCGCAGGGCGGTGGCGCCATCTTCGTGCACGGCTGGGGGCATAACATCCAGATCGCCAACAACCGGGTGCGGAACAACTCCGGAACCCTGTCGGGCGGCATCAACGTCGGCCAGGGCGAGTACCCGCCGGGGTACCTGCAGGGGTCGGCCACGAACGCGCCTCCGGGCTCCTGCTATGGCACATCCACTTTCCCGGGTCCGTCGGTACTGACCAATACGCAGCTGCCGTACTGCCACAACCTGAACGTCAACATCCACCACAACGCGGTGATGCTCAACTCCTCGACCGGCGATGAGCTGTTCTCAGCGACACCAGCGGGCGCGGGCGGTATCACCTTCACCACGGGCTCCGACAAGTACAAGCTCCAGAACAACTGGGTGTGCGGGAACCTGAGCGTCGGCGACGGCGGCGGCATCGCGCAGCTGGGGTTCGCCTGGAACGGTGACATCGAGCACAACACGATCATCTTCAACCAGAGCACCAACCCGACGATCTCGACCAACGGCGGCGGCATCCTCATCTACGGTGCGCCCGACGTGGATCCGCCTTGCAGCGGCGTGACCGACGCGGATTGCCTCTCTCCGGCGAACACGGTTCCGCCGAGCGACGGGACCGGGCCTGGGCTCGTGATCAACGCCAACCTGATCATGGGCAACGCGGCCGAAAGCGGCAGCGGCGGCGGCCTGCGCCTGCACAACATCAACGGCACGGAGGTGATCAACTTCCCGCAGCTGCCGAGCCGGTGGTACGCGCCGCTCATTACCAACAACATCATCGTCAACAACGTGGCCGGCTGGGACGGCGCCGGCATCTCGCTGCACGACGCGTTGGCGGTCAACATCATCAACAATACGATCATGTCGAACGACACGACCGCTAGCTCGGGCGTGCTGTTCAACACCTTGATGGCGCCGCTTGCGAGCTCGCAGGGGCCCTGCGCCGGGGTCAGAGACAGCACGGGTGTCTGCACCGTACCGTGGACCTCATCGGTGCCTCAGCCTGCAGGCCTCGTGAGCATTCAGAACAGCGCGATACTGAGCGCGAACATGCCAGCGACCGTCGTCTGTCCCCAAGGGCATTACTTCGGGACGGGAGTCAACGACAACATCAACGGGACCTGCAGGCGCTACTCAACGCCGTTGCTGTACAACAACATTTTCTGGCAGAACCGTGCCTTCTACATCGGCGTCGGCTCGCTGGGTTCGGGAACGCAGAACCAGCAGAACGTCGTCACGCTGTATGACGGGTTCAGCACGCAAAGGCCGGTGAGCCAGAGCATCACCGGCCAGTGCCCCACGGACAGCAACGCGTACTATTGGGACATTGGCGTGCGCGGCGACACGGGACGCTCCAACCATTCCGGGGGCCTGCTGACTCCGCGCTACTCCATACTGACGGACGCGGCGGATTATCCGGGCTTGAACAACCAGGGAGCCAACCCGGCCGTGTTCAGCCAGTACTGCAACGGCGCGCGCGTTCCGCCGGAAAACGGCGGGCTTGGCTACAACGTGCCTCCGGGTATCGCGGATGCCACCGTGCCCAATCCGATCTTCAGCCTGACGCCGGCGGCGACGGTGGACGAGGGCAACAATTGGATCAACATCACCTGGGGTCCGCTGTCGCTGTCGAACCCGTCTACGCTCGCTACGCTCGGCAACTACGCGATACCGGGCAATTCGCCGGCGGTGAATACCGGAACCTCCACCGCGCAGTTCGGCGTATCGCCGCCTGCCACGGACTTCTTCGGCAACACGAGGACCCCGCCGCACGACATCGGTGCCGTGGAACCTGTGGTCACCCCGGTACGTAGCGCGGCCGTAACTCCGGCAGCGCTCGCCTTCGGCAATTGGGCTACCGGCACCACCAGCACGGCGCTCACCGCGACGGTCACCAACACGGGCAATCAAGCTCTCGCCGGTGGATCCTTCACCATCGTTGGCGGCGCGCCGTTCTCGCGGCCGACGGCAGGAACAACTGGTGGCACCTGCGGAACAGCGTTGGCGGTCGGCGCTTCGTGCACGTACAACGTCGTGTTCTCGCCGGCGACGGGCGACTCGTTCAGCAGGACGCTCACGGTTGCCTACACGGGCGCGTCGGTCACGGGTACGCCGGTGACCCTGACGGGTGCGGGCGTCAACATGGCGGTGACCCCGGCGTCGCTGACCTTCCCAGGCCAGCCCGTCGGTACGACTAGCGCGCCGCGGACCCTGACGGTCCAGAACTCCACGGGAACGCCGCGGAGCTTGGCGATCACCGGCCTGGCGGCTCCGTTCTCACGGCCGACCGGGACGGCGGGCGGAACCTGCGGCGCAACGCTGAACAGCGCAGCATCCTGCACGATCAACATCGTGTTCACCGCGCCACCGAGCACAGGTACGTTCAGCGGGAGCGTGACCATCACGACCGACGGCGGCTTCACCGTCGCCAACTCGCCGGTGAACCTGACCGGTTTCGCGGTACCGGTGGTGATCAGTGCGAGCCTGACGCCGACGAGCTGGAGTCCGCAGCAGACGCGCAATTGCCCGGGCACGACGGTGGCTCAGCAATTCGCCTGCTCCGCCGATCCGGCCCAGACGTTCACGCTGACCAACACCGGCAACATGCCGCTGACGGGTATCGGCCAGGGAGTGCTCGCGGGCACGAACGCCGCCGACTACGGCTTCCGGCCATTGCTGTCGACCTGCGGTCGTACGATTACGACCCTTGCCCCGGGAGCGACCTGCACGGTCTTGGTGCAGTTCCAGCCGCTAACCAGCGAACCGGCAGGGATCAAGAACGCGACGATCTCGGTCACCGACGCGGCCGGTACGCAGACGTCGACCTTGGCCGGCCAGGCACAGTAGGACGACCGGGCCAAGTAGACGGAAAGACGGAAGCAAGATGGCGCTGGGGAGCACAGCATGAGAGCGAGTCGCATCGTCATTGCGGCGGCAATGCTGCTTGCATTGTCGTCATTACCGGCACAAGCGATCCCGGCCTTTGCGCGAAAGTACGGGACCAGTTGCACGACCTGCCACACCGTCTTTCCGAAGCTCGCGCCCTTCGGCGAGGCATTCCGGCGCAACGGCTTCCGTTTCCCTGGCGTGGACAGCGACTACATCAAGCAAGAGACGATCACGCTTCGCAGGAGCACGTCCGGGGATACGGCCACCCTTCCAGCCCAGGTGCCGCTCGCCCTCGGATTCAACGGCGACACCGTCTTCCATCCCGTCAAGGATTCGAGCGGTGGCAGGGCGGACAACGGCGCGTCGATCGTGGAGGCGGACACCATCGCCGAGGCCCACCTCTGGGCGGGCGGTAGCTTCAGCGAAAGGACGACCTTCTTCGGAGAGCTGGTCGTTTCGACGCATGGCGAGGTCAGCGTGGAGAATGCGCAGGTGCTGTTCAACGACCTGATCGCCCCGGCTCACGCGATCAACGTCCGCCTCGGGCGCGGGCCTTCCACCCTGACCAGCTTCGGCCCGCACTCGACGTATCTGGCGGACGCGCTGGTGCCGGCGACGTCGGTCACCGCGCTGACCGGGGCGACCAGTGACTCGTGGAACATCGGAGGGCACTTCAACGGGCTGGAAGTCACCGGTGTACTGGTCTCCGGCCGGGTCGATTACAGCGCCGGCTGGAACGCCGGCAGCAACCACGATACCCGCACTGCGGAGGACGTGTATGGCCACGTCGGCGCGAAATTCGGCGGCATGCGGCTCGACGGCGAGAATGGGAATGGCAAGGCGGTCAACGCCGATCGTCCCTGGGAGGAGACGGCGATCACCCTGGACGCTTTTGCCTATCACTCCCGCTCGACCGTGACCTTCCCGGCTGCGACTGCAGGGGATCCGGCGATCATCCAGCAGAACAGCGCCAATACGGTCGGGGGGGCGATCCGAGCACAGTGGGGGTCGCTGGAGCTCGATTCGGGCCTGTACTACGAAAACCATTCGCACGCGCAAAGCGATGGCTCTTCCGCCACTGCGCTGGCGCAATACGACGAGCTCTCGTACGTCGTCCTCCCCTGGCTCGTGCCGGCCGTGCGATTCGAGTACACGCGTCTCACGCCGAGCTCGACCTGCGGGGGAGGCGGCGGCGCCTGCCCGCAAGTGAAGGACGCGAGACTCATTCCGGGGATCGCTCTGCTGCCTTATCCCAATCTCAAGTTCACCATCGCCGCTCTCCTCGAGTCCGCCAGCGGCGTACCGCCGGGAGGCTGGGGATCGTCGGGCGGGTCGTCCGACGGCGCCACCTCAGGCGTCGAGTTCCAGAACGTCACCGTCGGCGCCGCGTTCGCTTTCTAGGAGACGGACCCCGTGAATGCGCTGACCTTCATCCTTGTAGTGCTGCTCTCGGCTGCATCGCTGGCGGAGGGTGGCACGGTGACAGGCACGGTGATCGCCTTTCCGCAGAAGTACGCCGCGGAGACCGTGGTCTACCTGAAGGACGCACCTCCACCGAAAACGCCACGCCGCCACCGCGTGCAACAGAAGGGAATGACGTTCCTGCCCCGCGTGCTCGCGGTCGCCGTGCGCGACTCGGTGACGTTCCTGAACGATGACGGCGTGGATCACAACGTCTTCTCACCCGACGGCCAAGCCTACAATCTGGGGGTTTTTTCCAAGGGCGAGTCTCGCGAGCACGTCTTTGCCAAGGCCGGCGTGTACACCCAGCAGTGCTCCATGCATCCCGAGATGCTGGCGTACATCTTCGTGGGCACGACCGCCTACTCCGCGGTGGTCGACAGGGACGGCAGGTTCAGCATCCCCGACGTCCCGCCGGGCACCTGGAAAATCGCCATCTGGAACCCGCGGCTGACGGCAGCGGAGCAGACGGTGACCGTCGCCAAGGGTGCCACGGCCACCGCCAGGATCGACCTGAACTGACGGCACCGACGCACCGTGGAAGGAGTCAATACTGTATGTACATGCTGAAAAAGTCACTGACCGGGACACGGGGCGTGCTGGTCGCGACAGCGCTCGCGGTCAGCCTCGTCCCAGCCGCCGAGGCACAGTCGCAGCAGGCCAAGGACAAAACCGCGGCCACAACCGGGAAAGCCCCGGTGACGGCCGCGCCGGTGCGCTACAAGCCAGATCGCTTCGCGGGCCGGGCCTGGAGGTATTATCAGCTGGTCTGGGGCATCGATGCGCTCAGCGTCAGGTTGGTGGAGTCGGGCGAGGTCGTGCGTTTCACCTACCGGGTGCTCGACCCGGACAAAGCCAAGGCGCTCAACGACAAGAACAACGAGCCGTCGTTGATCGACCCGCGCGCCGGGGTCAAGCTCGTGGTCCCGAGGATGGAAAAGATCGGGCAACTGCGCCAGACCGGCACGCCCGAGGCCAGCAAGGCCTACTGGATGGCGTTCTCGAACAAGGGCCGGCCGGTGAAGAAAGGCGACCGCGTCGACGTGGTCATCGGGCAGTTCCGGGCTCAGGGTCTCGTCGTCGATTAGATTCGGAGGTAGGCCATGTCAATGTTCTTTTCCCCCGGCAAGTCAAAGCGCGCCGTTTGGGCGGTGGCGGGCAGGAAATCCCTGCTGCTGAGTATCCCCTTGTGCCTGGGTTTTTCGCACCCATTGCTCGCGGCCGCGCGCAAGACGACAGCCGCACGCCTGAGCGCGGCGCAGGTCGTCAAGAAGCACGTCTCGGCGCGGGGTGGGCTGCAGGCGTGGCGGGCCGTCCAGACGCTGTCACTGAGCGGCAGGATGGATGCCGGAGCCGGCGACTCGGTCACCCGCAGCGTGCGCGTTGCACGAGGCCCGGGGGCGGCGACCCAAAAGACGCGGCGCGAAATTGCGGCCGGCGCTCACAAGGGGGGGGCCGAGAAGCAGGTGCAGCTGCCGTTCACGCTCGCGAGGCAGCGCCCCAACAATTCGCGCCTCGAGATCGAGTTCGCGGGCAAGACCGCGGTGCAGGTCTACGACGGCACGAATGGCTGGAAGCTGCGCCCCTATCTCAACCGCGACGACGTCGAACCGCTCACGCCGCAGGAAGCGAAGACCGAGGCTGAGACCGCCGACATGGATGGCCCACTGATCGACTACGCGGCGAAGGGAACGAAGGTCGAGCTCGAGGGCGTTGAGCCGGTCGAGGGCCACGACGCCTACAAGCTCAAGCTCACGACCAGGACCGGCACCGTGCAGAAAATCTGGATCGACGCGCACAGCTTCCTCGACGTCAAGGTCGAGGGCGTCCCTCGGCTGATGGACGGCAAGGTGCGTAACGTGTGGGTGTATCAGCGTGATTTTCGCTCGGTGCAGGGCCTGATGATTCCCTTTGTCCTCGAGACGATCGTCGACGGCTACCGGCAGACGCACAAGATCGTCCTCGACAAAGTCGCGGTGAACCCGAAGCTCGATGCGGCGACGTTCGCCAAACCGAAGGCCTGACGAGCGCGGGGGGCTGATGAACCGCGTGGCTGCCGTGACGATCGCCGTCGGGCTCGTGGCCGTAGCGTTGGCCGCAGGGTGCGCGTCGGGCGCCAAGCTCTCCGCGGCCGAGATCGTCGCGAAGAACGTGGCTGCCCGGGGCGGCCTCGACGCGTGGCGCAACGTCGAGACGATGGTATGGATTGGCCACATCGAAAGCGCCCACGCGCCCTTGCCCAGCATGCAGTTCAAGCTGGAGCAGAAACGGCCCAACAAGACACGCCTTCAGATCAATGCGCTCGGCGACAAGTCCGTGCGCGTCTTTGACGGCGCGCAGGGCTGGAAGCTGCGCCCGGCCCGCGGGCGGCCGGAGGTGCAGCCGTATACGCCGCAGGAGTTGAAGTTTGCGCAGGCCGGGCACGGTATCGACGGTCCATTGATCGACTACGCCGCGAAGGGCAATCGGGTGACTCTGGAAAGCGTTGACGAGATCGGGGACCGCAAGGCCTATCACCTGAACGTTCGCCGGGCGAAGGGTAGCAACGAAGACGTCTGGGTCGACACAAAGACCTACCTCGACATCCGCTACGACCGGATGGCCGATGGCCCGGCGGGTGCGCTGCGGCGGGTGTCGGCGACCTATGCTGACTACCGTACCGTCGAGGGGCTGCAGATTCCTTTCCTCATCGAGACCCCGGGCGGGCCGGGCAAGACGCCGGACAAGATGCAGATCGAAACGGTGGTGCTGAATGCGCCGCTGGACGACTCGACGTTCGAGAACCCGGCCGCTCCACACCCGCGCAATCGAGGGCGGCCGAGCGTCGCGCCTCAAGCTCCCGCGCCGCCCGCGCCTTCGACCGCACCGAGCGCGGCGAGTGAGGAGCGAGGATCGGCACCCCAATGAGCGCCTGGCGGTTGGCTTTGGCGGTGCTTGCGGGGCTCGCTCTATCCGGCCCCGCTACCGGTGCGCCGGCCGACGGTGTCGGGCGGTCCATCTACCTGCGCGGCGTACTGGGCTCCGGGGCGCCGCTCGAGGGGACCCGCGAGGCCGGCGTGGTCACGACCGGTGCGGATGCCGCCTGCGTGAATTGCCATCAGCGCAGCGGTCTTGGATCCGTCGAAGGAAGCCTGTCGATCCCGCCGGTCACGAGCGAATACCTGTTCCATTCACGCGCCCACGATGCCACCGAGCCCGTGCTGCCGTATGTCGAGAGCCTGCACGGCAATCGCGATCCGTACACCGATGCGACGCTCGCGCGAGCGATCCGCGAGGGCCTCGACTCGCAGGGCCGGCCGCTCAGCTATCTGATGCCGCGTTTCGCGCTCAGCGACGAGGACATGGCGGCGCTGGTCGAATATCTGAAGGCACTCAGCGTGCGCCAGGTCCCCGGCGTGACCGACACGGTGCTGCACTTCGCCACGATCGTCACGCCGGACGCAGATCCGCTGAAGCGCGGTGGCATGCTCGACGTGCTGGAGCAGTACTTCGTCCAGAAGAACCTGTTTCCGCTCAAGCCCAGTCCACGCATGCTGACCTCCGGCAAGACCCAGTACAGCAAGAGCATGTACATGGCGAACCGGCACTGGCAGCTGCACGTCTGGGAGCTGACCGGCCCCGCGGCCAGCTGGCGGGCACAACTGGACAAGCATCTGGCGGCGGAACCCGCGTACGCGGTGCTGTCCGGGCTCGCGGGCAGCAGCTGGGCGCCGGTACACGAGTTCTGCGAGCAGAACGCAATCCCATGCCTGTTTCCGAACGTCGAGGTGCCGGTCACGGCGGAGCGCGATTTCTATCCGATGTATTTCTCCAAGGGCGTGCTGCTGGAGGCACAGCTGATCGCGCGGACCATTCTCGGACCGGACAATCACCCGGCCGCGGGCGCGGTAGAGCAGGTCTATCGGGCCGGCGACAGTGGCGAGCCCGCGGCCGAGGCCCTGGCTGCGCAGCTCAAGGGGCACGGGGTCACGGTGCACAGTACGGTGTTGGCCGCGCGTGCTCAGGGGCACGGGGTCACGGCCGCGCTGCGCACGGCAGCGCTGCGCAAGGATGCGCGCGGCCAGGCACTGGTACTGTGGCTGCGCCCCGCCGACATCGCCGCGCTAGGCGATGTGCCGGCAGGCGCGGCCACGGTGTACCAGTCGGGACTGATGGGCGGGCTCGAGAAATCCCCCCTGCCCGCGGGCTGGCGCGAGCACACCCTCATGACTTACCCGTTCGATCTTCCGGACAGGCGGGGCGTCCGCCTCGATTACCCGCTCGGGTGGTTCTCGGTCCGCCACATTCCGGTGGTGGCGCAGCAGGTCCAGACGGACACCTTCCTGGCGTGCAGCCTGCTCGCGGATGTCCTGAACCGCATGGCGGACAACTTCGTGCGGCCCTACCTGATCGAGCAGCTGCAAGCCCTGCTCGAGCACCGGCTCATTACCGGCTACTACCCGCATCTGACGCTCGCCTCCAATCAGCGATTCGCATCCAAGGGTGGTTACGTCGTGCGTTTCCGCGACCCTGGCGGCACGGCCCTTGTCGCCGAGGGCGACTGGATTGTGCCTTGACAGTCACGCGGGCCAATTCGGCCATCTTGCTAAGGTATCGCTTACAGCAGGCACGATTGCAAAAGGAAACCCGAGCCATGATCCCGCAATCGCGTCGTCGCGTTCGCCCCCACACGCCGTACCCGACGGGATATCCCACGCCTGCAGTGCTGGGCGGGCGCCATGGCGTCGTCGTCCGCCTGGCTGCACTTACGGGCGTAGTGCTCTTCGTGCTTGCTGCTTCCGGCGGGTTTGCGAACGCTGCGGACGACGCGTTCTCCGCGCCGGCTCCTGCGGTGAGCGGTCCGACCAGGTCGATCCGGAAGTATGCGGTCCCGGCTGTGAGTCTCGTGCGCGACGACGGGAAAGTCGTCGCGCTGCCGGACGAGATGAACGACGGTCGGCCGATCGTTCTGAACTTCATCTTCACGACCTGCGGCTCCATCTGCCCGGTGATGAGCTCCGTGTTCGCGCAGTTCGAGCGCCGGCTAGGAGCCGATGCCGAGAAGGTGCACCTGATGTCGATCTCGATCGACCCCGAGCACGACACGCCGGCACGCTTGAGCGAATACGCCCGGAAATTCCACGCCGGTCTCGAATGGCAGCACTACACCGGGACGCTGGACGCGAGCGTTACTGCCCAGCGGGCCTTCGACGTGTACCGCGGGGGCAAGATGAGCCATGCCGCAGTGACGCTGATGCGCGCGGCGCCCGGCAAGCCCTGGCTTCGGATCGAAGGATTCGTCAGGGCCGACGATCTGGTGCGTGACTACCGGGAGTTGCTCGCGGCGCGCTGAGCCCGCGCGCCCGCCGCTAACGCGCGGCGGACGGGTGGATCGCAGCGGGCCGCCCTAGCTTCCGGTTAGCCGCCACTGATCGATCCGGTCCCGAAAACTCCAGGAGTCGGTGGGGTCAGACGTTCCCTCCCGCCAAGGTAATGGCATGAGGTGCAGTCCTGACCATTCGTCGAGCCCCCGTGGCTCCCGATAGACGCCTGCCTGATGCGCATATGGGTCACAGTCAAGGTGGTTCCCGATGTCGTCGCATTGGCCGCAGTCGAAATCGTAAAAGATGTGGCGCTGGGTATGGCCTTGATGGTGACCGTAAGCGGGGTTGTTCTTGTCGCAGTCAATGTCACGCCAATGGCTGTGGCTGTAGCCGCTGTCGTCAATGTAAAGCTTGTAGCGTTACTAACGGATGTAGCAACGGTATCGTTGACCGGTATACCGGTACCCGAGATAACCGTTCCAGCCGACAATGATACGGGCGAAGACGTTGTAACCGTGGTGCTACCAGTGGTGGTGTTGGCTGTAAAAGTAGTCATCGTTGACGTAGTGCTCGGAATACCTGTGCCGGTGATGGTCATTCCCAACGTCAAAGCGCTGGTGGAGGTGGTGGTCACGGTCGTGTTGCCGTCCGTGGTATTTGCGGTAATTGTCGAGGACAATCCAGTTTTAGCGGCCCAGGGGCTACCCGTATCATGGCAAGCCACACAGAACGTGGGGTTGGTCGAGACGTTGTACACGCTCGTGCCCAGGTTGGGCGTTGTGGATGGAGTCACCCCGTTGATGGTCACATACGATGTCAGCCCGTCATGGTTGAAATCGATGATCGTCGAGTAATTCGAGCCCGCGTGACATTGCGCACAGCTCGTGTAAGTGGATGGGCTCGGGTGCCCGAAAGTAACCGTGTTTGAAGTGATTGAAGTACCGCTGGACCAACCCGTCAGCGTTACGACCGCGGGAGCTGCAGTAGCTCCAAGCCAGTTGGCGGCCGTCGCCGCGGCGGTCCCCGGCCACGAGTGGCACGAGCTGCAGTCCTGGGTTCCGGGCGCGGCCGAGAAGCTGTTGTGATCGAAAGCTGTGAACGTCGCCCCGGGCTTGATGTTCATGTGGCAGCTGCTGCAGCGGCCCGTCGTGCCGTTCATCACCAGTGGGTTCGCGGGCCCGAAGTTCACGTGGAAACTGGCCTGCGCCCATTCGGCACCCTGCACGCCCACCGCGGTCGAAACACCCGCCTGCCTGTGACAGAAGTTGCAATCGCGAGCCGAGACGTTGATGTCCGTGTGCGTGATCTGATCATGGGTGCCTGCAGGGATGCCGGTCGCAGCGTCGGCAGCTGCCGAGGTCACGGTGGACGAGTTGGTGAGGCCCACGGGCAGGTTGTTGTTGGTGCCCGCCACGGAGCCGCCGCCGTTGGTGAGACCATGGCACTCCCGGCAGCTGTTCGGACTCGTCGCCGGTCCGTGGAAGGAGGCTGACTTGCTCCAGGCGCTCCCCGACGTCTTCGCGTCTGCCGCGTGGCAAACGAAGCAGTCCTTGCCGGCCACGGAGGCGGAGCCATGGTTCATCCACTGAGCCGTGTTGGTCGAGGTGCCTCCCACGGTCAGGTTGTAGACCACGCTGCTCTGGGCGGAGGCGTTCGCCGCCGGCTCGGAGACCGCATGGCAAGCGAGGCAAGCCGAAGGCTGCGATGCGAGGCTCGGGTGGAAGACCCCCGTCTGCCACAGGGTCGAGGCAACTGGAGTGTCAGCGCTCGTCGAGAGCGCGGTCGCGTGACAGACCTGACAGTTCTGGAAAGTGAGCTGGCTCGACGTGTGCTTCATCGCGTAACTGACACCGTTCGAGACGTCGGACCTGGCGGTATCCGCCATCAGAGGATAGTGGCAGGG
>Ga0209217_1000105_pt1 | contig 18276 bp, 13 predicted proteins | sample JacPinW_OM3H0_M2_FD_187957 | JGI IMG/M metagenome (GOLD analysis project Ga0209217, IMG submission 187957) | Forest soil microbial communities from Algoma, Ontario, Canada - Jack Pine, Ontario site 1_JW_OM3H0_M2 (SPAdes) (version 2) | ecosystem: Environmental > Terrestrial > Soil > Boreal...
CCTTGAACTCGATCGGAGCCCGCGCCCGATAGGGCTGCGAAGCGATAACTAGATCGTATTCGGCGTTGGTGAAGCCGCGGCGCGGCCGGACCTGGTCGAGAAGGAATTTGTGGTCGTCGCGATAGATCACCAGCACGACCGGCTTCTCGTAGACCGGGTTGCCGGTGCCACCGCTGACGCGGGCGCGCCAGTGCTCGGCGAGGAAGGGCTGAAGATCGGTAATCTGCTCCTCGAATTCGTGCGCTGTGTTGCCGGTGAGCGATAGTTCGTTCCAGACGAGGCTGGTGGCCGAGGTCACTGAGTTGGGCTTCAGCCACGGCGCCTCGGAGTAGAACATGTTGGTGATGACCAGCACCATCGCAGGATGCTCGTAGAGCCGGTCGGGCATCTTTTCGAGCACGAGCCGCACGTCCTCGACGCTCAACTCCTTGCCGACGATATAGAACGGCATCGTCGGAAAACGGGTGTGCATCGCCCGCATCGTCCGCGCCAACACCGTGCCGTCGCCCATGCCGGCATCGAACACGCGCAATGCGGGCGGGCGCGGGTGGATGTTGGCCAGCTCCATGCCGACGCGCTGGGCGACCACCTGCTTCTCGCTGCAGGTGGTGACAAACAGCAGGTACTTCTGGCGGTTGTCGTAAAAACGAAAATTGTGGGCAGCCGACAGAGTGGGCGACGGCACTGGGGAGCGCGCCGCTGTGGGCGTGCCGTTAATAGTGGGCGACGGTTCTCGGGTGATGAACGCGCGCACGCGCTCTGCCGTGTCGGTCGTCACCCGCCCGCCGAGGCGCAGGCGGCCGACGAGCTTGCCGTCATTCACGGCGAGGCGCCCGAACGTCGATTCGGCGATGCCGATGCTGCGACAATAATCGGCGATGTCGCGCAGCAACGCTTCACTCATCGGACCATCTCTCGATACTTCGCATCAGCATTAGGACACGGTCTAGCGGGCATGGTCAATAGTCATCCTGCCCACTATGTTAGTGGGCATCGCTATGGGCAATATCCCACACCACCTCCCGGCAACAAATAGTTGTATCGATAATTACCGTTTGCTATACCTGCAGCGTATCTGCAGCGAAACTCTCCTTCAGGTTGAAATAATTGTCCGGCGGCACTGTCGATTGAGCTCCTTTTTCGAATGTCCGCCTCGACGTCCAGTCCCGGCGGTTTTGGCGAAAATCCATTTCCGAAATTATGCAGGTGTCTCACCCTACCCTCTCCCGGGCGCAGGCTCGCTTGGCGCATAACGAGGAGGCTGCTGCACGGCTTTTCTGGTCAGCGCCTCGATCTCGCCGTCGACCAACCGGAATCGGCCGCGAGCCTGCCTGCCTCCTGTTCCTGCAATGAATCTACAAGCACCCCCTTGTCCCCCGCGATCATCGGCGCCCGCTCCCGAGCGCCGCTCGGGTCGGAGAATACGGTGCGATTGTGGTAATTTCAGCATTGCCGTTCGAATAAGTGCAGAAGGGTCCGGCAGCGGCCGACTCTGGGCAGGGGCCCGAATTCTGCCATTGGAGGCTCGCGACGGTGTCGGGGCCGTTGTAGGCGAGCGCTACGACATGAACTCTCGTGTAGCCGGCGCAGGCGCCGATCGTCCGCTTCCCGGCAACAAGGTGCCAATCCGCCTTTAGAGCTGGCTCGGCAGCCGATTTGGTTTAAAACCGCAGCCGGGTGGCTTGTCACCAAGGGAGGTCGGAATGGTCGCGATTCACGGCATAGCCCACTTCAGCATACCCGTCAGCGACATCGCGAAAAGCGCGCGGTTTTACACCGAGGTGGTCGGCTGCCGGCATTTATCGACGGTGCCGCGCGGAAATATGGCCTTTCTCGATGCCGCCGGGACCTGTCTGATCCTGGTCAAGCGCGAGCCGCCGATCAACCCGGTGCCCGACGACCATGGCGGCGTGCATCATTCCTTCATCGTCGCCCATGCTGACTACCGGGCCGCACTCGACCATTTGCGCACGCACGGCGTCGAGATCACCTTCGAGGAGGACCGCCAGGGTGGCGTGGTCAACGGTCCGCGCGCCTATTTTCATGATCCCGACGGCACGGTGCTGGAGTTCATCGACCTGACGAGCTACGCCGGCAGAGGATCGTGAGGAATTTGGAGGATCAGGTCATGGAACTCCCGAAAGCGATCGGCAAGCCGGATCATCGCGTCGCCTTCGAGCGCAGCCCGAAGCGGATGCGCGTCGTCGTCGCGGACACGACGGTTGCCGATACGTTGGAGCCCGGCCTTTTGTTCGAGACCGGCTATCGGCCGGTCTATTATTTCCCGCGGCGGGACGTCCGCATGGATCTGCTGGAGCGGACCCAGCACCGCACACACTGTCCTTACAAGGGCGACGCGTCTTATTGGACGATAAAGGTCGGCGACCGCCGGGTCGAAAATGCCGTGTGGAGCTACGAGCAGCCGTTCGCGGAGATCGCGCCGATCAGGGACTACCTCGCCTTCTACTGGGACAGGGTCGACCATTGGATCGAGGAAGACGAGGAGATCTTCGGCCACGCCCGCGACCCCTATGCCCGCGTTGACGTGCGGCCGAGCTCGCGAGCGGTGAAGGTGACGTTCAACGGCGAGGCCGTCGCGCAGACGCGGCGCGCCATGTTCCTGTTTGAAACCGGACATCCAACCCGCTACTACATTCCGCAACAGGACGTGCGCATGGAGCTTCTGACCCGCTCGGACAGAACGACGGTCTGCCCCTACAAGGGTACGGCATCCTACTGGTCGCTGCGGGTCGGCAACCGCTTAGCGGAGGACGCGGTCTGGGCCTATGTCGATCCGCTGCCCGACTGTCCGCGCGTCGCCGGTTATCTGTGCTTCTACCCCGAAAAGGTGGACCGGATCGAGGTCGAGGGCAAACCACAATGAGCGAGATCATGCACGAGCGCCGCCGGCTGCTGCTGTCGGCCGCCGCGTGGGTCGGCGGATTGGCCGCCGTCATTGCCAGCCGGCCCGCGCGCGCGTTCCACGTCGAAGAAATGAACCCCGGGAGTGCGGTTGGCCGCGCCTATGCCAATCGCTGCAGCAGCGGCTCTCCTGAACACAAGACGCTGATCGCGCAGCTGCAAGCGCTGCTCGCCAACGATCCCTCGGCCGCCTCGATGACTGCAACCTGTGCGATTTGCGGCTGCCCGGTCATCGCCAGCCGATAGGCGGGCCGGCGAAACAATCCCCCGTATCCGCGAGACACCGATGAAGCCCGACCTGCCAGAAATCCTTGATCGCTATTTCGCGGCGCAGAACTGTCATGACATCGACGCGATGGTCGCCTGCTTCGCATCGAACGCCGCTGTGCGGGATGAGGCCCACGATATCGTCGGCACCTCCGCAATCCGGGCTTGGAAGAAGGAAACCAGCGCAAAATACCGCATCTCGGCGGAACCCATCGAATGCCGCGTCGAGGATGACCGGACCATCGTCCTCGTGAAAGTTTCGGGCACGTTCGATGGCAGTCCGGCGAACCTGACCTACCGCTTCGGCTTCTCCGGCGACGGTCGTATCGGTGCCCTGGAGGTCCGTTGATCAGCGAGAATCTAGCAGTCGATTTTCGAGAAAACACACTTCGCCGTCTCGGGCCGAGTGGACACTATTTCTGGCTGAGCAATCAGCAGAGCCCAAAGCGTTTGTTGCAGCCGGGCAAATTGCCCTAATGCACTAATACGATACACTGCTGAGCGATGGTGGGTGCAGCAGGACTCGAACCTGCGACCCGCTGATTAAGAGTCAGCTGCTCTACCAACTGAGCTATGCACCCGCCGCGGGGCGCGCTCTATAGCAAGGCGCCTCCGGCTTGTCGATAGGCCGCCGAATCCGTCGGCGTGGAGCTAGCCTCGGCGCTTGTCGTCAAGGCGGCAAGCCGGGCGCACGCGCGACCGCCGCCGGCCTTGCTGAGCGTCATCGCAGGACGGAGCGGCACGCGGCGCAAGATTGCGGAGCTGCGCCAGACAGGAGGAGTGTCAGTTAGGCCGTCGTACGTGGCCGCAGGAGGCCGGCGGCCGCCGACGCCCAGCCGGATATCGGGGTCAGAATGCCGGTGCTGCCGGTTGCCTCCGACGGAGCTCTCGGCGCGGGAAAAGTAGCCCGCACCCACCATGTGAATGCCGAAAGGTCTTCGGGGGACAATCTCTTGACTGCCTCCATCGCGGCGGCAAGCTCAGCGCTCATCACCGGCGGGTTAGACTCGTCGCCAGGAGCTGTCGCAGACGGCTGCACCGGTGGGGATGATAGTACTTCGTTGGAGAGTGTTGCGTGATCCCGCAGGGCACTGACCGGATCACCCGCCCGTGTCGCCTTTAGCAGCGCTACTTGGTTGTTGTCGAGACCGAGCCCCTTGGCCTCTGCCTTCGCCTCATCAGGCAGAGCGGCAATCCGCTCGGAACGGCGTGCATCAGCCTCACTGATACCGATCTTGCGCGCTGCAGCGCTGCGACCGCCCTTCGGCCGACCGGAGGCCTTCTTATCGAGCCAGCCGGAAGCCTCTTCAGCCTCGCCGGACCCTTGTGGGTCCTCCTCTATCAGTTTTATCCACGCGGCAATGTGCTCGGATCGCTCCAACGCGGTCAGCTCGGCACGGTGAAGGTTCTCAGCAATCTCAACCATCCACGCGTGCCGGTCACTGCCCTCCATGTTTAGGGCATAAGGGTTCTCGACCGCTGCGGTGGATGAAAAGAGAATTTGAGAGGGAATTTCCTGCCATCCCAGCTGACGGGCGGCAGCGAGGCGATGAAGCCCATAGACGAGGTGGTACGCCCCTTTGACGGTTAGGGCATTGGGAAGAATGATCTCCTTTCTTACCCATCTCACCCCGACAGGAGAAAGAAGACCCAATACTTTCATGGATTGCGCCAGATCGGCGACCTTATCCGGCTGGAGCGCACGCCGATCACGGGGAACATAGATCTCGTCTAGGGCGATCTGGGTTCGTTCCGCGCAACTGTTCGATGTTGGTTGCGGGACGGCGAGATGCGCGAGTTCGTTCCGTTCGGGCTCGCCCTCTGCATCCACGTGTGCGGTTCCGTCGGTCGGAGTCATGGTGCCACCTCAAGCTGAGAACAGCTCAGCGTCGTACTAAAATATCGACAAACTGTTAAGGACCCGACCAATATTGGCGAGGCCTTTGAGGGAAAGGCAGGGCGCAGTTTCCAGCGCCATTCAACCGACGCCCTCCCGCGTTGACGGCAGCCCCTCGCGTGGGGGTCTCTTTAAATCCAGAAGTCCTTGTGAGTTATTTGTGGTGGGTTTCTCGTCAATTTGACGAAAAATTGAAACCCCTCGCGCGGGGATCTCTTTAAATTCAGAAGTCCTTGCGAGTTATTTGTGGTGGGTTTCTCGTCAATTTGACGAAAAATTGCCACCCCGGAAGAGCAAAGTGGGGCCGGAAAGGCGATTGGCAGATCCGGGCTATGCTCGCCTGACGGGGGCTTGGACCGTCAAACCCGGCCGTGGCAGTGCTTGTATTTCTTGCCCGAGCCGCAGGGGCAGGGGGCGTTGCGCGGGGTGCGAGCCCAGGGTGCGGCCGGACCCGCCAGGCGCGGCCCGCCACGATCGGCACCGTTTCCGCGGCGCTGAGTGCGGGGCTGCGGCGCGGCCGGCCGGCCGGCCGTGCTGGTGGCGCGAGGTTCCTCGGCCATCGCCTCATCGGGTTCGGCGCCTGCCATGGCGTAAGCCGGCGGCGCCGGCTGCACGCGCAATTCAACGTGGCTCAATACCGAGGTGACGTGCTGGCGCAGATTGGCCAACATCGCCTCGAACAATTCGAAGGCCTCGCGCTTGTACTCGTTCAACGGATCGCGCTGGCCATAGGCCCGCAGGTTGATACCCTGCCGCAGATGGTCGAGCGACAGCAAATGGTCCTTCCAGGTCTGGTCCAAGAGCTGCAACAGCAGGCTTTTCTCGGCCATGCGCATCAGATCGGGGCCATAATTGGCCGATTTCTCGGCCATCTTGCGGTCGGCCGCGGCGCTGATCCGCTCGCGCACCTCGTCCCCGCCGATCCCTTCCTCCTTGGCCCACTCGGCGAGCGGCAGGTCGAGGGCGAGGAGCCGCAGGCATTCGGCGTGCAGCCCCGCGATGTCCCACTGCTCGACGAGCGAATTCTCGGGGATGGCACCCGCGACCATCTCCGCGATCGTTTCGCCGCGCATATCGGCGACCGTCTCGGCGACATCGCGTGCGCTCATGATCTCTTTGCGCTGCTCGTAGACGACTTTGCGCTGGTCGTTCATCACGTCGTCGTATTTGAGCAGCTGCTTGCGCATGTCGTAGTTGCGCGCCTCGACCTTCTGCTGCGCCTTGGCGAGCGCCTTGTTGACCCAGGGATGGATGATCGCCTCGCCCTCCTTGAGGCCGAGCCGTTGCAGCATCGAATCCATCCGCTCGGAGCCGAAGATCCGCATCAAATCGTCTTCGAGGGAGACAAAGAATTTGGATGCGCCGGGGTCGCCCTGGCGGCCCGAGCGTCCGCGCAGTTGGTTGTCGATGCGCCGGCTCTCGTGGCGCTCGCTTCCGACGACAAAGAGCCCGCCCGCCTCGACCACTTCCTCGTGCGCCGCCGCGATCTCTTCGCGGATCGCCGGTGCCCGGGTTTCGCGCTCCGCCGCATCCTCAATTGGTGCCAAATCGGTCTTGAGGCGCATGTCGAGATTGCCGCCGAGCTGAATGTCGGTGCCGCGCCCGGCCATGTTGGTGGCGATCGTCACGGTGCCGGGCCGGCCGGCCTGGGCAATGATGTAGGCCTCCTGCTCGTGATAGCGCGCGTTCAGCACGTTGTGCGGGATCTTGTGCTGTTTGAAGACCGCCGACAGCGCCTCGGATTTCTCGATGCTGACGGTGCCGATTAGCATCGGCTGCTTCTTTTCCTGGCACTCCAGCACGTGCTGTACGATCGCGTCGTATTTCTCGCGCGTCGTGCGATAGACCTCGTCATCGGTGTCGTCGCGGATACAGGGCTCGTTGGTCGGGATCTCGATGACCTCGAGCTTATAGATGTCGCTAAACTCCTGCGACTCGGTCATCGCGGTGCCGGTCATGCCGGCGAGCTTCGGGTAAAGCCGGAAATAATTCTGAAAAGTGATCGACGCGAGCGTCTGGTTCTCGTTCTGGACGGTCACACCCTCCTTGGCTTCGAGCGCCTGATGCAGTCCCTCCGAGTAGCGCCGGCCCTCCATCATGCGGCCGGTGAACTCGTCGATGATGATGATCTTGTCGTCCCGAACGATGTACTCGGTGTCGCGGGCGAAGAGTTTGTGCGCGCGCAATGCCTGGTTTACGTGATGCACGAGCCCGACATTGTGAATGTCGTAGAGCGAGCCTGCCGTCATCAGTCCGGCCTTGCTCAGCAGCTCCTCGATCCTCTCAACGCCCGATTCGGTCAGAGCGACGGTGCGCTGCTTCTCGTCCTTCTCGAAATCGCCCTCTTCGAGCGCCGGGATCAACTTGTCGACGCGGATGTAGAGCTCGGAATTGTCCTCGGTCGGACCGGAGATGATCAGCGGCGTGCGCGCCTCGTCGATCAGGATCGAGTCGACCTCGTCGACGATCGCGTAGTGGAACGGCCGATGGACCATGTCCTCGAGCCGGAATTTCATATTGTCGCGCAGATAATCGAAGCCGAGCTCGTTGTTGGTGCCGTAGGTGACATCGCAGAGATAGGCCTCTTGGCGCTGCTGGTCGTCGAGCTCGTGGACGATGCAGCCGACACTGAGGCCGAGGAAGCGATAGATCTGGCCCATCCATTCGGCGTCGCGGCGCGCGAGATAATCGTTGACGGTAACCACGTGCACGCCCTTGCCGGTCAGCGCGTTGAGATAGACCGGGAGAGTCGCCACCAAAGTCTTGCCTTCGCCGGTCTTCATTTCGGCGATCATGCCGCGATGCAGCACTACCCCGCCCATCAGCTGCACATCGAAATGGCGCTGGCCCAGGGTACGCTTCGCCCCTTCGCGCACGGTCGCGAAGGCCTCGATCAGGAGATCGTCGAGCTCGGCTCCGTCGGCGAGCTGTTCCTTGAAACGTTGGGTTCGTGCGCGCAGCTCGTCGTCGGACATCGCCTCGAGCTGCGGCTCGATCTCGTTGATCGCGGCGACGATCGGCCCCAGGCTCTTGACATAGCGATCGTTGGCGGAGCCGAACAGCCGCCGGGCTAAGGCGCCAAACATGGGACCCTCGGAGAGTGGGGACGGAAGGCGAGACGTGTTCGCACGGCGGCCAATTGAGAGATAAGCGGGTGGGGGTGACGTGTCAATTCGGCGGCACTGGTTGGCCCGGGCAATGCCGGATGCAGCTACCCCGCTCTACCCTTCCCGGCATGGGCGGTGGTGGTCGGCGATTTTCGGATCGATGACCCGGCGGTGCAGCGCCTTGAGGCGTTCGAGCGACGCGGCCTCGTCGGCCTCCCCAATCAGCCGCGAATACCCGCTACATCGGCAGCGAGGATCACGGCGAGACGGCAGGTCTGGCTCACCTCGCTTCCCCCACCGCCAGGCGCAGACCCGAGAGAAGAAAACTCGCGCTGCTCGGGGTTCCGAAAAGGCAGCTCGCTCGGCACTCTCGGCTCCATGGCGCCTCCCTGATAGTGAATGATCCTACACCTACCAGCTCTCGGCACGCACTAAGCGCTACCATGTACCCCACGATTTGCTGCCCCGGGAGGATCCGGGAATTGCCCTAATGGCATGGGCGATCTCCCGTTTATATTTTATTGCATCAGCAGGAGGTGCGGCGGGCGAGGGGGCAGCATCGATGAGGTGATTGCTATATCATCGCATGCATGCCCGATCCCGTCGTGCTCACCCGGTTGCCAGCCCCGGACATTCCATATCTCGCTGGGCTCAATGACGCGCAGCGCCGCGCCGTCGAGGCGGTCGACGGCCCGGTGCTGGTGCTCGCCGGCGCCGGCACCGGCAAGACGCGCGTTCTGACCACCCGCCTCGCCTACATTCTTGCGAGCGGTCGCGCGCTGCCGGCCGAGCTTCTCGCCGTGACCTTCACCAACAAGGCGGCGCGCGAGATGCGCGAACGCCTCGAGGCGATGATCGGCCGCGCCGCCGAGGGGGTGTGGCTCGGCACCTTTCACGCGATCGCCTCACGCATCCTGCGCCGGCACGCGGAAGCGGTCGGTCTAAAGTCGAGCTTCACTATTCTCGATACCGACGACCAGATTCGCCTCTTGAAGCAGATCCTCGCCGCCGAGAACATCGACGAGCGGCGCTGGCCGGCACGGCTGCTGCTCGCGATGATCCAGCGCTGGAAGGACCGCGGTCTCGGCCCCGAAAAAGTCCCCCGTGCCGATGCCGGCGACTTCGCCCGCGGCCGGGCGATCGACCTCTACCGGCAATATCAAGAACGGCTGACGACGGTAAATGCCGTCGATTTCGGCGACCTGCTGCTCCACAATTTGACCCTTCTCACCGGAAATCCCGGCATCCTCGCCGATTACCAACGGCGCTTCCGCTATCTGCTCGTCGACGAATACCAGGACACCAATGTCGCCCAGTATTTGTGGCTGCGCTTGTTGGCCCAGCAGCGCCGCAACCTGTGCTGCGTCGGCGACGACGATCAGTCGATCTATAGCTGGCGCGGCGCCGAGATCGGCAACATCCTGCGCTTCGAGACCGATTTCCCGGGTGCGACGATCACCCGGCTCGAGCAGAATTACCGCTCGACCTCGCACATCCTCGGTGCCGCGGCCGGGATGATCGCGCAGAACCGGGGGCGGCTCGGCAAGACGCTATGGACCGAGGCGAGCGCAGGCGACAAGGTCGTGGTGCGTGCGGTCTGGGACGCACTGGATGAAGCCCGCTGGGTCGGCGAGGAGATCGAGGCGTTGCAGCGCAAGGGCCATGCGCTGAGCGAGGTCGCGATCCTGGTGCGCGCCGCTTTCCAGACGCGCGAGTTCGAAGAGCGGTTCATTTCCCTGGCACTGCCTTACCGCGTCATCGGCGGACCGCGCTTTTATGAGCGCCAGGAGATCCGCGACGCGCTCGCCTATCTCCGCCTTGTCAACCAGCCGGCCGACGACCTCGCCTTTGAGCGTATCCTCAATACGCCGCGGCGCGGCATTGGCACCGCGACCGTGCAGCAGCTGCACGCGGTGGCACGCGCCGAGCGTCTGCCGCTGATCGAGGCGGCGCGGGTGCTGAGTACCGACGACCAGCTCAGGCCCGCCGCGAGAAATGCCCTCGCCGGCTTTATTGCCGCCCTCGACCGCTGGCGAGGACAGGCGGATAGCCTCTCGCATACCGACCTCGTCCAGATCGTCCTCGACGAGTCCGGCTATACCGCTATGTGGCAGGCGGACCGGTCGCCCGACGCCGCGGGGCGGCTCGAAAACCTCAAGGAGCTGGTTGTTGGGATGGCCGAGTTCGAGAACCTCGGTGGTTTCCTCGAACACGTCAGCCTGGTGATGGACAATGCCGCCAAATCCGGCGGCGACATGGTCAATCTGATGACTTTGCACAGCGCCAAGGGGCTCGAATTCGACACGGTGTTCCTGCCGGGCTTCGAGGAAGGGTTGTTTCCCAATCAGCGTGCGCTCGAAGAGAACGGGCCCGCGGCACTCGAGGAGGAGCGCCGCCTCGCCTATGTCGGGCTCACCCGCGCCCGGCATCGCGCCCTCATCTCATTCGCGGCTAATCGCAGGGTCCACGGCCAATGGTTGAATTCGATCCGGTCGCGCTTCGTCGACGAGCTGCCCGCTGAGCATATCGAGGTCGCTGCCGAGCTGGGGCTCCAACCGGGTGCCGCTGCTTGGGGTTTCGAGTGGGGCACGTCCGACATGGCGCAACCGGCGCCGTTTCGGCGGCCTGCTGCTGACCTGCGACGGCCGCTTCTGATCGAGAACGGCCCGGTTCCCCGGCGTGGCGAGGAGGTCCGCCGGGTCGGCGGCTTCGCCGTGGGCAATCGCGTGTTTCATCAGAAGTTTGGCTACGGCACGGTGACCGAGGTCGCCGACAATCGGCTCGCGGTGCATTTCGACGTCGCCGGCGACAAGAAGGTGATGGACGCCTACGTCGAGCGCGCCTGATGTCGCGCCTGAGCAGCGTCTGGCGTGTCCTCGCAAAAGTACGCGGCGCGGAGGCGGCGAGCGCGGTGTTTGCGCTGCTCGACGAAGCGACGCGAGCCGTATCAGCGTTCGAGGTCGCACCGGACGAGTGGCGTATCGAGGCCTTTCCGCTCTCCCAGGTGCTTACCCCGGCGCTCTCGGCGCGGCTCGCTCTTGCGGCCGCTGCGACGAAGGGTAGCCTTGTCGAGATCGGTGAGGAGAAGCTGCCGGCCCGCGACTGGCTGGCGGAGAACCGGCTCGCCTTCCCGCCTCTTCGGGTCGGCCGGTTCTTTGTCTATGGCTCGCATTATCGCGATCGTGTGCCGGCGGGCGCGATCGGTATCAAGGTTGACGCGGCGACAGCGTTCGGCACCGGCGAACACGCCTCGACCCGAGCTTGCCTGATGGCGCTTGAGAGCCTCGCGCGGCGCCATCGGTTTCGGTGCCCGGTCGACATCGGCACCGGCACCGGCATTCTCGCGGTAGCTGCGGCGAAGTTGCTGCGTCGCAAGGTGTTGGCGAGCGATATCGATCGCGGTGCCGTGCGGGTTGCCCGGCATAACGTCGCCCGCAATGGCGTCATGGAGCTGGTCACCGTCCGCGGGGCGGCGGGATACCGAGACCGCGCGCTGCGCAAATCGCGCTACGACTTGATCTTGTCGAACATCCTGGCGCGCCCGCTGGCGCTACTGGCCCGTGATCTCGCCCGGGCAATTGCGCCAGGAGGACGAGCGGTGCTGTCCGGGTTACTTCGCCGGCAGGAGCCAATCGTACTCGCCGCACACCGCGGTTGCGGCATCGTGCTCGAGCGCAGGATCGTCGTCGACGGATGGTCGACCCTGATCCTGCGCGCGCGCTCGGCTACGATGACGGGTTCGATGGTAGGTTAGACGGCTCTCGGCGAGACCAATTTTCTTGGTCGCCGTGCTGGTGCTGTTGCCGCCCCCGGAGTGGGTGCATAGCGACCCTCGCAGAGGTCGCGGACTTGCGAGCGGTGAATGCCAATGTCGGCCAGCGAGTGGTCGTCGAGCGCCATCAGCTCGGCATAGGCCCGTTCTCTGCGGCGCCAATCGGCGAACGCCTCGCGGGCGGAGACAAACAAGTTCAGGACGAACATGCGTTATATCCCGTGCACTGGTGATGCTGCATTGCACAAGATTTGGCGAGGGCGGATCGCGGATGTCAGGGGTTCTGTTGCATTTCAGCCATGCCCAGTTATTAGGTAACGCGCGGTGCGGGAGAAGGAGCGATCGATGGCGGTGAATGGAACCGAACCCGATCGGGGCGAGCTCGGACGGTTGCTGCGGGAGGCGGGCTCGGCCTACGACGCGCGGAGTGTCGAGGTGCTGATCGAGGGCATACTTGCGGCGCCGGCCGAGATCGGAACGAGCTGGCACATGTTGGTTGCCGACCCGATGACTCCGGCCCTGGTCAGCGCGCTCGAAGCGCTGCTGGAGGCCAAGGCGAAGGTGTACCGCAATGGTCTGTCGCCCGAGGATTTCAAACTTCTGCCCAGCGCAACTCGGCTCGACCGCCTGCGCCGGGAACTCGCGGCACAGGGCCTCGACGGGTTCATCGTGCCGCGCGCCGACGAGCACCAAGGCGAATACGTGCCGCCGCGCGGACAGCGGCTGGCTTGGCTGACCGGCTTTACCGGGTCGGCCGGTCTGGCGATCGTGCTGCGTGATCGCGCGGCTCTCTTCGTCGATGGCCGCTACACCCTGCAGGCAGCAGCACAGGTCGACACCCGATCGTTCGAAATCCGTCACCTGATCGAGGAGCCGCCGGCGCGCTGGGTTGGTACGGCACTCGTCCCCGGCGCGGTGCTCGGCTACGACCCATGGCTGCATACGCCGCATGAGGTCGAGCGCTTTCGGGTTGCGGCCGAAGAGGCCGGCGCCTCGTTGCGCGCGGTCGCCGAAAACCCGCTCGATCGGGCATGGCCGGGGCAGCCGGCGGCGCCAATCGCACCGGTGCTGCCGCATACCGAACGCTTTGCCGGCGAAAGCGCCCGGTCGAAGCGCGCCCGGCTCGGCCGCGGATTGGCCGAGGAAGGTGCCGCCGCCGTGGTGCTGACGATGCCCGAGTCGATCGCTTGGCTTCTCAACATCCGTGGCGGTGACGTGCCGCACACCCCGCTGCCGCTGTCCTTCGCGATCCTGCGACAGGACGGCAGCGTTACTTTATTCATCGACCGGCGCAAGCTCGCCCCCGGTATCGAGCGGCATCTCGGCAATGCTGTGACGGTCATGCCGCCCGAGGCGCTCGGGCCCGCACTTGACGCGCTTGCCGGCGAAAGCGGCCGCGTTCAGGTCGATCCGGCGACCGCGGCATGCTGGATCTTCAACCGTCTCGAAGCGGCGGGAGCGAGGCTTCATCGCGCTGCCGATCCTTGCCTGCTGCCCAAAGCATGCAAGAACGAGATCGAGCTCGACGGTACGCGGGCGGCGCACCGGCGCGACGGCGCGGCGCTGACCCGCTTTCTGGCCTGGCTCGCGCACGAAGCCCCAACGGGAGGGTTGACGGAGATCGCCGCCAGCGATCGGCTCGAGATGATCCGGCGCGGAGGCGAGCATTTCCGCGATCTGAGCTTTCCCACGATCTCGGGTGCGGGGTCGAACGGCGCGATCGTCCATTACCGTGCAACCCCGGAGACCGAGAAGCGGCTCGAGCCGGGCACCCTCTATCTCCTCGATTCGGGCGCCCAATACCTCGATGGCACCACAGATGTGACGCGCACGGTGGCGATCGGCGAGCCGACGCAGGAGATGCGCGACCGTTTCACACGCGTGCTGAAAGGCCACATCGCGCTGGCCTTGGCGCGCTTTCCGAAGGGGACCACCGGAACCCAGCTCGACGCTTTTGCTCGCCGTGCGTTGTGGCAGAAGGGGCTCGACTACGACCACGGCACCGGGCACGGGGTCGGCAGCTATCTCGGCGTTCATGAAGGGCCGCAGCGCATCTCGAAGGCGCCCAATTCTCAGGCGCTCTTGCCCGGGATGATCGTCTCGAACGAACCCGGCTATTACAAGACCGGCGCCTACGGCATCCGCATCGAGAACCTCGTGGTCGTGCAGCCCGCCGAGGGCGAAACCGAGCGCGAAATCCTCGAGTTCGAGACCCTCACCCTGGCGCCGATCGACCGCAACCTGATTGAACCCTCGTTGCTGGACGACGAGGAGATCGCCTGGCTCGACGGCTACCACGTCAGGGTCCGCGAGGCCCTGACCCCGCTCGTCGACCCCGAGACGCGGCGTTGGCTCGCCGCCGCGACCGCACCGATTGGGAATGCCTGAGAGCCTTCCCTAGCGCCCGTTCTTTTGGGTTTGGTGATCCGCCAGGACCTGGGCGATGACAACCGAGATGCGCCTGGCCGTAGGGATGTGCAGGAATTCGTTGGGGCCATGTGCGTTTGAGTGCGGGCCGAGCACGCCGGTGACGACGAACTGCGCGTGCGGGAACTTCTCGCCGAGCATCGCCATGAACGGGATGCTGCCGCCTTCGCCCATATAGGCGGGTGGTGCTCCGAACGCGGCCTCCGAGGCGTGCGCCAGCGATTGCTCGAGCCAGGGCGACAAGGCCGGGGCATTCCAGCCGGCCGCACTCGACCCGGGCTCGTACTCGACCCGCGCCCCGTAGGGCGGGTCTTTCTCCAGCAGCGTGCGAATGCGATCGCCTGCTGCATCCGGATCCAAGGTCGGCGGCAGGCGCAAGCTGAGCTTTGCCACGGTCGAAGGCAGCAGCACATTGCCGGCGTTGATCGGGGTCGGCAGGCCGTCGATCCCGGTGACCGCCAATTGCGGCCGCCAAGTGCGATTGAGCACCAGCTCGGTCAGATCATCTGACATCGGCGACATGCTGGGCATCAGCGGAAACTTGGTGTAGACCGTGTCGCCCAGCGCGGCAGCGGCGCGCCGGGCTTGCCCCACCCGCTCGGGCGGAACCTGGACGTAGAGCTCGGCCGGACGGACGGCCCCGGTTTCCTCCTCCTCCATGCGCGACAACAGCCGGCGCAGAATCCGAAAGCTCGAAGGGACGACACCGGAGGCGTCGCCCGAATGCACACCCTCGTCGAGCACCCGAACCGTTAAAGTACCCGACGCCACGCCGCGCAATGACGTGGTCAGCCACAGCTGATCGTAATTGCCGCAGCCGGAATCCAGACACACCACCAGCGCCGGGCTGCCGATCCGCCCGGCGAGATGATCGACGTAATAGGGCAGATCGTAGCTTCCGGATTCCTCGCATGCCTCGATCAGGACGACACAGCGCGCATGCGCCACCCGTTGCTCGCGCAACGCCAAGAGGGCGCTCAGCGCGCCGAACATCGCATACCCGTCATCGGCACCGCCGCGGCCATAGAGCTTGTCGCCTTCAAGGCGTGGGATCCACGGACCGTACCCCTCGGTCCACCCGAGCATCTCCGGCTGCTTGTCGAGATGGCCGTAGAGCAGCACGGTGTCCGCGCCCTCGCCCGGGACGTCGATGAGGATGACCGGGGTGCGCCCGGGCAGCCTGACGACCTCTAGCGAAGCGCCCGGAAAGGACGGGAGCTTGGCCCGCGCCCAGCCCTCGAACAGCGCTACGGCATCCTCCATATAGCCATGCGCCGCCCAATCCGGGTCGAAGGACGGCGATTTGTTCGGGATCTTGATGTATTCGACCAGGGCGGAGACGATCTCGTCGCCCCAACACTGGTCGACCAATTTCCTCGTTCTCGCGATATCGATCATCTTCCATAATCCCCGATCGGTAAGGGCTGTCTACGCCGGTTATAGGACCGGGCCTCTGTCCGAAACAAGAAGCGCCCCGACCTGGCACCTCCACTACCCGCAACAATTGGTTGTATCGATTATTACCCGTCTCGCCACATACAGCGAATCTGCAGCAAAACCTCTCGCTCAGATTGCAATCACCCCGTCGGCCTGCGGCCATCCGCATCCCAAGAGTCCATAGCCTCTCTCCGGACGAGAAGATGGCCTATCGACATGGCAATTTTTTGATCCTCGATGATCCCGAATGTAGGTGAGTTCCGCGCCTACCAAAGTTGACGCGCCCGGGGGGCGCCCGTACCATCTCGGAGAGGCCGCAACAGCCGCGCAGCACGGGAGCAAACCGTCATGGCCAAGATCGTCTTCGGTATCGGCACCTCGCACACGCCGATGCTCAACACCCCGGCCGAGGAGTGGCCGTGCTTCATCGACCGCGACGGGGTGCGCGAGTTTCTCGACAAGGAAGGGGAGCCGGCGAGCTATCAGGATCTGCTGCGGCGCGCCGAACCGCATGTCGCCGCCGAGCTGACACAAGAACGCTTCGCCTCGCGCCACGCCGAGGCCCAGGCCGGGGTCGATCACTTGAAAGCCGCACTGCGGCGGGCCGAGCTCGATGCCCTGATCGTCATCGGCGACGATCACAAGGAGCTCTATCAAGACGACAACATGCCCGCACTCGTGGTCTATTACGGCAAGACCGTCCGCAACGTGCCGCCCAACGGCTTTTCCGGACCCGATTGGGCGAGGCGCGCCAACGCGCGCTATTACGAAGAAAAGACACCCAGGGATTATCCGGTCGCCTCGGACTTGGCGCTCCATATGATCAACTCCCTCGTCGACCAGGAATTCGACCCGGTCGCCTCTGACCGGCTGCCGGAGGGGAAGGGTGAGGGCCACGCCTTCGCCTTTGTCCGCAAGCGGCTGATGGCGGACCCCGAGCTCCCCGTGGTGCCGGTATTGCTCAACACGTATTTCCCGCCGACCCAGCCGACCCCGCGGCGCTGCTACCGGCTGGGTCAGGCGATCCGTGCCGCGGTCGACAGCTACCCGGGCGACGCCCGCATCGGCATCGTCGGCTCGGGTGGCCTCAGCCACTTCGTCGTCGACGAGGCGCTCGACCGCGCGGTCATCGACGCCTGTCGCCGCAACGACGCTGCGGCATTGCAGTCCCTGCCGCGCAAAAAGCTCAACTCGGGCAGCTCGGAGATCCGCATGTGGATCTGTGCCGCGGGCGCCTCGGAGCATCTCGATGTGAAATGGTCGAGCTATACGCCCGGCTATCGCACACCAGCGGGGTCCGGCACCGGCCTCGGCTTTGTCTATTGGTCGTGACCGTCGAGATTGCTTCGCTTCGCTCGCAATGACGGATCAAACGGTTGTCATTGCGAGGAGCGCAGCGACGAAGCAATCCCGGGCCCCGTTTGCGGCATCCCGGAATGACGAACTGAGCGAGGCGAGCGATGAGCAAGCAGAAAGACAGCGACGATCTGGTCCGCGTCGGCCCCGGCACGACGATGGGCGAGATGATGCGGCAGTACTGGATCCCGGCGGTGATGTCGTCGGAGCTCGAGCGCGACGGCGCCCCGCTGCGGCTGATGCTGCTCGGCGAAAAGCTGATCGCGTTTCGTGACAGCTCGGGCCGGGTCGGGGTCATGGACCACCGCTGCCCGCATCGCTGCGCGTCCCTGTTCCTCGGGCGCAACGAAGAGAATGGCATCCGCTGCGTCTATCACGGCTGGAAATACGACGCGGCGGGCAATTGCGTCGACATGCCGAACGCGCCGCCGCACCAGGACTTCAAGGACAAGGTCAAAGCCAAGGCTTATAAGGTCGCCGAGCGCAATGGCCTCGTCTGGGTCTATATGGGCACCCGCAAGGAGGCGCCGCCATTGCCGGCGATCGAAGCCGCGCTGTTGCCCGAGGCCGAATTGCAGATCTCGTTCGTGCAGCGCGAGTGCAACTGGCTGCAGGCGCTCGAGGGCGACATCGACACCTCGCATTTCGGCTTTCTCCATACCGGGAGCGTTCAGCCCGAGGACGTGGCATCGGACAGCCTATTGCGTTGGACGGTGACCAACCGGGCGCCGGAATATCATGTGACCGACACCGGATACGGCACGATGTATTGCGCCTATCGCCCGGCGGAAGCGGGCCAGACCTACTACCGCTTCGCCAATTTCCTCTTTCCGTTCTGGACGCAGACGCCGCAGGGCCCGTTCGACCGGATCAACACCCGCGCCTGGGTCCCGATGGACGACACCCACACGATGTTCGTCAGCCTCAGTTGGCGCGGCTCGCCGCCCTCGATGCGCCCATTGAAGAACGGGCAGATGGTGCCGGGGTCGCGACTGGGCTTCGACTACCTGCCGAACGCGACCGACTGGTACGGCCGCTGGCGGCTCACGCAAAACCCGTCGAACGACTGGATGATCGACCGCGCGGCGCAG
>Ga0209217_1000107_pt1 | contig 18242 bp, 18 predicted proteins | sample JacPinW_OM3H0_M2_FD_187957 | JGI IMG/M metagenome (GOLD analysis project Ga0209217, IMG submission 187957) | Forest soil microbial communities from Algoma, Ontario, Canada - Jack Pine, Ontario site 1_JW_OM3H0_M2 (SPAdes) (version 2) | ecosystem: Environmental > Terrestrial > Soil > Boreal...
GGCCCGCATCGTCACCAGGCGCACCCGGCTGCCCGAGCCGGTCGCCAACCGACGGACGTTGATGAACGAATACCGATGCTCGGGGCACGGGCCTAACTCGTTCAGCGCAGCAGAGTGCGCAATGGTGCTGTAGCCCTTGTGCTCGGCGAACCCGTAGCCCGGATGATCGGCGTCCATCGCCACCATCAACCGGTCCCGGCTGACCTTGGCCAGCACACTGGCGGCGGCGATACAGGCCGCCGCCGCGTCGCCGCCGATCACCGGCAGCGATGGCACCGGCAGCCCCGGCACCCGGAAACCGTCGCTGAGCACATAGCCGGGACGCACCGATAGCCCGGCCACCGCCCGCCGCATGCCTTCGATGTTTGCCACGTGCACGCCGCGCCGGTCGACCTCGCTCGACGGGATGAACACCACGTGGTAGGCCGGCGCGTAGCGGCAAATCAACGGGTACAGCTTCTCTCGCGTCTTTTCGGTGAGCTTCTTCGAATCATCGAGCGCGGCAAGGCTTTCCAGTCGTCCCGGCCCCAGCACGCAAGCCGCGACCACCAGGGGCCCGGCGCAAGCCCCGCGGCCGACCTCGTCCACACCCGCCACCGGTCCAAGACCGCTGCGGTACAGCGCCGACTCCAGGGTGCGCAAGCCGGAGGATTTACGAATCACCGTCCGTGGCGGCCATGTGGTGGCCATGCCTAGTGATTCTGCTGCGGATTGACCGAACGCACACCACCCCATCGCGACGGCGGCCACACAATGAACCTTGCCTTACCGATGACGTTGCCCACCGGCACGGTGCCCGCCATGGGATCACCCGTGCACAGCAGTCCGTTCATTGCGTCGGCGGGGGTGCTGGTGCAGTGGGCTCGGGAGTCCGCCGAATGGGTGCGGTTGTCCCCCATCACCCATAACCGCCCCTGCGGGACGGTGACCGGCCCGAACTCGGGGCCCAGACACGGGTACACCGATGGGTCGGCGTTCATCGTGGTCGGATCCAGATAAGGCTCCTTCAACCGTGCGCGGTCGACCGTCAGCCCGGTGCTGTTCCGGCACTGCACGGTCTGTCCACCCACCGCGATGACGCGCTTAACCAGGTCGTTCTCATCGGGAGGCACAAAGCCGATGAACGAAAGCGCGTTCTGCACCCAGCGCACCGGGGTGTCGTGTGAGCGGATCGACTTGTAACCCACGTTCCACGACGGCGGTCCCTTGAACACGATGACGTCGCCGGGGTGCGGTGAGCCGAAACGGAAGGTGAGCTTGTCCACCATGATCCGGTCGCCGACGCAACCCGAACATCCATGCAGCGTGGGTTCCATCGATTCCGACGGGATTAGGTAGGGCCGCGCCACAAACGTCAACATGACGTAGTAGAGCACCAGCGCGATCGCTGCCAGAATGCCGGTTTCCCGCAGCGCCGCTCCCTTTTTGTCTTCGGGTTCGTCCTCGGCGTCGGCGGCGTCCGATTCAGTGGTGGCCGGATGGCTTGTCGCGACTTCTGGCTCAGCCGTCTCGGAGTTGGGTTGGCCCTCAGGCGGCGAGTCGGTGGTTTCGGTCACTGCGTCAGCCTAGCCAGCGCGGCCCCAACGTCGCGCGCCGCCGCCCGGCGGGTCAGCGCTTCTCTTTGATCTTGGCTTTCTTGCCGCGCAGCTCTCGCAGGTAGTAGAGCTTGGCGCGGCGGACATCACCGCGGGTCACGACCTCGATGTGATCGATATTCGGCGAGTGCACCGGGAAGGTCCGTTCGACGCCTACGCCGTAGCTCTCTTTGCGCACCGTGAAGGTCTCCCGGATGCCACCGCCCTGCCGACGCAGCACCACGCCCTTGAACACCTGGATGCGCTCTTTGGCGCCCTCGATCACCTTGACGTGCACGTTGATCGTGTCGCCGGGGCCGAAAGCCGGGATGTCGTCGCGCAGCGACGCCTTGTCGACGAAGTCCAGCGTGTTCATGTCGGAAGACACTTCCTTGCGGTCGCGGCTGCGTGCTGCACGCTGTCGGAGCGTGGACAGTCAACCTAGCCGATGATTCGGGCATCTGGGCGCGTCTCGTAGCAGGCGGGAGCGGACCGGCCGGCCGACAACCGCTGGAGACAACTGGTCAATTGTGCCAGATCACGACCAGGCAGTGAAATCAGCGCGAATCGCCGATCCTGGTTACCCTGCCGTGACGTGGGCGAATGGTACATAAGACGAAGGCCCTGGGTACGCGGAGCGCAAGCCACCCGCTAATCTGGCGCGTCGGGCGGAGGGCAACGTGACGAGAGCCATGCGAGCGCGGGCGCTCCTGTTGATCGCCACGGCAGCAATACTGACGGCGTCGGTGGCGGGCTTCCAAGCGAAGGTCTACGGCGCGCCCGATGCCGCGTCGCACGCGCCCCACGTGCCGCAAGCGATCAGGCCGCCGGAGTCGCCGCAGGGAATGCCCGGCGCCGGGTTCGACGGACTCTCGGCGCGCATCGAGCAGGCCACCCAAGACGCGGCCGCCACCGGCGCCACCATCTCGGTCGCGGTCCTCGACCGGGCCAACCATGAATTGCTTTCCAACGGCAACGACCAGCTCGTGGCCATCGCGTCGGTGGCCAAGTTGTTTATCGCCGATGACATGCTGTCGCAGCAATCGGGCGGCTTCCAGGACAGCCGCCCGCTGTCGACGGCAGACCGCCAGGCGCTGGACAGCATGCTGCGCTCCTCCGACGATGGGGCCGCAGAGACGTTCTGGGCCGAACGCGGTGAGGCGATCATCACCGGCGTCGCGGGCCGGTACGGGCTGACGTCCACTACACCGCCCAGCGACGGGCAGTGGTGGAACACGATGAGCTCAGCATCCGATTTGGTCCACTACTACGACATGCTGCTCAACGGGTCCGGCGGCCTGTCTGGGGAGCGTGCCGAGATCATCGTCGACGACCTGGCCGGGTCCACCGCAACCGGGGCCGACGGCTACCCGCAGCGGTTCGGCATTCCTGACGGGCTGTACGCCGAACCCGTTGCCGTCAAGCAGGGTTGGATGTGCTGCATCGGTGACAGCTGGATGCACCTGTCCACCGGCATCATCGGCTCCGATCGGCGTTACGTCATGGTGATCGAGTCGCTGCAACCCTCTGATGACGCCACCGCGCGGGCAACGATCACCCAGGCGGTCAAGACGATGTTTCCTTCCGGGCGGATCTGAGACTTAGCGTCGCCGAGATCGACGGTCGTGCAGAATTTCTCGCCAAAATCTGGTCTAGTGTCGATCTCGATGCCACAGGTCGGGACGGCGTTCACGGGTGCGCTGCTCGGAAGCCTGCTGTCGCCACGACTCGACGCGAGCGTGGTCGCCGGACAGCAGAACCTCCGGCACGTCTAGTCCACGCCAGCTCGGCGGCCTGGTGTAGGACGGCCCCTCCAGCAGACCGTAAGAGTGCGAATCATTCTGGTGCGAAAGCGGATTGCCCAAGACATTGGGCAGCAGTCGCAACACCGTCTCGATGATCACCAGGGCCGCCGATTCCCCGCCCGGCAGCACGTAGTCCCCGATCGAGACCTCTTCTACTCGCATTCGCCTGGCGGCATCGTCGATGACCCGCTGGTCGATCCCCTCATAGCGACCACAGGCGAACACCAGATGCGCCTCACTGCTCCACCGCTGCGCCGCCGCCTGAGTGAACAATGCGCCCGCGGGCGTCGGGACAACGAGAAGTGTTTCCTGCGAACAGATCTCGTCGAGCGCCTCGCCCCAAACGGGTGCTCTCATCACCATCCCCGGACCGCCGCCGTATGGCGCGTCGTCCACCGAGTGGTGCACATCGTGAGTCCATTTCCGCAAGTCGTGCACTTGGAGCTGGACGAGACCCGACTCGATTGCCTTGCCCGGCAACGATTGCCGCAGCGGCTCCAGGTAGGACGGGAAAATCGTCACGACGTCAATCTTGATATTGGCCTTCATATCGATGCTGCCCTCAGCTCTCTAGTTCCAGCAAGCCCTCGGGCGGATCGATTTCGATGATGCGGGATTCCAACGATACCGACGTGACTATCGCGCTCACGAACGGCACCAGCAACTCGCCGGCGTCGGCCCGGTTGACGGCCAGTAGTTCGCCCGCCCCGGTGTGCAGGACCTCGGCGACAGTGCCGATGTCGCGGCCGGTTGTCGTCCGCACCAAAAGACCTTCCAGCTGGTGGTCGTAGTAGGTGTCCGGCTCGTCGATGGGCGGTAAGTCCTCGGAGTCGATGACGAACAAATTGCCCCGCAGCACGTCGGCGGCTTCGCGATCGGCCACCCCGTCCAACCGCAGCAGCAGGCGGCTGCCGTGCGGACGGGCCGCCGCCACGGTGTAGTTGCGCTCACCGTGATCGGATGCCTTGGCGCGCAACACCGTGCCCGGCGCGAACCGCATTTCGGCGTCATCGGTACGAACCTCGACGACGACCTCGCCGGTCACGCCATGGGCTTTGACCACGCGCCCGACTGTCAGCTCCACGGGAGTTCCATGGGCCGGGCTGCGCTACTGGTCGGTGTCCACCACATCGACTCGGATACCGCGGCCACCGATTCCGGCGACCAGCGTGCGCAACGCCGTCGCGGTGCGCCCGCCGCGACCGATCACCTTGCCGAGATCTTCGGGATGAACGTGCACCTCGACGGTCCTGCCACGCCTGCTGGTCACCAGGTCAACTCGGACCTCGTCGGGGTTGTCGACGATCCCGCGGACCAGATGCTCGACGGCGTCGACGACGACGGTACTCATGACTAGCGTCAGCTCTCGCTGGCCGGCTCAGCCGGTTCGGCCTGCTCGCTGGCTTCGCTGGTTTCAGCCGGCTCGGCTTCATCGGCAGGCTTGGCGGCTTCAGCCGGCTCGGCTTCATCGGCAGGCTTGGCGGCTTCGTCGGCGTTCTCGGCTTTGTCGGCTTTGTCGGCTTTGTCGGCTTTGTCGGCTTTGTCGGTCGCAGCAGCCTTCTTGGCCGGAGCTTTCTTCTTCTTCGGAGTCGCGGCCTCGGTGCCCGGAGATCCGTCGGCAGCGGCCAGCGCGGCGTTGAACAGCTCCAGCTTGCTCGGCTTGGGCGCAGCGACCTTCAATTTCCCCTCGGCGCCGGGCAGCCCCTTGAACTTCTGCCAGTCACCGGTGATCTTGAGCAGCTTCAGGACGGGTTCGGTGGGCTGAGCACCCACCGACAGCCAATACTGGGCGCGCTCGGAGTCGATCTCGATGAGGCTCGGCTCTTCCTTCGGGTGATACCTGCCGATGACCTCGATGGAGCGACCGTCGCGGCGCGTCCGCGCGTCGGCGACGGCGATGCGGTACTGGGGATTGCGGATCTTGCCAAGACGGGTGAGCTTGATCTTTACAGCCATGGTTGAGCGACTTCTCCTATGGGTGTCACGCTGCAATTCAGCGATCCGGGCGGGATGCCAGGATCCGGTTTTGCCTCGCGTGAGTGCCGCGCCGGGCCGCGCCCAAAAGGGCACAGTCGCAGGGCGGACAGCCGCCTATTGTGCCAGAGCGAGGCCTCGACCCAGAAATTCGCCGTAGCCGGGCTTCACAGGACTTTCTGTAAGCACTTGGTTTCCACCCGGCGGGCCATCCGCCATCCATCGGGGGTGCGCAAGAACTCGTCGTCGTACCACAGCCCACAGAACATCACCTGGGCCCGCTCGCCCCCCGGGTCACCGGGCAGCACCATCGGGTTGAAGCAGATGGTTCGCGACGATGCGGTGTCCCCGTCGAGGCGCACCGAGAAGTTACCCAGCATGTGGAAGTACATCGGAAAATTCGGCAACACCTCGGCAAGCCAGGCCTTCACCTCCGGATAGCGGCCCTCGATGCCCCCGAGCGCCGTGTAATCGATGTAAGCGTCGGGCGTGAACACCGCGTCGAGGTCGTCGAATCGGCGCAGATCGATGGCGGTGGAGTAATCCACCAGCAGCTGCTGGATTTCCAACCGGTCAGAGATTTCGGCCTGGCTCAACATGGGTCGATTGAACACCGCTGTCGCGACGACGGGCGGCCCGGGCCGTAAACTCACCGGGCATGCGGGCATTCCTCGCCGCAGTCGCGGCTGTTCTGGCATTCATCGGTGGCGGCGCGACAGCGCGGGCCGACGCCGGTGTGCAGCCGGCCGGCTCGGTACCAATCCCCGACGGCCCGGCGCAGACCTGGCTGGTCGCCGATCTCGATTCCGGTCAGGTGCTGGCCGAGCGGGACGAGAACGTCCAGCACCCACCCGCCAGCACCATCAAAGTGCTGTTGGCACTGGTGGCCCTGGACGAGCTGAGCCTGGACTCCACCGTGGTCGCCGACGAGGCCGATAGCCACGTCGAATGCAACTGTGTGGGAGTGAAGGCCGGCCGCAGCTATACAGCGCGCCAACTGCTCGACGGGCTGCTGCTGGTGTCGGGTAACGACGCCGCCAACACGCTGGCGCACATGCTGGGCGGCCCGGAGGCCGCCGTCGCCAAGATGGACGCCAAAGCCGCGTCGCTGGGCGCCGTCAATACCCACGCATCCACCCCGTCCGGCCTGGATGGGCCCGGGGGCTCGGGCTGGTCGACGGCGCACGACCTGGCCGTCATCTTCCGGGCAGCAATGGCCAATCCGGTGTTCGCCCAGATCACCGCCGAGCCCTCCGCTGTGTTTCCCGGCAATAACGGCGATCAGCCGATCGCCAATCAGGACGAGCTGCTGCAGCGTTATCCGGGCGCAATCGGCGGCAAGACCGGTTTCACCGACGCGGCACGCAAGACGTTCGTCGGCGCGGCTGCCCGTGGCGGCCGCCGCCTGGTCGTCGCCATGATGTACGGGCTGGTGCACGAGGGCGGGCCCACCTACTGGGATCAGGCCGGCGGCCTGCTCGACTGGGGTTTCGCCCTCAACCCGCAATCAGCGGTCGGCGTTTTGTAGGCCGCTGCCGACACGCGCTGAGTTTTGCTAGTCTGCCTGTGCCGTTTGCATTCCATTCAGCAGTTGCCTTATTTTGCAGTTGCCCAATATGAGCTTTCACGGCATCGTGTCGACATGAGTCGACGCTATTTATCGGTTGAGTCGACAGCCATTAACAACCCCGTCTGCGTCGCACGCAACCGCGCAGATGCCCGCTAGGAGTGAAGATCGATGATGGCCGAGAATCAACCCGCTGCGTCCGGTTCGCCTCCGCAATCCGACAAATACGACTTCAATGCTCACGAGTCGTTGGTCGACGGGCTGGTCGTGGTATCGGTAAGCGGCAGCGTAGACATGCTCACTGCCCCGGGGTTGGCCGAGTCGCTCGATTCCGCGCTTGCCAAAAAGCCCAACGGCCTGATTGTCGACCTGTCCAAAGTCGATTTTCTTGGTTCAGCCGGGATCAGCGTGTTGATGAAAACCCGCGACACCCTTGGTGACTCGACCCCGTTCTGCGTGGTTGCCGACGGGCCGACCACGCACCGGCCGCTCACCTTGCTGGGGGTCAACGAGATGATGTGCCTGTGCCGCACGTTGGACGACGCCGTCAGCAAACTCACTGACCGGTAAGACGCTCAGGCCGGTAGGCCAACGCCGCTCAGCAGCGACAACAACAGCTGAATCCGTCGCTGTTCGATGTCCGGTTGGGGTAGCACCGCGCCGACCAACGCGGCTCCGTCGAAGGTGTTGGTCAACAGCGCCACCAGGACCGGGAAGGTTTCCGGTGGGAAGCTCTCGGCACCGGGTAATCCGCGCGCGGCGTCGCAGATCTTCTTTCCGTACTGCTCGAGGACGTTTTGCAAAGTGGCGTTGAGCTTTTCGTCAGTGCGCGCAGCAATCATCAGTTCGTACAGCACAGCGTTGGTGGAACTGCTGGTGATGTCCCGCAGAATTGTCAACGCCGCTTCTAGTGCCGGCCGGTCGGAAGGTATTGCGGCGACTTGCTTGGTAAATGAGTCGAGTTGACGCCGCAGCACCTCATACGCCGTGGCAGCCATAAAGTCGCCCATCGTGTCGAAATGGCGGAACAGGGCCCCGACCGATACCCCGGCGCGCTTGGTGATCACGGCGGCGGACGCCCGGGCGTATCCGACTTCGACGATCGTCGCGATGCTGGCCTCGAGCAGTCGCGCAACCGTTTCTTCCCGGCGCTGCTGCTGGGTTCTCGCCATCTCAGACCTGCGCACCCGAGCCGGCGGGCTGTCGTTGACCCGCAGCAGCTCGCAGATAACGACCCGACTTCACCGTCTTGCCATAGCCGTCACGGAATTGGCCGTTGCGGAACACGATTGCGCCGTTGACGCCGGTGGCAACCACGGCCGCGTCGTTGCGGTTGACCATGCGGCTCAGGCCGCCATAGAACGGAACCTCCGCCTCGTGGTAGGCGTCGACCGAGTCGTCCAGGCCGGCCGGATCGATCACCACGAAGTCGGCGCGGTCGCCCTCCCGCAGGGTGCCGGCGTCCAGGCCGAACCAGTCGGCAACTTCGCCGGTCAGGCGATGCACCGCGCGCTCGAGGGTGAGGAACGGCTTGCCGTCCCGGTCGGCGTCCAGCGTGCGCTTGAGCAGCCGCAACGAGAAGTTGTAGAAGGCCATGTTGCGCAGGTGTGCCCCGGCGTCGGAGAAGCCCATATGAATGGTCGGCTCGGCGGCCAACTTGTTGAGTTGCTTGGGCCGATGGTTTGCGACGATGGTGGTCCAACGGACGTTGCGCTCACCGTTTTCCACCAGGACGTCGAGGAACGCATCGAGCGGGTGTAGCCCTCGCTCGTCGGCGATCGCGCCGAAGCTCTTACCGACCAGCGACTTATCGGGGCATTCGACGATCACCGCGTCGTGAAAGTCGCGGTGCCACAACGACGGTCCGAGTTTGATGCGGTCGAACTGGCGGCGGAACTTGCGACGGTATTCCTTGTCGGCCAGTAACGTGTTGCGTTCCAGCTGATCACGCAGGTGCAGCGCTGCGGTGCCCGCACCGAACTCTTCGAAGACCGGCAAGTCGATTCCATCGGAGTACAACTCGAACGGGACCGGCAGATGCTGGAAGCGCACCTGAGAACCCAGCAGGAAGTTGAGCAGCCGCGTGCCGAGTCCGAAGACGTGCACGGCCAGCGGCATCGACTTCGCGTCGGCGGACACCAAAAGGCTCATGCGAACGGGTTTGCGGCGCCCGAACAATGGGCTGCTGGACAGGAAGAACAACAGCCCCGACTCGGCTTTGGCCACGTTGGGGGCGCTCTGCAGGATCCGGCCGCGCTTGCGCAACACCTTGATCAGCTTGCGCCGTTCCCGCCACGTCGCGAACGTGGACGGGAGCGCGCGAGAACGGAAGCGGTCGCCGTCGAGCTTGTCGATCGCGGCGTCCATCCCGGACATGCCGAGCATTCCGGCCTCGAGCGCCTGATCGAGCAATGCCGCCATGCGGTCGAGTTCGGCCTCGGTGGGTCGCACGTGCTTGTCGGTGGCGCGATCAAGACCCAGCACCGCCGTCCGCAGATCCGAATGACCCAGCAGCGAACCCACATTCGGGCCGAGCGGCAGGTTGTCGATCGCCTCGACGTATTCCGCGGGCGTCGACCAGGTCTTGTTGGCCTCCAGCGCGCCCAGGACGAACTTGCGCGGCACCGCCTCGACGCGGCTGAACAGATCCGCGGCGTCATCGGCATCGGCATAGACCGTCGACAGTGAGCACATGCCGAGCAGCACCGTGGTGACACCGTGGCGCACCGATTCCTGCAATCCGGGATCCAGCAGCACCTCGGCGTCGTAGTGAGTGTGCACGTCGACGAACCCGGGCGTGACCCACTTACCCTTCGCGTCGATCACCTCGGGGCAGCCGGTCTCGTCCAAGTGGCCGTCGGCCGGCTCCGAAACAACGCAAGCCACGACGCCGTCGCGAATGCCCAAGGTGCGGGTTTGCGGCGCGCTGCCGGTGCCGTCGAACCACAAGCCGTCGCGAATGATCACGTCGTAGGTCATTGTCTTCCTCCGCATCGTTGGGGTTGGGATGAACCTAGCATAGATAGCGAGTGCTCGCAATCTTTTCTAGAGTCGCCCCCTGGTCCGAGCACGCTGCGCCTCGGGACTCACCGCGCCGAGCAGGCCGGCGAGCTCGGCGACCGAGATCTCGTCGAGGCGGTCTACGGCGTCGATGATCTCGGCGCGGAGCGCCGCGCCGGCGAACGGTTCGCCAAGCCAATGGAACTTCTGCACGACGCGGTCCCACGACATGGGCCGCGCGGGTGATCCTTCGAAGTCGGATTGTTCGCGGTGCAGTTCCCGGCCGTCTTTCAAGGTGATCTGCACGCGAGCTTCCGTCCGTTCGGGGTAGGCCTCGGTCAGGTCGGCTGCGGCGCTGACGTGGACTCGCGCTAGCAGGTCTTGGACGTCGTCACGGCGCACCCGTTCGGTCTCGAGCTGCTCGGGGCCCACCTGACCGTCCAGCAGTGCGGCGCCCACGAGGTATTTGAGGTTGTAGTCAGCCTGCTCCTTGGTCGACGGGTGGTCCTTGTTGCCGTAATGGCCACCGCCGGCGATGTCGAACGCGCCCTGGAAGACCTCGAGTGTCACCGTCGCGACGTCGGCACCGGTAATGCCGTGCTCGTCGCGAAGCGCCAATGTCGCGTCGATGATTGCCTGACCGTGAATCAGTGCGCAGTACTGCTTGAGATAGGTCTGCTCGACGGCAGTCAGCGACCGGTCGGATGCGTGCAAGTCGATCGGCTGGTCGAACAACCGCTCAAGGCCGTTGGGACCCTCAAAAAGTGCTCTGGGGCCAGTGATTCCGCGGCCGGCTAGCATCGTGTTGTAGACCGCGCGCATCCCGGTGATGGCCGGCGAGATACCTTTCCAGGTCGAAACAGGCTCCGCATGCACCGCGGCGAGGGACACGTTGTCCACGGCGGAAGCGGCGATAGCGTCGGCGGTGCGCGTGACGTCGAGCGCGAGTAACTTGGCCGAGCCGGCAGCCGCCGACATCGCCAATTGCAGCGCGTGGTTGAGGCCACGCCCCATAACGGGAACCGTTGCGCTGAAACGGCATTGGATCTCGTAAGCCACCCCCAGAGCCAGCAGAAAGTCTGCTCCGCGCGCGTCGACGTGTTCGGCGACGGCGAAAACAGCACCGAAGTTGTCGGCCGGGTGGCACAGACCGCCGGGAGTCAGATATGTGTCGAGCAGATCCGGGTAGCGCACCAGCACCGCGTTGAAGAAAGCTGCCTGATCGACTGACGCACGTCCACCACCGACGAAGGTCGCTGTCGGGCGGCTGCTGAACTGTTCAGCGTGGGCACGGATGGCGGGGATGAGTTCTCCGTCGAGGGCGCCGAGCGCGCAAGCAATGCTGTCGAGAACGTTGCGTTTCAGCGTCGGCAGCACATTCCCGCTCAGGTCAGACTGGTCGGCCCTGACCACGAACTCCGCCAGATTGTCGACGGCGTGTGTGGGGTTTTTACGTGTCATGGCCGGTCCACTTCTCGGTAGGTGTCGAAAACCGTGCCGGCACTAGGGCTGTCGCTACTTGCCAGCTCGATGCGGCGACGCATATCGCCCGACAAGTGCGGCACCTTCGCGAAATCAAACCATCGCGCGTCGAGGCTTTCATCGTCTGCCGGGAACGGTTCGCCGGCAACCCAGTCCATCCGGAACACGTGATCGAGGTACTGGGCGTGATCACCGTTGGCATGAACTATCGGCCGCGTCACGTGCACCCAGGCCAGTCGTCTGGCAACCACGCGGATGCCAGTCTCCTCAAGCACTTCTCGGGCGGCACAGTCCGCCGGGTTTTCGCCGGGCTCGACGATCCCCGTGACCGGGGTCCACGCCTGGTTGTCGGCGCGTTTGACCAAAAGCACCTGCCGATTGCGAATGACCACAGCGGTCACACCCGGCAACCACAACGCCGCGTGTCCGATATGCCGACGAAGCTCGACGATGAATTCGGGGACCGGCATCATCAGTCGGTCAAAACGTTTGTCCGCGCAGGATCACCCGGTCGGGCCGATTCAGCACGGCCGGACCATGACGTGGATCGTCGTTGTAGCACAACAGATCTGCGGAAGCGCCGTGGTCCAGCCCCGGTCGGCCCAGCCAACGACGGGCATCCCAGCATGCCGCGCCCAATGCTTCGCCCGCGCTCATCCCGATGCCCTTGAGCGCCTCGACCTCGTCGGCGATCCGCCCGTGGGCGACCATGCTTCCGGCGTCGGTACCGGCATACACCGGCACGCCAGCATCCCGGGCTGCGGCCATCCGCGGATAGCACTTGGCGTACAGGTCCCGCATATGCGCGGCGTATTTCGGGTAGCGCGTCGCGGAATCGGCGATGCCGGGGAAGTTTTCGATGTTGATCAGCGTCGGCACCAGGGCGGTTCCGTGCTCGACCATCAGCTCAATGATGTCATCGGCGAGCCCGGTGCCGTGTTCGATGCAATCGATCCCGGCGTTGATCAGCCCGGGCATCGCATCCTCGCCGAAGACATGGGCGGTGACGCGTGCCCCGTGGTCATGCGCAACCTCGATCGCCGTCTTGAGCACTTCGTCGGACCACAGCGGGGCCAAGTCGCCTAAGTCGCGGTCGATCCAGTCGCCGACTAGCTTCACCCAGCCGTCGCCGCGGCGTGCCTGCTCGGCCACCAAGTCCGGCAGTTGCGACTCATCTTCGATGTCGATCGCCAAGCCGGGCGAATACCGCTTGGGTCTGGCCAGATGCCGTCCGGCGCGGATGATGCGCGGCAGATCGTCGCGGTCATCGAGACTGCGGGTGTCGGTCGGCGAGCCGCAGTCTCGCAATAGCAGCGCGCCCGCCTCGCGTTCAGTCTCGGCTTGGGCGATCGCTTCGTCGATCTCGTTGGCACCGCCGTGCGCCCCTAAGCCGACGTGGCAGTGGGCGTCGACCAAACCGGGCAGAATCCAGCCACCGTCGAAAACCGTGTCAGCACCGGAGACCGGTTCACGGCTGATCCGGCCGTCGACGATCCAGAGCTCGACGGGGTCCTCACCGGGCAGCCCCACCCCTCGCACGTGCAGACGCACGGGTGCGGCTACTTCTTGCCCGGGAAGTTCAGCTTGGACAGATCGAAGTCGGCCAGGCCGGGTGGCAGCTCGTCCAGACCCTGCGGCATGTTCGACAGATCGGGGAATCCGGCCGGCATGCCCGGCATTCCCGCGCCCAGCGGCCCGCGGGCCCTGGGCTGCGTCGGGCCGCGCTTCTTGCCCTTCTTGCCCTTGCCGCCCTTGGCTTTCGCGCTCTTTCGGGTCGCCGACTTTCGTCCCATTCCCGGTATGCCCATGCTGCCCACCATCGACGACATCATCTTGCGGGCCTCGAAGAACCGGTCGACCAGGTTGTTGACCTCAGATATCGTCACGCCGGATCCGTTGGCGATGCGCAGGCGTCGCGAGGCGTTGATGATCTTCGGGTCGTCGCGCTCTTGCGGCGTCATTCCGCGGATGATGGCCTGCAGCCGGTCGAGTTGCTTGTCGTCGATGGCGGCCAAAGCCTCCTTCATCTGGCCCGCGCCGGGCAGCATCCCCAGCAAATTGCCGATCGGGCCCATTTTGCGGATGGCCAGCATCTGCTCGAGGAAATCCTCCAGCGTCAGCTCGCCGGAGCCGATCTTGGCGGCGGTGGCTTCGGCCTGCTGCGCATCGAAGACCTGCTCGGCCTGCTCGATGAGGCTCAGCACATCGCCCATGCCCAGGATGCGGCTGGCCATCCGGTCCGGATGGAAGACGTCGAAGTCCTCCAGCTTCTCGCCGGTCGACGCGAAAAGAATTGGCACACCGGTGACTTCGCGAACCGACAACGCGGCACCGCCGCGAGCGTCACCGTCCAGCTTGGTCAGCGCCACGCCGGTGAAGCCCACACCCTCACGGAACGCTTCTGCGGTGGTGACGGCGTCCTGGCCGATCATCGCGTCCAGGACGAACAGCACCTCGTCGGGGTCAACGGCATTGCGGATGGCCGCGGCCTGGGACATCAGCTCGTCGTCGATGCCCAGCCGCCCGGCGGTGTCGACGATCACGACGTCGAAATGCTTGGCGCGAGCCTCCGCGAGTCCGGCCGCGGCGACGGCGACCGGATCAGCGGGACCGGCTTGCTGCGTGGCGTCGGCGTCGGCCGACGTGCCCGGGTGCGGCGCGAAGACCGTCACACCGGCCCGCTCCCCCACGATGCGCAGCTGGTCGACCGCGCCCGGGCGCTGCAGGTCGCAAGCCACCAGCAGCGGGGTATGCCCTTGGCCGCGCAGCCACACCGCCAGCTTGCCGGCCAGCGTGGTCTTACCGGAGCCTTGCAGACCGGCCAGCATCACCACGGTCGGCGGCGTCTTCGCGAACGCCAGCAGGCGGGTCTGCCCGCCCAGGATGCCGACGAGCTCCTCGTTGACGATCTTGACGACCTGCTGCGCCGGGTTGAGGGCACCGGACACCTCGGCGCCCTTGGCGCGGTCTTTGATCCGGCCGACGAACTCCCGTACCACCGGCAGCGAGACGTCGGCTTCGAGCAGCGCCAGCCGAATTTCGCGCGAGGTGGTGTCGATGTCGGCGTCGGTCAGCCGGCCCTTGCCGCGCAGCCCCTGCAGGGCGCCGGTCAGCCGGTCGGACAGCGATTCAAACACGCCGCCCAGCCTAGCGGGGCGACGATGCGCGCCGCGTAAGCGGCGGGCTGAGGAGCCCGGCAATCAGACCTAGCCGGGCCTAGATCATGTCGGCGATCATGCCGGCGCGGCCGCGCCCAGCACAGCGAACAGGTCGCGCTCGATCGCCGCTCGCACATCCGAGGTGGCCTCGGATGCACCGGACGGCGGCACAACGCAGAAGACGTCGTCGACCATCGATCCCCGGGTGGTGACTTTCGCCCACGCGATGTCAACTCCGGCGCGCTCGAGTGCGCCGGCGAGTCGCGCGAGCAAGCCGGCGCTGTCGGTGGCGCGGATTTCGATGATCAGGGTGCCGGATGTGCCGTCGAACCACGCAATGCGTGGCGGGGCGCTGGAATGGCGGGCGGGGACTGCGGTCGGCGCTTCGCGCACGGGATCGCGAGAGGGTTCCCGGTCACGCTGCTCGAGCGTAGCCAAAACATCAACTTCGCCGCCCAGCGCGCCGACCAGTTGCTGACGCAACAATCCGGCGGCGGGTGGCGAACCGAAGTGCGGCGAGACCACGAATTCACTGATCGCGGCCCCCCCATGAATGTTCACCGACGCCGAATGCACGCGTAACGAGTTCAGGGCCAGCACACCGGCCGCTTTGGACAGCAGCCCACGCTGGTCCGGGGCGATCACCACGGCGTGGTAGAGGCGCTGGCTGCTGCCGGGCCGCAGTTCAACATGCACCTTCTGGTCGGCGGCCAGCGAAAGATACTCAGGGTCAAGCGGATCGGCATGAGGCAACGGCTCACCAGCGATCACCATCCTGCAGCGGCGTACCAAGTCGCGGACCAGCGATGCTTTCCACTCGCTCCACACCCCGGGTCCGGTAGCCAAGGAATCGGCTTCGGTCAGCGCATGCAGCACCTCGAGCAATATCGGATTTCCGTCCAATGCCTCGCAGACATTGGCAATAATCTGCGGGTCGTTGAGGTCCTGCCGCGTCGCGACTTTCGCCAACAACAAGTGATGACGCACCAGCTTGGCAAGGGTCTCGACGTCGGATGGCCACATACCCAGTCTGGTGCCGATTTCAGTGGCCAGCTCGGCGCCGACCACGCTGTGATCGACACCCCGTCCTTTTCCGATGTCGTGCAGCAGCGCAGACAGGATCAGCAGATCGGGACGTGCCACCCGGGTGGTGAAAATCCTTGCCCGCGAAACGGCCTCGGCCAGATGGCGATCCACCGTCCAGATATGCACGACATCGCGGGGTGGAAGGTCGCGGATCGCGGCCCATTCCGGAAAAAGGCGGCCCCACAACCCGGTCCGGTCGAGCGTTTCGATGACCGCAATCGTGTCCGGGCCGGCCGCCAGCAAGACCAACAAATTGTCCAACGCCTCGCGCGGCCATGGCGTCGGAAGTTCGGGCGCCGAGTCGGCCAGCCGGCTCAGCGTCGACACCGCAATCGGCAGTCCGGTGCTCGCGGACGCCGCAGCGACGCGCAGCACCAGCGTGGCATCGCTTTGTGGTTGGGCCCCTACACCTGTGCGGGCCAGCACGATCTCCCCGGCGTACTCGACCACTCCCTCGTCCAGCGGTCGACGCGGCCGCCGGCGTATTGCCGAAATCCCGCGCCGCGGAAGCGCGTTGCCGGCAGTCCGAAGCCCGGCATCGACGCGGTAGCTGATGGTGCGGCCAGCGTCGGAAAGCGTCCGCGAGAGGTCGAATCTGTCGCCGATATGCAGCGCGGCGCTGATCTCGTCGGCGAACTGGGCCAACAGCAGATCGTGCCCGCGACCGGAAACCCGATGCAGTTCGGTACGGACGTTGAGCAGGGTGAGATGGGCGTCGGTCAGGGAACCCATCGGGTTTTCCGGCCGTCCCACGGTCAGCCGGTCGGCGAGGTGGGCTGTGGCCAGCGCGTCGAGCAACTGAAGATCACGCAGGCCACCGCGGCCCAATTTCAGGTCGGGTTCGGCTCGGTGTGCGATCTCGCCAATGCGCCGCCACCGGGCATGCGTCTCTTCCACGAGTTCGCCGAATAGAGAGCGGATTTCGGTGCGCCACTGCCGCCGCACTCCCTCGATCAGTCGGGAGGACAGCTCTTCATCGCCGGCGATGTGCCGCGCATCCAGCATGGCCAAGCCGGCCGACACGTCCGCACCCGCGACCCGCAATGTCTCGGCGACGGTGCGCACGCTGTGATCCAGACGAATGTTGGCGTCCCACAACGGGTACCACAGCTGATCCGCGACCTGTCGTACGGTGTCGGCGGGCAAGCCATCGTGCAACAGCAGCAGGTCCAGGTCGGAATAGGGCACCAGCTCGCGACGGCCCAGCGAACCGGTCGCGACGATCGAAAAGCCGCTGCCGGCGGTGATACCGATTTCGGTGGCCTTGGCGGTCAGCCAGGATTCGTGCAGGTCTCCCCACGCTTGGCGCAGGGCGGCCGAATCAAGTTCACCCGGTCCGCGGGCGAGGAGGGCTTCGCGGGCGGCGGGTAGATCGCTTGCCGCGCCGGCACTTGTGCCTGCCGCGGCCTCCGGCCAAATCGGATCGGGTGAATCTGGTTCGCGCTGCTTCATTCCCGTCCAGGTCGGATCGGCTACTCCCGAGGAGTCATCATAGGAGCCTGTATTAGATTGCGTCGGCTCCGCGTTCGCCGGTGCGCACCCGCACCACCGTTTCCACGGCGCTGACCCACACTTTGCCGTCGCCAATCTTACCGGTGCGTGCGGCCCGCACGATGCTGTCCACGACCTTGTCCGCGTCAAAGTCTTCGACCAAGACCTCGATGCGCACCTTCGGCACAAAGTCAACGGAGTATTCAGCACCCCGGTAAACCTCGGTGTGCCCCTTCTGCCGGCCGTACCCCTGAACTTCGCTGACCGTCATGCCCAGGATTCCCACCTGTTCAAGGCTGGCTTTGATGTCCTCGAGCGTGAACGGCTTCACGATCGCGGTTATCAGCTTCATTTCCTTTTCCCTCTTCAGCCGAATTGACAAACGTACTGCTGCCGACAACCGCGAGGTCGTACCCGCTCTCTGCGTGCTCAGCCTCGTCGATACCTGTGGCTTCGTCTTCCTCGCTCAGACGGAGCCCAATGGTGTATTTCAGCAATAGAGCTATGACAAGTGTGCCGATGCCCGAGTACGCCAGAACACTCGACGCGCCGATGGTCTGCCGAATCAGCTGAGCGAAGCCGCCGCCGTAGAACAGCCCCGCCGACGTGTGACCCCCGCCGCCGGCAATCGCGATAGTCTGCGGCGCGGCGAGCAGACCCACCAGCAGCGTGCCCACCAGCCCGCCGACCAGGTGAACCCCGACCACGTCCAGCGAGTCGTCGAATCCGAACCTGAACTTCAGACCGACCGCCAGCGCACACAGCACACCGGCCACTGCACCGACTATCAGTGCGCCCAGCACATTGACCGAGGAACAGGAAGGCGTGATCGCGACCAGTCCGGCGACGATGCCCGAGGCCCCACCGAGTGTGGTCGCGTGCCCGTCACGGATGCGCTCGGTGGCCAACCAGGCCAGCATTGCCGCGGCGGTGGCCACCGTGGTGGTGATGAACGTCGACCCGGCGGCACCGTTTGAGCTGGTAGCCGAACCGGCGTTGAATCCGTACCAGCCGAACCACAGCAGACCCGCACCCAGCATCACGAACGGCACATTGTGCGGTCGCGTCAGGTTCGTCGGCCAGCCTTTGCGTTTGCCCAGCACAA